>JACCDQ010404547.1_pt1 | contig 13516 bp, 11 predicted proteins | sample 7446031 | NCBI WGS metagenome assembly JACCDQ01 (sample SAMN15323442, study PRJNA562643) | freshwater metagenome | isolation source: river surface water | place: USA:Blue River Watershed | collected 2017-08-17 | reverse complement strand
CATATAGTTATTCCGGCGCGTTGTGCCGCGCCAATCAAGGACTGATGGAATTCGTTGAGATGTTCAAAGCCCCGATTAAAGTGTTGCATCCATTGCTGACGGCGACACAAGAAGGCAATTATAACGGCACCGAAGGGCTGGCCGCTCTGCCCTTCGAAGGTATTATCCTGGCGCACAGCAACGAATCCGAGTGGCAAACTTTTCGCAACAATAAAAATAACGAGGCGTTTCTCGATCGGGTCTATATCGTCAAAGTGCCTTACTGCCTGCGAGTGTCCGAAGAAGTTCGCATCTACGAGAAATTACTTGAACACAGTGAACTGAAAACAGCGCCCTGTGCCCCTGGCACTTTAACGTCGCTTGCGCAGTTTGCCGTGTTATCCCGGCTGAAAAATCCGGAAAACTCCAGTCTTTATTCCAAAATGAGGGTCTATGACGGTGAAAGCCTGAAAGATACCGACCCGAAAGCGAAGTCATATCAGGAGTATCGGGACTATGCCGGTGTCGATGAAGGCATGACCGGCTTATCGACCCGCTTTGCCTTCAAAATATTGTCGCGTGTGTTTAATTTCGACAGTACTGAAGTCGCCGCCAATCCAGTGCATCTGTTTTATGTGCTGGAACAGCAAATCGAACGTGAGCAGTTCCCGGCCGATGTCGCTGAACGCTACCTGGAGCATCTGAAAGGGTATCTGATCCCAAAATATGTCGAGTTTATTGGTAAAGAAATTCAGACAGCATATTTAGAGAGTTACTCCGAATATGGGCAGAACATCTTCGATCGTTACGTGATATATGCTGATTTCTGGATCCAGGATCAGGAATATCGTGACCCGGAAACCGGCCAGTTATTTGACCGGGCAGCACTGAACGCCGAACTGGAGAAAATCGAAAAACCGGCCGGCATCAGCAACCCGAAAGATTTCCGCAATGAAATCGTTAATTTTGTGCTCAGAGCCAAAGCGAAAAATAATGGCAAAAACCCGACATGGACCAGCTACGAAAAACTGCGCACCGTCATTGAGAAAAAGATGTTCTCAAGCACTGAAGAGCTGCTACCGGTCATCTCATTCAACGCCAAAACCTCCACCGACGATCAGAAAAAGCACGACGACTTTGTCGATCGCATGATGGAAAAAGGCTATACACGCAAACAGGTCCGCTTGCTGTCTGAATGGTACCTGCGTGTGCGGAAGTCACAATGAGGCTGCAGTTAAGCCGGAGGTTTTATGGCGCATTTTATCGATCGACGCCTGAACGGCAAAAACAAGAGCGCGGTGAACCGGCAACGGTTCATCCGCCGCTACAAGCAGCAAATCAAGCAAGCGGTCTCGGACGCTATCAGTAAACGCAGTGTCACCGATGTCGACAAAGGCGAAAGCGTGTCTATCCCTGGCCGCGACATCACAGAACCTTTTTTCCATCAGGGTCAGGGCGGGCGTCGCGACCGCGTTCATCCTGGCAATGACCAGTTCAGTGAAGGCGATCGCATCAAGCGACCATTGGGCGGCCAAGGCGGCGGTTCAGGCCAGGGTGAAGCCAGTCAGGATGGAGAAGGCGAAGACGACTTTGTGTTTTCCATTTCCAAAGACGAATATCTCGACTTGCTGTTTGAAGATTTGGAGCTTCCAAACTTACGCAAGAATCAGCTCGACAAGCTCGTGCAATACAAAAATGTCCGCGCCGGTTATCGCTCTGAGGGCGTTCCCAGCAATATCGATATTGTCCGTTCACTGCAAGGCTCGCTGGCCCGCCGGGTCGCCATGACCGCAGGCAAAAAGTCGCGCCTGCGTGAGCTGGAAAATTTGATCGCAGCATTGGAACTGCAGCCTGTTCCGGACCAGCATCAGTTGCTGCAGTTAAAAGCCGAAGCCGACGCGCTGAAAAAGCGTATTGCTGCCGTACCTTTTATTGACAGTTTTGATTTGCGTTTTCGTAATTTCGCCAAAAGACCGGAACCGACCAGCAAAGCGGTGATGTTCTGCCTGATGGATGTATCGGGATCGATGGATCAGGCCACCAAAGATATGGCGAAGCGTTTTTATATTCTGCTTTATATGTTTTTAAGCCGCAGCTACAAAAATGTCGATGTCGTGTACATCCGCCACCACACGCAAGCCAAAGAAGTAGACGAACATGAGTTTTTTTATTCGCAGGAAACCGGCGGCACCATAGTGTCCAGTGCGCTGAAACTGATGGCCGATATCGTGCAGGAACGTTATAGCCCAACCGAGTGGAATATTTACGCTGCGCAGGCCTCAGATGGTGATAATTGGGCTGATGACAGTCCGCAGTGTTCGGCGCTTTTGAGTAATCAGTTGCTGCCTTGGGTCCGGTATTACGCTTATATCGAGATCACGCAGCGCCCCCACCAGAGCCTGTGGGTTGAATATGAAAAACTGTTGGCCCGGTTTGATAATTTCGCCATTCAGCCTATTCGGCAAGTCAGTGATATTTATCCGGTCTTTCGCGAGCTGTTCCGTAAAAGCACGCACAGGCAATCCGCCTGAACTCAGATCAGCAGCCAGTTCAGGATCAGCCACATCGACAGGAGCCTTGTATGTCAGCCAGAAAAAAAACGCAGCCTTTATCTGATGGTCCTGACTGGAGCTTTGATCTGCTGGACCAATATCAGCGCGAAATTGAGCGGGTCGCCCGGTTTTACCAGCTCGATTATTATCCGAATCAAATTGAAATCATCACTGCCGAGCAGATGATGGACGCCTACTCCAGCGTTGGGATGCCCATCGGTTATAACCACTGGAGTTATGGCAAAAAATTTATTCAGACCGAACAGAATTACAAACGCGGCAATATGGGATTGGCCTATGAGATTGTCATCAATGCTAATCCCTGTATCGCTTATCTGATGGAAGAAAACACCATCACAATGCAGGCGCTGGTGATGGCGCACGCCTGTTATGGCCATAATTCATTTTTTAAAAACAATTACTTGTTTAAAACCTGGACAGACGCATCCTCAATTATCGACTATCTGGTTTTTGCCAAAAAATACATCAGCGACTGTGAAGAAAAGTATGGCCTGAATGAGGTTGAAGATGTGCTGGATTCCTGCCATGCGCTAATGAATTACGGCGTGGACCGCTATAAAAGGCCACAAAAAATCTCGATGGACGAAGAGCAGCGCCGTCAGCAGGAGCGGGAAAAGTACCTGCAATCGCAGGTCAATCAGCTGTGGCGCACCATTCCCAATAAAGAGCAGTTCAATCAACCCGTTGAGCGAAACTTCCCTGCAGAACCTCAGGAAAATATCCTGTATTTTATTGAAAAAAATGCCCCGTTACTGAAGCCCTGGCAACGCGAAATTGTGCGGATTGTGCGCAAAATATCGCAGTACTTTTACCCGCAAAAACAAACGCAGGTAATGAACGAAGGCTGGGCCACCTTCTGGCACTACACCATCCTGCAGCATTTGTATCAGGAAGGCCTGGTCACCGATAAATTTATGCTCGAAGTGCTGCATAACCACACCAATGTGGTGTTTCAGCCGGCATATAACTCGAAATACTATTCAGGCATCAATCCTTATGCGCTTGGTTTTGCGATGTTTACCGACCTGCGGCGGATCTGCGAGCAGCCCACAGCCGAAGATCGCGAATGGTTTCCCGATATTGCCGGCAGTAATTGGGTTGAAACCCTGCATTTCGCCATGCAAAACTTTAAAGATGAAAGCTTTATCAGCCAGTACCTGTCCCCCAAAGTGATCCGCGACTTCCATTTATTCGCCGTGGTCGACGATGATAAAGAGCAAATGCTGGAAATAGCCGCCATTCACAACAGCAATGGTTATCAGCAGGTCCGGCAAATGCTGTCAGCTCAGTACAACCTCAGTAACATAGAACCCAATATTCAGGTGTATAACGTCGATGTCACTGGCGATCGGTCACTGACCTTACGTTTTGTGCCTAACCGGCGTGTGCCACTGGCTGACAATTTTGGCCAGGTCTTGAAGCATCTGCATCGGCTGTGGGGCTTTACGGTCAAACTGGAACAGCAAAATGAAGATGGCAGCTGTAAATTACTGGGGATGGTACCTGCTGAATAAGCGTTTTGAGCCGGCAATCCGAAAATCGCTAACCGGCCACAGCGGCCGGGTTCAGCTGACTAAAACAACAAGGACGGCGTTTCTGAAATCATGTTGGTCATGATGCGTCTTACTCCGCCACAGTGACTTTGTTTCTGCCTTCAGCCTTGGAGGTGTACAACGCTTTATCCGCCGCCTCTATCCATTGACGGTATTCCGGCATCGTCGCCTGATACTGCGCGACGCCAACGCTGATGGTGGCTTTGAGTAACTGCTGATTAAACTCCATCGACAAGCCCTCTACCGTCTTTCTCAGTCGCTCAGCGAAATAAAGTGCCTGATCAGCCGGTGTATCGACCAGCAACACAGCGAACTCTTCGCCACCATAACGGCCAGCGACATCGGTTTCGCGCAGATTTTTCCGCACTGCCTGCGCCACCTGTTTGATCACCACATCCCCGGCGGCATGGCCGTAAGTGTCATTGATCCGTTTAAAATGGTCGATATCACACATCAGCAAAGTGCCGGTGTGACCACTGCGTTTGAGGCGTTTAAATTCTTGCTGTAACGCATCTTCCCAACTACCGCGGTTATTCAGCTCGGTCAGAAAATCGGTTTTTGACAGCTGTCTGAGCTGGCCATTCATCGACTCCAGTTCCAGCCGGCTGGTTGCCACGTCTGTCACATCATAGATAATCATACAGAGGTGGGTCACTTCGCCACGCAGGTCAGCAATGGGGAAAATGGTACTGTTCTGGTACATATAGTCCGCGACACCGGTAATAGGCCGGTAGTTGCGGAATTTAAAGATAAAAGGTCGCTGCTCCCAAATGGTAAAAGCGCGGTTTTTCAACAGGATAACCGGATCGCATTTACGCCGCAGCCAGTCTTCGTCGATTTCCGAGAACAAATCAAACAGATAGCGGTCGCGGACTTGCCTTGGCGTCAGGCCGCTGTGGTTTTCCATAAAACCATTCCAGACCTGAATTTTGTAATCCACAGTCAGCACAACCAGGCCAACATCGACGGTCTGGAACATCTCCAGCAACCAGTGCACTTCGGTGACATCAGGACTGATTTTTTGCATAGTTACTCTTCTAACAGAAATTCGACTTTGTAATTCAGCGTCTTGATGCTGTCTTCAGTAAACAGCAGCAACAAATCACAATTAATATTGTAGTTTTCAATGCCGTAACTGATTTCAATCGCCAGCGTGCGCTTCCAGCGCCGCGCGTTGGCTTTGATCATCTCACTGACCGGCGCATGCTGACCCAACACCACCGGATGTCCCTGGCTGAAACTCATATCTATTTGTTCTGCCAGCCCTTTGAGCACAGCACCTATCAGGATATTGGCAATATCCATCAGTAGTTCCAGCTCCACTTTGGTGGTCAACCGGCCTTCGTAATTCAGTAAACGGGCGATATCAACAAAACTGGAGTCATTGAGGATCAACAAGGCTTCGCCAGACACACCACCGCCGATAAAGCCCTGACAAACCGCAGAAGTGGTCTGTTTTTGCTCAACCGAGGCAATCGCCATATGCAGTTCGCTGACTTCAATCACATTGACGTTGGGAATGGGCAGTTTGACAAAAACCTTTAGCAGCCGGGCTAACAAATCGCCGGCCTGCCCCATCGCGACGTTGGTTAATTCCTGAAAAACGTCCCGCAATTCAGGGGCCAACGCAAAGTTCGCGCTGCTTTTCTGATTGGCAAGAAAAGCGTGCTCCTGCACTTTCTGACTGTCTTGCACACTGTGGGATGCGCTGAATTGTTGCAATACTTCGGCGAGCTTTTCTGCTGACACCGGTTTTTTGATGAAATCCAGCGCGCCGAAATCCAGCACCCGCTGGCGCGCTTCCGGCTGAATGTCGCCGGAAACCACCACCACCTTAACCGGAATTTGTTGCCGCTGGATCTCTTGTAAAACGCCATAGCCATCCAACACCGGCATATTTAAATCAAGGAATAACAAATCTATGGGTTGTCTTTTCAGCAGTTCCATCGCTTCCTGGCCATGGCCGGCGAAACTTACTTTATCCTGCCAGTCGGCCGGTAAACTGCGCGCCATCTGTTTACGGGCTAAATTGGAATCATCACAGATCAGAACAGCTGCAACCATTGAAGATTTTCCTGCGCAAAAGATATGAACCAGTGTAGCTAGGATAGCTCTATAATGCGAATACTCATCTGAGTCCTTTGTCAAATTTCTTGATGTTAGTCTCTGTATTCACAACATTTTTTGGAGAACTCTATGCAAAAACCAGCATTAGTCGCCAGTCTGCTGCTGTTTGCCGCCAGCCTGCAGGCAACCGACCTGACCGCCAGCCTGCCCGTACGTCTGTCTGAAGTCAAAGCCGGCGAGCGTCAGCTGGAGCTGCAAGGCAGCCCGGTCAGCCTGCAAAGCCTGGCACCGGATTTTAAAGTGGTTGACGCTGGTTTTAAGCCGGTCCGGCTCAGTGACTTTTCCGGCAAAACAGTGCTGATTAGTGTGGTGCCCAGCCTCGATACCGGCGTCTGCTCCATTCAAACTAAAAAATTTAATGAAGAGGTCGCCAGTTTACCAGCAGATGTGGCGGTCCTGACCATTTCCACCGACTTGCCTTTTGCGCAGAAACGTTTTTGTCAGAAAGAACAGGTCGATAAACTGCAAGTGTTGTCAGATGCGGTCTGGGGCGATTTTGGCAGCAGCTACGGCTTACGGATCAAAGACATGGGATTGCTGACCCGCGCAGTGCTGATTGTCGATCGCAACGGCAAACTGGTGTACCAGCAACTGGTACCGCTGATGTCACAAGAGCCTGACTACGTCACAGCGCTGGTCACGTTAAAACAAATCGCGCAGAAAAAATCCTGATAGCGGACGCTTGAAAAAAATAACAGAGACCTTATTAAAGGTATCAGCAGACGCTGCTTGTCAGGTTTGCTGATACCGTGTCAGCTCCCGTTGGAGTGATACTCAACTATCTGATTTGCTTAACAAAGAAATTAGTGAGGTCTTTTATGAACAGTTTTGATTTCAGTCCTTTTTATCGTTCTTTCATCGGTTTTGATCACCTGGCCAATCTGATGGATGCCGCAGCCCGTAATGAAAAACAGCCGGCTTATCCACCTTACAACATCGAAGTCACCGGTGAAGATCAGTATCGCATCAGCATGGCCGTGGCCGGTTTTGAACCTGCCGAGCTCAGCATCGAAACCGAGCACAACAACTTAGTGGTGCGCGGCCAAAAAGCCGACAAAACCGAAGGCCGCCGCTTCCTGCATCAGGGCATCGCCGAGCGCAACTTTGAGCGTAAATTCCAGTTATCCGACTATATCAAAGTGACTGGCGCTGCTGTGCATCATGGTTTACTGCACATCGAGCTGGTGCGTGAAGTGCCGGAAGCATTAAAACCACGCAAAATCGCCATTCAGACAGGCCAGCCCACCGCTGTGCTGACCCAGCAAAGCGCGGCAAACAGTGCAGCTGTTGAGCTTGGTGAAGTGATCCCAGCTTCTGCCTGAGCCCAATACGCAGTCTGACTGCCAACACAAAGCCGCCCATTGGCGGCTTTGTTATTTGTCTTTGTTTGCCACCACATGCTCACAGCAGCCGCCGCAACCTTTTCTTTGTCAGGCCTGTTGCAGAAACTGCTGAATAACCGGATTGACCAGCTCCGGATGCGTCACCGGCCCCATATGACCACAAGCCAGCTCAGTCAGCTGCATCGCTGGCAAAGTCGCGGCCAACGCCTGACTGATGCGCCGCGCTGAAGCTCTGCTATCCCGTCCACACAGCAACAACACCGGGCACTGCAGCGCCTGTGCATACTGCGCCAGTGTCGCCGGCTCTTCACTTAAAGCCTGAAAATCCAGTGTGACTTTACCGACCTGGCTGCTGAACTGTTGCTGCATTCGTGCCGGTAACGCGGCGAAATAACCAGGCTGTTGCCAATAATCAATAAAACGTTCTGCTGCTGCCAGAGGACTGAGCGCAGGCATCGCCGCCGCCAATGCGGACACTTCCTGCCATAACAGGCCGGCATCCGACAGCTGTGGCAGCAGATGAAAAGCCACAGGCTCAAATAACACCAACCGGCGGACTTTTAACAAACCCGTCCGCACCAGGTGCATTGCAAAAGCACCACCGTACGAATGCCCAACCAGATCAACAGGATACTGCAGATATTCCGCCGGCAGCTGCGCCAGCAATGCTTTTGCTTCATCACGGAAACTGAAGTTATCATGCGAGGGCGGCAGCACACTGCGGCCATAACCCAGTAAATCCGGCGCCAGCGCTGGCCGATTTAAATCATGCAGCAACGCCTGCCACTGGCGCCCCGAGGACAAGGAGCTGTGTAAACATAACAGCGGCGTGTGTGCCCCAGCCACGCCGGTCTGCGCACAGCTCATCCTGCCCCCACGTGTTGCCATAACAAGGCTATCGCCAGCAGTAATAAAGCACTGAACGTGGCGATCATGCCAAAAAAGCGCGGCACCGAAGTCCCGCTTGAGCGCAATAAGCCGGTCAGATGCAACAAGCGCCCCACCAGCGTCAGCATGCCCGCCAGATGTAGTAACCAGGCGGGCTGTTGTGTCTGCTCAGCAATCAGCATCAGAACCAGCAGCAGCGGCACATATTCGGCAAAATTGCCATGCATGCGGATGGCCTTGATAAGGTCGGGCTGATTGCCGTCGCCAAGCCCAACCCGCAACTTAAAACGTTGTCTTATCACATAAAACGCTAAGCCGACATAAAGCAGCGCCAACAGCGCTGCATAAACCGCAGTAGCCATCAGAATCCCCGTAACTGGTTTTGGACCAGCTGACTGAACAGCCGGATATGACACGGCGAATCATTCAGCGCCGCAATGTACTGGTAATCGGTGCCACCGGCGTGTAAGAACACCTCTTTGTTTTCTTCGGCGATTTCTTCCAGCGTTTCCAGACAATCGGCTGAAAAAGCCGGGCAAAGCACCTGTAAACGCTGCACACCTTGGGCCGGCAGGCTGGCTAACAACTCATCGGTATAGGGTTGCAGCCACTGCTCTTTGCCGACTCTGGACTGAAAACTGACCAACACCTGCTCGGGCGCGAGCGCCAAATCAGCCGCCAGATTGGCAGCGGTTTCCCGGCAGTGCTGCTCGTAAGGGTCACCCAGGCGGACAAATCGTTTGGGAATCCCGTGAAATGACAGCAATAACTTGTCGGCCTGGCCATAACGCTGCCAGTGCGCGCGCACCGAACCGGCCAGCGCTTTTCGATAAGCCGGCTCGTGATGGTAGTGCTTAATCAGGCGGATCTGCGCGATGTCACGCTGGGCCTGCTGATAAGTCGCCAATTGATCGGCGATGGCGGCCGTTGTCGTCGCCGAATATTGCGGATAGAGCGGTAGCACAACAAACTTTTCGATGCCCTCGGCACGCAGTTCATCCAGCACGCTTGCGATTGATGGCTTGCCGTAAGTCATGGCGTAGCGCACCGGCACCGGATGTTCACTGAAACTGAGCGCCTGCTGCAATGCCGCTGTTTGCCGCTGTGTAATCACCCGAAGTGGTGAACCTTCAGGCCACCAAATCGACTGATACAGCTTCGCGACCCGTCGGCCACGCAGCGGTAAAATAATACCGCGCAGGATGCATTGCCACAGCAAAGGCGGATAATCGACGACCCGTTGATCGGACAGAAACTGTTTCAGGTAACGCCGCACTGCACTGACACTTGGGTCATCTGGCGTGCCTAAATTCACTAAAACGACAGCTTGGTTGCGGCCGGATTGTTCTGACATAAGCTAAACCCTTGGATATCTTATGATTTGCCGCAAAGTGTAACATTGCTGGCCTGGCTTGAAAGCGGAAAAAATTGTTTGGGCTGACCGGAAAAACAGTGCCAACACACTGGCCTGACGAACAGGCATAAAAAAAGCCCACTGAGTGGGCTTTCTTGATGCCAGCTGCTTATCCCAGCAACACTGACAATTGTTCACTGACCGCATCCACTTTTTGGGTGCCGTCAATGTGATGATATTTCGTTAAGCCTTCAGCGGCCTGATTACGGTAATAACCGACTAATGGTTCAGTCTGTTCGTGATAAACGCCTAAACGTTTACGCACGGTTTCTTCTTTGTCGTCGTCGCGGATCACCAGATCTTCACCGCTGACATCATCTTTGCCAGCCACTTTAGGCGGATTGTAGCTGACATGGTAAACCCGGCCTGAAGCTGGATGGACACGACGGCCGCTCATCCGCTCCACAATCACGTCATCCGGCACGTCAAATTCAATCACGTGGTCGACCAGTACGCCATTGTCTTTCATCGCGTCCGCTTGCGGGATAGTACGTGGGAAACCGTCTAACAGAAAACCTTTGGCACAATCTGGCTTGGCTATCCGCTCTTTCACCAGGCCAATGATGATTTCATCAGACACCAGCTGGCCGGCGTCCATCACCTGTTTGGCAGCAAGTCCGAGGGCGGTGCCTTCTTTGATGGCAGCACGCAGCATATCCCCGGTTGAAATTTGCGGGATACCGTACTTGTTCATCAAAAACTGCGCCTGAGTTCCTTTACCGGCACCCGGTGCGCCCAACAGAATAATTCGCATACCAACAACCTCGGTTTATTCGAAAAAGTACCTAAATGTTATAAGCCCCGGATCTTTACATAATGTCAGTCAGAGGACAAGGAATTTGTCGGCTGCTCAGAGCAGCCAGCCTGGCAACACACAAGCCTACTTTGGTACAGAAAAAGTCACAGCGAAAAGTGCTGCCAAAATCCGGCCCGGTAGGCAGTATGCCGCGCCTGCAGCCGCTTTGCCTATTCGACTTAAGTCCGGTTTTTCGGCGCGCCGTCACCGGCCTCAGACAGCAAAAACCCGGCCGAAGCCGGGTTTTATGCACTGCGGGACTGTTATTTTGCCAGCGATAACAGCAGGCTGTTCAGCCGGCTGACGAAGGTTGCCGGATTTTTCAGACTGCCGCGTTCAGCCAGTAAAGCCTGCTCGAATAACACTTCGGCCCACTGCTTAAACTGCGCTTCATCCTGCACATCCGCAACATGACGGACCAGTTGGTGCTCCGGGTTCAGCTCAAAAATGGGCTTCACTTCCGGCACTTTCTGACCGACAGATTCCATCAGTTTGATCATCTGGGTGCTCATGTCGAACTCATCGTTGACCACGCAGGCCGGACTGTCAGTCAGGCGATGGCTGACTTTGACATCTTTAACCTGCTCGCCGAGCGCCTCTTTGAAACGCGCAGCCACTGCTGCAAACTGTTCTTCAGCTTGTTGCTGGGCTTTTTTGGTTTCTTCGTCATCCAGTTTTGACAGGTCCAGGCCGCCTTTGGCGACTGAGCGCAGTTTTTTACCGTCAAATTCGGTCAGATGCTGCATCAGCCATTCATCGATACGCTCAGACAACAGCAGAACCTCGATGCCTTTTTTGCGGAACACTTCCAGATGCGGGCTGTGTTTGGCCGCTTCGAAACTGTCGGCCACCAGGAAATAAATCTCATCCTGACCTTCTTTCATCCGGCTGACATAGGCTTCCAGGCCGACGTTCTGCACAGCTGTATCTTCATGCGTCGAGGCAAAACGCAGCAGTTTGGCAATGCTTTCTTTGTTGGCGTGATCTTCGGCCGGGCCTTCTTTTAACACCTGACCGAACTCATCCCAGAAGCTCTGGTATTCGCTCTGATCTTCGGCTTTGGCCATTTTTTCCAGCATTTTCAGCACGCGCGACGTACAGCCTTTGCGCAGGCTTTGCGTCACTTTGGTGTCTTGCAGAATTTCACGCGACACGTTCAGCGGCAGGTCGCTTGAATCCAGCACACCTTTGATAAAACGCAGGTAACTGGGCATGAACTGCTCAGCGTCGTCCATGATAAAGACACGCTGGACGTACAGTTTCAGACCATGACGGGCATCGCGGTTCCACAGATCAAACGGTGCCTTTTTAGGAACGTACAACAGGCTGGTGTAGTTGGTGTTGCCTTCAACTTTGTTGTGGCTCCAGCTCAGTGGCTCAGTCCAGTCATGTGACACATGCTTGTAGAACTCTTTGTATTCTTCTTCACTGACTTCAGACTTGTCGCGCATCCACAGCGCTGTTGCTTTGTTGACGGCTTTCCAGCTGCCTTCGGTAGCCGGAATCTTTTCGCCGTCTTCTTCGCGCTCTGGAGTGCCCTCCTCCCACATTTCAACCGGAATCGAAATGTGATCAGAATACTTGGTGATGACCGATTCCAGCTTCCACTTGCTGAGGAACTCGCCTTCACCATCGCGCAGGTGCAAAATGATGTCGGTACCCCGGCCTTGCTTCACTGTCGAAGCCAGGCTGTATTCGCCTTCACCGGCCGATTCCCACTCCACCGCAGCGTCCGCCGGCGCGCCGGCTTTTAAGGTCCGCACTGTCACTTTGTCAGCGACAATAAATGCCGAATAAAAACCCACACCGAACTGACCAATCAGCTTGGAATCTTTGCTTTGATCGCCGCTTAACTGGGAGAAAAATTCTTTGGTACCGGATTTGGCGATTGTGCCCAGATGGCTAATCACCTCATCACGCGTCATACCGATGCCGTTGTCGCTGATGGTGATGGTTTTGGCCGCTTCGTCAAAGCTGACGCGGACCCGCAGCTCACCGTCGTTGCCATACAGATTGGAATCCGACAGGGCCAGAAAACGCAGTTTGTCGGCCGCGTCAGAAGCGTTTGAAATCAGTTCACGCAGGAAAATCTCTTTGTTGGAATACAAAGAGTGGATCATCAGTTGTAACAGCTGCTTGACCTCGGCCTGAAAGCCGTGTGTTTGTTTTTGTGTTGTTTCAGTCATGTACCGCTCCTTTTATCTGAACGCCGGTGCTTTCATCACCAGCTGAATGCCATCCCGTACGCTCAACAGCACCTGCTGCACGCGTGGGTCTTGGCTAAGTTGTTGATTCAGTTCAGCGATTGCCACGTCTGTTGCAGCTTCAGGCGCCAGCACCCGGCCCGACCACAGACAGTTATCAATCACCAACACCCCTTGCTCTGCCAGCCTGGCCAGACAAAGCTCAAAATATTGCGGATACCGTTCTTTGTCGGCATCCAGAAAAATCAAATCAAAAGGACCATCAAGCTGACTGAGCGTGGCCATCGCATCGCCACTCAGACAGCGAATTTTGTCGCCGTGCGGACTTTGCGCGAAGTATTGCCGGGCTTGCGCCGTCGTCACTTCGTTAAAGTCCAGCGTCAGCACTTCGCCATCCGCAGGCAGCATTTCTGCCATGCAAAGGGCGGAATAGCCGGTAAACGTACCGATTTCCAGCACACGTTTTGCTCCGCTCAGCCGCACCAGCATTTGCAGCAAGCGCGCTTCGACCCGGCCACTGAGCATGCGCGCATCTGGCTGATGCTCAAGCGTGTCACGAATGATTTGCTCACTGAGCGCCGAACCCGGCGCTGTGTGCTGCTCGCAATACTGCAGCACTGCTGCTGGGGTCAGTTCAAT
>JACCDQ010131318.1_pt1 | contig 13518 bp, 16 predicted proteins | sample 7446031 | NCBI WGS metagenome assembly JACCDQ01 (sample SAMN15323442, study PRJNA562643) | freshwater metagenome | isolation source: river surface water | place: USA:Blue River Watershed | collected 2017-08-17 | reverse complement strand
CTAAAGTTAATGGTTGGGGAGAATGGGCATCTAAGAAACTAGGTTCTACTGTAGATTGGACGTCTGTAGTTATTGATGCTGTTAACTCTTGCCAAAAAATTTGTACTTCAGAAGAACTACAAATTGCTCTTATTAAAACCTGTCTAAATCGAAAGACTTGGGAGCATAATAAAATGTCTGGAAGACTTTATGCTTCGCTAATTGAGCGTCAGATTTATCCCGATGGTCGTCCATCTGTAAAGCAACTACATACTAGGATGTTCGAACATGGTCTAATGGTTAAGCTAAACTATTCAGACGAAGATTATGTTTATGTAGAAAAAATTATCAATCACAAACTTGATTATAATTATCCCCACTATCAACTATATCAACTAAGGAATAAATACGCTCTACGTAATAAGATCACTGGTCAGGAATATGAATCTCCTCAGTTTATCTATATGCGAATGGCTATGGCTCTTGCTGAAAATGAATCAAAAGAGACTAGGTTGATTCATCTAGAAAAGTGGTACTCACATCTAAGTCATAATCGTCTAAATGCTCCAACTCCTAACTATGTAAATCTTGGCACATCTCTAAACGGTTATGCATCATGCTGTGTTTATACAACAAATGATACTGCAAAGTCTCTTGCTGCTGGTGATCACATTGCATATATGATGACGTGTATGAGTGCTGGTATTGGCACACATATCAAGACTCGATCTATTGATGATCCGGTACGGAATGGTGTAATTCAACATCAGGGGAAACTACCATATTATCGCTCTATGGTTGGTGCTATTGGTGCTAATCTACAGAATGGTCGTGGTGGCGCGTCAACAGTTCACTATACAGCATTTGATCCGGAAGTTGAAGTTATTCAAAAGCTTCGTCATCCAATGACACCAGCAACAAAGCGAATTGCCGGATGTCACTATAGTTTTGGTTCAAATAAAGTTTTTGCGCGTAAGGTAGCAAAGAATGAAGAATTTGCGCCGTTTAGTTATTACGATAATGCCGAACTATATGAAGCACAATATGAAAAAGATCAAACAAAATTTGAAAAACTTTATTCTGAATACGAAAAGACTGCAAAGGTAAAACTGAATGCTCGGGATATTCTACTTGGTGCATTAACGCAATCTTATGATACTGGTGTGCAATACCTACACTTTATGGATACTATGAATCGTCATACTCCATTTAAAGGAAAGATTTATTCAAGTAATCTATGTTTTAGTGGTGATACTATGGTTGCTGTTGCTGATGGCAGAAATGCTGTTGCTATCGAACAACTGGCAATAGAATCTAATGGGATGAAAAAATTTCCAGTATATTCTGCACGTTGGAATAATACTAAAAAATCTTGGGTTACTGAAATCAAAAATGCAATTGCGTTTTGTTCTGGTAAGAAAAAAGTTGTTGAAGTAGTTTTATCCGATGGATCAACATTTAAATGTACTCCTGATCATAGACTCGCTTTAACTGATGGTACGTATGAAGAAGCTCAATATTGTATTGGCAAAAATGTAAAACCTTTTTATACTAGCTTAGGGAATACCAGAAAATATCGTCATATTAATAGTAAGTCAAATGGACATGCTAAACAGCATCTTATGATGTGGCAGCATTATAATGGAGATATTCCTGCTAATTACCATGTTGATCATATTAATAATGTTGCTGATGATTCTATTAAAAACTTACAGCTTATGCATCGTGATGAACACTTTGCAAAAACTGGCTTAGAATTTAGTGGAAATAATAACGCCATATTCAAAATTAATGATGTTGAAGCATATAAGGCAAATTCTAGTCGTCGTACTATACTACAAAATAATCCTAGGTATAAAGGACTAACAAATCTTGACATTTATAATTATGCAAAAACGTTATATGAACAAGGAAAATCAATAAACTTTAAAAATTTGATTTCTATGGATGATCGATTCCCTAAAACCTTTTCAAAAAATAGGTTTGGTGGATCTATTAAAAATCTAATCGATATGGTTAAGAATGGAATTGTCCCTGAAGATATTTCTATTCCAAATTATGTTGTACCAAAACGTAATAAACCTTTTAGTGTGGATTCATTAACTGTTACAAATATTATAGATGTTGGCATTACATGTGATGTATATGATCTAACAGTTGAAGATAATCACAATTTTTATATTATCACTAAGTCACTTGATACAAATAATATTGAATGTTCTGGACTATTAGTGCATAACTGCCAAGAAATTGGTCTAGAAACCAGTCCATATGAAAGCGTTGCTGAACTATATCGTGAATATCAAGAAGGAGATGGCGAAATTGGTCTTTGCTCACTCGCAGCAACTGTTGTTTCAAATATTGAAAGTGATGAACAATATGCAGAGGTTGCATATTACGCTCTAAAGATGATCGACGTTTGCATTCATAAGTCCGACTATGTTTTCAAGAATCTAGAATCTACTGCTAAGGCTCGTCTATCTGCTGGCGTTGGTATGGTTGGTCTAGCACATCTGATGGCAAAGAATGACAAAAAATATGACACTCAAGAAGGACGCGATTTTATTCATGAGCTATCTGAAACCCATATGTGGCATCTAATTAATGCATCTCTACGTCTAGGAAAAGAATTGGGGAATGCTCCTTGGATGTATAAGACACTATGGCCTGAAGGTTGGCTACCTATCGATACATATGAAAAACGTGTTGACGAACTGGTTACTATTGAAAACAAGCGTGATTGGGAATCTCTAAGGAAGCAAATCATCGAAAATGGTGGAATTCGCAATTCTGTAGTTAGCTGCTTTATGCCCGGAGAATCTTCTACTATTGCATCAGGTACTACGAATGGTCTATATCCAATTCGTGATCTTTATATCATGAAGACTAATGATACAATGGCAAACCATTGGGCAGCACCAGATGGAACTAAGCTAAAGAATAAATATCAATCAGCTTGGGATATTTCAACATCTGACATGATTAAGGTTTATGCTATTGTTCAAAAATGGACCGATCAAGGTATTTCTGCTGATCTTTTTGTAAAAATTCTAGGAGATGAGAAAGTTTCTTCAAAACAGATTACACAAGACTATCTAGATATGGTAAAATATGGAATGAAGACGCGATACTATGTCAATAGTCTAACTTCTGCTGGTGTTGATCTGACCAAGGAAGAAACTGCTGTAGAAGCATCTCCCGACGATGAACATTACATCTGTGAAAGCTGTTCTCTCTAATGTGAATCCGGAACCTCAACTAAGAGGTTCCTTTTAAAGGAAATATATGGATAATAAGATTTTTAATGTCGATAAGAGTCCAGAACAATATATGGAAAAGAATCCATTATTTTTTGGAACAGAACCCGGTTTATTCAATACTCTTAACAAATCATATCCCAAGATTTGGAGTCTATATAAGACAATGAAATCTCTAGATTGGTCTGAAGATGAATTTGACTATTCGCAATGCAATCTAGATTTCAAAAATTGCCCAAAGTCTGTTAGTGATATGATGATCCGAACACTAGCATGGCAATGGGAAGCAGACTCGGTAGCATCAAAATCTATTGCTCCGGTGTTGGCACCATTTATCTCCGATAGTAGTCTTTGGGCAGCATGGCAACGTATCTCGGATAATGAAGTTATCCATGCCGCAACATATTCTGAAATTGTTCGAATGAGTTTCGACAATCCGGAATCTGTCATGGGCGATATTCTTTCTGTTAAAGAATCTATTGTTCGCATGGATTCCGTTAATGACGTGTTTTCCGCGCTTTATCAAGCATCACATAAATATGCTCTAGGTCAGATGAGTATAGATGAAGCATATGAGCATGTCTTTCTCGGTGTTGTTGCACTGCTAATTCTAGAAAGAATTCAATTCGTTGGTTCATTTGGGATTACTTTTACCGTTTGTTCATCAAATTGGTTTCAACCTATCGGTAAAGCAGTACAAAAAATTGCTCAAGATGAGATTGAAGTTCATGCGGAACTTGATAAGGAAGTAATTCGTACTGAACTAAAGACTCAGCGCGGAAAAGAAGTATATAATAAGCTGAAACCAAAAATCAAGAAAATTCTTGATGATGTTGTTGAAACTGAAATGGTATGGACTGATTATCTTTTTTCTGAAGGACGAGAACTTGTTGGAGCAAATGCTCAATTGGTAAAAAATTGGGTTTTATTCAATGCTAGGGATGTGTACAAATTCCTGGATATTGATAGTAGCTATAAGTTCCCAACTAAGAATCCAATGCCTCATCTTGAGGATTGGTTGAATATTGGTAAAACTCAATCAGCACCCCAGGAACAGGATAATAATTCTTATAAAGTGGGAACCGTAGTCCGAGATGATTCGACCACAACTTTTGATGTTGATTTTTAAAAAAAGGAAATAAAAATGAATGTAACTATTTGGTCAAAGCCTGCATGTCAATATTGTGATATGGCAAAGAGTCTACTAAAGTCTAAAGGTATTGACTTTGACGAAAAAAAGATTGGTGAAGGGTATACTCGGGATGATCTTCTTGCCGTAGTACCAATGGCGCGAACTGTACCTCAAATTTTTATTGATAATCAACTTATTGGTGGTTATCAAGAACTAAAGTCATATATCGACTCTAAGTCTATTTCTGGAAATTAAATGAAAACGTATACCGAATTGCTAGAAGAATTGACTACGGAAGGCAATTACGTGTCAATAGGAGTGACAGAACTTCCTACTAACATGGTATCATATCTTCCTGGAAAGGTCACTCCTGAGCCTCATATAACTATTATGTACTCTCCAAATACAGATGTTGATAAGAATAAAATTCAGTATGTACTTAATAGACGAAATATGACTGGTATGCGAATCATGGTTACTGGCGTTGAGGTATTTGATACTACTAAAGATGATTCAAAAGAACCCATTGGTTGTATTGTACTACGTGTTAGTTCACCAGAACTAAATGATATTCATAATCATTTAACACGACTAGGTTGCAGATATACGTATGATCAATATAAGCCTCATGCAACACTAATTTATGACTGTCCTCTGGAGCAATGTAAAATTGCTGCAAAAGAGATTGAACATAATATCAATGAAGATGGTTTATTTTTAACGTGTACATCATTTACAAATAGTTCTATCAACAAAGATTGGGATAAAAAGTCTTAAATAGTTAATGCAATGGAATTATAACGACTTACCTTTAGAAAATATACCCGAATCTGCTATTGGATTCGTATACATTATTACGAATAAAATTAGTGGAAAAAGATATATAGGTAAAAAGTTATTTTATTCCACAAAAACTAAAGTTAAAACAATAACACTTAAAACAACAGGTGTTAAGAAAAAAAAGAAAGTCAAAGAACTCATAGAGTCAGATTGGAAAGATTATTATGGTTCTTCTGACTATCTGAAAGAAGATGTTGTAACACTAGGATGTGAGTATTTTGATAGAAAAATTCTCAGACTGTGTTATAATAAAGGAGAGTTATCATATTTTGAGGCGAAGTATCAATTCGATTATGATGTTCTCATTCATCCTGAATTGTGGTATAATTCATGGATAAGTGTAAGAGTTCAAAGAGCTCATCTCAAAACCCTTGTTAAAGAAACTTCTGGAAATATAACGTGACTCGTTTCAATTCAATGAATCTTGATTTCAATCAAAAAGAATCTCGTCAAAATCGTACCGTAAGGTCTAAAGATTACGACTCTTATGATAAATATGATTCTTCAAAGAAAACTAAACCGCATAAAAAAGAAAAATACAACAATTGGAAAGATCTTTCTAACTGGGAAGATTATGACGATTCATATGGCGATTAATCTATGTTATCATTAAACGAATATACTTTTCTTATAGAGTCTTTAGATTCTGATCCTGGTCCTATTCATAGAGATGATACTTTAGAGCAATTTGCTAAATTTTCTCTTCCTGAAGATTCACATAATAGTATCAGAGCATATTATAATGATACTATGGATAACAATAACTTACGATTAATTAAGTTTGAACATCCAACAGGATCAGTTGAGTATCATGTGCATAGCTATGATACTTCTCCAGGCGAAAAATCCGGACATAATTCAAAAATTGGATTTTTACATGCATTGAAACTTATCTATTCTGATGCAAAGGATGAAGTTAACAATGGTAAATCTATAGTTTTACAAACACCATTTAAAGATCAGTTTGATCGATATATGTTTATTGCAAATAAACTAGCAAAACGTCATAATAGGACTGTTGAAGATATTGGCCAACAACCATTAACGACTGCGCCATTCATGACAGGGCATACGATAAAAATTTATTAACATGTTGCAACTAGATGATTTAAAATGTGAATGGCAAATCGATTGTGTAATTGATATCAATAATCTAGGAGATGCAAGTCTAAGAACTGCTAACTTGCATCAAAAATATCTAGATTGTTTAACAACATATAAACTAAAAATCTTTAAACTTGAAAAAGAATACCTTTCTATGAAAGGTATTAGATCTAAGTATTATATGGGTCAAATGACTAAAGATGAATTGCGTGAATATAATTGGGATCAGTATCAATATAAAACACCTCTAAAATCTGAACTAGAACGTCTTCTAGAAACTGATGAATATCTTTTGTCAATCTTAGATAAGCAAAGCTATTTTAAGTTTTGTTTTGAATATTGTGAAGAGATTATGAAAGCATTGCGAGATAGAAATTGGCAAATTCGCAATACTATTGAATGGACTAAATTTCAAGCTGGAGTATAATATGGAAAAAAATCAAGCTATTAAGCTTATTGGTGAATGTATGATGTTACAAAATACGTTTAACTCTGTTGTTAATACAGATTGGCAAAACGCTGGTTATGATTGGCGCCGCGCAATGTGGGTAGAATCTGCAGAACTTGTTGACATGATGGGTTATAAATGGTGGAAAAATACTCATGTTGAAAATTGGGATAAGAAACAAATTCTACTTGAAGTAGTAGACATTTTTCATTTTCTTCTATCAGAAGTCATTATTGAACGTAAAACATCTGAAGAGATTTATAATTCTTATGTTTGGGCAACTCATCACTCATATGCTCCAAGTAAAGAACGTAAGATTCAACAAGTTGAAGAATTTGTTATGTCTTGTCTTGACATGCAAACGATTGTGTCATCATTTTTCCAAGTGATGTGTGTTCTAGATATTCAACTAGAAGATGTGTTAAAATATTATCTAGGCAAAAACTGTCTGAACAAGTTTCGTCAAGACAATGGTTATAAAAATGGTACTTATCAAAAGCAATGGATGTTTAATGGAGAACTAGTTGAAGATAATAAGGTTTTGGAAAACGTCATTGAAAGTTCTTCTGTAACTAACTTTCAAACAATTTATAATGAACTAAATACTATCTATACTCAAATGAAAGGTGAATGAACATGAAACTGTCTAAAAATACTATTAACATTCTTCGTAATTTTAACTCAATCAATAATAATATTCTTATTACTCCTGGTAATAAGCTTATGACTGTTGCCGCTAACAAAACAGCTTTTGCGTCTGCAGAAATTGAAGAAAGCTTCGATACGGAATTTGGTATTTATGATCTAAGCGAATTCCTTGGCGTACTAAGTATCTTTACTGACCCCGAACTAACATTTAATAATAAAGCTCTTGTCATTTCTGAAGGCAAAAACCGTATTCGATATATGCCAGCTGATTCTGAAGTTCTTATTTATCCTAAGAAAGAACCTCGTTTTCCAGATAATCCAGATGCTGAACTTGAACTAACTATGCAGCAGTTAAGTCAAGTAATCAAAGCAGCAAGCGTTCTAAAAGCTCCAATTATCTCATTTAAAGGTGACGGAAATAAAATTAGTGTTCTAGTTCATGATAAGACTAATCCAAATAGTAATCAATTCGTTATTGACGTTGGTGAAGATACCGATAAAGTTTTTGAAATGCATGTTAAAGTAGATTCTCTTAAAATGCTTCCAGAAAATTATACAGTAATGATTAGTTTTAATAAGGTAATCAAATTCGTTGGTGATAAGAAGAACTATCTAGTTACTTGCGAAACCGATAGCTCTGTAGAATAAGGTATAATGTTAAATCCTACTTCGGTAGGATTTATTCTTTGAAAGATTAATCATGCAAAAACTAAGTGACTCATTCCTATTTGTAGAAAAATATCGTCCACAAAAAATTGATGATTGTATTCTACCAAAATCTATTAAAGATCAAGTTAAGGAATTTGTATCATCCGGACAAATTCCACATCTACTTCTAGCAGGTGGTGCTGGTTCTGGTAAAACTACTCTTGCTAGGGCAATCTCTAATGAGATTAATGCTGATCTATTGTTTATGAACTTTTCAAATGACAATGGCATTGATACCATTCGTAACAAGATTGTACAATTTGCATCTACGGCTTCATTCGATGGTAATCTAAAAATTATCCTAGGTGATGAATTTGATTATTGTACTGCAAATGCTCAGGCTGCATTACGCGGGATTATGGAAGAGTTCCATAAAACTACTCGTTTTATTCTTACTTGCAACTTTAAGAATCGAGTAATTGAACCTATTCATTCACGCTGCACTTTTATTGACTATAAGATTCCTGAAGCAGAAAAGAAGGATCTTATGGCTCAAATGATGAAACGCAGTGTGGAAATTCTAAAAACGGAAAATATCGAATTTGAACCCAAAGCTATTGTTGCTCTAGTTCAAAAATATTTTCCGGATTTTCGTAAAACTCTAAATGAATTGCAACGATATTCTACATATGGGAAAATTGATTCTGGTGTTCTGGTTACTGAATCAACATCTTATGATGAACTTGTTGAGTCTATGAAAGCTAAAAAGTTTACTGATGTACGTAAATGGATTGCTCGCAACAGTGACATAGATTCATCCCAATTGTTCCGTTTCTTCTTTGACAATATGTCTACACTCTTTGAAGGAAAGAGTGTCCCAAATGTCACCCTAACACTTGCTATGTATCAAAATTATGCTGCAGTTGTTATTGATCAAGAGATTAACAATTTAGCATGTATGATTGAACTAATGAATGTAGCATCATGGAAGTAAAGCATTTTATTGATTCTCTTTTTATGCCATATATGATACAAAAAGAAACGTTTGACTCTCCAATGATTGTTGCGTATAATCTAGAAGGTATTATGAATTCATCTACATGGATTGAAGATGAGTCTGGTATTTGCTATATTCCTAATCTAGTCAAAATTGAATTGACTTTTGATGGGAATATTAATAGCGATGATTTTGATGATTCCAAAGCTGAAATTTTTAGCATAGTATCTACAACACCAACATTCGCTATTGAGGATAGTTATTCAATTATTGATGAACATCATAACACTAACATTTTGAAAAATATTTTTAATTGTTTTAGTGGTGAGGTTATAGCTCTTCCTAAAGAATTAACGATTTATACTGATCTTTTTGAACTACCATGGTCATATAGGTTTTCCCATGATCATCGCATTTATCCATGTGTTGTAGACAACAATCTTGTTTTTGAATGTATTTGATATGCCAACGCCATTTGATTTTGTTAAAAGTATAAGTGAAACTAAAGAAGATATATTTGAAGGTAATGAAAAGGATTACAATCCTTTTTTGATTAATAAAGCATTATCTTTTAATGTTGATTGTGTTTTTATTGCACACGAGTTATCAAAATATCCTGATATTCCTAAGGCTAATCAATATCAGCTATGGTTAAATAGTATAGAGAAGAAAAAGCGCTATGGTAAGTGGATTAAAAAAGAATCACTTCCAAGCGACATTGAACTTATCAAAGAATGTTATGGATATTCTAATGATAAAGCAATGGCTGTTCTTCCATTATTGACTGATAAACAATTATTGGAACTAAGAAAAATAACATGCAAAGGTGGTAAAACATGATGGATGAAGAAATTTTATACGATTGGGCTCCTGAAAAGATGGTTGAAATTCGACTGAGTCAACCAGATGATTTTCTTAAAATTAAAGAAACACTTACTAGGATTGGTATTGCTAGTAAGAAACAAAAGATTCTTTATCAATCGGCTCATATTCTTCATAAGCGCGGTAAGTATTACATCATATGCTTTAAGGAAGCATTTCTATTAGATGGAAAGAAAAGTGATATTACGCTAGAAGATGTTGCTCGTCGAAATAGGATTATTTCATTACTTGAAGATTGGAATCTTTGTAAAGTATTGAATCCAATTAACATTGCTAATCAAGCATCTATGAGTTCTATTAAAGTAGTTCCATATAAAGAAAAAGATCAATGGGAATTAAAGTCTAAGTATACATTGGGCAAAAAATAAATCAGATATGTCAATATTCAACATACCAAAAAGCTTATTAGATGCTGTCAATACGGTTCTATTGCAAGAACACGAAATGACAAAGAGAGAAGTTGTCGCTGTAGATAAAAAATATGCTAAACAAATAGCAAAGCATCGATCAGCGGCAAATGATATCTCGGGTCATTTGTTTGGTTCCAGTGATCGTATAGTTTTACCTATAATTGATACAGAGCATCCAACAAAAACGGCTGTAGAGAGTCATTTAATGAATGCTGGATATCAGAATATTGATTATAAAAATGCTAAGGTTAAGGATACCCATGGTCGTGATTTATCTATGGGTAAAGCACTATCTAGATCTGGTGCATCTCAACAACTTATGAATGATTTTGCTGCACATCAACAAACGTATGCAAAGCAGCCAGATACATCAAATTTACAGGTTGTTATTTCAAAACATCCACATGACGTTATTGGTATGAGTCATGGCACGAACTGGGGTCTTAGACCAAATGAAGAAGCAATTGGAGAAAAACCTGTTCAGTCTTGTATGAGATTTGATACATATCAACATGAACAGCATATGCCTAAAGAATTAGAGGCTGGAACGCATATTGCTTGGCTGACTCATAAAGGTGATGACGGGGCAACAGAGCCTTTGTCTAGAATTACTCTTAGACCATATGACACTAATAATTCATCTAAAGCATTAAAATATACACAATTTCATTGGCATATTCCTATCAATAGTGAAATTTACAAATATGCACATAGTGTTCATCCTGAAGATCCTGCCGACAATCTAGCTATGAATATACATTATTCAACAGAAGAAGGTAATGAGATTCCTCACGCTGATGCACACTATCATACATTTGTTAATGATAGTGATACTAATCACATAACATTAACTAGTAAATTTAAAACACCTATAACACACGACGATTACAAAAATTTCGTATTAGGTTTTACTGATATTATGGATGTTCCTGTGCATGGCGTCAATACTGTGCCTGATGAGAGCACAGTTGTTAAAAGTTCCACTGAATCTAATGCGCACAACATTTTAGTTCCAGGCAAAAAAATGTATGGCGAACAATCTGATAAATTTGCTTCTACCGTGAAAAATTGGACTGATACTCATTTTAAACCTAATATTGGATCTACATATACGGCTAGACGAGGTATTTATCTAGATGGTGACTCTCCAACAATAAATGCTTAAATATATGTTATAATATAAAGATTACACGCCTAATGGGTGTAATGGCTATTACCGACTGCCATGAATGTTGGTTTTTTACTTGCTTTTTAGGAGTAACTTATGACTAAACTTCCTTCACTTCTTGATCGTCAATTTTTTGTTGGCTTTGATGATCTATTCGATAAACTAGACACTGCTCTAGTTAAAGGCGATAAATTTCCACCACATGATGTGATTAAAACTGGCGATCATACATATGATGTTGTTCTTGCCGTTGCCGGTTTTTCTAAATCTGAAATTAGCGTCGATGTTGATAATAACGTTCTAACTATTCGAGGTATTAAATCAAAACCTCAGTATGATTGCGTTGAAAAATATCCACGTTATATCTATAATGGGATTAGCAATCGTAATTTCACTAAGCAATTTACACTACAGCCACAAATCATCGTTAAAAAAGCTAAAGTAGAAGATGGCATTCTAGTGATTAATCTAGAAGAAATTGTTCCAGATGAACAAAAGCCACGTTCAATCGTCATCGACTAACATTTTTTAACATCCATCAATAAATGGAGCCTTGTGCTCCATTTTCATTTTCTATGAAAAAACTATTTTTAATAATATTACTCATGATGTCTCAATATGCACATGCTATTGACGATAAACAAGTAGAATGCTTAGCCAAGAACATTTATTTCGAAGCTAGAGGAGAACCTATTAAAGGTCAGATAGCTGTTGCTCAAGTTGTTCTTAATCGTTTAGAATCGGATGATTATCCATCTAACATTTGTGGAATTGTATATCAACCTAATCAGTTTAGTTGGACATCTAAACGTAAAATATATATTAATGATTGGTCATTATATGATGACATAAAACAGCTAGCAAAGCATGTTATAATGAATAAGCCAAAGGATCTTACCAATGGTGCCTTGTTTTTTAGACATAAACGTTTAAAAGTGCAAACACAGAAAAAATCAGTTATTATCGGAAATCACATATTTTATACATGACAAAATTTTATACTAATGTTGAAGTGCGTGGAAATACCATTCTATATCGTGGATATGACAATGGTATTCCTGTACAAGAAAAGATTGATTACAAACCTCATCTTTTTGTAAAAACTAATGATAAAACACCATACAAGGTTTTTAAATCTAATATTCCAGTGAAAAAACGTATGTTTGATTCTATTTCAGAAATGAAAGACTTCATCAATACATATAAAGAAGTTCCTAATTTTGGTGTATATGGCTGCAGCAACATCATTCGACAATTTACCGGCAACATGTATCGTACCGATATTGAGTGGGACTATTCACTAACACAAATTTGGTTTTTTGACATTGAAACTGAAGTGTCTAGTGGCTTTCCTCATCCTGATAAAGCAGAAGAACGTATTCTTCTAATTTCAATGATGAATCACTTTACCGGTGCTATTCATGTTTGGTCTTTAAAGCCTATTTCCGAAGATAATCCTATCTTTAAAAATTATCAAAAAGTTAACTTTTTAAGTTTTGATAATGACGAAAAGGCTATGTTAAAAAACTTTTTAATGTTTTTTGCTAGTACACGTATTGATGTTATTTCTGGTTGGAATAGTGAATCATTCGATATTCCTTATATTGTTAATCGACTTAAATCGGTTTTGGGTGAAGAATCTATTAAGTTTCTATCTCCATGGAGGATTGTAAAACCACGATCTTTTCATGATGCTAATGGAAATACGAATAATACTTATGATATTATTGGTATTACACATCTTGACTATCTTGATCTATATAAAAAGTTTAATCCTGGTGGCAAAGAATCATTCAAACTTGGATATATTGCTGAACAAGAACTTGGTGAAACTAAAGTTGAACTTCCTGGAGAGTCATTTAGGGATAGTTATGAAAATCACTGGGAAACATTTTGTTACTATAACGTAGTTGATACTGTACTTCTACATAAGCTAGAAGTTAAAATGCTTCAGGTTCGTCTAGCCATGCAACTAGCATTCATTGCTAAATGTCAATTCGGCGAT
>JACCDQ011771357.1_pt1 | contig 13519 bp, 7 predicted proteins | sample 7446031 | NCBI WGS metagenome assembly JACCDQ01 (sample SAMN15323442, study PRJNA562643) | freshwater metagenome | isolation source: river surface water | place: USA:Blue River Watershed | collected 2017-08-17 | reverse complement strand
GCGCCACGCCCGTGAAGTGGCGCGAGACCTCGGCAAGCGGCAGGCGCTGCTCGCCCATCGCGGGGTCGTGGATGACGACGTCCTTCGGGCCCACCTTCACCAGCACCACGAAGTGGCTGAAGTTCCAGTGCAGCACCGCGGGCAGCCGCAATTGCGGCAGATGGTCCATCTCCAGTCGCAGCGCGCGGTTTGCGAGCCCCATCGCCTCGGCGATGCGCATCAGCTCGTCGAGCGAGCTGCCCTGGGCGGCCGGCGGGTGGGCGGCGCGCAGCTCCGTCATCGACCAGTGCTGGCCGTGAAACCCCGCGACCATCGCCAGGCACACGTGTCCGCACTCGTTCAGTTCGCTGGACATCACCACCGGCACCTTGCGGCGCAGGCCCAGCTCGAGCTTGTCGAGAATCATCGCGAGGGCCCTCCGACCTCGGCGCGGCCCCAGCCGACCTGCGAGAGCCCGCGGCGCAGCGGCTCGAAGAGCCATCCGAGCAGCGTGTGCGTCTCCACCTGGATGCGGGCATCGATGCGTGCGCCGGGCCGCAGCAGGGCGTGCGCCTCGTGCTGGTCCGCCACGGCGAGGGGCTCGAGCTCGACCAGGCTCGGAAATCCGCCCGGCGCGTTCGGCCCCTCACCGCTCACCGCCCCCTCGGCGATGCTGCGCACGGTACCGCGCAGCTGCACCGGGCCCCGGCTGGATTGTCCCTGCAGTCGAAGCGCCACTTTCTGGCCCGGGCGTGCCCGTGCGGCAGCGGCTTCCGGCAGCACGAGGTGCGCCATCAGCTCACCCTTGGGTGCAATCACGAAGAGGAGCTCGCCCGCTCCCACGGGGCCGGGACGTGCCGGCGCCGCGACCACTCGCCCGGCAAGGGGCGCCGTGACCGCCTCCTGGGCGGCGGCATCGAGTGTCAGCCGCTCGGCATCGAGCAGGGCGTCCGAGCCCTGGGCTGCCGCCTTGGCCGAAGCCGCCTGCGCCTGGGCTTCGGCAGCGCCGGCGCGTGCGGCGGCGAGCTCGGCGCGCAGCTGAGCCTGGCTCTGCTCGAGTTGGCGTACCGCCATTTCGCGGTCGATGGCGACGCGTTGCAGGTCTTCCTGCGCGGCCTTCGAGCTCGAGCCGCTGGCGACCAGCCGCTCGTTGCGCTCGAGCTGCTCGCGCGAGACGGCAAGGGCCTGGCGCGCGGGTCCCGAGGCCGCAACCGAGGCGTCGAGAGCACGTTCCAGGGCGCGCGCCTTCTCGGCAAGACCGTGCGCCTGCGCGATGAGAGCGGCGACGCGCGCATCGGACTCCAGCCGAGCGAGCGCCTTGCGCTGCAAGAGCAGCTTCGCGGCTAGTTCGGGTGCGAGCGCACCGCTCGCGAGCGCTGAGTGCTTGTCCAGCACCCCGAGCACCGCGGCCTGGCGGACCTCTTCGCCGACCGCGGTCGACACGGCGCGCAAGGTCCCCGCGCTGCGGGCCCGCACCTGCATGAGACCGGCCTCGGGAGCGAGCACGCCGGAGGCAGGGACATAGGTCGAGTAGGTCGCCACGCTTGCGAAGACGAGTGCTCCGATGGCAAGCGCTCCTCCCACTTGTACGATGCGGCGGGCCGAGACGGGGTTGAGCGCCAGCACCTCGCCTTCCATCCGGGGCTTGAGGCTGTCTTCGGCTTCTGGACGGAACAGGTTGTCGTCAGGCATGGGATACGGGAACGTTCGAAGGCCCGGCCAGCCGGTGCGTGCACCCGCCGGGCTCAGCCTTCGTCTAGTCACGCCCATGCATGAAAAAGCCGCACGCGAGCGTGCGGCTTTCGTCAGGCGGGCCGCAGGCCTGCCTTCAGCGGCGCATCACACCAGGTGGGTGATGCCTCGGCCGGCGGCGCGGCCGCCGCCGATGGCGCCGGCCACCGGGGCCACGTCACGGACCACCTGGTCCACGATGGGCAGCACGGGGGCGACGATGGGCGCCACGATGGGAGCCAGGATGGGACGGAAGAAGCTGGACAGGCCGCCGCCGGTGACTTGGCGGGCTTGGGCTTGGGAGAGCTGGCGCATTGGTTCTTTCAGGGCCCTCGAGGGGCGTTGTGTGTGCGTCGGGAGAGTCCGACACCGTGTGTAGCCAGCACCGAAGAACGCGTTCTGCCCAGCGCGAGGCCCTTCTTCAGCTGTGCGCGTGGCCGGGCAGCCGGTCCCAAGGGGTCAGCAGCATCTCGCGATTGAGCTGTCCACAGGCGAGCATCTTGCGCACGACCGCGGCGGTTCCCCAGGCGAGTCGGCGGGCGTCGAGCAGCGCCACGAGCTCGCACGCCGTGAAGAGCGCGACCTGCCGGCCGTAGGGCTCCCGGTCCCACAGCCGCACGCTCTCGAAGGACGGCACCTCGAGCTCCAGCCGCACGAAGAACTCGTACGTGGCGTGGTGCCAGGCCCACTGGCCGTCGAATTCGAGCAGTCCGCTCGGGGTGTCGTACCGCACCGCAGTGCCTTCTTGCAGGACGCGACCGGCGGCCCAGCCTCCTGCCACCCCATCCAGGCCCACTTCCTCCTCCAGCTCGCGCACGGCGGTGAGCAGGGGGGATTCGTCCGGTGCGCACCGGCCGGCCGGAATCTGCCAGCAGCCCGGGCTCACGGGTGCCTCGAGGTCGCGCTGGATGAGCACGAAGCGGCGCTCGGCGCCGCACAGCAGCTGTGCCACGCAGGTGGCCGACAGCAGGGCCCCCGTCGGGTGCTCGCGCTCGAAGTGGGCAATGCTGCCCGCCGAGCCCGGCCGGGGCTTCATCGTCAGGTACCCGGGGCCCGCTTGCAGGCCCAGGACCCGTGTTGCAGACAGCCCGTGGGCGCTCAGCCAGGCGAAGTGTTCTTCAGGAACCGAAGGCGTCGATGCAGTGCTCATGCAGCCTATAGCGCATGAGCGTCCTTATCGCAGGCGGGCCTTACCGGGCACTGGCACGGCGCCCCGTGCTCCAGCTGCGACCCGGGCGCAGCACCGCGAGCATCGTGTCGGCGGCGTGGAAGGGGGTTTCTCCGTAGACCATCCCGTGACGCCGCACGCGCTCCAGCGCCTCGAGCGTGTCATGCGCGCCGCGCGCGAAACGCGGGTCTGTGCGCAGGGCGAAGAAGGCCGTGAGCATCGCGGGGGCCCTGTCGGGGTGGCGGTGCTCGACCCAGGAGAGCGCCGCCATGTCGGCAAACGTCTCTTCCTGTTGCCTGAGCTGCTCGGCCTGGGCCGCGGCGCTCGCGTTCGTGCGGGCGAGCTGCGAGAGCTGGAAGACGCCCTCCACCGCCCGCGGGTTGTCCTGGTAGCGCCAGCAGTGCGCAAGCTCGTGGACGATGACCGCACGCCGCAGCAGCGCGACCGAGGTCCCCTGGGCCTGCTCCTCGATGAGGCGGGCGCTCTTCGGGTTGGCCCGATGCTGCAGCAGGAGCTCGCAGCGTCCCTCCTCGGTCACCCGCAGGCTCGCAGCCGAGTCGCTGGCGGGCGTCTTCAGCACCCTCACGGAGACGGGAAGACCCTCGAAGAAGGGGTCCGCAAGCACGTCGTGTGCGGCCTCGAGCCAAGGGTCTGGCGCTCCGGCCGCCCAGACCTGTGCCGCGCAGACGAGAAGCAGGGCGCACAGGCCCGTGTGCCTGCTGGCGCGGGGAACACAGCCTCGCAGGCCACGAAACAGAGCGTTCATCAGCTGTTGCATGCGCCGTTCGAGCCGCTTGGCACGTGCGTGTTCTGCCCCTTCCGGAGCTCGGCGCACAGCGGCGCCCCCGGACAGCTCCCTACACCAGGAGACCCTCAAGCACACGATTCTAATGCTTCTTCGACTCCTCTTCCTTGCGCTTGGCGTGTTCGGCGCAGCCCTGGCCGCGCCCGCACTGTCGCAGAGCTCCTTTACCGTGCGTGTTCCCGTGGTGATGACCGCGTTCCAGCCCCAGGTGCAGGCCTTCGATTTCGGGACCGTCGCGGTGGGCAGTCGACCGGTTCGCGCCTTCCAGGTCGTGAACCGCAGCACGACGCCGCTGAAGCTCCTCTCGACGTCCACCCTGGGTTCGGCGGTCATCGAGGCGAACAGCTGTCCCGCCGTGCTCTCCGCAGGCGCGAGCTGTCAGGTCACCGTCGCCTTGCCGGTGACGAGCGCCGCGAGCATCTCGGGCGAGGTGCGACTGCTGAACGACGCCTCCACGGTCCCTGAAGTGCTGCGGGTCTCGGCGCTCGGTTCGGCGGCGAGCTCGCTCCTGGCGGTCACCCCCGGCACGCTGTCCTTCGGAGACGTGGCGGTCGGGTCCGCCTCGCCGGCGCAGTCGTTCACCTTGCGCAACGCCACCGCGGCTCAGCTTCACGTGGGCGAGCTCTACATCGCGGAGAACGGTACCTACTTTCCGCTCACTTCGGGCTGTCCTGAGGAGCTTGCCGCCAACCAGAGCTGCACGGTCAGCGTGCGGTTCACTCCACGGCTGGAGGGCAGCCAGCAGGCCCGCCTGGTGCGCGACCTGGAAGACGGTACCACGCTCTACGTGGCGTCGGTGTCCGGCACCGGTGTCCGGGCCGAGGCGACCTGGACGATGACCCAGGTCGACTTCGTGGGCCTGCCCGTGGGCGTCAAGTCCGCGATTCAGGAGGTCGGTCTCACCAACACCGGGCGCGGGGCGCTGGCCATCGGGAGCCTCACCATCGCCGGGGACACGGCCTTCAAGCTCGAGGGCCACACGTGCGGCAGCTCCCTGGCTGCAGGGGCCACCTGTGTGGTGCGCCTGAGCGTGACGCCCCCAGACACCCTGGTGCGCAGCGCGACGCTCAAGCTCGAGTCTACGAGCCTCGAGTCGCGCTCTTCTCTCGTTCAGCTCTACGCACGGCCCGAAGCGCAGCTCGCGACGCTGGCGCTGTCTCCCTTGTCGGTGCCCTTCGGCGACGTCGCGGTGGGCGCGACCAGCGCGTCGCAGTCCGTGACGATGACGGCGACCGGCACGCTGCCCGTTGCGGTGAGCGCGCTCAGCCTCTCCGGGGCCCAAGCCTCTGACTTCCTGCTGCTCAACCCGAATGCGTGCGTGGGCACGCTCAACCCCGGGCAAAGCTGCGTGGTCCAGCTCGCCGCACGCCCGACGCAGGCCCGGGACCGACTCGCCAGCCTCTCGGCGGTCTCCAGCTCGGCCCGGCTGGTCGAACCCGTGACGCTCACGGTGCGCGGTATCGAGGGCCAGCTGCTGGCAGTGCCCTCGCCGCTGTCCTTCGGTGAGGTGCTCGTGGGCGAGCAGGCGCCTCGCACGGTCACGCTCTCCAACGTCGGCGCCGCTTCGCTCACGCTGCAGACGCCCACCTTCAGCGGTCCGAACGCAGCGCTCTTCTCGAGCTCGGGCTGCGCCGGACAGACCCTGGCGCCCGGCGCCAACTGTGCGCTCACGGTCAAGTACTCGCCGACTTCGGGCGGCGCGCACGCCGCCTCGATGACGCTGCCCAACACCGGCGCGGTGCCCGGCTACTCGGTGCCGCTCTCCGGCACGGCCCGCGCGCTGCCCCAGACGGCGACGCTGAGTGAGTTCAGCTGCCCCGACTGGACTCCCTACAACCAGACGGCGACCTGCACGGCAACGCTCACCAACAGTGCCGCCACGCCCCTCACCATCGGGGCGCTCACCCGCGGCAACACGGCGTTCTCGGTCTCCAGCACCTGCGGGACGAGCCTTGCCGTGGGCGCGACGTGCACGCTCAGTGCTTCGGTGCCGACCGGTGCCTGGACGAGCGGCGCGACGCAGCGCACGCTCAGCTCCGGCGTCACGCTCGTGACCGGCGCCAGCACGTTCACCCGAACGGCCACCGTCAAGGTCGATGTGTCGTCGCTCGCCTGGTCGGTGGCCGCCTACGAGCCGGTTGCAACGGGCGCCACCGGCTCGGCCGTGCACACGCTCACCAACACCGGCAAGTTCCCGGTCCGGCTTGCTCGCGCACCGATTCTCGAGCAGGTGACCCCCGCCGGAAAGCTCGTCATCGCCTCCTCGAGCTGCGGCACCGACCTGGAGGTCGGGCGCAGCTGCACGGTGACCGTTCGCTGCGATGCCACCACCGCTGTGGCGGCAGGCACCTTCACGGCGCGGCTGAGCGCCGAGGGTTCCAACTACGCCAAGGACGCCGATGCACTCGGCTGCCCGGTCTTCGTGCAGGTTGCCCCGAGCGCCTTCCGCCTGGTGCCTGCGGTGCTCGACTTTGGCCAGGTCGGCCAGGGGGCGGCCGCCACTCGCACCGTGACCCTCGAGAACGACAGCCTGGTTCCGATTCCGGTCTCCGCCTGGACGGTGCTGGGTGCGCAGGCCCCCGACTTTTCCGTCTCGGCCGCGTGCGCGAAGGTGCCGGCTCGGACCGGGACGACGCCCGGCCGGTGCACCGCCATCGTGACGTTCCGTCCTGCAGCGACCGGTGTTCGCCAGGCGAGCGTCGAGGCCATCGCCTCCAGCCTCGGGCTGCGTGCGGCGGGCTCGCTCGTGGGCTCCGGAGCATTGGCCGTGCTGACGAGTCCGGCGCTGGACTTCGGCTCCCTGGCGCTGGGCAACGCCCTCCAGAAGAACCTCGTGGTGACCAACACCGGGCCCGTTGCGGTCACGCTCCCCGCGGCTGCGGGCTGGGCGGTGTCCGGAACGCATGCGTCGGACTTCTCGGTGAATGCAACGGCGTGCGCGGCCAAGGCGCTGGCCGTGGGGGCCTCCTGCACGGTGAGCGCCTCCTTCAAGCCCACTGCGCTCGCAGCGCGCAGCGCCCAGCTCACGCTTTCGGCATCGAGCGCCCGTACGCTCTCCGTGGCGTTGTCGGGCACGGCCGTGCCCGCGCCCGCACCGGTTGCGAGCGCCGGCCCCCTCAGCTGCTCGAGCCCGGCTGCGGTTGGAGGCACCAGCAGCTGCTCGCTCACGCTCTCGAACCGAGGCGATGCCGCGCTGCCCTTGCAGGAGCAACCGCTCGTCTCGATGAACGTCGAGCTGGCCAACCTCGGCACGACGCTGCCGGCGGGGGTCTCGCGCGCCGCGCGGTGCGGCAGCGCCTTGATGAGCCTGGCCGCGGGAGATTCGTGCACCTACTCCTTCACGTTGCCGGTGCCGCTGGCCGGCGCCAACACTGCGCGCTTTCAGCTTCGACTCGGTGCGTACCCCACCCTTACGTCCACCGCCCTCGTCCAGGGGCTGGCGCCGTCTGCCGCGCTGGTCACGACCGAGCACCCGAAGACGCAGCAGGGGGCGTCGTCGGTCGCGGTCCATCGCCTGACCAACACCGCCGCCGTCCCGCTCGTGCTCGCGCAAACCGGGGCCAAGCTCGCCTCGGTCACCGGAACCAGCACCATCCAGTTCACCGGCACCCCCGCCTCGGGCAAAGCCTGTGTCTCGCCGTTGGCTCCAGGCGACTCCTGCCAGCTGCAGACGACCTGCACCTCGAACACGGCGGGCCGCTACAGCGGCATGCTGGTGCTCGGCACGACCGTTTCAGGGGCCACCGTCTCCGCACCGGTGCTGTGCGAGGTCACTGCGCCCACGTTCGAGGTGGCTCCGGCCGGGCCGCTCACGACGGTGTCGGGCGCCTGGTCGGATTCGGGCAACTTCTGGCGTGTGACCAACACCGGCGCGGGCCCGCTCACCTTCGTCGGGGCCTATCCCGCCGATGACGGCTGGACCATGGTGGTCGACAGCCGCGACAGCACCCATTGCAAGGCGAAGGCGACGCTCGCCCCGGGCGCTTCTTGCCTGTTCCTCTCCCGACTCGTGAAGGCAGCCCCCGACACCACGGTCACGGGCCTGCACCGGGTCCGGATGGCCTCCGGGTCCCAGCAGCTCGACAAGACCTTCTCCGACAGCATCCAGTCGCTGGGGGTCGCGATGAGCGTCACGAAGCCGCTGCGCGACCTGCAGGTGCTCAACACCCAGGTCGCCGAGGTGACTCTCGTGAACCGGGCGCCGTACCCGCTCTCGCAGGTCAAGGTTGTTCTGTTCGAGGCGGCCGTGGGCTACACGCTGCTCGACCACAGCTGCCCCGCGGTACTCGCGCCCGCGGGTCAGGCCGGCTCGAGCTGCACGGCCCGCGTGCAGATGATGTCCAGCACCCCGGGGCCCCGACTCGCCAAGCTGCGCATCGAAGGCAGCTACCCGCAAGTCGTGAACAAGTTGGCCCAGAGCGCCGTGCGCTCCGGCGTCCAGGGGCGCACGGAGCTCAGCACGAACGTCATGCCGGCGCGCCTGTCCGTGCAGACGACCGAGCACGAGCCCGTGCTGACGCTCTACTCCTCGGCGCCGGCCACGCACATCGTGCGCAACGACGGCGTGGGCGACCTCATCTTTCGCTCCGCCACCGTGAGTGCCGGAGGCTTCTCGGTGCGCGGGGGTACCTGCGTGGCCGACCTCGTGCTGAAGCCCGGCGCCACCTGCACCGTGCTCACGACGTTCACCGCCGGACGATTCAGCCCGCTGCGAACGACCGGCGTGCTCACGGCCACCACCAATGCCATCACGGCGACGGGTCCGCTCGTCGGCATCCAGCGCATTCAAGGCGACGTTCTCGTGAACACCAACATCCTCGAGTCGACGGTGCTGGTGGGCCGCACGACCCAGGTGAGCTCGATGATTGCCAACAACTCGACGGGCCAGGCCCGGGTGGAGTTCCAGCTGCAGGTCAGTGCCGACGCACCGGCCAGCGTGACCCTGCGTGGAGCGATGCGCTGCGGCTACGCCTACAGCTACTCCAACTGCGTCATCAGCGGCAACAAGGCGCAGCTCACCGTGGCTCCGGGCGGGCGGATGTGGGTGCTGCAGGACGTCGCGGTCGGTCAGGCCGCGGGCACGCTGCGCGCGGTTGGCAGCATCACCGTCCAGGACGTGGAAGACACCCAAGCGTCCAACAACATCGACGAGGCGACCGCCAGCATCCAGTATCCGTTCGCCGACCTCGAGGTGCGCGTGGCTCCGGCGGCTCGCCAGGTGGGCCCGGGCGCTGGCGGAGAGCTCCAGGTGACGGTGACCAACCTGTCCACCGCGTCGAGCTCGACGACGCCCCTGGCGGCGCTGTCGCTGTCTGCGTCCGCAACTGCGTCTTCCGGGGCCTCCGTGTCGCTGGGCGCGCTGCGCTGCCTGAAGGTCGACACCCGTACGGCGTCCCAATGTGCCGAAGGCGGGTCCCTGAGCCTGCCGCCCCGCGGCTCTGCCACGCTTGCCCTGCCCTACGTGCTGGGCAACGGTCTGGGCCAGGTGAGTGTCTCCGTGGGCTATCAGCGGCAGGGCACGCCGTTCTTCGACCCGGTCGAAGCCAACAACACCGGCACTGCCGTGCTCTCGGTCGAGCGGCCCACCACGGACTTCGTGCTTACCGGCGCGCTCTCGGGCTCGGGAGAGTCTCGCGCTGCGGTGTTCCTCGGCTCCTCCAGCCCTACGGGGACCCGTCAGCGCGCTGAGTTCTCGTTCACCACGAGCAATCCGGCGACGAACAATCCGACCGCCGTCGACAGCGCCCAACCGATTCGCTGCTACGAGGGCGGCAAGCAGACCTGGTGCACCTACACCCCGTCGGGCCGCATCGAGATGTGGTCGGGCATGAGCGTCTACATTCCCCTCAAGGCCGGCGAGGGCACGCTCACGGTCCGTGGCACGGCGCATGACGTGGACCTCACCGACTCCAATCCCGGCAACAACGTCGCCGACGTCGAGTTCAACGGCCTGGCCGCGCCTTGCAACGGCAAGTTCAAGGTCCTGCCGGACGAGAGCGTGCTGTGCCTGACCTCGAAAATCGTCTTCACCCAGCCGCGGTATCCGGGGTGCCGGGAGCAGTGCAGCTACAAGGGCTACGTCCAGGTCTCCAAGCCGCGTCGCTCGTTCTACGAGCCCTTCGAGTTCCACGGGAACGTGGGGCGCTACGACGAGTGGTACTCCAGTGCGCCGTCCTACATGACCTACGGCTACACCCGTGAGAGCTCGAAGGTGGGCCCGATTGAGCTCGACTACGACTGGGATGCGCGCACCGCCTGGTACGTCATTTCTGGCCGTTACAGCAAGGACATCTATCTGTGGGACGCGACCTGCAGCTATCACGATGGCAGCTGGTGGAGTGGAAGCGCGAACCCCTGCAACTGGTCTCATGTCCAGGGCTACGGCACCGACTCGTATTCGCTGGTCGGCGTGCGCTCGGACGGCACGACCGTCTATGGCGGCTCGATGTGCAGCACCGCAACCGGCTTCCGGTTCAACATGACTGCTCGCACACTCAGCTTCTCGGGCTGCCCTACCAGCAGCGGAATGCTCACCGTTCCACGCTGAGCGCGCACCACGCCGCTTCCTGACCCCGCCTCGTGCGGGGTCTTTTCTTTCGTTCGTGTCGCGAGAGGCGTGAGGCAGCGCCTGCATTCAAGGACTTTGAACAGCAGCTACAAACTCGATTCGACGAATCATGGGGTTGTGTCGATACACGAATAAGAGGCCTGGAATTCCCGGGCCTGCGACCGGAATCCCGACATGACCACCGCACTTCTCATCAAATCCAGCGTGCTCGCCGAGCACTCCGAAACCAACCGCCTGCTCGAGGCGCTGCGCGCACACTGGCAGCACACGCGGCCTGAGATGACCCAGGTCGTGCGCGACCTGGGCGCCGAGCCCCTGCCGCACCTGCGCGGTGAGCATCTCGCGCAACGCCCGCCCGAGGCGGACGCCGCACTCGCCGAGTTCAAGGCGGCCGACATCGTCGTGCTGGCCGCGCCGATGTACAACTTCGGCGTGCCCTCGACGCTCAAGGCCTGGTTCGACCACGTGCTGCGCGCGGGTGAGACCTTCCGTTACACCGAGACCGGCCCCCAGGGGCTGCTGTCAGGCAAGCGGGCCGTGGTGCTGGTGAGCACGGGAGGTGTCTACGAGGGCGCGCCCCATCCGGCCGACTTCGTCGAGCCGTACCTGCGCACTGCACTGGGCTTCATGGGCATCACCGATGTCCAGGTGGTGCGGCTGAGCGGGGCGGCGATGCCCGAGGGCCGGGACGCTCGCCGTGCCCAGGCGCTCGCCGCGCTCGAGACGCTCTGAGCGGCGCACCCGGCCCCGAAGCGCCGGGTTTGTCTCCTGTATCGCCGGCCACGCGCCGGCGATGTCGCATCTGGTCCGCAGCCTCAGGCCTTCACCGAAGCGACAGCCAAGTGCGGCCCCGCATACACGGTGCGGGCCTCGCACGGGCAAGAAAAAGCCCCCGGCCTCGTCGGCTCGGGGGCAGGGCGCCTGGGGGCGCCCGGTCCGTTCAGGGTTCGCTCAGCAGCCGCCCAGCGTGCAGGCCAGCACCACCGGCGGGGTCGTGCCCGACGGCAGGATGGTCACCGTGGTCACCGAGACCTTGTTCATCGTGCCCGCGGTCGCGGTCAGCTGGAACACGTAGGTGCCGGCGGTGGTGGTCACGAAGCTCGCGTTGAGCGTGGCGTCGTTGGCGATGATGACCGGCGCGGGACCGTCCATCTGCGTCCACTTGAAGGAGACGTTCTCCGGAGCGGGGTTGCCGGTGCGCAGGCTGCCTGCCATCAGCACGACCTTGCCGAACTCGACGATTTGGGCGTCGCCGGCGTAGACCGCGTAGAACGGCTCGCGCGAGGCGTCGGCCGGGTCATACACGGCGACCAGGGTGCGGTCGGTGCGGAAGATGCTCGGGTCATCGGCGCGGCTCACCGTGAGGTCGAAGACGTAGTCGCCCTTGGTGAGCGGACGGAACTGCGCGTTGAGCTGGTTCTGGCCCACCAGTGCGATTTCGGGGCCGCTCACCTGCGTCCAGCGGTAGGTGAGGTTGTCCGAAGTCAGGTTGCCGTTGATGGCCACCGTGCCCGTGAGGGGGATGGTCTCGCCGGTGAGCTTGACCTGGATGTCGCCTGCCGAGACGCTGAAGCTGCCGCTGGCGGCCGGGGCCACCTGCACGACGGCCGTGTCGGTCTTCGTCTGGCCGTCCGAGGACGTCGCCGCGAGCTCGAACTCGTAGCTGCCGGCCACTTGGGCGATGAAGCTGGGCGTGAGGGTGGTGGCCGAGGACAGCGTCACCGCGGGGCCCGCCTTCTGCGTCCACTGGTAGGTCACGTTCGAGGGGGCCGGGTTGCCGACGGCCAGCGCACCCGAGAGCTTGACGGTCGCGCCCAGGTTCACGGCCTGCGCGGAACCGGCATCGACCGTGAAGAAGGGCACCTGCACCTGCGGCTGGTAGACGGTGACCATCGTGCGCGAGGACTTCGTCACCTGCTTGGAGGCACGCGTCGCACGCAGCTCGAAGACGTAGTCGCCGGTGACGCTCGGCCGGAACTGCGCGCCGAGCGTGTTGTCGAGGAAGAGGCTCGTGCCGGGGCCGGAGACCTGAGCCCACTCGTAGGAGAGCTCGGAGGCGTCGACGTTGCCGGAAACGGTGCCGGTGAGAGTGGCGGTCTTGTTCACCTCGACGGCCTGCAGGGGACCCGCGCTCACGTTGAAGTACGTGGGCGCCTCGGGGGCCTGGGCGGTCACGACCACGGCGGCTTCGCGCTCGAGCGCGCGGCCGGCGAGCGAGGTGCTGATGCGCACCTTGAAGACGTAGTCGCCGGCGCTGCGCGGCGTGAAGGACAGCATCTGGGTGTGGGCGCCTGCGAGCGGCAGCGGCGCGCCGGATGCCTGCGTCCACTCGTACTTCACCGGGCCGTCGAAGGTGACCCCGGCGTTGGCGGTGTAGGAGGCCATCAGCGTGGTGACGCTGCCCACGTCGGTGAGCTGCGGCACGGTCGGCACCTTGATGGCCAGGCCACCGTCGAGCGCGCCGAGCGCCAGCACCTTGAGCGTGAAGCGGCGGGCTTGCGCGCCCTTGGAGCTCTTGGCGACGTTCTCGACCACCCACTCGCTGGCGGGCGTGTCCTGCGGCACCGTGATGAAGGTCGTGCAGCGCGACGAGCCGTCCTTGCTCACGCCGTTGTTGGAGGGCGGTGCGCCGGTGACGACGCTGGCGCGAGCACACGACGGGTCGCCGATGACCGGCGCCGAGTTGGTGCTCGTGCCGCTCGCCTGGGTGATGGTCCAGGCGTGCGAGGCGATGGAGTCGGACGAGGCGACGGCGTAGGAGGAGATGTCCAGGCGGCTGCCCGCCGAGACGGTCATGCCGGCGGCGGGCTCGACGGTGTTGGACACCTCGCCCGAGTGGATGATGTCGCTGCCGCCACCGCCGCAGCCTGCCAGGACGGCGGCGAGCAGCGCTAGCGGCGCAAGGGTGAACGAACGCTTCAAGGTAGGGCTCCGGAGCAGTGGATACGCGTGGTTCCTGTAGCGGGACGCGTTTAAACTGCCCCCGCAAGGGGCCCAGGCCGCTCCCGGCACGAGGTTCGGCGGAGCACCCGAGCCGGTCTGCTCGCGATGTCGGCCGATGTCCAGTGAAGCGACCTCGACACGTTCTTCGGTCCGCCCGGAAAATTCGGGGAACGTTTTGTGGCCTGTCGCTACAGATGATTCATCGTCGTGCATCCTCCGGATGTGACGTGTGTCGGCAAAGGGGTTCGACTCCCCTCACCTCCACCACAAGCGCTCCGTCCCACACCAGGCAATCGAAGCCGAAATGTCGTGGAACGCTTGTGAT
>JACCDQ010201237.1_pt1 | contig 13519 bp, 7 predicted proteins | sample 7446031 | NCBI WGS metagenome assembly JACCDQ01 (sample SAMN15323442, study PRJNA562643) | freshwater metagenome | isolation source: river surface water | place: USA:Blue River Watershed | collected 2017-08-17 | reverse complement strand
GCCGCCTGCGAACCGTCGGGCGCATAGGCCAGCAGGGTATTGAGCACCTTGCCGGGCACGCCCGATTGCAGCGGAATCGTGCCGCCCAGCAGCCACACCCCGTGCTCGCGTGCGAGTCCCGCCATGAATTCCTGCAAGGGTCCCTGCCCCGGCGCTTCCGCATGCGCGACCTTGTCGTTCTCATGAAAGCCGAGGATGGCCCAGTACTCGGGCAGCACCACCAGTTGCGCGCCGGCCTGTGCGGCCTCGCGCACCAGCCGCGCGACGCTCTTCATGTTGTCGGCCGGCTCGGGGGTCGAGACCGTCTGTGCCGCGGCGACACGAAAGCTGTGCGCGCTGGCCGCAGTCGGGCTGCGTTCGTTTTCTGTGCTCATTGCGTCTCCGCCTTGCCGTCCTTGCCATCCTTGTCGCCTTCGTTGGCGATCTTGCGCTTGCTGGTGCTCTTCTTGATCACCGGGTCTTTCCACGGGCCGGTGACCTGATATTCCTGCGTCAGCGCCTGGGACAGCGGGTTCTTCAGGAAAAGCTGCGCAAGGAAAGAACCGAGGCCGATGACCGGGTTGACCGCCAGTCCATACACGACCGATGCGCCGCCGGCATTGAGCTCGGGGATCACGACCACGGCCAGGTTCTGCGTTTCTTCATTCAGGTCCACCGTGCCATCCATCAGCACGGCTGCGTTCACGCCGCGCATCTTGAAGCTGTCGGTCTTCAGGATGCCACGCGTGATGGTGGCCGTGCTGGCGATCGAATCGAACTGGAAGCCATCCGTGAAGATGTCGCGGAAGTCCAGCGTCAGCCGGCGCGGCAGCGATTGCAGGCTCAGCACGCCCAGCAGCTTGGCCACACCCGGATCGGCCTTCAGGAACTGGCCGGTGGCCAGCTTCAGGCTGAGGTTGCCGGCCAGCGTGGGGAAATCGATCGATGAGGGCGCGCCGCGCCAGCTGACTTCGCCTTCCATCCGGCCCTTGCCGCCCTTGAGCGTGCGCTCGAAGCCGAGGCGATCGAGCAGCTTGCCGGCATCGTTGATGTCGAGCTCATAGTTGAGAACGGTCTGCCCTTCGACGACGCCCGCGGCCCAGCGGCCGTTGGCGCGCATGGTCGCATCCGGATTGACGATGGCCAGCTTGCTGATGCGCCATTCACGGCCCGGACCGGCTGCCAGGCCCGCATTGGTCGCCGCCAGTTCCAGGCGACCCAGCTTCATGCTGCGCAATTCAAAGTTATCGGCCGTCACATCCAGGCCCGGCAATTCGCTGAAGGACTTCTTGCCGGCCAGGATGTCGGCCACCTGCGTGGCGGCACTCTGCTCGATGCGCAGCAAGGTCAGGCGCGCGGTCAGCTTGCCGGCGCCACGTTCGGCCAGCGGGTCTTCCCAGGTCGCATGACCGATTACCTCATCGGATTGAACATTGAACTGCCAGCCAGCCTTGGTGCGGGAGCCACCGAGCAAGGCATTCTCGATCACGCGGTCGGCGAAGTTCAGCTGGGTCGCGCGCAGGTTGACCGTGTCGGGCGACAGATAGCCGCCAAAGTCACTGCCGGGGCCGGCACCGGTGTCGGCACTGCCACCGCCTTCGTTGAGGCTGTTGGCCAGCGTACGCCATGCGTCGAGGTTCAGCGACGCCATGCTGACGGCAAGCGACACGCCGCTCTCGAGCATCGGCGGCGGCGCATTGACACCGATGCCGCCGCGCACCAGCTTCCATGGTGCATTGTGCACCGCTGCGGGCCGCTGCCGCAGGTAACGCGCATTGACCGCGCGGCCGAGGCTGACGCGGATTTCTTCATTCAGGTTCTGCTGGTCGGACAGGCCAACCGGCATCACTGTCAATTTCAATGGCATCGCTTCCGATGCCGCTTTCTGCAGCGGCGCTGGCAGGTCGATGCCCATCCCGGCCAGCGATGACTCGAGGGTAATTTCGGGATGCTGGTTGCGCACCCGGACCATGCCGCTGTAACGCGTGGTGCCGGTCAGCTTGCGCATCAGCTTTTTTGCGCTCGGCATCGTCAGGTAGCGCGCAATGCCATCGGCCGTCACGGCGCCATCGAGCTTGACCATCGTGCTGCCATCGACCTGAGTACCGCCCGACAGCACGAGCGGGCCACCCAGCAAGTTGCCCTGCACCTTGTTCAACTGCATTCCCTTGTCGGAGAAAGCCAGTTCGCCATTGACCTGCTGCAGCGCTGGCAGCGCTTTCCACAACTGCACTTCGTTACCTGCAAACTTCAGCACGCCCTGCACCACCGGCTGTCCGTCGAAGAGCGGAATCTGCATCTTCAGCGCAACACGCGCATTGCCCAACGTCCGGACTTCATCGGTCAGGCCATCGATCCAGTCGACGATGGGTGTCGCATTCACATAGGCCAGCATGGCCTGCAGCGAACCGCTCGCATTACCGGTGACGTCGAGCACCGGATTGTTGGCCATGTAGTCCGGAATCACCACGTCGACAGCCGTCAAGGGCACGCCCGCCGTGCGCGCGCTGTCGGCATGGACGTGCAATCGACTGCGGTCGAGCGTCACCTGGCCTTCAATATCGTCGATGCGCGGCCACAATGGCGTGCGATGGTCTGCCGCCAGCATGTCGGGGGCCGGCAGCAGCCTGGCCTGCGTGAGCTTGCCGGTGATGCGGAATACGCTGTCCTGCTTTTCGCCCTTGCGCGTGACGAAGGGGAACTTGTCGAGATCACCCTTGACCACCAGCGAGACATCGTTCGCGCGGCCTTCGAGCAAGCCATGGGCCAGCCATTCGCGTGTGTCGGTGCCGACGGCCGGCGGCAGCAAGCCGGCGATGCGCGTCAACTCGACGGTCGGGAAATGCGCCTTCAGATCCATCTCGCCCAGCTTGCCCTTCGAGAAAGGCAGCGGGATCAGATGCGAACCTTCGACCCGGCCGCGCAAGCCACCCTGCAGGAAGTCGAGGCTGCCGATCTTGATGGCCAGTTGCTGGGGATTGCGCAGCGACCAGCTGCCGTCGAGCGCGAGTTCGTCGAAGAGCAGGGTTGGGCTGACCAGGTAATCGGTGACGTACAAGGTCGTCTGCTCGCCCTTGACGCGCACGCGGCCACCTTCCTGGTTGGCATCGACATCGCCGGACAAGCCATCGAAGCCCGGCACGGCCACGCGTGCGGGCGTCATCGCATTGCCGGCGCGCGCCAGTTGCGGCTTGATCGACAGCCGCGAGAAGCGTCCGCTGAACTGGTAATTGCCTGCGCCCGGCGTCGCACCCTGCCAGCTGGCCGAAAAGTCATGTAACTCGCCGCGCGGCGCATAGTCTTCCAGCATCTGTCGTTCAGGTGCTGACAGGGGCAGGTGGGCTGCCAGCGCTGCCAGCGGCTCGAGGTCGAGCTCACCGATGGTCAGCTCATGCTGTTCAGCACGGCCGACTGCCGCAGCCGTGTAGCGATGGCTGACGGTGGTGCTCGGCAAGGCGAGGCCTTGCTCGGTGCGCAGCGAGAAGTCGGTCAGTGTCAGCGCATGGCCCTGCGCGCCAAAGGAAAAGATTTTTTCCTTCAGGTTGTTGGGCGGCTCGCCAGCCGACACACGGCCACTGACTTCCTTCAGCTGCAGCGGCTCCAGCCCATCGGCCAGCCGTGCCGACAGGTTGGCCAGCGACAGGTCGGCCGTAAAATTGGCCACTGTCATCCGGTTGAAAGTCAGCCATGCGCGCACGGCGCCATTGCCGCCGGCCAGTTCCCACGGCAGGTCGACATAGGGCTTCCATGCATCGATGCTGGCGCTGCGCCAGTCGACATACAGCTCGCCCGACCACTGGCGGAAATCGGAAGCGCGGCCGGAGAATGGCGGCTGCGTGAATTCGACGCGCATATCCAGCGGCGCGGCCATGGCGTCGGGCGGCGTGGCCTTGAAAGCGGCGCGATGCGTGCGCCACTGGTTCTTGAGCACGAAGCTGATGTTGGTCAGCACCAGGTCCGGCGCCTTGCGCTGCTGGTCACGCCAGCGCACCCAGCCGTCGCGCACCACGATCTCGTGCTGCGCGAGCAGCCAGTCGAGGCCATGCCCTTCCTCGGTCTTGCTGGCGTCGATCGGCAGGCCGGCGACAAACAGGCGCCCGCCTTCATCGCGCTCGATCTCGAGGTCGGGCTTGATGACTTCCAGCGATTGCAGCCTTAACTGGCCCAGCACTGACAGCCAGGAGATCGTCGCATTCACCTGTGGCAGCACCAGCGCACGCGCGCCTTCCTGATCGTGGATCACGAAGTTGTCGAGCTTCAGGCGCGGGTTCAGGCCGTTCCAGCTGGCATCGATAGACTGAATGGAGACCGGGCGCTGCAGAAAATGGCTGGCCATCTGCTCGACCTGCGGCTTGTAGCTGTCGATGTTGGGCAGCACCAGGTAGCGCAGACCGAGGAAGGCGGCGCAAAATGCGAAATACGCCACCACGATGGCCGCCATCAGCCAGCCCAGCGCGTGGTGGGTGATGCGATTAGCTGTTTCGTACGCGGCCAGCAGCGCACGCCATGCGCGCGCGAGGCTCGTCCTGACAGGATGGTCGGATGGGTTACGGTGGGTCGACATCAGCCGGCAATAGGTACGGATCGGCGCAGTGACAGTCCATTGTCGGGCTGCCTGCACAGATTTCGGTCTCCGCAATTTCGTTATCATAGCCGCAAGCCGGGGACCCTGCCCCGGATGCGGACGCCCTTACATGAGCACAAACCTTTTATTGACCGGCGCGCGGCAATCCCGTTTCGTCAGCCGCTGGCTGGCGGCAGCTCCGGACCGCGAAGTCGCGCTGGCGCAGCTGTCCGGATTATCGCTTGCGGACGTCGATCTTGACCAGTTGTTAAGCAAGATGCTGGCGACCGGGCTGCCCGTGGGCGCGGCATTGCGCCGTTTGCGCGGGCTGCTGTTCGCGGCCATCGTCGAACGCGATGTCAGCGGGCGGGCCGACCTGGCCGAAGTGCTGGCGGCAATTTCGCGCTTTGCCGACTTTGCGGTGCAAAAGGCGCTGGCCGACCAGCATGCAGCGCTGTGCGAGTTGCATGGCGTACCTTTTGGCGAAGAATCCGGGCGTCCGCAGCAGATGATCGTGGTCGGCATGGGCAAGCTGGGCGGGCACGAACTGAATGTATCGTCCGACATCGACCTGATCTTCCTCTACCCGGAGGGCGGCGAAACCCGCACCGAGCGCGACGACCAGCGCCCGCTGTCCAACCATGAATTCTTCGTGCGCCTCGGCAAGCGCCTGATCGCGCAGCTGGCCGAGATCACGGAAGACGGTTACTGCTTCCGGGTCGACATGGCCCTGCGGCCGAATGGCGCGTCCGGCCCGCTGGCGGCCAGCTTCGCGATGCTCGAGGAGTACCTGCTGGTGCAGGGCCGCGAATGGGAACGCTATGCGTGGGTGAAGGCGCGCGCGATGACGGGCGACGCCGAAGACATCGGCTACCTCGACAAGCTGGTGCAACCATTCGTCTATCGCCGCTACCTCGATTACGGCGCCATCAATGCATTGCGCGGCATGCATGCGCAGATCCGGGCCGAGGTCGTGCGGCAGGAGACACGCCATCCGGGCCGTGTGTGGAACGTGAAGCTGGGACGCGGTGGCATACGCGAAGTCGAGTTCATCACTCAGGTGTTCCAGCTGATCCGTGGTGGCCGCGATCCTTCGCTGCGCGACCGTTCGACCCGCGAAACGCTGAAGACCATCGCTGCCAAGCGGCTGATGGCGCCGGACACGGTTGAGCGCCTGCTTGAGGCCTATGCCTTCCTGCGCAATATCGAGCACCGCATCCAGTACCTCGACGACGCACAGAGCCATGTGCTGCCGGCGCAGGAGGAAGAACAGCAACTCATCGCCACCATGGCCGGCTTCGCCGATGCCGATGCGCTGAAGCTGGCGATCACGGAATGCTGCACATGGGTGGCAGCGCAGTTCGATGCCATTTTCGAGGACAAGGCCGCTCCGGCCACCGACGACCCTGCAGCAGCACCGGTGCCGGTGCTGGAAGAGGTCGACGAGGCAACGCTCGTGAATTACCTGGGATCGCTCGCCTATGACGACCCGGCCGCGTCGGCCGCGCGCTTGCTGAGCAGCTGGCGTTCCAGCCGCATCCAGGCGATGCCGCCCGAGCGCAAGCAGCAGCTGCAGTCGCTGATGCGCCATGCGCTGCAGGAAATCGCGCGCCAGGGAGGCTCCTGCGCGCAGACGCTGAACCGTGTGGTGGATTTCTTCGAGGCGATTGCTCGCCGCTCGGCCTACCTGTCATTGCTGACCGAATTCCCGCAGGCACTGGAGCGCGTGATCCGCATGATGGCCGCCAGTGACTGGGCCGCGCGCTACCTGACACGCCACCCGGTGCTGATGGACGAGCTGCTCGACGATGGCAGCCTGCATGCCGAGCCGGACTGGAAGGCCTTCGCACATGAATGCCAGCAAAGGCTGGCCGCCTTTGCCGGCGATACCGAGCGTCAGATGGATGTGCTGCGCGAGTTGCACCATGCGCAGCTGTTCCGCTTGCTGGCGCAAGATCTGGGCGGTGTGGTGACGGTCGAAAGGCTGGCTGACCATTTGTCGGCACTGGCCGATGTGCTGGTCGGCGCCACACTGTCAGCGGTCTGGCAAACCATCCCGAACCGGCATCGCGAAGTACCGGCCTTCGCCGTCATCGCGTATGGCAAGCTGGGCGGCAAGGAGCTCGGCTATGCGTCCGACCTCGACGTGATCTTCCTCTATGACGATGAAGACCAGGATGCGCCGGCACTGTATGCGAAGCTCGCGCAGCGCTTCATCACCTGGATGACCAGCCATACGCCGGCCGGCATCCTGTTCGACATCGATATCGCGCTGCGACCGGATGGCGCCAGCGGCTTGCTGGTGTCGTCGTTTGCATCGTTCGAGAAATACCAGCGCAGCTCGGCCTGGGTGTGGGAGCACCAGGCCCTGACGCGGGCGCGTTTCTGCGCCGGCGACCAGCAGATCGGACAACGCTTCGAGCAGTTGCGCATTGCGCTGCTGCGACAGCCGCGCGACCGCAACACGCTGAAGCAGGAAGTGCTGACCATGCGACAGCGCATGCATGATGCACACCCGAATCGCTCAGGCCAGTTCGACCTCAAGCATGATCCGGGCGGCATGATCGACATCGAATTCGTGGTCCAGTATCTGGTGCTCGCGCATGCTTGCGATTTCGTCGCGCTGACTGGTGATATCGGCAATATCGCGCTGCTGAAGCTGGCCGGGCAGATCGGGCTGATCGATGGCCCGCTGTCGGTGCAAGTGGCTGATGCTTACCGCAGCTTCCGAAAGCTGCAGCACCAGATACGACTGCGCGGCGAGGACCGTGCGCGGGTAGAGCTGGCGCAGGTGGAGGAACAGGTGGTTGCGGTGAAGCGTTTGTGGGAGAACATATGGGTTGGCGTCTGCTGAATTGAACGCATGCCGCACCAACGAAAAAGGGACTGCCCGAGCAGTCCCTTTTTACTTTCAATTTACGACTGATTACTTGGCAGTCATCAGTGCAACGGTGGTGTCCAGCATACGGTTGCTGAAGCCCCACTCGTTATCGTACCAAGACGATACCTTGACCAGACGGCCGGAGACTTTCGTCAGCGTAGCGTCGAAGTTCGACGAAGCCGGGTTGTGGTTGTAGTCGATCGACACCAGCGGAGCGGTGTTGTAGGTCAGGATGCCCTTCAGAGCGCCGTCAGCGGCTTCCTTCATGATCGCGTTGACTTCATCAGCCGTGGTGTCACGTGCTGCGATGAAGGACAGGTCAACCACGGAAACGTTGATCGTCGGGACGCGGATCGCGTAGCCATCCAGCTTGCCGTTCAGTTCCGGCAGCACCAGGCCGACCGCTGCTGCAGCGCCAGTCTTGGTCGGGATCATCGACATGGTGGCCGAACGTGCGCGACGCAGGTCTTCATGCATCACGTCGGTCAGCACCTGGTCGTTGGTGTAAGCGTGGACGGTGGTCATCAGGCCGTTCAGCACGCCGATCTTGTCATTCAGCGGCTTGACCAGCGGAGCCAGGCAATTGGTGGTGCACGATGCGTTCGAGATCACGGTGTCCGATGCCTTCAGCACCGACTGGTTCACGCCGAACACGACGGTGGCGTCCACATCCTTGCCGCCCGGGGCCGAGATGATGACTTTCTTGGCGCCGCCCTTCAGGTGGGCCGAAGCCTTTTCCTTGGAGGTGAAGAAGCCGGTGCACTCGAGCACGACATCAACGCCGAGCTCGCCCCAGGGGATCTGCGCCGGGTCACGCTGTGCGAACACGCGGATCTTGTCGCCGTTGACGATCATGAAATCGCCCTCGACCGACACGGTGCCCGGGAATTTGCCGTGCGCGGTATCGTACTGGGTCAGGTGCGCATTCGACTCCGGATTGCCGAGGTCGTTGATCGCGACGATCTGGATGTCGTGCTTCTTGCCGCCTTCATAGTGCGCGCGCAGGATGTTGCGGCCGATACGGCCATAGCCGTTGATGGCAACTTTGATGGTCATGAGAGTTCTCCTGAATGAATGGCTATCGTGAAATCTTGTCGTTCGAATCTTGTCGTGTCGGCTCAGAGCACCGACTTGACGGCAGCCACGACCTTGTCGGTCGTGAAGCCGAAATGCTTGAACAGGACGCCGGCCGGTGCGGACTCGCCGAAGCTGTCGATACCGACGACGGCGCCTTCGAGGCCCACGTACTTGAACCAGAACGCAGTCACGCCGGCTTCGATCGCGACGCGCGGCAGGCCCTTGCCGAGAACGGCAGCCTTGTACGCGGCATCCTGACGGTCGAACACGTCGGTGCTGGGCATCGACACCACGCGCACGGCGATGCCTTCTGCTGCCAGCGCATCGGCCGACTTCAGCGCCAGTTCGACTTCGGAACCGGTCGCGATCAGCACGGCCTTGGCATCGGCGGCATCGCGCAGCACATAGCCGCCGCGTGCGATGTCAGCCACTTGTGCCGCGCTGCGCTCGACGAACGGCAGGTTCTGGCGCGAGAAGATCAGCGTGCTCGGACCGTTACGGCGCTTGACCGACTCGGCCCACGACACAGCCGATTCCACCGTGTCGCACGGACGCCAGTTATCCAGGTTGGGGATCAGACGCATGCTCGAGATGTGCTCGACCGACTGGTGGGTCGGACCGTCTTCGCCGAGGCCGATCGAGTCATGCGTGAACACGAACAGCGCGCGCTGCTTCATCAGTGCCGCCATGCGCAGCGCATTGCGGCTGTAATCGGAGAAGGTCAGGAAGGTCGCGCCGAACGGGATGAAGCCGCCGTGCAGGGCGATGCCGTTCATGATCGCGGACATGCCGAACTCGCGCACGCCGTAGTTGATGTGGTTGCCCGGCTGGCCCGAACGCACGGCCACGCACTCTTTCCAGTTGGTCAGGTTGGAGCCGGTCAGATCAGCCGAACCGCCGAGGAATTCCGGCAGCACCGGTGCCAGCGCCTGAATGGCATTCTGGCTGGCCTTGCGGGTGGCGATGGTTTCCTTCTTCTCGAGGCAGGCGGCGATCATCTTCTCGACCACTGCGTCGAAGTTGGCCGGCAGGTCGCCCTTCATGCGGCGCTCGAACTCGGCCGCTTCGGCCGGGAACGCTGCCTGGTAAGCGGCGAATTTCTTCTGCCATGCCGTCTGGAGCTCTTTGCCCTTCTCTTTCGCATCCCATGCCGAGTACACGTCAGCCGGAATCTCGAACGGCGCAGCATCCCAGCCGATGGCGGCGCGGGTGGCGGCGATCTCGGTGTCGCCCAGCGCGGCGCCGTGCACCTTGTCGCTGCCCTGCATGTTCGGTGCGCCCTTGCCGATCACGGTCTTGCAGCAGATCAGGGTCGGCTTGTCGGCTTTCTTTGCAGCGGCAATCGCGGCATCGACGGCTGCAACGTCATGGCCATCGACATCCGCAATCACGTTCCAGCCGTAAGCGGCAAAGCGCTGCGGCGTGTTGTCCTTGAACCAGCCATCGACCTTGCCGTCGATCGAGATGCCATTGTCGTCATACATCACGATCAGCTTGTTCAGGCCCAGCGTGCCTGCCAGCGAGCACACTTCATGGCTGATGCCTTCCATCAGGCAGCCATCGCCGAGGAACACATAGGTGTAATGGTCGACGATGGCATGGCCCGGCTTGTTGAACTGCGACGCCAGCAGCCATTCGGACAGCGCCATGCCGACGGCGTTGGCAATGCCCTGGCCCAGCGGGCCGGTGGTGGTCTCGACGCCCGGGGTGATGTCGACTTCCGGGTGGCCCGGGGTCTTCGAATGCAGCTGGCGGAAGTTCTTCAGCTCGTCCATGGCCAGGTCGTAGCCCGTCAGGTGCAGCAGCGAGTACAGCAGCATCGAGCCGTGGCCGTTGGAGACCACGAAACGATCACGGTCAGACCACTTCGGGTCGGCCGGGTTGTGGCGCAGGTGCTTGCCCCACAGTGCCACCGCGATCTCCGCCATGCCCATCGGCATGCCCGGGTGTCCGGAGTTGGCCTTCTGAACGGCGTCCATTGCCAGCGCGCGTATCGCATTGGCCATCTTGCGGGTATCGGTGGTGGTCGTCATCTTGCCAGCCTTGAATGAGTTCTCGGGTACTTGCCGGCGGTTATCGCCAACGAGGAAAAGCCGGAGATTTTACCAGACCGGACCTGCCCGCTTACAATGGCTGAGTATAGAGAATTTGATATCAAAACCATTTGCGCATGCCCCGTTTCTACTGTAACCAGCCACTCGAGATCGGGCAGCGCATCATGCTGCCCGAGGCCGTCGCCCATCATGTGCAGGTGCTGCGCCTGCGCGAAGGTGAAGTCATCACGCTGTTCAACGGGGAAGGCGGGGAATACAACGCCGTGCTGACTGCCGTCGAGCGCCGCCGCGCTGAAGTCGAACCGAAGACCTTCTCGCCGCGCGAAGCCGAGCCCGGCCATGCGATTGCGCTTGCGCAGGCGCTGCCCGAAGGCGCGAAGATGGACTGGATCGTCGAGAAGGCGGTCGAGCTGGGCGCAACGGCGATACAGCCGCTGGTCGCGCAGCGCTCGGTGGTACGCGTTGATGCCGAGCGTGCCGCGAAGAAGGCCGCGCACTGGCAGGCCGTGATCGTGGCCGCGGCCGAGCAATCCGGACGCAATCGTCTGCCGGCGCTGGCGCCGGTGGTGCCTTATGGCGCCTGGATAGCGCAGCAGGACATGCACAAACGCCTGTTGCTGTCGCCGCGCGCCACCAGCTCGCTGTCCGACTGGGCCCGGCATCATCCGCCGCAGGCCGTCACGCTGGTGATCGGTCCCGAAGGCGGATTGACCGATGATGAAGAACAGGCTGCGATCCGCCATGGTGCGATCTGCCTGTCCATGGGCCCGCGCGTGCTGCGCACCGAGACTGCCGGACTGGCTGCGATTGCCGCGCTACAGGCGCTGTGGGGCGAACTTTGACCAGAGGCTGGCTTGAACGGCTGCGGGATCTATTGTCGACCTCGCTACCGGCCTCGCTACCGACCTCTCTGCTGCCCGATGCCCTGCTGCCTTCGTCATTGAGGCAGGCACGCGCAACCATTCCTGATGAATTGTGGGCCGCCACGCTGCTGCGGCTGCCCTTTCTCGACTACCTGAATGACGATGACCGCAGCCGGCTGAAGTCGCTGTGCGAAGCACTGCTGCAGAAAAAACCGCTGGCCGGCGTCGGCGGCTTCGAGGTCGACGACGACACGGCAGTACTGATCGCCGCGCAAGCCTGCGTGCTGGTGCTGAACCTCGACCTGTCGCTGTACGACGACATGGCGGCCATCCTTGTGCACCCGGACGCGTTCAGCGTCCGCCAGCAGCATCTGGACGAAGCCGGCGTGATGCATGAATGGGACGAGGAACTGGCCGGCGAAGCGGTCGACCAGGGCGGCGCGGTGGTGCTGTCCTGGCAAGACCTGATGCTGCCGACCGAGCCCGGCATGCCCTACAACCTCGTGATCCACGAATTCGCGCACAAGATCGACATGGGACGCGGCGCGGCGAACGGCTTCCCGCCCTTCCTCGACGGCCTGCATGTGCGCGCCGAACTGGCCGACTGGCCGGCTGCCTTCAGCGAGGCTTATGACAATTTTTGCGAGCGCGTCGACCTGCTGGAGGACAGCCTGCCGCCCGACTTCGACCCGGAGCGCGACGACCACGCGGCGCTGTATGAGGCATTGGCGGCCGAGCTGCCGCTGGACCCGTATGCGGCGCGCGATCCGGCCGAATTCTTTGCAGTTGCATCCGAAGCCTTCTTCGTCGCACCGGCCCCGCTGGCGGAAGACTATCCGCAGATTCACCGGCTGCTGGCCGCGTACTACCGGCAAGACCCGCTGGCAAGGGTGAAACCGACCAATTCACCCCGGTAAACAGCCCGAAAGCCTTTATAATCAAGGGTTTTCTCAAAACGACTACGGTTCTTGCCGCAGCCCTGCATCCGATTCACCACCGAGCCACTGCCGACCCGTTACCCATGAAGGTTTTCCGCGGACTCCCCAACGCCGAATCGCGCCGCCCGTGCGCGCTGACGATCGGCAATTTCGATGGCGTGCATCTTGGCCATCGCGCGCTGCTGGCGCGCGTGGCCGAGGCTGCGTCGCGCCTCGGCGTGGAGACCGCGGTGATGACCTTCGAGCCGCATCCACGCGAATTCTTTGTGCACATGGCGGGTGACGAAAGCCGTGCGCCGCGCCGCATCGCCAACCTGCGCGACAAGCTGACCGCGCTGGAAGCGGCCGGCGTCGACCGCGTGATCGTCGAGCACTTCAACGCGCGCTTTGCGTCGCTGTCGCCGGAAGCCTTCATCCGCGACGTGCTGGTCGAGGGCCTGCACGTGAAATGGCTGATCGTCGGTGACGATTTCCGCTTCGGCGCCAAACGCGCGGGCGACTTCGCGTTGCTGGCCGAAGCCGGCAAGCGCTACGGCTTCGAAGTGGCGACACTGCCGACTGTCACCCATGGCGACAAGCGTATCTCATCCTCCGAAGTGCGCGCCGCGCTGGAAGCGGGTGACTTCCCGCATGCGCAGGAACTGCTTGGCCATCCGTATGCGATCTCGGGCCATGTGCAGCACGGCCGCAAGCTGGGCCGCACCATCGGCTTCCCGACGCTGAACCTGAAGATCGTGCACAAGCGCCCGGCCGCCACCGGCATCTTCGTGGTGCAGGTGCATGGCCTGGCCGACCACCCGCTGCCGGCGGTGGCCAGCCTCGGCGTGCGCCCCACCGTCGAAGACAATGGCCGCGTGCTGCTCGAGGTGCACATCTTCGACTTTGCCGCCGACTGCTACGGCAAGCGCGTGCGCGTTGAATTCCTCAAGAAGCTGCGCGACGAAGAAAAATACGATGACCTCGACACGCTGACGCGCGCCATCGCTGCCGATGCGCAGGCTGCGCGCGATTTCTTTGCGCAGCGTGCCTCAACAACCGCCGCCACGACGGCAACGAATCCGAATATCCAAGTTCATTCCTGATCGATCCCATGTCCGACAACAGCAAAAAACCCGAAAGCAAATACCCGGTCAACATGACCGAGACCGCTTTTCCGATGCGTG
>JACCDQ011048319.1_pt1 | contig 13527 bp, 9 predicted proteins | sample 7446031 | NCBI WGS metagenome assembly JACCDQ01 (sample SAMN15323442, study PRJNA562643) | freshwater metagenome | isolation source: river surface water | place: USA:Blue River Watershed | collected 2017-08-17 | reverse complement strand
TCACCGCGCTCTCCGACGTCTCGCTCGGCCTCGCCCTCGGCGAGTGCCACGGCCTGATGGGCGAGAACGGCGCCGGCAAGTCGACCCTGGGCAAGGTCCTCGCGGGTATCCACCGTCCCGATACAGGTGATGTCGAGATCGACGGCGTCGCCCACGTCTTCGGCTCCCCGCGCGACGCCCTCGCCGCCGGCGTCGCCATGGTCCACCAGGAGCTCGCCTTCTGCCCCGACCTCTCCGTCGCGGAAAACCTCAGCCTCGGCCGCTACCCGCGCCGCGCCGGCGGCCTCCTCCTCGACCACGCCGCCATGCGCGCCCGCGCCGAGCAGCTCCTCTCCGCCATCGGCGTCTCCCTCGATGTCACGCGACCGATGCGCGAGCTCTCCACCGCGCAGGAGCAGATGGTCCAGATCGCCGCGGCCGTCGGCACCGACCCGCGCATCCTCGTTTTCGACGAGCCCACCAGCTCCCTCTCCGCCACCGACGCCGAGGCCCTCTTCGAGCTCATCGAAAAGCTCAAGGCCCGCGGCATGACCCTGATCTACGTCTCCCACCGCATGCCGGAGCTCTTCCGGCTCTGCGACCGCATCAGCGTCCTCCGCGACGGCCGCTACGTCGGCACCCTCGCCAAGGCCGAGATGACCCACGACGCCGTCGTCCGCATGATGATCGGCCGCAGCGTCTCCGACTATTTCCCCAAGCACCTCGAATCCGCACTCGGCCAGACCGTGCTCGAGGTCCGCGGCCTCGCATCCCCGGGCAAATTCGCCGACATCGATTTCACCGTCCGCGCCGGCGAGATCCTCGGTTTCGCCGGCCTCGTCGGCTCCGGCCGCAGCGAGATCGCGCAGGCCCTCTTCGGCCTCGACGCCCGCGCCGCCGGCGCCGTCTCGCTCGACGGCTCCCCGCTCCGCCTCGGCTCGGTCAAGGCCTCCCTCGCCGCCGGCGTCGGCCTCGTCCCCGAGGACCGCAAGCGCCAGGGCTGCGTCCTCGGCATGCCCTGCCGCTCCAACATCAGCATGGCCATCCTCGACCGCATCCGTCGCCTCGGCCTGCTGCTCGACCGCCCCCGCGAGACCGCCGTCTCCACCGACTATTTCGCCCGCCTCAAGGTCAAGGCCGCCTCCCTCGACGCGCCCGTCAACTCCCTCTCCGGCGGCAACCAGCAGAAGGTCGTCATCGCCAAGTGGCTCGCCCGCGGCGGACGCCTCCTCATCGTCGACGAGCCCACCCGCGGCGTCGACGTCGGCGCCAAGGCCGCCATCCACGAGCTCATCGACGAACTCGCCCGCCAGGGCCTCGCCGTCATCCTCATCTCCTCCGAGCTCCCCGAGGTCATCAACCTCTCCACCCGCATCCTCGTCATGCGCGAGGGCCGCATCGCCGGGGAACTCTCTCGCCGGGAGGCGAGTCAGGACGCCGTGCTTCGCCTCATGACCGGCGTGGCCAAGGCCGCCTAGGCGCCCCGGGGCCCGAGGATTGCTTTGGCGCGGCCAAACCGCTCCATCCATCCCCACTTTCCCATGCGCCTTCTCCGCCTCCTCGCCCTCGCCGCCTCGCTCGCCGCGTCCGCCTTCGCCGCCGCGCCCGCGGGCTTCCTCTTCGTCACCTTCAAGGGTGAGCAATCGCCGCTCACCGAGCAGATCTACTTCGCCCTCAGCCAAGACGGCCGCGAATGGACCGCCCTGAATCAATCCGAGCCCGTGCTCGTGAGCAAAATCGGCGAAAAAGGCGTGCGCGACCCCTACCTGGTCCGGGCCCACGACAACAAAAAATTCTACCTCATCGCCACCGACCTCTCGATCCATCTCAACGGCGACTGGCGCCGCGCCGCCCAGGAGGGCAGCCGCTCCATCGTGGTCTGGGAATCGACCGACCTCGTGAAGTGGTCCGAGCCCCGCCTCGTTCGCGTCGCCGCCGACGACGCCGGCTGCACCTGGGCACCCGAGGCCGTCTACGACGAGGAAAACGGCGACTACCTCGTCTTCTGGGCCTCCACCAACAAGAGCGACCGCTACGCCAAGTTCCGCATCTGGGCCGCCCGCACCAAGGACTTCAAAACCTTCGGCGCCCCCTTCGTCTACATCGAGAAACCCCACGCCGTCATCGACACCACCATCGTCCGCGACGGCTCCGCCTACTACCGCTTCACCAAGGACGAGGAGCGCAAATCGATCTTCCTCGAAACCAGCCCCCGGCTCGTCGGCGACTGGAAACCCGTCGACGGCTTCTCCCTCGCCGGCCTGCGCGGCTACGAGGGCCCCGAGTGCTACCTGATCGAGCCCGCCGCCAAAGGCCGCCCCCCCGTCTGGGGACTCATCCTCGACCACTACGCCCGCGGCGCCGGCTACAAGCCCTTCGTCACCCACGATCTCGCCTCCGGCGAATTCGAGCCCGCCCAGGGCTTCGCCTTCCCCTACAAGTTCCGCCACGGCTCCGTCATGCCCCTGAGCGCGCGCGAGCTTGCCCGCCTCCAGGGCAAACCGGCCGACGAGCGAGCCGTTCAGCAGGCCACCCGACGCTCGGCTTTACGCTAAAAAACCCCTGCCCGTAACGAAAGCTGGTTGCGAGCGTCCGGGCTTCCAAGAACTCCGCCATGCGCCTCCCCTCCCCCCTCCGCTCCGCCCTCGCCTTCGCCTGCGCCCTCCCCTTCGCCGCCTCGGCGGACGCCGCCGAGCCCGCCGCGGCCCCGGCGCCCGTCCACGCCCCCGCCAAGGAGATCCGCCCCGATCCCGCCGCCCCCGCCCGCGTCTGGGACGGCTGGGGCGTCTCCCTCGCCTGGTGGGGCAAGGTCTACGGCGACCGCGACGACCTTGCCGACGCCGTCTTCTCCACCCGCACCACGAAGGTCGCCGGCGACCTCGTCCCCGGCCTGGGCCTCAACATCGTCCGCTACAACGCCGGCGCCTGCTCTTGGAACGAGGTCGAGGGCCGCAAGATGGTCGTCTCGAAAAACATTCTGCCCTTCCGCCAGATCGAGAGCTTCTGGCTCGACCCGCGCAGCTCCGATCCCGCGTCGTCCAGCTGGAACTGGAACGCCGACGCCAACCAGCGCGCCATGCTCCTCAAGGCCCGCGACCGCGGTGCCAACCGCTTCGAGCTCTTCTCCAACTCCCCGCCCTGGTGGATGTGCGCCAACGACAACCCGTCCGGCGCCGCCGACAAACACGCCGAAAACCTCCGCCCCGACCGGCGCGAGGCCTTCGCCCACTACCTCGCCGCCATCGCCCGCCGCGCCAAGGACCACTGGGGCGTGAGCTTCACCACCGTCGAAGCCTTCAACGAGCCGATCTCCGGCTATTGGACCGAAACCGGCAAGCAGGAGGGCTCCTTCTTCTCCTCCAAATACCAGGCCGCCTTCCTGCCCGTCCTCCGCGCCGCACTCGACCAACAGGGTCTCGCCGGCACGCCCATCTCCGCCTCCGACGAAACCAGCTACACCCAGGGCCTGAAAACCTGGAAGGCCTACGACGCCGCCGCCAAGTCCCTCGTCGGCCAGGTCAACGTCCACGGCTACGAGGGCACCAAGGGCCCGCGCCGCGAACTCCACGAGGCCGTCGTCGTCCAGGACAAGAAGCCGCTCTGGAACACCGAATACGGCGACAAGCAGGGCGACGGCCTCCAGATGGCCCGCTGCATCCATCTCGACTTCCACGATCTCCGCCCCACCGCCTGGTCCTACTGGCAGGCGGTCGACGGCGGCATCAACGGCGTGGGCGGCAGCGGCTGGGGCCTCTTCGACGCCCACATGCTCGAGGTGACCAAGCTCAAGGTTAACCCCAAGTTCTTCGTCCTCGCCCAATACAGCCGCCACATCCGCCCGGGCATGAAGGTCCTCCAAAGCCCCGACGCCTCGACCCTCGTCGCCTACTCCGCCGCGGAGAAACGCCTCGCCCTCGTCGTCTTCAACGACGGCCCCGCGCGTTCCGCCACCTTCGACCTCTCCGCCTTCCAGGTGCCCGACCAGCTCGTCGCCTCCTGGCTCACCTCGCCCAAGGCCGAGGCCCGCTACGCCCCCCAGCCCAAGCTCCCCGTCGCCGAGCGCCGCTTCTCCGCCCACCTCGCCGCCGACTCCGTGCAAAGCTTCGAACTGCACGACGTCGTCCTTAAATAACGCCGCTCCCGCCCTCGTGGCCTTGTTTCCCCGCCCGAGCCCTCACCAAGGGGCTCGGGCGTTCCGTCTCCACCCGCCGCTTTTCGCGCCCATCCCGTCATTCTCGCGCGTCCACGCCCTTCGTTCCGACATGAGCCGCACGGAGGCCCGTCCGCCCTCCGCGCCACTCGCAAGACGCGGTCCTTGACTCCCCCGCCGGTCGAACGCTAGGGCTTTCCCTTTTCTCGAAACAAAACCCACCCGAAAACCGCACCCACTCATGCCCTCCGCCAACGACATCCGCAAAGGCCAAGTGATCAAATTCAACGGCGAGGCCCACCTCGTCATGGAGACCATGCACCGCACCCCGGGCAATCTCCGCGCCTTCGTGCAGATGAAGATGCGCAACCTTCGCTACGGCAAGTCGCTCGACCAGCGCTTCAACTCGACCGACACCGTCGAGGTCCTCCCCACCGAGCACAAGACCCTCGAGTTCTCCTACGCCGACCGCGACAGCTTCTCGTTCATGGACCCGGAGACCTACGAGACCGTCGAGCTCCCCTCCTCCCTCATCGGCGACGCCAAGAACTACCTCGTCGCCAACGGCAAAGTGGAAGTCCTCTACGTCGACGAAAAGCCCCTCACCATCGATCTCCCCTCCTCCGTTAATCTCAAGATCGTCGAGAGCGCCGAGGGCGTGAAGGGCGACACCGCCTCCAACGTGCAGAAGCCTGCCAAGATGGAAACCGGCCTCATCGTCCAGGTCCCCCTCTTCATCAAGGAAGGCGAGATCATCAAGGTCTCCACCTCCGACGGCTCCTACATGGGCCGCGCCTGAGCCCGGGTCCGTTCTCTCTTCCCCCAAGCCGCCTCCGCAAGAGGCGGCTTTTTTCTTCTCCCGAGTTGGACGCGCGCGTCCTTGTGCGAGCCGCCCGAACCTCGGTGGGTCTCAGTTTCTCACCACGCGATAAAACACCCGCGGTGAAGGCGGCGCGGGATCGGTGAAGCTCACCACGCCGTTCGTGATCGAGATCGCGCCTCCCGTCACCGTCGCCCAGTCGTCGCCCAAGGTCGTGGAACGTTGCACCGTGTCGGTCAGATTGGCCGGCGAGGTCACCCCCGAGGGCGCCTGCCACGTGAAGGAAATCGCCCCCGTAGCCGGATCGGCACGCAGGTCGCCGATCGGCGACAAGGGCTCCGGCGCGATCAGGTTCTCGCCATTCTGCGCGGTCGTGAACTCGACCGGATCGTAGGCGATCACCGTGAAGCGCGCCGAGACCGGATCCGTCACCGGCCCCGCGCGCAAGGGCGAGCCCCACTCCGCCAGCGTCCGCCACACCGGCGCCGCGCCCAGCGCGCCGTCCGCCTGCACCCATTGGCGCGACGCGCCGTTCGTATGGATCGCATATCGCACCGCGGCGCCGTTTCCGCCCGCGTCAAGCGTCAGGTCCAGCGTCTTCGCGACGGCGTCCGCATTGCCCAGCAACAGTTTGCCCGGCTTGTTCGGCTGCGCATGGGCGTGCGCTTTGAAAAAGGCGTAGATCGCCGTCAGCGTCGCCGGCGTGGTCGTCACCTTGTGCGCGCCCGTGCCCGTCGCCACCTGATACGGCACGCCCAGCGCCGCCAGCTTGGTCGCCATCAACTGCGCCTGATACACATACCACGCGGCGTCGTCCGTGTTGTAACTCAGGAAAACCGGCGCGCTCGCGGAGGACTGCATGTAATACGGCGCGCCCTGCAACTGCCACAGCGGCAGGTTCGCGGCCGTCGTCCCCCACGCCGTCACGAAACGGCTGTAGATATCCACTTCCGTGCCCGCCGTGTCGCCCGTGGTCGTGCCCCCGGAATGCGAATAATCGTAGATTCCCGAGCCGAGCACCACCGTCTGCGCCCGCCCCGAAAGCGAGGTCGAGTAGCCGGCGGTGTCGATCGCGGGCATCGCCAGATCTCCGATCCCCAGCGAGGCCGCCGTGGCGCCGCGCGAAAACCCGTGCAGCGCGATGTTGCCCGAGAGGCCCAGCGTCGCGCCGACCTCGCGCAGCACCCGCACGGACGAACGGACCTTTTTGATCGAGTCGTAGTTCGGCACGAAGTTCTTGTCCGAATTCGTCTCGAACGACGCGAAGTTGTAGCCGTTCGACTTCGGCAGGCCCCACTGCTGGAACTTCGGGTGATCCGCCATCGCCCACGCGATCCCCGCCGCCGGGGCGCCTTCGAGGATCGTGTCGGTGATGACGGTGAACGCGTTCCCGTTGTTCATCCGGTCGTCCGCGTTGCCGTTGTAGCTGTTCGAGCAGGAGAACTCGAGGACCACCGGCACCGCCCGCGAGGGTTGCGAGGGATACGCGATGTCCATGCGCAGCTCCACATTGGTCGTCTCCGCCCCGTTGTAGACCGTGCGGTCGTTCAGGAAATACGGCACGTTCCGCATCAGTCGGTGGCCTTCGCAAAGGATGTAGCACTGGTTCTTCGCCGTGTTGATGCCCGTCGAGCCCGGGAAGGTCGCCGCGCCGATCTCCTGCCGGATCTTCAACACGTCCGCGTTCAAATAGGGCGAGGTCGCCTTCGCGTGACCGGCGTAGTTCAGCTCCACCACGCGATAGCCGCTCCCGACGAAGGAGGCGACGATCGCGGCGTCCGGCTCCTGGCCGATGCGCTCGCAACTCAGCCCCTTGAGGTAAACGATCAACGCGGGCGTCGTCACGGACGGGTTCGGCTGCGTCACCATGACATCGACGGTCCCGCCCGTCGCCGCGCTGCTCCAAGTCAGCGCCCGCGCCTCCGCGCCGAGGCCCCACAGGAGGGCGACCAGGAGACACCTAAATCGAGTGCGAGACTTCATGCGGGGCGAGGAACAGGGGCTGGGTAATCAGAAAGTCGCCCCACTCCACACGCCGCGCACCACCGAGAGGAGCCCGTCGACGCGCGCGTTGTTGCCCAAGCCTCGCGCCCGCCGCTCAACGCGCGGGGTTCGCGGGCGGCGGAGGCAACACGATCGCGGTCGCGTCATACCAGTCCGCGTAGAAATCGCGTTCCGCCAGCGCCGCCGCGTCCGCCGCCTCGCCGACGACCGGCGCGGCCGCCTCCGCCGGCTTCTCCGGGGCCGTCGCGCAGCCGCCCAGCCCGCCGAGACCGAGCAGGCCCGCGCCCAGACCCGCGAGCGCCTTCCGCCTTTGCCAAATCTGCTTCGTGTTCATTTGGAAATCGCCTCCACCTCGAAATCACCGCCCGCCTTCGCCTTCGTCGGCGCCACCGGCAGGGTTTCATACAGCCCGAAAACGCCGCCCATCGGGTCGGACAACACCGCCACGCGTCCTCCGATGAGATCGATCACCGGCTCGCGCCACACCTTCGCCCCGGCGCGCTTCGCCGCCTTCACCGTCGCGTCGATGTCCGCCACGCCGATCAGGAAAACCCACCCGGCGCGCCCGCCCACCGCCGCCGGCTGCACCCCCGCCCAGGCTCGCGTCCCCTCCGTGAGCAAAAAATCGCCGCGGAACATCGGGGTGCGCTTCTCGTCGCGCACCGCGCCGCCGAGCACCGTGTGATAAAACTTCGCCGCCGCCGGCGTGTCGCGCGCCAGCGCCACCGGCCACACGCCCCGGCCGCTCCGGTCCGCCTCGCCAAGGCCCGACACGAGGCCGAAAACCGCCCCCTCGCCGTCGGCCAGCAAGACCTGCCTCGCCCCTTTCGCCGCGCCCCGATGCTCGCGCTCCAAGACCTGCCCGCCCGCCTCGGTCACGCGCGCCTCCATCGTCGCCGCGTCCTCCGCCGCGAAAAATCCGACCCAGCGCGTGCGGGCCTTGGCCATGCGCTCGCCTTCGCGATGCGCCACGCCGCCGACCACGCGATCCCCGCGGCGCAAGACCACCGGATCCCAGTCGCCCTCGCCGAGACGCTCCGCCCGCCAGCCGAAGGTCTTCTCATAAAAAATCGCCGCGCTCGCCGGCGCGCCGCTCGTCGCGAGCTCCACCCAGGCCAGCTCCGCGCCCCGCGCCGCGAACGAAAATCCGCCGATCAAAAGCAAGGCGCCCCAAAGGCGTGTCGTGACGTTCATGCCGCCTTCTCCAAGCGCCCCCGCCACGCTTTGGCAAACGCCAAGCTCCCCTTCCCCGCCCAGGCCTTTCCTTTGCGCGCGTTGCGGCCATTCGCGGCCAACAACTCCGTCCCCATCCGTGCCATCCGCGGCTCAATTTGGACTGCGGCGACATGTCGCCGCCTTCGACGAGCCGACGCGTCGGCTCGCCCGCCCCTGGCGCCACGCGCCTACCACCCCGCGCAGAGCCGAGGTTCGGCGTCAAAAGCGGCGTCATGCCGCCGCACTCCCAAGCCACGCCCGCGCCTCAGCGAAACCTCGCGATCCTCGCCGCCACGTCCGCCCGCAACCGCTCGAGATAGGCCAGCGTGAAATCCGCCACGTCGCGCGTCGGCTCCTGCACCAGCGGCGTCAGATCCATCGCCCAGGTGATGCCCGTCAGCCTGTCCGTCGCGTGCGAGGTGTGGAAGGTCGCGTGCGCCAGCCGCCGCCCCAGCGCCGCGAGGTCGTAGCGTTTTCCGCCCGTCACCTGCGAATCGAAGACCTTGAGCAACTCGCCCGCCAGCTCCGGCCGCCGCCCGCTGTCCAGCGCCACCTTGTCCGCGTCGACGAGCCAATCCAGATCACGCCACACCTCCGCGCCCAGCACCCGCTTCGGCCGTTTCTCCGCCGGCAGCGCGCGCAGCGCCTCGAGGCAGCGCAAAAACACCGCCACGTGGGTGTCGTGCTTGTCCGCCGGTTGATGCAAATAAACCACCTCGGGCGAGCAGCCGCCGAAGATCGTCGCCAGATCCGCCGCCACGCCCGCGTGCCCCGGCCGTTTCACGTCCGCGCTCGGATGCGCCAACTGGATCTGGATCGCGTAGCCCCCCAGCCGCGCCGCCGCCCGCTGCTCCTCGCGCCGCGCGGCCTGCATCTGCTCGTCGGTGAAATGCGAATACGCCCCCGTCCGCGGCGAGCCCGCGCCGTTGGTCACCACCACGCCGCCAAAGGCCTTTTTGTCCGGCGCCTCGAGGCAGTCGCAGATCCCGTCGTAGGCCAGGATCTCGATGTCGTCCTGATGCGCCGCGACGCACAGGTGCGTCACCCGAGCCAGCGCCCCCGCCGCGTCCCCGCCCGCGGGCACAAACACATCGGCTTTAGGATGAGAAAAAGTCGGCGCAGGCATGGTGGATGAGATCGTTGAACAGATTAGCCGCAAAGGAAGGCCGAGAACGCAAGGAAGCCCCGTCCGCCGTCCTCCTCTCTGTGCTCTTTGCGTTCTCTGTGGCCAATCACTCCGCGTCTCCATCAGCCCCGATCTCTTTAGCCGCAAAGGAACGCAAAGAGCACAAAGACCGATCCCAGCGCCTCAGCCCGGGCCTTTTCCTTGCGCTCTTTGGGCCAATAAAGATCGGCTAAAGTGGCGTCGGATACACGCCCTCCGCCACCAGCGCCGCCAAGGCCGCCTGCACGTGCGGCTTGTCCTCGCGATAGGTCACGCCGAACCAGTTGTCCGTCGTCGGCAGCACCTTCACCCGCGCCGCGCTCGTCTGCACGAGCGAGTTCACCGCCGCCGGCAGATAAAACTCCGCCTTCGGCTCCTTGCCGCGCGCCGCCACGAATTCGCGCCAGGCTTGGTCGAGCTGCGGCAAAAACTCCCGCGCATCAAAGCCCCAGCAGTTCATCGAGACCGGCGTCTCCGGCGCGTAGCGTTTCCCCGCGCCGACCTCCCCCGCGAGGATGCCCGTGTGCTCCTCGATGTCCTTCAAAAAGCCGTCCGCGCCCACCGCGCACACGCCGCGCGACACCGCCCCGTTCTCCGAAAGCGTGTTCCCGAGCGGAAAGCCCACCATCGCGTAGGTCGGCACGCCGCCCGCCTCCGCGCGCAAGAAATCGGCCAGCGCCTTCAGTGACTTCGCGCCGTAAAAGTCGTCCGCGTTCACCACAGCGAAGGGACCGTGCAACTGCTCCCGCGCGCACCACACCGCGTGCCCCGTGCCCCAGGGCTTCTCGCGCCCCTCCGGCACCTCAAAGCCCTCCGGCAGCATGTCGAGTTGCTGGTAGGCGTAATCGACCTGGATCTTCCCCTCGAAGCGCCCGCCCACCGAGGCCTTGAACGCGTCCGCGAAGTCGCGGCGAATGATGAAAAGCACGCGTCCGAAGCCCGCCCGCACCGCGTCATAGACCGTGTAGTCGAGCACCGTCTCCCCGCCCGGCCCCATCGGGTCGATCTGCTTCAACCCGCCGTAGCGAGACCCCATGCCGGCGGCCAGGACAACAAGAGTGAGCGTCATAAACCGCGAACCTGAGACAAGCCGCGCACCGCTGGCAACTCCGCCGACACCGCGATCATTCAAACCAGATTTAACCACTAATGGAACGGCTCAAAGAGCGTTCCTTGGATCTTTGCCGGCCCGGCCTGGAGCCGGTCCCATCGGTTGTCGACGGGCGGCTAATAGCCGCATGCTCGAGCTTCCTATATTAAGTTCACCTTTCTCGCGATTCCTTACCCGAGGCCATTGGCCGAGCCATCGAACCCCGCAAGGCCCGGCTAAAAGCCGGGCCTGCTTCACCCAAAGAGCGCTCCTTGAGCCGCTCTATTAGCGGTTAACCCCACCTGTCTTTCCGTGCCTCTCCGTCCTCCGTTTTTGGCTCCCTGCTCCTCGCTCCTGGCTCCTAGCTTTCAAGCTCCCGCCACGATCATCCGCAACGAATCCAGCCGCAGCCGCGCCTGCTCGATCGCCGTGCGCGTTTGCAGCACCTGACGCTTCGCCAGATCGATCTCCTTCTGGCTCACGTGGTCGTTCACCTTCGAGAGATCCACCAGCCGCTGCAGCTCCGCGGTCAGCGCCGCCGCCGCCGCCTCGCGCGCCACCTGCTTGGTCAACTTCGCCCGCTCGCCCGCCTTCGCCGTCGCGGCGTCGACCATGTTTTTCAAGAGGTGCCCGTTGAAGCCCGGCTTGGCCAGGAACTGCGGCAACGGCGCGTCCTCAAGCTCGTCCATCCAGCCCTCCGCGTCCTCGTCGTCCGTCAGGTCCTTGCCATGGATATCGAGCAGCACCCGCACCGGCGTCGGCGCGAGGAAACGGTCCACCTGCCACTTCGCGTCCGCCACCGCCTCGAGCACGAAGACCGCCTCGAGCAACAGATTCGGCTGCTTCGCCTCCAGCGTGCAAAACGCCGTCGTCCCCGCCGGCGAGTCGATCAGGAGATCGATCGTGTCCTGCACCAGCGGATGATCCGCCGAGAGGAAACGGATGTCCTCGCGCGCGATCGCCCGCGCCCGGTCGTAGGTCGCCAGCATGCCGTCGCGCGGGATCGAGGGAAATCCCTCCACATAGGCGTGGCTCGCGTCGAGCGTCACATCGCCCTCCTCGTGCTCCTTCACCCGCACGCCGAAATGGTCGAGCAGCTCGCCGAGGAAACGCTCCAGAAACGGCGATTCGTCCGCCGCGCGCACCTTCTCGATCACCCGCTCCGCCACCTCGCGGTCGAAGGAGTTCAACTCCAGCAGGCGGTCGCGCCCCTTCTTCAACTTCTCCGTCAGCGCGGCGTGGAAGGCCTGCGTCTCCTTCACCAGCGCCTCGAGCTGCTTCGGCGTCGTGCGCTTCTTCGCGTCCACGCAGTTGATCGCCAGCGCGAGCAGCCGGTCCTTGAAGGCCGCGTGATAATCATCGCCCGCCTGCAGCGGCGCCTCCAGCGCGCCCAGCCCGCGGTGATACCACTCCGCCACGCACTCGTCCGCGCCGCCCACCACATAGGGCACGTGGACCTTGATCGTCTCCGTCTGCCCGATGCGGTCCAGACGCCCGATGCGCTGCTCCACCACGCCCGGATTGAGCGGCAGATCCCACAGCACCAGATGATGCGCGCACTGGTAGTTGCGCCCCTCGCTGCCGATCTCCGAGCAGAGCAGCACCTGCGCGCCGTCCGGCTCGGCGAACCACGCCGCCTGCCGGTCGCGCTGCACCAGCGGCAGCCCCTCGTGGAAAAGCCCGATCTTGAAATTCACCCGGTCCTTCACCGCCGCCTCGATCGCGAGCAGCTTCCGCTCCGAGCGACAGATTAAGAGCACCTTCGCGGGCGACACCTTCTTCAAAAACTCCACCAGCCAATCGATGCGCGGGTCGTCCTTGAACTGGTAGCGGATCGCCGAGATGTCCCCGCCCTCCTCCGCCTCCAGCTCGCGCGCGATACGCTCCAAAAGGGTCGGCGTCGCGCCCTCCACCGGCGCCGCGAGATACTTCCGCTTCGGAAAGCCGCTCATCGCCGCGCGCGTGTTGCGAAACACCACCCGCCCCGTGCCGTGCTGGTCGAGCAGCGTGCGCAACAAGTCCTCGCGCGCGCCCGGCTTGGCCGCATCCATCGCGCCCAGCAGCTCGGTGAGCCGCTCCGGATCCGCGTCAAAGATCTCCGTCAGCGTCTTCTGGTCGCGCGCCGTCAGCGCCTTGCCCTCGACCAGCTTCTCGGCGACGCCCGCCACCTTCGCGTAGTTCTCCGACTCCTCGAGAAAGCTCTCGTAGTGGTCGTAGCGATTCGGATCGAGCAGCCGCAACCGCGCGAAGTGCCCCGCCTGCCCGAGCTGCGTCGGCGTCGCCGTGAGCAACAACAAGCCCGGCGCCTTCGCCGCCAGCTTCTCCACCAACGCATACTCCGCGCTCGCCACCGCCGGCTCGCCGCCCTGCCCCGGCGTCCAGCCGAGGTGATGCGCTTCGTCGACAATAACGATGTCCCAGCCCGCCGCCACGACCTGCTCCGCGCGCTTTTCATCGCCCGCCAGCCAGGTCGTCGCCGCCAGCCCGAGCTGGGCCGAGAGGAAGGGATTCTTCTCCGGCTCGGCCGCCTCGCAGTCGATGCAGCGCTGCTCGTCGAAAAGGGTGAACCACAGGTTGAAGCGCCGCAGCAGCTCCACGAACCACTGGTGCATCAGCGCCTCCGGCACGAGGACCAGCGCCCGGCTCGCGCGCCCCGTCGTCAACAGACGCTGCAGGATCAAGCAGGCCTCGATCGTCTTGCCCAAGCCCACCTCGTCCGCGAGCAGCACGCGCGGGATCTGGCGGTTCGAGACTTCGTGCAGGATGTAGAACTGATGCGGGATCAGATCGATGCGCCCGCCCAGAAACCCGCGCACATCCGACTGCCGCAGCCGCGCCTGCGCGCGCAGAGTGCGCAGCCGCAGATCAAAGACCTCCGACGGATCGGCCTGGCCCGACATCAGCCGCTCCGCCGGCGAGCCCACGCTCGTCACATCGGAAATCACGTCCTCGCGCAGTCGCTTGCCGCTGCCGACATAGACCACCAGCCCGCTCTCCTCGACGACCTCCTCGATGACGAGCGCCGAGCCATCGCGTGCCGCGACGGTTTCGCCCACGCCGAAGCGCACGCGCTTCAGCACCGGCGTGCCCCGCGCATAAATCCG
>JACCDQ011706982.1_pt1 | contig 13532 bp, 10 predicted proteins | sample 7446031 | NCBI WGS metagenome assembly JACCDQ01 (sample SAMN15323442, study PRJNA562643) | freshwater metagenome | isolation source: river surface water | place: USA:Blue River Watershed | collected 2017-08-17 | reverse complement strand
TTTACGTGTCCATGCACGTGTATGGCGGCTTGCCGGCGGCACTGGCTGTGCTGGCTGTGCTGGCACTGGCTGTTTTTTTGGGGTCGTATTACGCCTTGGCCGCGGCGGTGTTTTGGCATTGGCGCAGCGCTGGTGTGGGTGGGCAAGCGCTGGCGTTTGCTGCCTTGTGGGCGCTGGCCGAATGGGCCCGTGGCACCTGGTTCACCGGTTTTCCGTGGGGCGCAGTGGGCTATGCCTTGCCCGACACCTTGGGTTGGCTGGCGCCTTGGGTGGGGGTGTACGGCATGGGTGCCTTGAGCGTGGGCTTGGCCGCAGCTTGGGTGGCTGCGTGGTACCAACTGCGGGCATTCAAGCACCGTTGGGTGGGTGCTGCCGCGCTGGCGCTGGCGGCAGTGGTGTGCTGGACACCCGTGGTCAACCGCTGGATGTTGCCCCTTGCCAGTGGCTTGACCCAGCCAGAAGGCCGCTTTGAGGTGGCTTTGCTGCAAGGCAACATCCCGCAAGACGAAAAATTCCAAGTGGGCACCGGCGTGCAGCAGGCCCTGACGTGGTACAGCGAGACCATCGTTCAGACCCTGGTCGAGACATCCCCCCCGTCGATGGTGGTGGCCCCTGAGACCGCCGTGCCTCTGTTGCCACAAGACATGGATCCCGCTTATTGGGAACGGTTGTTGGGCAGCATTCAAGCAGGACGGTCGGCCGTGATGCTCGGTTTGCCCTTGGGCAATTGGGACGACGGTTTTACCAATTCCGTGGCCACCTGGACCCCTGAGAAGCTGGACATGCAGCGCTACGACAAACACCATCTGGTGCCGTTTGGTGAGTTTATTCCGCCCTTCTTTCGGTGGTTCACTGAATTGATGAACATACCGTTGGGTGACTTCAACCGAGGGGGTGTTGCTCAGCCGCCGGTAGCGTGGGCTGGCCAGCGCTGGGCCCCCAACATTTGTTACGAGGACTTGTTTGGTGAGGAATTGGCCGCTGCCTTTGCGGGGGATTCCGCCCCCACGGTGCTGGTGAATGTCAGCAATATTGCTTGGTTTGGCGATTCGGTGGCCATTGACCAACACCGCCAGATTTCGCGTTTGCGCAGCTTGGAATTGCAACGCCCCATGCTGCGTGCCACCAACACCGGTGCCACCGTTGTGATTGACCACCAGGGCCAGGTGACGCATGAACTGCCGCGCCTGACCCGTGGCGTGTTGCGTGCCAGCGCCGAAGGGCGCACTGGCCTGACGCCATACGCCCATTGGGCCGGCCGATGGGGTTTGTGGCCTTGGGTTGTGCTGTGTGGTTTGGCGTTGTGGCTTGCGTTGAGGTGGGCCCGGCGCACACCGTAAAATCGGCATCAGACCCAAGACAGCGGCGTCCGTATTTTTAGAACGCCCCCATTTGGCGGGATTGCTCCCGCCCACCGTAGAACATGCTGACTTTCCAACAAATCATCCTCAAGCTCCAGGCCTACTGGGACGCCCAGGGCTGCGCCTTGCTGCAACCCTATGACATGGAAGTGGGTGCCGGTACCAGCCACACCGCCACTTTTCTGCGTGCGATTGGCCCTGAACCCTGGAGGGCCGCCTACGTGCAGCCCAGCCGCCGCCCCAAGGATGGCCGCTACGGCGAGAACCCCAACCGCCTGCAGCACTATTACCAGTACCAAGTGGTGCTCAAGCCTGCGCCCAGCAACATCCTGGAGCTGTATTTGGGCAGCCTGGAAGCGCTGGGGTTCGACCTAAAGAAGAACGACATACGCTTTGTGGAAGACGACTGGGAAAACCCCACGCTGGGCGCCTGGGGCCTGGGCTGGGAGGTGTGGCTCAACGGCATGGAAGTGACGCAGTTCACTTACTTCCAGCAGGTGGGCGGTATTGACTGCAAACCTGCCACCGGCGAGATTACCTACGGTCTGGAACGTCTGGCCATGTACCTGCAAGGCGTGGACAACGTCTACAACCTGCAGTGGACCGACACACTGAAGTACGGCGACGTTTACCACCAAAACGAGGTGGAGCAGAGCACCTACAACTTCGAGCATTCGGACGCCGAATTTTTGTTCACCGCTTTTGGTGCGCATGAAAAGCAGGCCAAGTACCTGATAGAGCAAAAGCTGGCTTTGCCGGCCTACGAACAGGTGCTCAAAGCCGCCCACACCTTTAACCTGCTGGACGCGCGCGGTGCCATCAGCGTGACCGAACGCGCTGCCTACATCGGACGCATTCGCAACCTGGCGCGTGCCGTGGCCCAGGCCTATTACGAGAGCCGCGAACGGTTGGGCTTCCCCATGGCCCCGCGCGAGTGGGTGGCCCAGATGGCCGCACCGGCCGACAAAAAAGCCGCCTGACTCGGAGCCCCTGAAAATGACAACAAAAAACCTCCTCGTTGAACTGTTCGTGGAAGAACTGCCGCCCAAGGCGCTGCCCAAGCTGGGTGACGCCTTCGCTGGCGTGCTGGCCGAGCAACTCAAGGCCCAGGGCCTGGCCGGCGCGAACTCGGTGGTGACGCCGTTCGCCTCGCCACGCCGACTGGCCGCCCATGTCACCCACGTGGCGCTCAAGGCAGAAGACAAAGCCGTGCAGCAAAAGCTGATGCCGGTGTCGGTGGCGCTGACCGCCGACGGCCAGGCCACGCCAGCGCTGCTGAAAAAACTGCAGTCGCTGGGTGCGGACGTGTCCGACCCGGCCGCCGCCGTGGCCGCACTCAAGCGCCAAGGCGAAGGCAAGGCCGAAGCGCTGTTTTACGACAGCCTGGTTACCGGCGCCACGCTGGACACTGGCTTGCAAAAAGCGCTGGACGAAGCGATTGCCAAGCTGCCCATCCCCAAGGTGATGACCTACCAGCTGGAGACGGACTGTGAACTGCCCGGTTGGAGCAGCGTGCACTTTGTGCGCCCGGCACACGGGCTGGTGGCACTGCACGGCGAAACCGTGGTGCCCGTCAAGGCGCTGGGCCTGACGGCCGGCAACACCACCCAAGGCCACCGTTTTGAAGCGGCCCAGCCTCGTGTCGAGATTCCCAACGCCGACGCCTATCCCCAGACCCTGCGCGACGACGGCGCGGTGATTGCCAGCTTTGCCGAGCGCAAGGCCGAGATCGCGCGCCAGCTGACCGCCGCCGCAGCCCGGGTGGGCAACGGCTGCCGCCCCATCGAGGACGAGGCCTTGCTCGACGAGGTGACCGCCCTGGTAGAACGCCCCAATGTGCTGGTGTGCCAGTTTGAGAAAGCGTTCCTGGATGTGCCGCAGGAGTGCCTGATCCTGACGATGAAGGCCAACCAGAAGTATTTTCCGCTGCTGGACGCCGCCGGTAAGTTGACGAACCAGTTTTTGGTGGTCAGCAACATCAGTCCGGCCGACCCGAGTGCGGTGATCGGCGGCAACGAGCGCGTGGTGCGCCCGCGCCTGGCCGATGCCAAGTTCTTCTTCGACCAGGATCGCAAAAAAACGCTGGAGAGCCGCGTACCCGGCCTCGCCAAGGTGGTGTACCACAACAAACTGGGCACCCAGGGCGAGCGCAGCGAGCGGGTCAGGCAAATCGCCCACGCCATCGTCAACCAGTGGCGCTTGGCCACGGTGCCCTTTGGCGTGGACGAAAAAGACCACTTCGATGTGCTCGACAGCAAGGTGCAGCAAGCCGCTTTGCTGGCCAAGACCGACCTGCTGACCGACATGGTGGGCGAGTTCCCCGAGCTGCAAGGCATCATGGGCGGTTACTACGCCCGCTTTGAGGGCCTGCGCGACGGCGTAGCCATTGCCATTGAGGACCACTACAAGCCCCGCTTTGCCGGGGACGCGCTGCCGCGCAACCACACTGGCACCGTGCTGGCGCTGGCGGACAAGCTGGAAACCTTGGTGGGCATGTTCGGCATCGGCAACCTGCCCACGGGCGACAAAGACCCGTTTGCGCTGCGCCGCCACGCCTTGGGTGTGGTCCGCATCCTCACCGAAAAGCAGTTGCCGCTGGATTTGCCCGCGCTGCTGCAGGCCGCCGCGCAGCCCTTTGGCGAACTCATCACCGACCCCACCGCTGCGCTGCTGGACTTTATGCTGGACCGCCAGGCGGTGAGCCTGCGCGACCAAGGTTACAGCGCCCAGGAAGTGGATGCGGTGCTGGCGCTGAAACCCGCCCGCTTGAGCGAAGTGGCGCAGCGGCTGGCGGCGGTGCGCGCCTTTGCTGTATTGCCCGAAGCGCCCGCCCTGGCCGCCGCCAACAAGCGGGTGGGCAACATCCTCAAGAAGGCCGAAGGCTCTGTGCAGCCCGAGGTCAACCCGGCGTTGCTGACAGAGGCCGCCGAGGCCGCACTGGCCGCCGCGCTGGCGCAGGTGGCGCCCGTTGCTCAGGCCGCGTTCGAGCGCGGCGATTACACCGCCAACCTGCAAGCTTTGGCAGCACTGAAAACACCGGTGGACACCTTCTTTGACCAGGTCATGGTCAATGCCGACGACCCGGCGCTGAAAGCCAACCGCCTGGGCCTGCTGGCCAGTTTGCATGCGGCCATGAACCGCGTGGCCGACCTGTCCCGTCTGGCCGCTTGACGCAAAAGCAGTTACAGCACGCAAACCATGGCGCACCACCGGGAACACAAGCTCATCGTGCTCGACCGCGATGGCACCTTGAACGCAGAGCCCGAAGATTACTTGCGTGGCCCGGAGGATTGGGTGCCTTTGCCGGGTGCTTTAGAAGCGGTGGCCCGTTTGAACCAGGGTGGGTGGAAGGTGGTGATTGCATCCAACCAGTCGGGTTTGGGACGGGGCTTGTTTGACGTGGCCACCCTGAATGCGGTGCACGCGCGCATGCACAAGTTGCTGGGCGCTGCCGGTGGGCGCGTGGAGGCGGTGTTTTTCTGCCCCCATGCCCCCGAGGACGGATGCGATTGCCGCAAGCCTGCCCCTGGCTTGTTTCACCAAATATTGGGCCGCATGGCGGTACCGGCTGCGCACGTGGCGGCTGTGGGGGATTCGGTGCGAGATGCCCAAGCCGCCGCAGCGGCTGGTTGTGAGCCGCATCTGGTGCTGACGGGGCAATCGGCCGTTCAACTGACCGGCGGAGCGGTTGAAGGGCTTCCGCCAGGCACCCATGTGCATGCCGATTTGTCTGCGTTTGCCGATTTTGTGCTGGCGCGTGACGCGCAGAAAGCTGTTTGATGTCCGCTATTCGTTCGGTTTTGCATCTTTTGTTCATGGGCGTCACCGTGGTGCCATGGGCGTTGGCGGTGCTGGTTGCGTCGTTGTTCTTGACCCGAACCCAGGTCTATTGGATGTGCGCGGGCTGGCTCAAAACATCGGTGTGGGCGGGGCGCTGGATTTTGGGGATCCGCAACCACGTGATTGGCTACGAAAATTTGCCTTTGGACAGCAAAGCCCCGGCGGTGTTGCTGGTCAAACACCAGTCCACCTGGGAGACCTTTTGCATGCCGGCCCTTATGCCGCACCCGTTGGCTTATGTGTTCAAGAAAGAACTGCTCCGCGTGCCGTTTTTCGGCTGGGCCATGAGCCGCATGGACATGATACACATCGATCGTTCGCAGCGTGCACGCGCTTTTGCCAAGGTGGTGCAGCAGGGGCGGCGTTTGCTGGCGCAAGGCACTTGGGTCATTATGTTCCCCGAGGGCACCCGCATTGACAGGGGCCAGCGCGGCGAGTACAAGTCCGGGGGTACCCGGCTGGCCATACAGACGGGGGCGCCTGTTATTCCGATTGCGGTGACGTCGGCCAAATGCTGGCCGCGCAAAGCCTTGATCAAGCGGCCTGGGGTGGTTGAGTTTTCGATAGGCAAACCCATTCCCAGTGTCGGTCGGGAGGCCGCTGAATTGATGCGCGAGGTCGAAGATTGGATCGAAGCCGAAATGCGCCGGCTTGACCCTCAAGCCTACGCTGCCGAGGCGACAACCCAAGCTGCCAGTCACTGAGCAGGCATGAGCAGCTTGCGCGTGGGTTCGCAATTGGGTTTGTTTGACATGGGTGCGCCCAGCGCTGCTGCCCCCGATCCCATTGCAGCCCCACGGGTGGGCCACCCCAGGGCCAACCGCGAAGTGGTGGTCAAAGGTGTGCGGCTGGCGTTTGAATTCAAACGCAGCCAGCGCAGCACCATTGGTTTGACTGTGGGGCCTTTGGGTTTGAGTGTTCGTGCGCCACGGTGGGCTCCGCTGGCCGATGTGGACCGTTTTGTACAGGCCAAGGCAGACTGGGTGTTGGGTAAATTTCAGCAAGTGCAAGAGCGCCAGCGCCACACGCCGCCCGAGCCGGTTTGGGCGGACGGCGCAGAGATCATGTACTTGGGGCAACCCTTGCGACTGGTGCTGGATTCCTCGCTGAACGGTGGACGTGCGGGTGCCAGCCAGCAGGGTGGCGAATTGCGTTTGGCTTTGCCGCTATCGGCTTCCGGCGAACGCGTGCGCGACACCGTTCAAGCTTGGCTGATGCGGGAAGCCACCCGCGTTTTCACCGAGCGGCTGGACCATTTTGCACCTCGCTTGGGCGTGGTGTATCAGCGCATGGGCTTGACCAGCGCTCAAACCCGCTGGGGCAGTGCAAGCGCCAGCGGCACCATACGCTTGAATTGGCGGTTGGTTCACCTGAGCTTGGACATCATTGACTACGTGGTGGCCCACGAATTGAGCCATTTAAGGCAAATGAACCACAGCCCAGAGTTTTGGGATGTGGTCAACAGCGTGATGCCCGACTATGCCCAGCGGCGCAAGGCACTGAAGCAGGTCCGCCTGCACCCCTAGAAAAAGTATCATATTGGTGTAGATTTGTTCTAATGCCCTCTATGCAACTTGAACCCGTTTACGGCTGGACATTTGTGCGCCGAACCTTGGTGGTTTTGGCAGTGGGCTTGTTGCTGGCCGTTTGGGTGGCTCAAATCGAAGGCGCACCTGGCATCCCTTATTACGCGTTGTGGCACACGTTCTTTGAAGTGGCGGCCATGGTGATTGCGGGTATGGTTTTCGCGGTGGGCTGGACCACCAAGCGGATGGATGCCCACGGAGGTGTCTTTTTGATGGCCATGGGGTTTTTGGCAGTGGCCGTGTTTGATTTTTCCCACGCCATGTCGGCGGTGGGCATGCCCGACTACATCACCCCCAATTCGGTGGACAAAAGCATCTATTTCTGGTTGGCCGCCCGGTTTACGGCGGCTTTTGCGCTCTTGGCGGCGGGGTGGGTGTCACTCAATGCCATGTGGCGTGGCTGGGACCGTTGGGCCTCTGCGACCTTGCCGCGTGGTGCGGCCTTGGCGGTTGTGTTGGTTTGGTTGGTGTGTGTACAGGCCTGGTTTTTGGTGTGGCCCGAAACCGTGCCCACCATGTTCGTGCCGGGCACCGGGTTGACTGCCCTGAAAGTGGGCTTGGAATACGGGCTGGTGGCCCTCTTTTTGCTGGCGGCAGGCTTGTTTTACCGCCTCAAAAACCACCCGCACATCAACATGCCCTTGTTGGTGGGTGCCGCGGCTGTGATGGCCATGAGCGAGATCCTGTTCACGCTCTACGCCACCGCTGACGACATTTACAACCTGCTGGGTCACCTCTACAAAGTGGTGGCTTACTGGATGTTGTACCAGGGAGTGTTTGTGACCACGGTGACCTTGCCTTACCGGGCCATGGACGCGTCTCGTGAACACCTGCAAGCCTTGATTGAGGCGGTGCCTGACCTGATGTTTGAGCTGGACGACAAAGGCTGTTACCTGGGGGCGCATGCCAGCCAAAAAGCACTGTTGGCTGCACCTATTGACACCTTGGTGGGCAAAACCGTGTTTGAAGTCCTTCCCCTTGCCGCAGCTGAGACAGTGATGCAGGCCCTGGCGAAAGCCCGCGAGCAAGGCGCGGCCTACGGTTTTTTGATCACCCTGCCAGTGCCCGATGGTGCCAAGTGGTTTGAATTGTCGGTGTCCCTGAAAGGCCAAAGCGGGCAGGGTGGGTGGAGTTTTCTGGTGCTTTCGCGCGATGTGACGCAGCGTGTCAAAGAACAAGATTCTTTGCGCAAGTTCAGTTTGGCGGTCGAGCAAAACCCCAATGCCATCATCGTTACCGACACCAACGCGTGCATCCAGTACGTCAACCGGGCGTTCACGGCCATCACGGGTTACACGCTGGCCGAGGTAGAAGGCCAAAACCCCCGCATGTTTGCCTCTGGCCAGACCCCGCCAGACGTGTACCGCGAGCTTTGGGATCACATTGCCGAGGGTTACAGCTGGCGGGGCGAGTTCATCAACCGCCGCAAAGACGGCACGGTGTACAACGAGTCAACGCTGATTTTTCCGGTGATCGACGACCGTGGCTTGCCGCTGAGTTACCTGGCCATCAAGGAAGACGTGACCGAGCGCAAGAAAACCGCGCAACGGATTGAGCAGCTGTCCAACTTCGACGTGCTGACCGGCCTGCCCAACCGGACTTACTTTGCCAACCGGTTCCAGCAGTTGTTGAGTTTGACCGAACGTGCACACGGGCACCTGACCCTGCTGCACTTGGATATTGACAACTTCAAACAGATCAATGAATCCTTGGGTCACCGCGTGGGGGACGATTTGCTGGTGGCCGTGGCAGAACGCTTGCTCAGCACACTGAGGGATGAGGACACACTCTGCCGTCAAAGTGGCGACGAATTCATGGTGGCCTTGCCCTTGACCGACGACCGCCGCGCCGTACAAGTGACCAAGGAGCTGCAGCAAGTGCTGCTCCAGCCTTTCCGTGTGGACCATTACGACTTGGTGGTGACTTGCTCGGTGGGCATTGCCACCTACCCGGAAGACGGCAACACATTTGATGGATTGACCCAACGCGCGGACACCGCCTTGCACCGCGCCAAGCAAGATGGGCGTGGCAGCTACCGGTTTTTTGCCGAAGACATGCAATCCAAAGCGGCCGAGGTGCTGCAACTGGAAAACGGTTTGCGCAGCGCCTTGCAGGCCCGGCAGTTGGAGGTTCACTTTCAGCCCCAGATGCGTATTGATGACGAGCGCATGATCGGTGTGGAAGCCTTGCTGCGCTGGAAGCACCCGGAAAAGGGCAACATCAGCCCGGCGGTGTTCATTCCGGTGGCCGAAGCCAGTGGGCAAATCGTGGGCATTGGGGCTTGGGTGATGCGAACGTCGGCCGCACAGGCGCAGCGTTGGCGGCTCGAGAGGGGCGTGGATGTGACGGTGGCCGTTAACTTGTCGATGGCGCAATTCCGCCACGAGAGTTTGGTCGACCTGGTGCGCGATGTGCTTGTTGAAACTGGCTTGCCCGCCCACTTGCTTGAGCTGGAATTGACCGAGAGCATTGCCATGGAGGAACCGGAACACGTGGTTCACGTGCTGGGGCGCTTGCAAAGCCTGGGCGTCACCTTGTCGATTGATGATTTTGGCACCGGGTATTCGTCCTTCAGCTACCTCAAGCGCTTGCATGTGCAAAAGCTCAAAATTGACCAAAGTTTTGTTCGCAACATCACGGTCGATGGCAACGACGCTTCTATCGTCAAGGCGATTGTCAGCATGGCGCACAGCCTGGGCATAGGCACCATCGCCGAGGGTGTTGAGACGGCCGAGCAACTGGAGGTGTTGCGCGCCCTGGGCTGTGACGAGGCACAGGGCTGGCTGTTCAGCCCAGCGCGGCCCGCCCAGGATTTGGGCGACTGGCTTGATCGTGCTCGCAACCGTGTGGGTTAAAGTCAGTGCCCTATGTCTTCAAGCGCCACCTACACCATCAGCGACCTGGCCAAAGAATTTGACCTGACCACACGTGCCATTCGTTTTTACGAAGACATGGGTTTGCTGCAGCCGCAGCGCCAGGGGCCAGGGGGGCGCAACCGGGTGTATTCCTCGCGGGACCGCACCCGGCTCAAGCTGACTTTGCGCGCCAAACGCCTGGGGCTGAGCCTGACCGAGGCCAAAGACATCATCGACACCTACGACAGCCCACGCGACACGGGCCCGCAGCTGCGCAAGTTTCTGGTGGTGTTGGCCGAACACAAGCGCCAGATCGAAGAACAAATGGCCGATTTGCAAGCCAACCTTGACGAGCTGAAAGCGCACGAAAAGGAAGCCCGGGCGCTGCTCGGTAAGTTGGATAAATCAGGCACCCTGGCGGCTTGATACGGGTTACTGCTGAGCCTGTGTGCAGAAGCTTGCTGCATAATTGACGTTTACGTAAACGTCAATAAAAGAGGCGAGACAACATGGACCCTGCGGAACCCAAGCCAGGCACGCCCGATAACCCGGGTTCGAGCGAAGCTTTACGCCTTCGCGTGGAGAGCAGTTTGGCCCGCCAGGGCATGATGCAGCATTTGGGCGTCCGGCTGCTGGCATTTGCCCCTGGCGAAGTCACGCTAGCCTTGCCTTACAGCGAGCGGGTGGTGCAGCAGCAGGGCGGCTTTCACGGGGGTGCCATGGGTGCGCTGGCCGACATCGCGGGCGGTTACGCTGCATTGACCGTGGCCCCCGAGGGCATGGAAGTGACCACGGTGGAATACAAAATCAATTTTTTGGCCGCTTTCCAAGGGGGCGAATTGCAGGCCACCGGGCGTGTGGTGCGCGCTGGTAAGCGCTTGATCATCACGACCGCAGACGTGACACACGTGGCACCCGATGGCAAACGCAGCGACTGCGCCATCATGCAGCAGACCCTTGCCCCCGTGCCCAAAACCTATTGAAACAAGGAGACACCACCATGACCGCTCTGCCCCAATTGCCTGGCCTGGACTTTATGCTGGGCGACGACATCAACGCCCTGCGCGACGCGGTGCGCGACTTTGCCCAAGACGAAATTGCGCCGCGCGCCGCTGAAATTGACCGCAACGACCAGTTCCCGATGGACCTGTGGCTCAAGATGGGTGACTTGGGTGTGCTGGGCATCACCGTGCCAGAGGAGTACGGCGGTGCCAACATGGGCTACTTGGCGCACATGATTGCCATGGAGGAAATCTCGCGCGCGTCGGCCAGCGTGGGCCTGAGCTATGGTGCGCACAGCAACCTGTGCGTGAACCAGATCAAGCGCAATGGCAGCGACGCGCAGCGCGCCAAGTACCTGCCCAAACTCGTCAGCGGCGAACACGTGGGCGCGCTGGCCATGAGCGAGCCCGGTGCCGGGTCTGACGTGATCAGCATGAAGCTGCGCGCCGAGGACAAGGGCGGCTACTACTTGCTCAACGGCAGCAAAATGTGGATCACCAACGGCCCCGACGCCGACACCATGGTGGTCTACGCCAAGACCGAGCCTGAGCTGGGCGCGCGTGGCGTGACCGCCTTCATCGTCGAGAAGGGCATGCCCGGGTTTTCAACCGCGCAAAAGCTGGACAAGCTGGGCATGCGCGGCAGCCACACCGGCGAAATGGTGTTCCAGAACGTTGAGGTGCCCGAGGCGAACATTTTGGGTGGCCTGAACATGGGGGCCAAAGTGCTGATGAGCGGCCTGGACTACGAGCGCGCCGTGCTGGCGGCTGGGCCCATTGGCATCATGCAGTCGGTGATGGACAACGTTATCCCCTACATCCACGACCGCAAGCAGTTCGGCCAGAGCATCGGCGAATTCCAGCTGGTGCAGGGCAAAGTGGCCGACATGTACACCGTGCTGCAAGCCGGCCGGGCGTTTTGCTACCAGATTGGCAAAAACCTGGACACGCTGGGTGCCCAGCACGTGCGCCAGGTGCGCAAGGACTGCGCCAGCGTCATTTTGTGGTGCGCCGAACAGGCCACCAAAATGGCAGGCGACGGCATTCAGCTGTTTGGCGGCAACGGCTACATCAACGAATACCCCTTGGGCCGCCTGTGGCGCGACGCCAAGCTGTACGAGATTGGTGCGGGCACCAGCGAGATCCGCCGCATGCTGATCGGCCGCGAGCTGTTCGCGGAGACTTGCTGAGCGTAGGCCGCCCGAGTGTGAGATTGGCGCTGAATGCGCCACAATCAGGCCATGACTCATCCGCTACAAACCCTTATTGACGCCAACCGTTCTTGGGCCGCCCAAGTGGAACAGGAACGCCCGGGCTATTTCCAGCAACTGGCGCAGCAGCAGAACCCCAAGTACCTGTGGATTGGCTGCTCCGACAGCCGGGTGCCTGCCAACCAGATCACGGGGCTGGAGCCGGGCGAGGTGTTTGTGCACCGAAACGTGGCCAATGTGGTGGTGCATTCGGACTTGAACGCGCTGTCGGTGATCCAGTTTGCGGTGGAATACCTGAAGGTGGAACACATTTTGGTCGTCGGCCACTACGGCTGCGGCGGTGTGCTGGCCACCCTGCGTGGGGCACGGGTGGGCTTGGCCGACAACTGGCTGCGCCACGTCCACGACGTGAAAGTGCGCCACCGCCGCCGCCTGGACCACTTGCCGGTGGCCGTGCAAGAAGACGTGTTGTGCGAGATGAACGTGATCGAGCAGGTGGGCAACGTGGCACTGACCAACGTGATGCAGGACGCCTGGGCGCGCGGCCAGAAGGTTTCGGTGCACGGCTGGTGCTACGGCCTGAAAGACGGTCTGGTGAAAGATTTGGGGGTGAGCATGAGCCGCCCCGACGAGGTAATGGGCGTGTTCCGCAACGCCCTCAAGCGCTACCCGCGCGAACAAGCCTGACGGCCCCGGCTGCGTGCGTTGCGCGCCAGGGGTGGTTCGGGTCTTGCGGTTGAACGATGGATTTTTGGAGACCTTGCATGACGAACCTGAGCCCTGACGCAATTGTGATCACCGGCGCTGCCCGCACCCCCATGGGCAGCTTCCAGAGCGACTTCGCCGCGCTGGCGGCCCACGACCTGGGCGCTGCCGCCATTGCCGCCGCCGTGCAGCGCGCCGGTGTGGCGCCCGAGGCTGTAACCGAGGTGATTTTTGGCAACTGCCTGATGGCGGGGCAGGGCCAGGCCCCTGCGCGCCAGGCGGCGTTGAAGGCCGGCCTGCCGCAAAGCGCCGGTGCCGTGACCTTGAGCAAGATGTGCGGCTCCGGCATGCGCGCCGCCATGTTTGCGCACGACATGCTGCTGGCCGGCAGCCACGAGGTGCTGGTGGCCGGTGGCATGGAGAGCATGACCAACGCACCCTACCTGCTGCCCAAGGCGCGTGGCGGCTACCGCATCGGCCACGACCGCATCTTTGACCACATGATGCTCGACGGCCTGGAAGACGCCTACCAGCCTGGCCGCAGCATGGGTACCTTCGGTGAGGACTGCGCCGCCAAATACGGCTTCACCCGCGAGCTGCAGGATGCGTTTGCCCAAGAGAGCGTGCGCCGCGCCCAGCGCGCCACCCAAGACGGCAGCTTTGCCGCAGAAATCACCCCGGTCACGGTGAAAGATCGCACCGGTGAACGCGTGGTGTCCATCGACGAAGGTCCGGGCAAGATCAAGATTGACAAGATCCCGACGCTCAAACCCGCGTTCAAAAAGGACGGCACCATCACCGCCGCGGCCAGCTCCAGCATCAACGACGGTGCAGCCGCGTTGGTGATGATGAAAGCCTCCACCGCCGCCAAGCTGGGCAGCCAGCCGGTGGCCCGCATCGTGGCGCATGCCACCCACGCGCAGGCGCCGGAATGGTTCTCCACCGCGCCGGTGGGCGCCACCGAAAAGGTGCT
>JACCDQ011603266.1_pt1 | contig 13534 bp, 10 predicted proteins | sample 7446031 | NCBI WGS metagenome assembly JACCDQ01 (sample SAMN15323442, study PRJNA562643) | freshwater metagenome | isolation source: river surface water | place: USA:Blue River Watershed | collected 2017-08-17 | reverse complement strand
TCTTCGCCAATTAAAATATAAAGAGGCTTACCGGTTAAATAGAAGCCGTATACATACGTTACGGCAATAACTAAAACCTTAAAGGCAATTGACGATATTATTATCTCTAAACACTCTTTGGCGTTTTTTAATTTATCCTCGGTTGTTACAATAACCCCTTTTGGTGACTCGGCTATTTCAAAATTTAAAAACCACATTGGAATAAAGAAGTATTTGGCATCGCTCAGTTGCGTTTTATCTTTTAAAAAAAATCTCAAATAGTTAAAAATGTAAAATGCCGTTTTAGAAATTATAAAACCAACCATCAGGCTTACTAAGTAAAGGCTTGGATTGCCCTTAGAAAAACACTCTATTAAAAAATATATTAAAAACGCAAAAGTAGACAAGAATAAAGTTAAAGCCAAATCGTATTTCTGAAACAATTTTTTCGTCACACCAACCAAAATAAATACAAGCAACAAATAACAAAACAAAGCTAAAACTTTAAGACCGATTAAATCAAAAAAATTCCAGGTTAAGTTTTTAATTGCATTATTATTGTTAATAATTTCATTTAAGCCCCAAACGTTATGGGAAAAAGTATGTAACTGGAGATAGTTTTCATTAAAAAACAAACCTAGAAGTACACTGAATAAAATTGTCCATTCTAGTTTGTACTTCTCAAGTAAACTAATTATCAACATTGGAATTAAAATAATTGGATTGAAGGGAAAATGGGGTTGCATTAAAAGCATGGCAATTAATAAAAAAGATATTAATTGTGTTTGTTTGTAATTAAGTTTTTCGATAAAGTGCATGTCCACTATCTACTGTAATGACTGTTGAGTTGACCTGTCTTGAGTCGATCAAAAACTTTACGGTTTTAGCTATTTCAGAAACTTCAATCATCTCTCCAGTTGGCGAAACTAAGTCTTTAAATTCATTTTGACTTAATTTGTTTATATAATCCTCAGACATGGTTGTTCTTATTATTCCTGGCCTAATAACATTTACTGTTATGTTATACTTTGCAACCTCGCCACCAAGAATTGTGCTGAATTTTTCTAAAGCCGCTTTTGAAGCACAATACGAAATTGATCCTTTCGTATTGTTTGAAACATTGTTTGAACTGAAATTAATAATTTTTCCATAGTTATTTCTGATCATGTCTGGCACAACCATTTTGCACCAATAGTAAGGCGCAAAATAATTAACATCAAAATGTCTTTGGTGCTCTTCAAAGCTATCTAGTAAAAATAAATTATTAATTGAAATTCCAATTGTGTTAACCAAGACACTTGGCGTCTTATTAAAATCTTTTTTTATTGCCTCATAAGTTTTTTTACTTAATTCAATATTGCTAGCATCGCACTTATACGATTTAACATTGGGATTTATTTTTTTACATTCATTAACTGCATCTTGAGCGACTTTGTCATCGTGTACATAAATTAATGCCAGATCAAAATTATCTGCCAATGAAATAGCAACTCCTTTACCTATTCCTCTTACTCCACCAAGCACGATGGCCAATTTTTTATCTTGGTTCAAGTACACACTCCTCGTATTTTAGAGTATAGTATATTAATGAACTTTACTAAAGACAACCTCTACCAATTCAAGTTTGGAAATGAGCAAACACTGTTTTCACTTAGTCAGCTGAGTGCGTTTGGAATTATCGAGGAAGATCATAAATGTTTAAGTTTAAATATTAAAAACTTTAGTTATCCCACCATGAATCCAAGAGGGGCTCGCCTACAATCTAGAAAAACAATTGGAATACTAGAATGTTTAGTCGAATTAAACGCAAAGGATTTCCTTAAACAATTTGATTCTACCAAAATTGGAGTTTACCTTAATAGCTTCCATGATCATCTTTGGTCTGAATATCCGATGTTTGAGTTTTTAAAAGCTGAGCCTGACCTATTTCAAATGTTTAAAAAAAATTATCCACCCACTGCTGGCATTAAGTATGGAAGTGGAATCATGCCTGGCCATATTTGTATTTTTCTAGAAAGTCATGGGCCTAGTTTTTTAGCTTCCTCAATGGGGATTAGTAATATTTTAGAAATTGCAAAAATGGATTTATTATCTAAAAAAATTGATTGTGCAGTTATTGGATTTTCCAATGTCTATGATGATCCTTTAACTTTTTATTGGCACAAAGAATTTGCAAAAAATAAATTGATCACTGAGTGCGCTGGTGTTTTTTTATTAACTGACCCTAATTTCAAACCATCGCCAGCAATAAATGAACTTTTTAATGAAAATCAATATTATGGATACTTAAACGAATTTAGGAGTTGGAATGAGTAGTTTTTATTATAACGGAATTAAAATGGCGATTGATCATATTTTGGGAAATCATGATTTTCAAATTTCACCTCAAACTCGAATCATTGAAGATCTTGGTTTTGAGTCAATCGATTTTGTTGATTTTGTTTTTATGCTTGAAAGAAAAGCTAACGTTTCGATCGACATTAACCACTTGTCCGTTGAATTATCAAAATCTCACGGCAGACGATTTCAAGATGTAACCATATCTGATATTGAAAAATATTTAGAAGATAATTTTGGAAAAAAATGAGGACCAATGCAATTGTTTCACATTCTGAAGTAATTAGCCCACTAGGATTGGGCTTAAATAAGAACGTTGATTCTATAATGGCTAATAAACAATTTTACCAACTCAATCATTTTAATCATTATCATTCAAATTTTCCGCCTTTTCTGTCTGGAATAATTCCCGACTCGATACTTTCTCAATCAAATGAATTTATCCGCTCTGAAAAGGTCCTAGACTTACTTTTGCGCTCTATGAGCCAAAAAATCCAGGGGAAAAAATATACCTTTGATAAATTTCTTATTTTATTTAGAGGTGTTGAGGTTTATGACTTATATTTAAAGCAACCTCACAGCAAAGAATTTATTCAACAAAAAACGGATGTTGAAATAATTCATCATTTACTCATTAAAAACAATATCCCATTAAACTCTAAAGACATTATGGTAATTGATAATACTTGCACCACGGGTATTTCATTAATTACCTATGCATCTCAATATTTAAAATCAAATCCCAGTAAAAAAATTCTTGTTTGTGCAATCGACTTAATCAATCCCTTTATTCTCTATTTTTTAAATAGCTTGGGTGCATTGGTTAACTCTCAAAACAACCAATATCTATTCTCTATGCCCTTTGATAAAAATAGAAATGGATTTGTAAAAACTGAAAGTGGGTCTATTGCCATTGTTTCTAATGATCAGAATATTTCCAAAGAAGATATTCAACTTGAACTGGTTGGCTACTCTCAAACCAATGACGGCTACAGAATTACCGATGGAAGAGACGATGGATTGTACATTAAAGAAGTCATGAAGAAATCAATAGAGGAATCTTCCATTTCAATAAAAGATATTTCTTTTATCAAAGCTCATGGTACTAGTACGGCTTTAAATGATCAGCACGAAGCTGAGGCTATCAATGAAATTTTTGGAGCCGAAACCTTGGTAACCTCACTTAAAGGTCATCTAGGACATACGACCGATGCTTCCGGCTTGATTGAAAATGTTCTTTTGGGTGAGTTGGTAAAAAAGGAAATAATCCCTTGTACCCTTAACACGGTTGAAAACCCCTTCAATATAAATTTGATCTTAAAAGAAAACTTAGAAAAAAAAGATATCAATTATTTTATGTGTAATGCTTTTGGATTTGGCGGAAACAATATTTCCGCCATTTTCAAATCTTTTAAAAACTAGAATCCAGAAATTGTGAAATTCATCTTCATGTCTTGATCACATTTTAAAAGATCGCCCTCGGCAACACATGATAGATTAGTCGTTTCAATCTTTGATTTAACAATTCCATTGTAGTTCGCATTTTTCAACTCATCGATTCCCATTCTTTTATATACATCTGCATATAGCGAATCCATCGTCTTGCTACTTACTTCTATCGACTTCACGTTACCTAAGATCGAAGACTCAACCACTGCTTCAACTTCTTTGTTTATATTTTCTTTTACGTCTTCGATTCTAATGATGTTTTTACCAGTTACTTCAATAGCTAACTTTGATTGATCATCTGATAAATTCAATTCTTTTTCCGATTCACTTATTTTTTGCTTACCCAAGGTAATTAAAACTTTTTCCATTCCTGTGGTTGATTGAGTTATTTTTTCAAATCTCTTTTTGCTGATTTTTTTTAGCACGGTTTGTTGATGTGCATCTACTGTATAAACAATATCGGCCATAGCTGAAGTTGAAATAACCAGTAATAAAGACGAAAAAATTAATGCACTTTTCATGGTTTCTCCTTTGATGTTTCATTGTTTTTTTGTAATTCTATGACGTTTTTAAATAGACTACAGCCTGTTTTGTAATAGTTATGGCCTTGTCAATTTTTTAGACAGATTTTTAAGCAAAGAATCATTACAAATGCCTTGAAACATTATATTATTTGCCCTCTAGAGAGGTGAAAAATGCAATTGGTTTTAAATGGTAATGATCTAACAATTGAGAACGTTTACAAAGTTGCCTATGCGCAAATTGGTGCTTTAAACATTTCTATCGATTCTTCATCGCTCAAAAAAATGCAAGCTTCTAGAGATTTTGTTTTTGAAATTGTTGATAAAGGAGATCCTGTCTATGGTATTAACACTGGATTTGGTGCCCTTTCAAATAGACATATTGAAAAGAAGGATCTGGCGCAACTTCAAGTTAATCTTATACGCTCTCACTGTACCGGTGTAGGTAAACCTTTTTCAAAAGAAGTTACTAGAGCAATTATGCTCCTTCGAGCAAACTGTTTAATTTCTGGATACTCTGGTGTTAATCCCTATGCCGTTGAATTAATTTTAGATTTTCTAAATCATCACATCACGCCTATAGTTCCTGAAAAAGGTTCAGTTGGTGCTTCTGGAGATCTAGCACCACTTTCACATATTGCTTTAGCGCTAATTGGAGAAGGTGAAGTAGAATTTCAGGGAAAAATAGTCTCGAGTAAATTTGCTATCGATCAAATAAAAAAATCTCCTTTAGTTCTAGGTCCAAAAGATGGTCTTGGATTAATTAATGGTACTGCTTGCATGGCTGCACTTGGTGCTCTGGCCGCTTATGAAGCAAAAAATATTATGAAACTTGCAGACATCGTAAGCGCATTAACACTAGATAGTGTTAAAGGAACCTCAACTGCTTACAATCCCCTGATAACTTCCCTAAAGCCTCACCCTGGTCAAATTAAAACAGTAACCAATTTAAATAAACTTTTACTTAATTCACCATTAAAAGATTCCCATCCAGATTGTGGAAAAGTTCAAGATCCCTATTCACTTCGCTGTGTCCCTCAAGTTCACGGTGCTTGTCGCCAGACACTCTCTCATTCTGCTGAAGTTATTTCGACAGAACTAAATGCCGTGACAGATAATCCATTAATCTTTGTTAAGGAAAAAGTCGTGGTTTCTGGTGGAAATTTTCACGGCGAAGCGCTCGCGCTTGCGATGGATTATCTCGCCATGGGTGTTGCTGAAATTTGCAATATAAGCGAAAGAAGAATTGAAAAAATGATGAACCCTACTTTTTCTGACCTACCAGCATTTTTAACACAGAGTTCTGGTTTAAATTCTGGGCTAATGATCGCGCACGTTACTGCTGCGGCACTGGTTTCTGAAAATAAATATCTTTGTCATCCTGCAAGTGTTGACTCGGTTCCGACTTCGACCGACAAAGAAGATCATGTTTCAATGGGAGTAACATCTGGAAGAAAACTTCACGAAGTCATTCAAAACGCAAAATCAGTCTTAGCGATTGAATTATTGTGTAACACTCAAGCGCTTGAGTTTCAAAGACCATTAAAAAGCTCTCCAGCGCTTGAAGAAGTACACAAAATTGTACGTAGTCATGTTCAAAAAATTGATGAAGACCGAATATTTTTCATAGATATAAACAACATTATTAAACTTATCAACACAGGAGAAATTATTGATGGTGTTGAAAAAGTAATTGGTCCACTTGATTAGCTAAATTTCCGAAAGTGTTTTTAAAAGTTTGCTTTTTGTTTTGGCTTCAATGGCTTCTGAGTTTGAAATAAACTTTTTGAATTTGTTTATTTCATCTTTGCGGTCATTAGTACTAACTTCATTAATTATGTCTGAACTTTTATATTTAAATGGCTCTTCGTTTTCACGTGAGATTTTTCCTATTTTAACTTCACCATTCATTTTGTATTCAAAATAATCTTCATTAATAGCTGCGCTAATTTCAAGTACCGTTTCGCCAGAATACTTGATCGTTAACTCACAGTTGTGGCCTAAATACATTTCCGTTTTCCCATTTCCAACTTGTTTAACAATTTCTGGATTTAACTGGTAAAGACCTTGAGCTAGAATTTCAATTTTTAGATATTTTAAAAGATGATTAACGGCTTGAATTTCACAATTAATTATTTTGGCGCCACATTGATTTCTTACATATACAATTTCACACTCAATTGAATACGTTTTATCTTCAATAATCAATTGAGCATGGAGTTGGTCTTTTGCCTTTGGTCTTTCTCTAAAATCATTGGTTCTAAATGCCATACCGCCTTGATTGATATTCAAGATTTTAATTTTTGTTCCATTAACATGGCAAAAGATGGAGTGATCATCTGTAAGAATGATTCGCGGTTTTCTGTTTTGATGCTTACGAGATTTAACAAACTTAAACTTCTCGGCACTAACTGTTTTAAATAAATTATCAAAAAATTTAATCATTAAAATAGTTTAATAATTTTAAAAAAATTTTAAAGCTGGATTATTTTACCGAACATAAAAATTCAGTTCTTTGATCAAGTACTTTTTTTGATGCTTTTGAATACACGACACCAATCTCTAAGATATCCGATCTTTTTAGCGGCTTAAATGCATTATTAGGAAGCTCAAGAACTAAAATACTTTGACTTTTATTTACCCCACTAAAAAGTGTTGTGTTTTCTGTAGATTCCCCTTCCATTATTTTTAAATTAACAGTTGAAGAACTTAAGGCAGAGGAATCTTTTAATAAGGGAATAAATGTAATCTGATCAGTGCCAACATTTATTTCATAAACCGCATGGCTATTTTGATCATTGCAAATCAATCCTGTTGCAGCGAATGAATTTAAACTTATAGCTAGTAAAAAGATTAATTTTTTCATTTTTTTCTCCTAATTAAAGGCAATATAAGCCTAATTTGAATTTTTCAAAAGCCCGTCTATAAAAAATACCTCATTTTAAGCACTACAGCTTTTCAGTAATAGATTTCCTTTATAATATTGATTCTTTAGGAGAATCGTTATGAAAAAAGAAATACCATTGCCACCAACTGGATCGAATTTATCATGTAAAGGCTGGCATCAAGAAGCTGCTCTCAGATGTTTGTTAAACAACCTACATCCAGATGTGGCCGAAGATAGAGACAACTTAATTGTTTACGGTGGGAATGGGCAGGCAGCGAGAAATCATAAAGCACTTTTTGATATTATCGATGCTCTTAAAAATTTAGAAAACAATGAAACTCTTTTAATTCAATCAGGAAAACCAGTTGCCGTTATGCCTTCGCATTCACATGGTCCTCGCGTTTTAATTGCCAACTCAAATCTTGTACCTCATTGGGCAACTTGGGATCACTTCAATAAACTTAAAGATGAAGGATTAATGATGTACGGTCAGATGACTGCTGGATCATGGATCTACATTGGTTCACAAGGAATTTTGCAAGGAACTTATGAAACATTTATGGCCGCTGCTGAAAAACACTATGGAGCAGGTTCAGATCTTTCCGGAAAACTTGTTTTAACAGCTGGTATTGGCGGAATGGGCGGAGCTCAACCATTAGCTGTAAAAATGGCAAACGGTGTTTGTCTTGCCTGCGATGTTGAAGGATGGAGAATTGAAAAAAGATTAAAGACAAAATATCTTGATGTTTTGGCCTCAACTTTTGATGAAGCAATTTCTATGGCATTAAAAGCCAAAGAAGATAAAAAAGCTGTTTCAATTGGTGTCGTTGGAAATGCGGCAGACTTTTTTAATTATGTTTACAGTAAAGGAATAATTCCAGATCTTGTCACTGATCAAACATCAGCACACGATCCTCTTAATGGATACGTGCCTCATAAAATGAGCGTGGAAGAAGCATTAGCTCTTAGAAAAACTAATCCTAAAAAATATACTGAACTTTCTTATTTGACGATGGGTGAACATGTAAAAGCGATGTTAGCTTTTCAAAAGTCGGGTTCTCATGTTTTTGATTACGGAAATAACCTGCGTGAAGGTGCAAAGATTGTAGGTGTTGCAAACGCTTATGACTTTCCAGGATTTGTTCCTGCTTATATCAGACCATTGTTTTGTCAAGGTTCTGGCCCATTTAGATGGGTGGCCTTATCAGGTGATCCAGCCGATATCAAAGTTACTGATGATGCCTTGATGGAATTATTTCCAGAAAATAAAAAACTTCACAATTGGTTAAAAAAAGCACAAGAGATGATTTCATTTCAAGGTTTACCTGCGAGAATTTGTTGGTTGTCTTATGGTGATCGCGAAAAAGCGGGATTACTTTTTAATAAACTTGTTCGAGAGAAAAAAGTGAAAGCACCAATCGTTATTGGTCGCGATCATTTAGATTGTGGATCGGTAACAAGTCCAAACAGAGAAACCGAAGGAATGCTTGATGGGACAGATGCTGTTTCAGATTGGTCACTTCTAAATTTAATGATCAATACTATGAATGGTGCTTCGTGGACTTCATTTCATCATGGCGGTGGTGTGGGTATTGGTTATTCTCAACATGCGGGTATGGTGATTTGTGCTGACGGATCGGCCGATATGGATGCGAGATTATCACGTGTTTTAAATTCAGATCCAGGTATGGGTATTGCTCGTCACGCGGATGCGGGATATGACAAAGCAAAAGAGTGGACGAAAAAAACTAACATTAAATTTCCAAGTTTATAATTTATGAGTTTTAGAATTTATAGAAATTTTTCTGAAGTGGCGACACTTGAATCTGCCTTTAAAAAAGATGGTCGAAAACTTCTAGCAGACGATCTATCTTTGATTAAGAATGCGTCTATTGTTTTTAACAATGAGCAAATATTGTGGGTCGGACCTGATAATAAAATTCCCGATGATTATTTAGAAAAAGAACATGTTGATATCGATGTTTCTGGAAAAGTTTGTTTACCTGAAATTGTAGATTCACATACCCACTTAATTTTTGGTGGAGACCGTTCACTTGAATACACTCAAAAGTTAAACGGTGTGAGCTATGAAGAAATCGCATTGAGCGGCGGTGGTATTTTAAATACCATGAAGGGAACTCAAGCACTTTCTAAAAACGAATTGTTAAAAATTGCCACCCAAAGAGTTAAAACAATTAAAAGTTATGGTGTTGGGACGATTGAAGTAAAATCTGGTTATGGTTTAAGTTTTGAAAAAGAATATGAGCTTTCTCGCGCTATCCATGATTTAAAAAACATTGTTCGCCCTGATATTCAAATTATCAATACCTTTATGGCTGCTCATGCGGTTCCAAAAGATTTTTCAAGTTCATATGAATACATGAAAGAAGTTGTACTTCCTTTATTAGACAAACTTGGCGAAGAAGGTATTTTAGATTTCGTAGATATTTTCCACGAACAAAATTATTTTTCAACAGAAGATGTTGAGTCCCTTTTTGATCGCGCTAAAAGGTGGGGAATCAAAACGCGTATTCACGCTGATGAATTAAATGATAATTCAGGTGCGACTTTAGCAGTTAAGCATCAGTCTTCTTCTTGTGATCATTTACTTTGCACCAGTGATGAGGGAATTGAAGCACTTTCAAAATCAAAAATCGTTGCAACGCTTTTACCTGGAACTGGTTTATTTTTAGGAAAGAATAAGGCCAATGGAAGAAAAATGCTTGATAGTGGTGTAAAAGTCGCTATGGCCTCTGATTTCAATCCCGGATCTTGTCATTGTGACAATTTAATTTTACTCGCTTCAATAGCAGCACCAATGTACAAAATGAATCTTGCCGAAATGTGGAGCGCGATCACTTTAAATGCCGCTCACTCCTTAAATCTTTATGATCAAGGCGCAATTATCGCAGGGAAAAAACCACGGTTTAGTATTTTTAATACAGATTCAATTGCCAAAATAACTTACTCTTGGGGAAAAAACCTAGCTAATTAAAGACTCGGACCAATTTCATCAAAGCTACCAGAGGCATTGATAAGTTCTGGCATTTTACTTGAACTCGAATCAAACTTTCTCCACACATAGCTTGATGTTCCACTTAATCCCATTCCATTTAAAACACTCCATCCACTCGGTGCGCTCAATAACTCTGAACCATTGTCTTTTACACTAAAGACATTGCTTCCATCGACAGTATAGCTCATTAGTGTATTTGAATGACATACTCCAATGGCTGAAGAATTTAGACAAATTAAATCTGTCACGGTATTTCCTGAACCATCAACAGGAAGATCAAAGAAGCTTAAATCATAATTAGTAAGTCCGCGAGATTCAAAAAAAGTTCGTAAAAATGTTCCGTTTGTATTTACTGGTAAAAACTTATTTCTATTTGATCCGTCTTGTGAATAATTTGAATAATTCATTCTGGTGTTTACGATATTGTCTTTAATGATCGCAGGCTTTGAAGAATCAACATATTCATTCCACGCAACAAAAGGTGAAACTTTTCCTGTCGAAACGGTAACTCCTGCAAAGTTACTTATTTGCACCTCTCCCTCTGTACTAATCGAACTTATCGTTCCCGAGTTTCTTCCTACAAATCCTCCTATCACTTCATCTGCTCGAATATCATAGGTAGAAGAAGATGGAGACTTTCTTGTTAATATTCCTCCGTGCTTTACACCGTTGATAGTTCCATAATTCTTCCCGACGGCACCACCGAGTATTAGCCATGAAGATGTAACTGGTACGACCCCTGGCTGGTCAATTAACACCTCCGCATCTGCTCTAGATTTTTCAATGGTTCCTTCATTGAAACCAACCATTCCACCTGCTATTAAGAGTGCTCCGTTGTCTATGTTCGGCTGAGTGTACGACAATCTATTTCCTGAACCCATCTTAACATTGGTAATTGTACCTTGATTGTGGCCAGCCAAAATTCCAACAGCTACGCCACCTCCTGCCGTATTTATTGTCATTGTTGGAGCCATAACAATATTATTAATCAATCGTAAATTTTTAATCACGGAACCTGAAGAAAGTGATTTGAAAATTCCGAAGTATCCATTGTTATCACCAGCAGTGTAAGTTTTTAAAGCGTTCATGATCGCAAAATTATTACCATCTAAATAATATACCCCGGCTGCTTTTTCTGTCGGGTTTGTTCCAATAAAATTAATAGATTTTTTTAAGATATAATATTTATTCGTTTGCATTCCATTAAACTGTGCCACAGTACAAATCCACTCTGGGTCTGCTTGAGTTCCAGCACCTGTAATGGAATCTGCTTTCCCTTGGCATAATCTTTTTATAGCTGGAAAAACTGCTTCTAACTGCGACTCAAATTTTAGTTTTGGAATATCATAACCAGAGGCACCACCTCCATCTGGGTGTTCCCAAATATTTGTTGTGTCATAACTTGAAAAAGTAACAGTTCTAGTAAAATCTACCGCCGGTATTGATGAACCTGATCTACAGCCCACTGGTAAAGAAGTAGCATCATCCGCTATGAAGCTTGGGAAAAATGAATTCGTACAACTGACTGCAGAAATTTGTGAACCGACCAATCCACCATAAGTATGATCCGCGCTTGCGTTTCGAACATCTTTTTGAATATTAAATACAAATGAATTATTTATTGCTCCGCCATCCATTTCTCCAACCAATCCCCCCATCATCAACCAGTGAGCTGAACCATCTGTATAGTGTTGACCTTTTAATAAACTTGTTGAATATGAATTTGAAATTCCTACCTGCTGTGCTTTTCCAACAATTCCTCCGATTCTTTTTGAGCCAGAAATTCGCTCTGCTTTTACATATGCTTCTTGTATATATGAAACCGTTGAACTTAAGACTTCCCCGGCAATACCTCCGATAAAACTATCAAACGGTGAGGCACCACTAAAGTTCGAATCCATTTCTCCAAAGAATACCGCCTGTTGAATAAAGTTACCAGTATTCAAAGAAGCAGAGCCTACGATCCCGCCTAATTTTTGATATCCATTAACGTGTGTATTCGCTAGAGCTTTTGAAATGACTCCATTTCCATTTGCATTGCTCACAAATCTTCCGACAACCGATCCAACGCTTGAGTTTCCCTCAACAAAGCCATGGACTTTCACATTGGTAAAATTTGTATCTTCTGCATATCCTGCAATTATTCCAAGTTCATTTTTAGCGCTACAAGAAACCCCCGCATTGGTAACAGTTAAATTTTTTATTTCTGCAAATTTTAATATTCTAAACAATCCATAGTATAGTCCCGCTGTTCCACCTGTACATTTAGCCATAAAGTTTTTTAACTTAAATCCGTTTCCATTAAAAACCGCTCTATCACTAACACTTGCGCCACCATAAAAATCTGACGATGTAGACGGTGTTGACACTGCCATCCCTACACCAATCATATTTGGCTCTTGAAAGGTAAAATCAATGTCTCCAGCGAGATCAAAACTTTTCGATTTTAATGTTCCAAAATTTGAAGAAATTCTGTCCCATTGTAATTTATTGCAAACAACAAAAGGCAAGTTTCTATCACCTGTTCCTGACCCAAAAAGTGAACCATTTAATCTTGGTGCTCTACAAGCATCCGATAAATTACTTTCAATAAAAAATTTTTCTGAAACTTTGGTGTTGGTATTTATTTCCGCAACAAATGTTTTCATTTTTGGACTTGGCTTTCCTTCTTTAAAATAAAATTCATCAAAGCCATCCGTTTGAACACATCCGCTTTCAGAATAATACACTTGAATAGAGACACCCAGACCGCTAGCTCCAGGATGCGGCACTCTCATGTTGCTTACTTTAGAAAGAGTCGTCGCTTCAATTAAACCAAAGCTTGCAGCAGGATCTATTGCTAGACAGTCTGACTCAATGGCATTTCCACCTCTAGTATATTCATTTGGGGCAAAAGATTTATATTCTGGAATTATAAGTTTTATAAACGTTGCGGTTCCTTTGTTGCTTCCCGTGGAAAGAGTTGCATCACAAAATGAGTTATCTCCATGTCCAGAAACACCTGAAATATTTCTACATGAAATAAATTCTGGCTGTGCTAAAATATTTATATTACTTACTTGTTTGGCAGCAACTGTGAACATTTGATCTGCACAAGTCGCGTTTGAAAGATTTAAATTTAAATTTACATCAGCTCCACTAAGCTGTACTCCTTCTGCTTTAGCACAGTAGTTCTTTCCAACCATTCCGCCAGCACCACCATTATCTTCCCATGAAACTGCGTAAAAATTCCAAGTCCCATTGGGAAAAGCTAATTCAATAAAATCGCTGTCTATTTTTTTAGTGAACGTTTGTCCGTTGTTACTTTTTCCATAAAGAATTAGGCCTTTATTGGCAATGGTTGCC
>JACCDQ011112032.1_pt1 | contig 13539 bp, 19 predicted proteins | sample 7446031 | NCBI WGS metagenome assembly JACCDQ01 (sample SAMN15323442, study PRJNA562643) | freshwater metagenome | isolation source: river surface water | place: USA:Blue River Watershed | collected 2017-08-17 | reverse complement strand
GGCGGCGGCCAGCAACAGCAGCGCCAACAGCAGGGCGGCTACAGCAACTCTGCGCCGCAGGGTGGCTACAGCAACAATGCAATGGACGACGAAATCCCCTTCTAAGGATTGCACCAATGTCAGCAGTCACACTGCCATCCGGCGCGATCATTGTGCCAGTCGGAAGCAGGATCACCTGCAACCCTCCGCCTATGGACACGGACGAGGACTTCCTCGTTCTCGTCCAGAACAAGCGGGAAGCGATCCTCGGCCTCAAGGAAATGGGGTTCGAGTATAGCGCGGACCCAGAGGTTGCAGCGGAATATGAGCGCATGAACGAAACGTCTCAGTGGTCGTTCACATCCATGTTCCTCGGCCACGTTAACTACATCGTGACCGACAGCGCCTTCTTCTTCGAGCGGTTCCTTACCGCGACGCATGTATGCAAGACGCTGAACCTGATGAACAAGGCTGACCGCATCCTCGTGTTCGAGGCTGCCCGTGGCGCGACCATGTCGTCGTATCTCTTCCCTGACTGGGACGCGAAGACCGCAATCGCGCGTCAACGCGGGATTGTGGCGTCGCTTTCATTTACCAACTCCGACGAGGTCCAGTCGGTGATGATGGATATAGCGGTGACGCCGAAGAAGACACCGCCAATGTCAGACCTACTGTTCTGACCATGCTCGTTCCGAAGACTGAATACATTCGGAGCGAGCGATACCTCAAGAGCGTGAGGGGGAAGCCGTGCCTATCATGCCGCCAAGCGGGCGAGGCACACCACCTTAATCACGCCATGGAGAGGGGGACGTCGCTGAAGGTTGGAGACAACTGGGTCGTCCCTCTCTGCCACAAATGCCACATGGAGCTGCACCACTACGGCGACGAGAAGACGTGGTGGGACTTGCAAGGGATAGAACCTCTGGCTTGGGCCAGACAGAACTGGGAGAAGTTCAATGGCACTTAATATCGACATGACTCCGGCCATCCTCGGAGAGACCATGATCCGCAAGGATCAGCACATCAACCTCACCGTGAACGTGATGTTCGATGAGATGAGCCAGATGCACCGCGTCATGCTGATGGACACCATCAGCCTCAACGACGCCTCGCGCTCCGTTACAGAGGGCCGTGATGCCAGCGGCTCCATCCCGATCCTGTCGGTGATCGCTGCCCTCCCGTCCATGTTCGAGGAGGTCATCATCCTGAACAAGCTCATGGGATCGGCGGTGAAGTCGTGAGCAATTACAAGTTTGGCATACTAGGCATGTCAACGACCATAACCAACAAGGCCTTGGAAACGCTATATTCTGTAAACAGCGTGCCAACGGCATACGTGCCAACGGCATATCAGAACCCCGTGGAGATGACGAAACAAATGGCTGACTCTTGGGAATTTGCAAGCAAGATTATCGCTGGCCAGATGCCAGTCATTATGACCGAGATCATGCTCAACCGCAGATACTCGTTCATTGTGGACAACGTCGTTTTCAATCTCATGGTGACTGGAGGTGGCGCAACGAGCATCCACTTCGCCCTTGAGACTGAGTTCGGGGGCAAGGTCAACTCGTCGTTCCGGTCTGTCGATGCCACAATGTTGGGGACGACATCACTCGCGAGCATCTTCAAGTCGATCCTTCCGGCCATGATGACGGAGATCGTTGTGCTCATCAACATGGAGGCTTCGTGACATGGCGCTCACCCTGACCCCGCAAGGCAGGCCGATCCTCACGACTGCGGCCATGCCAGCAAAAAGCTACTCGGGGCCGGTGCTCTCTTTGGTCTGCACCGCGCGCTTCGACCAGCATGCCCTCGAGTATTACTGGGTGAACCCGAGGACTGGGACGCAAAGCGAAAGCATCTTCATCGGAGTGGATGAGTTCCAAGATAGCCCTGACGTCCAAGCGATGATCCTCGACAGGGCGGTCGCAAAGATCGGGCAGGTCGCAGTTTTGGAAGCCGTGTTCAAGGAGATGGAATGAGACAGGTCGAGATCAGGAAGCGCACGGTCATGGTGCCGGACAGGACCTTCACTGGGTCCAACGGCGGCCTGCCAGCCACGCCCGTCAGCGTTATGGCCGCGCCGTGGGAGAAGCATGACGTCAAGGCGTCTGTGCTTGAGCCGGAGCCAACATCACCACCGAAGAAAGAGCGCAGGGGGGTGCGCAGATGAAGGGCCTTGTCGGGAAAAGCATCGACTATGTGTGGATTAACGACCTCGTCGGGAAGAGGGCTGGGACCGTGGACATCCAGTCGCTGCTGATGGATGGCGGGTTCAATGAGAGCCCAAGCCTGACCGCCATGGCGAGGCGTGTCGCTGATCGGATGGGCGCAAAGTTCAAGCCGTCGGCCATAATCGGGCAGAAGGTGGAGGGCATGAGGCCGGTCATCATCTACGACATGGACAGCGGAGAGAGCTCAAGCCTCACGGTCAAGTCGCCGCAATACATCACGGGAAGGGACGCGATGTTTGCGTCAAGCATGCGCAAGGCCATCGAAGAGATCGCAGTATGGAGGGCAATGGATGTCTAATATCGTCGAGGCAAAAAGTTCAATCGGACTTCTTCGGGTCCAAGACGGGATGGGTCGCGGGCCATGGCGTCCGAACTTCTCCGACAGGTGGACCGACCCTCACAGGACAGGCCTTCCGAGCCCCATCTATGACGACATCATCGGGTTCTCTGACATCGTCGCAAGGCTCCACAAGCAGGGCATGCACATCGGATGCGCAGCGCGCGGTCTGGATGGGCTCCGCAAGTGGTTCAGCACGTCAGAGCTACTGAAGCTCACCTACCTCGGCTTCGTCGTTGTGGACGCCTCTCAGGCCACTCTGGTGGCGGAGACACCGACGCAGGCTCTGATCGCGTGGGACAAGCCGCTCTCGAAGCTGCCCATCTATAGCTCCGCACAGGGCGAGGTGGCGCAATGACCATCCAGACCGAGCATCGCGGCTACAAGATCATCTATTCCGAGAACGCGGACGAGTGGACCAGCCTTGAAGCTGGCGACCGGATGAACGCGCCGACCCTCTCGAAGCTCAAGGAAAAGATCGACCGGATGGTGTCCAGCCAGAAGAAGGCAACGGCAGTCGACTGCGTGGTGATCGAAAGCGAGGGATACGCGTCGTCCCCAACGTTTGTCGCGGAGGCGCGCATGACGGCCTATGTCGGCCCAGTGCTCGAAAACAAGAGTCATTCCAGCCTTCAGAAGCGCGTCAAGGGCCAAAAGGTTGAGGTGGTTTATGCCTCAACCAAGTATGGACAGAAGGAAAGGGCTGCGCGGCGCGAGGTGGAGCTTCGCTCTTGCTGCTTTGATACGCCGGAGTTTCGGGCCGCACTGGACGCTGCGAACAAGATCGCGGCGGAGGTGTCTGCATTGATCGACAAGCACCGCAAGGCCGTAGCTGCGATCCCGCGACTAACGCTGGAAAGCATCGACGCCCTAGTGAAGTTATCGGGAGTCGATCCGACGGGCGAACTGGATGCAGAGGGAAGGCGGAAATGACACCAGCGCAAGAGGCGCAATGCAACCCCGTCGAGATCAGGGGCGTCCTGTATCGTAGCCAGTCGGCTGCATGCAGGGCTCTTGGCATCCACCCGTCAACGCTTCAGCGGGCGCTGGAGGAGGGCAGGCTCGATACCGTCGGGTTGTGGGGCAGGGCTGGCAAGCCGAAGAGGACCGTTCTTCCGGATGGTCGCTCGTTCGAGTCTCGGGCGGCAGCGGCGAAGAGCCTTGGGATTTGCATCACAAGTCTTGATCGCCGGATCAGGCAGATGGAGGAGGAACTCAATGAGCACTGGAAGAAAGCCGAGGAGGCTGGGCTCGTTATGTTCAAGAGCTGTAGGTCGCATATGCGCCTGAAGTAAACTGAAGAGAGGCAAGGAGATGATGGACATGAAGTGCAGGGAAGCCGAAGTGAAGGACCTGACCAAGATCAACAAACCCTTCGGGGAACTGGACCGCGAAACCAAGATTGCTCTGTTCACCGCGTGGGTGGATGGGGCGCGGATTGAACAGGCAGGGTCAACTATTAACGCCCCTGCATGGCACGCATATGCCGTTTACCGCGTCGCCCCCACTAAGCCCAGCATCGACTGGTCGCACGTCTCGCCTCAGTTCAAGTGGATGGCGACGGATGTGGATGGCAAGGCTTACATTTACAGTTCGAACCCAAGGCTCAGTGCGAACCAATGGGTTGGTGACGGCACAGGTTGTGGCCTTGCATCGTCACTCGCATCCTTCCGCGCCGGAACCTGCGACTGGAAAGACAGCCTTGTGCAGCGACCGGAGGGGGTGTGATGACCGACGATCTGAAAGCGCGGCTGCGGAGTTTTGGTCACATCTACGCATACGAAGCCGCCGACCGCATCGAAGCCCTCGAACTGGCCCTGACCCAATCCCGCGCCGAAACCGCTGCGGCGTATGAGCGGGCGGCTGGGTTGCCTAGGTATGCACCAAACAGTTTTGGGTTCATGAACCCCAGCGATAGAGGGTGTTGGGTGCATCACGGAGACATCCGCGCCCTCGCCACCCCCGACCAAACCGCCGCGCTGGACGCTGTGCGGGCAGAGGCGATGCGTGAGGCGGCGGAAATTGCTGCCAGCGAAGAAATGATTGTGATCGGAAGGAAAGCCGCCGACGACAAATACTATGAGTGGCGCGGGCTTGGTCCACGCAAAGAAGGCGAAGGGCTTGACGGTATGCACTTCATCGTTCGTGCAGCAATCACTGCCATCCTCGCCGCCATCAAAGGAGCCAAACCCGCCCGCGCCGTGATGGCCGCGATTGAGAAAGGCGAACCGAAATGAGCGAACACGATCTGATCCGGCGCGGTGATCTTAAAACGCGGGTTGACCTGTTTGCGGCGCTGATGATTGGGGCAGGATATGCCGAGTTTGCCAACGTGTCACGAAAGATGGTTTTGGAAATAATGGCAGCCCTCCCCGCCGTTGCCGCCAGCCAGCCCGCCGATCCTGTCACCAACGCGGATAGCCGTCAGCGGGTGGGGGTCAAGCCGGATGCAGCCGAGATTCTGGCAAAGGAAATGCAGGCCATCGTTGCTGTCGACCGCTGGAAAGGCCGCGATCTGTCAGCCGCGCCGCCTGAAAAGTGGCACCATTTGCGCGCTGAAACGCGGAAATTCTGGATCGACACAGCCGCCCGCATCCTCGCCGCCATCGACGTGCAGACCGCACCCCAATGCTGCATGTGCGGAAAGCGCGGTCTGTCAACAGCGGAAGATGGTGGTCCTGAGTGCGAACTGCATGACGGGCGCTGGACCTGTTCGCGCAAATGCTATGACGCCGCGTGTTCTCTCATGGCCCCACCCCTCGACGTGCAGCCCGACCCCCGTGACGCGCAGATCGCGGCGCTGGTGGAGGCGGCAGAAGCTGCAATTTCCAAATATGAAAGCGGCACTGGATCAGATTGGAAGCCGTGGTTCGACCTCCTGCGCGCCGCCATTGCCGCCGCGAAAGGCGGTGACGCATGAGCCATTGCCATACATGCAAGCTGGCCCAGTGGCAGCGCAGCGAGAGTGGCAGGCTTCTGTCGAGGCGCGTAGGCAAGTGCGGATGGACGGGTCGTATCGTCATGCCAGCGTCAACCTATGGCGACGGCGTGCGCGAGTTCGAGGGAGGTTTCATATGGTGGAAGGACAACGTGAAGTGTCGGACATACCAGAAGAAGGAGGACTGACGTGAAGGACACGAAGATAGCCAAGGTCTCAAGGATGCACGCTTCCGGCATGAGGCCATCAGAGATCGCAGCGCATCTGGGGCAGACCCCGAGGAGCGTCCACCAGCTCATGCACAGGGCTCGTGTCGCCGGACTCATCCCGTCAAAGGGAATGGAGCTCAGGCGCAAGAGCTCCTCCGCTGGATACTCCCTTCTCCAGAAAAAGTTCAGTGGAACTTCTCGCGACATAGGGAGCATGAAGCAAATCCTGTATCGCCTCACTCCGGACTGCATCGAGTGGCTCGCCAATATGACCCCAGATGGGGCGGCGGTCGCAGATGTAATCGCTGGTATCATCGTGGATGCCTGCGAGGAGGACCCGATGGTTATCTCCGCTAGGGCCAAGGAGCTCAAGGACAACCGAAGGAAGGTGATGAAGGAGTTCAGGCTTTGACTGACAGAAACAACGTGGTTGATTTCCACCCAAATGGCGCTGCGGTAAGCGCGGACCACGTCCTCGAGCAGGCGGTTGGGTCCTTCGATCAGGTCCTGATTATAGGGTGGGCAAAGGACGGGAGCTTGGACGCCCGCGCAACGCTTGGCCTGAATGATGGGGGCAACGTCCTCTGGCTCATTGAGGCGTTCAAGACAAACCTCATGAATGGGCAATACATGGAGCGGCCAGATGGACGATGACACGATAAGGGGATCGGCCATCGGGTTCGAGGCGGTGAAGGTGTCCATGTCTCAGGACAAGAACGGCATCATCCTCCGGCTCAATGTCCACCCGAATGACTGCCCGAAGGAGTTGCACACGGACTGGGTGGGGACCAGATACATGGTCGCGATGGTCCGGCTGAACGAAGACGACACGCCGGACGACAGGGGGTATGTCGCCATACAGAGACTGATTGCCTCTGCTGGACTTCTTTGCCGCAACAAAGACTTCTTTGCCTTTCTTGTGGACTGTGGTATGGCAAGCCATACACCTGTCGCCAGCGAGATGGAGGAACAGGCCAAGAGCGCCGTCCGCGCATACTGCGGGATCAAGAGCCGATCCGAGTTCAAGGACGACGAGGTTGCTCGTGGCAAGTTCGAGAAGTTGAGGGGCGACTTCAGAACTTGGAAGCAAGGACAGCCCTGATGGACCACCAGATTCTACTCAACGCGGGGGAGGTTGCGACCCTTCTCTCCCTCAACAAGAAGACCTTCTACCAGTTCCTCAAGAGCGGTGATGGCGCGTCGTTCCCGAAGCCGATCCAGTTCGGGCCGAGGCTCAATCGCTGGAAGGCAGAGGAGGTCAAGGCTTGGGTGGATGGAAGGGCCACGGCAGGCAATGCCAAGTGAGGCTCCGGCCTTCACATGCACCCATGTCGAAGCCGTGAACAGGAAGCTACGCCTCGCCCTCCTGACGGACGGCCAGATGATCCCAGTCCTGTCTTGGTTTCTGAATGGAGAGGACTGCGACCCCTTTGACGCGGAGTCGTGCGTGTGCGGTCCAGACGATGACGGAAAGTGGCACTGTGTTGACCTTTCCGATTTTCAGGAAGCGAAGACACAGTGATGTGAGGGGGTCGGTTGTGTTTCCGACCCCCTCCGTTTTGTTCAATCGAACTTATACGCCAGCACGCTGCATGATCTCATTCCCCTGAGACATCAGGGTGTTCATGCGCTCCTCTATGATGTCGAGCCTGCGCTGACGCTCGTCCTCGGAGATGGTGGCGCTGCGCTGGATTGCCTTCTTCGCCTTCCTCAGCTTCGTGAGCTGCCCCTCGATTGACTTGATCTGGGGGATCACGGCCACGCGCTCAGGGTATGTCTTGTTTACAGCCCTGATCCGCTCCACATCTCCGGCGTCTCTGGCCGCCTTCATCTCTGCGGCCACCACCATGACGTCGTCGCGCTTCTCGTAGTAGTCGCCAGCCCTGTCTTTCTCGGTGACGGTCACGAGGAACTTGTTGAGGAACGGAGTCTTGTTGACCATGTCCTCTTCCCAGCGCCCCACAAGGGCGTCAGGCACGGTTGACGTGGCCGTGTCTAGGGCTGCCCCAGCGAACGAACCAAGGCCACCCGTGAGGAAGCCAAGGATGTGCTCGAGGACGTCCGGCTGGATGTCAACACGCATGCCGAGGACTTCGCCCGGAATTACATCCGTCCCGCCGCCGATGGTGTCGTTGACGAACTTGCTGACCCACACCGCAGACGGGCTTGCCGTGCTCCAGAAGAGGGCGCTTCTGGACTTCGTCTGGTCGAACGGCGACAGCTCCTTGTAGATGGGCTGGTCCCTGAAGTTGGTGTTGGACACAAGCTCAACTGGGAGATCAAGCAGCGTCGGCGCGGCCATCGACAGCATGTTGTTGCCGCCGAACGGGTTGATGAGGTTCGACGCCGTTCCAACGACGGATGCCGCCGCCTGAGACGGGGTGTATGTCCCGCCATACCCAGCCTGACCACGCACCAAGTTCGACGTGACGCGCCCGAAGTTGAAGAACGTCCCGAGGCCATAGGCCAGAGGGATCGAGATGTGCGATCCGCTCCCTGTGACGTCGGGCAGGATGATGTAATTCGACAGCCTGTGTTCGCTCAGGTTGTCGTAATCGACGATCCCATCCTTGTCCTCGTCGTCGGACATCAGGGCGTTCAGCATGTCCAGCATGAAGCCGAAGCCGACCATGGCGGCCAAGGACTTCCGCGCCGTCTTGCTGTTCACGATGGAGTTGAGCACGGCCATCGAGCCCTGAAGGCTTGCGTTGTAGAACAGATACGCGGTGTTGAACCCGTTCTTGTATTCGCCTCCCTTGCCGAAGTTGGTCGTCAGATTGCGCGCCGCGAAGGCAGCCCGCTTCACAGCGTCAGCCGTGGGCACGCCCTCCTTCTCGAGCTGCTCGACCATGGCATCAAAGAACGCAAGCCTCGTCCCGTTTTCGACAGAGGAGTTTGCATCCTCGACAAAGCCCAGAAGCGTCTTCGTAAAGAAGTGCTTCGACTTGATGAGGGTTCCTCCGGTCTCCATCTCCTCGACGTGACGGATGATGCTCTTCACATCGTCGGACGCGCGAGATGCGCTCGCCATCTGGTTCAGGACGTTCTGGCCGCCAGCATCATAGAACTGCTTGTAGCGCATGCGCCAGTGATCGGAGCCAGCTCCCGTCTCCCTGATCGCACCCCAGATACCCTTGATCGCAGGGGCCACGTTCTTCAGGATGCGGGCCGAAGCGCCCTTCATCTCATACTGCTGTGCGTTGAACAGGGCAGTCTCGATGTCGCGGGGCAGGTTCGAGAAGGTGAACACTGGGTTCCACGAGGTCAGGGTGTTGGCATATAGCCTCGTGATGCTGTGCAGGGATTGCATCACAGCGCCCGCCTGCTTGGGCGACAGCGTGCCCTTCATGGCCGCCGCGATGCGAGGGTCATAGATACCGATCAGCACCTCCTTGCCGCGCTCCCTGACCGCCAGCACGGGCATGTCGTCCACGTTGAAGTTCCTGTCCGGCGCGTAGCGGATCGTGCCGTTCACGACGACCTTCTTCATGGGGTGCTTCTTCAGCACCTCAGCCACTCCGCTCAGATCGACATCCCCGCGCTCCAGCATATGCAGGAACGACAGGCCAACCTTGTTGCGCTCGGCCTTGTCGATGGCGGCGTGGTGCTGCGTCCCCACGTTGACGAGGATGTCGCCAGCGTAGGAGCTGCGCCCTGCTGCGCTCTTGTTCGGCCTGCCCAGCGCGCCGAAGCGGTTGGACGTGGAGCCACCGTCATAAGCCTCGTCCTCGGACTCAGCATCGGAGAAGCCGCGCAGGGGGACATATGCGTCGTATTGCGGGAAGTCGATCTCGGTCCCGTCGTCGAGGGTTGCCTTGCCGTCGGCGTTGATCGGGATCAGGCCGGACTCGACATACTCGCGGTTGGTCTCCGCGATCATCGCCTTGACGCTGTCCGCGACGTCATACATCACCTTGCGCTGGAAGGATGGAAGCGCATCCACCCACTTGATGATTGCCTTCGCCTCCTGATCCGTCATGCCGGAGCCGGACTTGTCCTTACCGCTGGACATCTGGCTGATGCGGGCGTTCCTTTCCACCGCATGCAGGGCATACAGGTATGCGTTCGCGATGGCATGCGACGGGTTCTTCACCTTTGCCATGATGTCGCGGACGTAGCTGCCACCCTCCACCTTCGACGCCTCTGTCAGCGCCTTGACGGACGACTCCGTGAACTTCGCATCGAGCATGCGCTTGATGGTCGGCTCCAAGAAAGTTCTATCGAACTTCTCCTTCTTCGATCCGGCGACACCGTGCATCATCGCCTCTTGGAAGTAGGCGTCATACTCCTGCCCGATGTCGATGCCTTGAGCTCGTAGCTTGTCATACAGCTTCCCGAGCGGGAGCATGCTGTCCTGCATCTTCGTCATGAAGTCTGTGGTCTTCTGGTCGATGATGTGATTGTCGATCTTGAACAGGCGTCCGACAGTTCTCTGGATGATGCGAGCGATCTTCTGCTGCACGCCAGCATAGCGCAGCGTCTCCGCGCGCTTCATCAGGTCCTTCGGCCCGACCTGCGGAGTGGTCCGGTCCCCGACAGTGGTGGACGACAGGAGCGCAGACAGGCGCTTGCGGCCATTCTTCTTGACATCATCGACTGCTGCCTGCCCGCGCTGCGGGTTAGGGTCCACCGACGGAGGGGTCTCATCTACCTCATCTGGGGCGATGCCTTCCTTCCACGTCCACTCCGGCATGAGGCCGGTCTTCTGATCCGCAAAGATGGTTTCCTCGACTGGGGCGTTGCGGTTGGCCTCTCCATGGGGTCCATAGTTCAGCCAGCTATTCTGCCCTCTGGTCTCTGACGTGATTGCCCCCTTGGCGGAGCCGGTGAACAGACGGATGTGGGCCTGCCATGCGTTCTCCTCGCCGCGAGCGCGGAAGCCAGCACCTTCAAGCCCATGGCCGAAGGCGTCATGCACTGCCCTGAACAGGTCATTCGCAAGGACTGGCATCATCGGCCCGTCGGGGCCGCCGTAGGGCCACGCATATTCCGTCTTGGCAAGGAGCGGATTGTTGGACACATCGGCGTCGGTGTTTCCGCTACCAAACCCAAAGTCAGTTGGGAACACACCCATCTGCTTGTTCTTGCGGATGTCGCGCATCGCCCTCCACGGGTTCGCCCCATAGGATGCTGAGTCGCCCTCTGGGTCGATATACCAGAACTTGTATCCATCCTTGACGAGGGCCTCATACTGGGCCTTCGTCTGACGGATCAGGTTCTCATATGCCTCCTTGACCACAGGGTCATTTGGCGCGTGCTCCATGTCCTCATATGCCTGAGCGATCCGCTTCGCGCGGTCCTCGTCAATCTCGACATACTGGGACTGGACCCTGAATGGGATTCCGTTCTCTGCGGCGTATCGCTTCGCTACGGAGACAAGGTTTCTGTCCGGCCCCGATGCGCCTCTAGCGCGCGGCGCGCCCTCAAGAGCCTCAGAGCCCCCGCTCGTGAGCCGTCTTCCTCCGACTCGTCCACCTCCGGTGTCGGCTGCTGCTGCATCTTGTCCGACGTCTGGCTGTCTTTCGGCTTCACCTGAAACCTCCTCTGTTTTCGAGAACTTCCGCATGTCCTTCTTGCCGCTGAACCCACGGGCAAAGACGGACTTGATCTGCTCCGGACCACCAAGGACAACGACGAGGCTCTCGTTATGCGCCTTTGGAATCCAAGCGTCGTATCCCTGACGTTTCAGCTTATCGAACCAAGCAGATTGGGATGCCTTGTAGTTGGTTGACATGGCGTCGTCGGGCAGGTTTCCGGTGAACGGATTCGACACGCGGATAAAGGCGGGGATTACGCGAGACGCCGTGTTGGTGCGCTCGACATTCCACCCGTCATACTTATACCCCATGCTGTCGTTCGCCTCGGCGTAAGACGATGCCTCGTTCGGGTCGGACGTAAACCACGCCCCGTGGCGACCGACGTTGAACGACGTGAAGTCCTTGTCCTTGGACGTCCCAGTGTAGAGCACTCTCGGCTTGCCGTCGGCATTGCGCAGCACATACCCTTCGCCCGTGGACTCCCACTTCTTGAAGTCGGGGTCGGAGTCTGCCCTCTCTGCGGCAGCGCGCGAGTATCTGACGGCAGACGTGCCTGACATCTCCTCGTCGGTCACGTCGCTCCAAGAAACGGTCGGGCTGTAGGACGACGACGACACGTTGTATCTGCCGCCCCAGTCTTCGGAGATAGAAACGCTTCCCGGCTTGAACGCACGGACGTCACCACGGAAAACCCTGACGATGTCGTTGATGCTCACGTCGCCGCGCACGCCAAGCTCGGTGCCGCCGACAATCTCGTCGATGACGTCCGGTCTCCTGACCTCGATGACATATGCAGGCGCGTCTGGCGCAGCCTTGAACGGCCAAGGCGCGAAGTCGCTCGCGTAGTTCTCTGCCTGCAAGGGGTTGGACGAGAAGAACGTCAGGCCGACTTGAGAGTCCCCAAGGTTATAATCCCCCCTCGACCGGAAGAACCCACGCTCCACAGCCTGCTTGTATTCGGCGCTCGACATGCCGCGATACATTGTGTCCTTCGACTGGTAGCTGAAGTTGTTCGGAACACCGATGAGGTCACTCAGTGACTTTTGTCCCTTCAGCGTGATTGTTCTGCGCGGGTAGTCTGGGTTCTCATCAGTCTTGATGGAGACCGCGTCAGGCTCCACGAACGAGACTTTCCCCTTCTCGTTGTAGTCATCCCTCGCGAAGTCACCGATCATCTCCATGCTGTTCTCAGGAACGATTAGTGCATCTGTGCCTCCAGAGAAGTCGCGCTTGAACGGCTTCTCATAGACCATGAACTTCACGTCGGACAGGTTGACAGATGGCGTGTCCTTCTTGATGATCTCGATGGTCTTTTCGGATGCCGGAACGAACCCGTAGATGTTGCCCCGCCCAGAGACGAGAGACATCCTTGGGGTTGACCCAGTCGGGCCGGACGCAAGGCGCGATGCCGTTGCGTCGTTCTGACGCGATCCAAGCTCTCCGTTGCGGATGGACTGCATGATCCGCTCTGCATCGCTCAGAGCCCCATCTTGCGGCGTGCCGAACAGCTTCAGGAAGAAGTCCTTGATGCGCTCGAACATGCGTCTCGGGTGCCCAGCGAAGTCAACGCGACCATCGACATAGTCGCGGAACATCTCGGCCACGGCTTCCTCAGTGGCATATTCGGTCTTCGCAACGGCTTCAGCCGTCGATCTGCCGATAAGCGTCTCGATCTGCTTCAATGTCACGACGTCGGTGATCTTCACCTTCGCCTTCTTCGCTGCCTTGGTCACGGCCTTCTGGACGTCAGGTGCCAGAACGTCGAGAGACACAGTGGTGGCAGCCCAGTCGGCTTCGGAGATGGTGTCGTTGGCATAGAGCTTGTTGGCTCTGTCGAGGTAGGTGTATCCGCGCTTGACGTTCTTGCCGCCGATCACGGCCACATACTTCCGGTCCTTCGCGGCGCGAGACAGGGCAGCCCACTCGGCGTTGGTGAACAGGCCCTCAGCCTTCAGGGCATGGATGACCTCGTGATCCATGACACGGGCAACGCGATCAAACAGCTCCTGCTTGGTCAGCTTCGGATCGTAGATGCCGACGGCCAGCGCGATCAGCCTGACAGTCGGGTCATACGAACCCTCCGCTCTCCCGCCAGCAACCGTGCGCTCCAGCGACAGGCCGACATTCTTCAGGCCAAGATTGTTCAGCCGCTTGCGAAGGGGGGCGAGGATGCTCTGGGTCTTCTCGGTGAAGATGGGTGCCGCTGCCGCAGCGCCAGAGGGACGCTGGATGCCAGCCGACCACAGCTTCGCTACCTCCGCCTGCATGGCGCGGTCGGCCTCTCTGGCGGCGTCTGCTGCCTCCT
>JACCDQ010725855.1_pt1 | contig 13540 bp, 8 predicted proteins | sample 7446031 | NCBI WGS metagenome assembly JACCDQ01 (sample SAMN15323442, study PRJNA562643) | freshwater metagenome | isolation source: river surface water | place: USA:Blue River Watershed | collected 2017-08-17 | reverse complement strand
CGGAGCGGTGTCGCAAAACCCGTTTCTGAGCTTCAAGTTCAAGGGAGCGGCCAAGGGCGAGAAGGTGCAGGTCAAGTGGACCGACAACAAGGGCGAGTCCCGCACCGATGAAGTCGCCATCGCTTGATGGGGACAGCGATCGTTTGATCACGCCACCGCAGAGCGTGAATTTTTAAAACCACCTGGAGACAGACACATGCCTGAAAAAAAACGATGCGCAGCCGCGCTGTTGGCCTTGGGCGCCATAGGGGTTCAAGCGCAGGATTCGGCCGTCGACGGCATTGCCAAATACCGTGAAATGCTGCAAGACGGCAACCCAGCCGAGTTGTTTGAGGCCAAAGGCGAAGACCTCTGGACAAAAAAACGGGGCCCCAAGAACAGCTCGCTGGAACAATGCGATCTGGGCCTGGGGCCCGGGGTGGTCAAGGGCGCTTTTGTACAACTGCCCAAATTCTTCAAAGACACAGGGCGCGTACAAGATTTGGAAAGCCGTCTGATCACCTGCATGGAAACCTTGCAAGGCATCAACACCGCAGACATCAGCACACGCGGTTTTGGCAAAGGGGAGACCGCCAATGTGGTGGCCTTGTCCACCTGGATAGGCGCCCTGTCCAAAGACATGCGCTTCAATCTCTCTCAAGCCCACCCCAAAGAGCGGGACATGTATGAAGTGGGCAAACGCTTGTTCTTCATGCGCGCCGGGCCTCATGATTTTTCTTGTGCCTCCTGTCATGGACAAGATGGCAAGCGCATCCGCCTGCAAGACCTGCCCAACCTGACCAAGAACCCGGGTGACGGCATTGGATTTGCTGCCTGGCCCGCTTACCGGGTATCGAACGGGCAGATGTGGAGCATGCAACACCGCTTGAACGACTGCTACCGCCAGCAACGTTTCCCAGAACCCAAATTCGGCAGCGATGTCACGATCGCACTCGGTGTGTACATGGGCGTGAATGCCAAGGGCGCCGCCTCTGTAGTCCCCGCCATCAAGCGCTGAAACACCACCGGAGAACCCCACATGAAAACATCAACCGTTGCGCTGGTTTTGCCCGCCGCACTGCTGGTATTGCAGGGCTGTACCGCAGGCCCCACGTCGGCCGACTACGACAAAATGACTGCCGAGGTGGTGAAAATGTCGTTTCAGGAACGCTCGATTGCGAAACTGGATCGCCTGACCCAGGACAACGCCAACCGCGAATGTGCCGCAGCCGAGGTGGCCGGAAAACCGATTGACGACAAATTGGCCAAAGCCATCGAGGCCGCCGAGATGAGAACCATTCGGTGGCCCAGCAACGGCGTTTTCCTGGGCGACTGGAAAAAAGGCGAAGCCGTGGCCCAGAGCGGCCGTGGCCTGACCTGGAGCGACGACGCCCAGGTGCCGAACGGCGGCAATTGCTATAACTGCCACCAAATCGACAAAAAAGAGATTTCTCATGGGACCATAGGCCCCAGCCTGTACAACTATGGGAAGCTGCGCGGCGTGACCGACCCCACCAGCCCGGCAGCCAAACCCGTGCTGGATTACACCTGGGGCAAACTGTGGAATGCCCGCGCTTTCAACGCTTGCTCCCACATGCCACGGGTGGGTCACAAAGGTATCCTCACAGAAAACGACATCAAAAACGTGATGGCGCTGTTGCTCGACCCCCAATCGCCGGTCAACCAATAACCGCCCTGCACGCTGCACAGCTTGCCCAACCTGGGTCTGCGGGCATTTATTTGTCTTGCGTTTGCCCACGGTCAAAGTGGGGCCGAACCCCGTTGGTGTAACCTCGGCCTTATGTCTGAACGAGTGATTCCATTGGTGGATCAACGCCTGCAAGCCTTGCGGGCATCCATTCCACCACAACCCATTGCGGCCACAGGCACCGTTCTGGACGGCCTGCGTCGGCCGCTGCGCGACCTTCGCATCAGTGTGACCGACAGGTGCAACTTCCGCTGCAGCTACTGCATGCCCAAGGAGGTGTTCAACAACAGCTACACCTACCTGCCGCACGCATCGTTGCTCACGTTTGAAGAGATCACCCGGCTGACGCGGCTGTTTGTGGCACACGGCGTCAAAAAGGTGCGCCTGACAGGGGGCGAACCGCTGTTGCGCAAACACTTGGAAGTGTTGGTGGAACAGTTGGCCAAACTGCGCACCACGGACGGCCAACCACTGGATCTAACGCTGACCACCAACGGCAGCCTGCTGGCACGCAAGGCACAGGCCCTCAAAGACGCAGGGTTGAACCGGGTCACTGTCAGTCTGGACGGATTGGACGACGCGGTGTTCCGCCGAATGAACGATGTGGACTTCCCCGTGGCAGAGGTGCTGGAAGGGATTGCGCAAGCACAGGCCGTCGGACTCGGACCGATCAAGGTCAATATGGTGGTCAAGCGTGGCACCAATGAAGACCAGATCTTGCCCATGGCCCGCCATTTTCAGGGCACGGGTGTGGTATTGCGGTTCATTGAGTACATGGACGTGGGTGCCACCAACGGCTGGCGCATGGACGAGGTGCTGCCCAGCGCCGAGGTGATTCAACGCATTTCGACACAGATGCCACTGCTCCCCCTGGAGGCCAGCGCCCCTGGAGAAACCGCAGAGCGCTGGGGCTACCTGGGTCCCGATGGACGCCACGATCCGACACTGGGTGAAATCGGCGTAATCAGCAGCGTGACTCAGGCGTTTTGTGGCGATTGCAACCGGGCCCGTTTGTCCACCGAAGGCAAGGTGTACCTGTGCCTGTTTGCCAGCCAGGGGTATGACCTGCGGGATTTGTTGCGTGGCGACACCTCCGATGCGGAGTTGGGTTCGGCCATCGCTGCCATCTGGCAGGGCCGCACAGACCGCTACTCGGCCTTGCGGGCACACCTGCCGCCAGACGCTGCCCATGCGCCAGGGCGGCGCATTGAAATGAGCTACATCGGGGGCTGAGCCAGTGGAACCGTTGATCACCGGCTTGGTGCTGGCTGGCGGCCGAGGCAGTCGCATGGGCGGCATCGACAAAGGCCTGCAACCCCATGGCGACACCCCGCTGGCCCGGCATGCCTTGCAACGGTTGCAGGCCCAAACGGGTGTACCGCCTTTGCTTTGCGCCATCAATGCAAACCGCCACCTGCACACCTACCAGGCATGGCAAGTACCTGTTTGGCCCGACACAGTAGAGGGCCTGCCGGGCCCGCTGGCGGGTTTTCTCACCGGCCTGGAGCATTGCACCACGCCCTACCTGCTGACCGTGCCGTGCGACAGCCCCCGCTTCCCGCTGGATCTGGCGCTACGCTTGCTGCAAGCCATCAACACCGAAGGGGCCGATATGGCCATGCCCAAGGCACCGCAAACCGAAGGCTTGCCCGGGGGCACAGTCGGCCCAGCGGTGCCTCAACCCGTGTTTTGTCTGATGCGGACCCACGTTGCACCCAGCCTGGCAGCGTTTTTGGCAGCAGGCGAAGGCAAAATTTCCAAATGGGCCCAGCAGCAGGGTGCTGTGTGGGTTCCGTTTGACCAGGACCACGACGACCCCCAAGCGTTCAGCAACATCAACACCCTGGCCGATCTGGCATCCTTCCCGGCCCTTTGATCTTTCATATTCCCTGCGCCATGCAACCTTCCCTGGACGAAATTGCCGCCAGTCTGGCCGGTTACGACACCAAAGCCCTGTCCGCCGATGCGGTCAACGCCTTCCTCGGCGCGCTGGTGCAGCCAGTGTCAGATACGCAAGCCGTGCCCATTTTCGGGGCCCTGGACCGGGTATTGGCCGAAGACGTGCTCTCGCCCATCAGCGTTCCGCCCCACGACAACTCGGCCATGGACGGGTATGCGTTTCGGGGCGCCGACCTGCTACCCGGTGAAACCACGGTTTTCAACAACCTGGGCACCGCCTTCGCGGGTGCTGCCTGGAAAGGCGAGTCTGGGGCCGGGGACTGCGTGAAGATCATGACGGGAGCGATCATGCCCACCGGCATGGACACGGTGGTGCCGGTTGAATTGGTGGCAGTGAACGAGAACCGGGTCAGCGTACCACCCCATGTGGTGCAAACCGGCGACAACCGGCGTTTGTTGGGCGAAGACTTGATGCAGGGGCAAGCGGCCTTGCGCCGGGGCACCCGCCTGGCACCCGCTGCATTGGGATTGCTGGCCAGCCTGGGGCTGCCCTCGGTGCCGGTCTACCGAAAACTCAAAGTGGCCTATTTTTCAACCGGGGACGAAATTCTGAGCCTGGGCGACGCCCCGCGCGAAGGTGCAGTTTACGACAGCAACCGCTATACCGTGTTTGGCTTGCTCAGTCGGATGGGTGTGGAAGTGCTGGACCTGGGCGTGGTGCCCGATCAGCCAGCAGCACTGGAACATGCCTTCAAAACCGCAGCGGCAAGCGCCGATGCCATCATCACCAGTGGTGGCGTCAGCATGGGCGAAGCAGACCACACCAAAGCCATGATGAAGCAACTGGGCGACGTGGCATTCTGGCGCATCGCCATGCGCCCGGGCCGACCAATGGCGGTGGGGCGTATCAACGAAGGGCAACACCACGCTGTGTTGTTTGGCCTGCCGGGCAACCCAGTCGCGGTGATGGTCACGTTTTTGGCTTTCGTGCGCCCTGCTCTGCTGCGCATGATGGGTGCACTGCCTGCCCCCTCTCTTTGCCTGCAAGCACACAGCCAGGAGCCGCTGCGCAAGAAGCCGGGCCGCACCGAGTACCAACGCGGCATGGTCAGCCGGGACGATCAAGGCAGACTGTGGGTGAAAACCACCGGCAACCAGGGATCAGGTGTATTGCGTTCGATGGTAGAAGCCAACGGCCTGATCGTGTTGCACCATGGCCAAGGAAATGTGCAGGCGGGCGATACCGTCGACGTGATGATGTTCGATGGCGTGATCTGATCACGCCATCAAAGAGGGCAAAAACTTATCGGGCTGAAGGTGCCTGGCCGTCTTTGGCCAGCACCACGGCCTCGTGGCGCTTGCGCAGCGCCTGCATGAACAACTTGCTTTCGGCCTGCGCCCAAAGCTGGTTGAGTTGTTGACGCTCTTGTTGCGCCTGGGCTGCGACGGGTGCTTCCCGAGGCAACACCTTGTTCACGCGCACCACGGCATAGCCCTGATCCCCCAGATCCACCCCGGCCCAAGCCGGCGCGTTGTTCTGCGGTTGGGCGGTCATGGCTGCGGCCAACAACCGGGCCGGGATGCCCTGGGGCTGCATGCGCGACACCACTGTGGCGGGCAGCAATGCACCCGTGGGAGCGGAACCTTCCTTCCAGGTGGCCAACCGAGCTTCTCCTTCCGCTTTGGCCAATGCCAACGCCTTTTGGCCCAGCAACACCTCGCGTACCATGGGTGTCACCTCTTTCAAAGGACGCGCAGCGGCGGGTTGGTGCGCCAACACACGGGCCGACACCAGTTGCCCCGGAGCGGTCTCTACGGCCGAAATGTTGCGTTTTTGACGGATGGCTTCCTCAGCAAACACCGCCGCAAGCAGCTTGGGCGAAGACAACACAGAGGCGGCCTTGGTATCCATCGGCCCCGAACGGCTCACGCCCTTCTGCGTGTGCACCGTCAAACCGAACTTTTCAGCCGCGGCGACCAGGCTGTCAGACTGCTCGTACACCAGGTCAGAAAAAGTCACCGACAGGTCCGCAAAGCTCTTTTGTGCTTGCTGCCGACGCAATTCGGTTTCCAGTTGGGGGCGCATGGTCTCGAACGATTTGGCGACCGGCGCCTTGATATCGGTGAGCAAAATGATGTGAAAACCAAATTCGGTTTCTACCACGCCCGACAAAGCTCCCTTGCTCAAGCCGAACGCCGCGTCAGCGAAAGGCTTGACCATATCGTTGCGCCCGAAAAAGCCCAGATCCCCCCCTTGCACGGCAGAGCCCGGATCTTGCGATTCGCGTTTGGCCACTGCAGCAAACTGTGCCGGATTGCCCTGAAGCTGCTTGAGCAGGCCTTCTGCCTTGACACGCACAGCCGCTTTGTCAGCGGAGCTGGCACCGGACGCCACCGTGAGCAGTATGTGGCTGGCACGGCGGGTTTCATCCCCGGCCAACTTGGCCTGGTTCTGTTCGTAATAGCCGCGCACATCGGCTTCATTGAGCTTCAGTGTTTTTTCCACGCCCGCCAGGTCGAGCACCAGGTATTCCACATCCACGGTTTCGGGTGACTGAAATCGCGCACCGTTGGCCTGGTAGTAGGTTTCAATCTCGGCATCGGTGACTTGGACCTTGCCGCGGAAGTCGGTCGGAACAAAGCGAGCCACCTGCACCTCTCGACGCTCAAAGAATGAGTCCAAAGCGCGCTGCGCAGCGGCGTCGGCCACAAAAGACGACACCACCACGCCTTTGGACACCTGTTGCACGGCCATACTGGAGCGCACCATTTGCTCAAAACCTTTGGCGTTGGTGCCACGGCGCGCAGCCAACTGGTCGTAGGCAGCCATGTCCAGGGTGCCATCGGGTCGGCGCACCGCAGCGATGTCGGGGTCGCTGGCAAGCTCCCGCGCCAGACGTTGATCGGTGGTTACAAAATGCTGCTTCTGGGCAGCCTGGGCCAACACCCGTTCGTCCACCATGCGTTCCAGCGTGTCCATGCGGGCGGCGCGGGTTTCAAACAGGGCCTTGTCAATGTTCGGCATGGACTGGCTGCGGCGATCCACCTCGTTGCGGTGTGCGGCTTCCCACTCCTGCTCAGTGATTTTTGTTCCGCCGACCTTGGCCACGGGTTCGGCGCTTTCGCGGAAACTGCTGTAACCGTCCACCCCCAGCAGCACGAAGCCGGGGATGATGAGCAACATGAGCAAGCCCATGAAGAACTTCATGTTGTTGCGAAAGAAATCAAACATGCTGTGCGAACCTGCAATACAAAAAAGGCGAGTCTGTTTCGCCTTCTTCTTTTTTAGTGGGTGCCGAGGTATCGGCGGCTGCAACCGCCAACCCACGCTTTTGAACGGACAACAGCCAGGGAAAGCAACTCGGCTGTCGTAATCAGCGAGGTAGTTTACTGGAGTTTTGAAACAGCACGCCCGTGCCACCATTGGTACAAGCCGCTGGCCCGCTGGCTGGCTTTTGCAACGGCGGCTTCCAACGATGGGCCTTGCGCCTCGACCAAGGTGAACTGCTTGCTGGCACGGGTGATGCCGGTGTAGACCAATTCCCGCGTGAGGACCTCGCCCCCCCCGGGAGGGAGCACCAGCGTCGTGTGCTCAAACTCCGATCCCTGGCTTTTGTGAACGGTCATGACAAACGCTGTTTCCACGTGGGCCAAACGCATCACGCTGACCGAACGCAATGCCCCACCATTCAAAAACCAAACTTTGAGCACACCTGCTGTGTTGGGCAGCACCACGCCCACATCGCCGTTGAACACGCCCAATTGAGCGTCGTTCCGGGTAACCATGACAGGCCGCCCGGCAAACCATTCACCCTGCGGACGCAGCCAATCTTGTTCGGCAAGGGCATGCAACACCGCCGCATTGAGTGACTGGGTGCCCCAGGCGCCTTGGTGCACGGCACACAAAATCCGGAACCGATCAAAAGCCTGGAGCACGCTTGTGACCCATTTGGCATGGGTCTCTGGTGATCCATCAGCAGGCCCCGACCGCATGATGTGCAAGAAGTCAGCGTAGGAGGCGCGGTCGGCCTGTCCCGTGGCCAGATCACACACCGCACGCGAACTGTCCGATTGCTGGGTCCACAACGATCGCTTGGCGCCCGCATCGGCGTCTTGCCGGAACGCTGCACGGGCGGCGGTTGCGTCGCCACGGTTCACCGCCATCGCCAGTTGACCGATGGCCCCCTTGAAACGGTGGCTTGCCCGGAGCATCACGATCTGTTGCGCCAACGCCGGAGCGGATTCATGGACCGCAAGGCAAGTGGCTGGCAAAGCGACCCCGGTCACGGCACGCACATACCGCGCCGTTTCATCGCTGTAGCGCCCGGCCGAAGCGTCGCGGCACAGGTCGCCCAGCACCGCACCGGCCTCCACGGAAGCGAGCTGGTCTTTGTCTCCCAACAAGACCAAACGCGCTGAGGGTGGCAACGCTTGCAGCAAGGCATCCATCATCTCCAGATGCACCATAGAGGCTTCGTCGACGATCAGCAGGTCAATGTCCAGCGGATGGGTGGCATGGTGTTTGAACTGCCGGGTATCTGGCCTCGCCCCCAGCAAGGAGTGCAAGGTGCGGGCGGGGCCCATTCGATCGGTCAGCGCCTTGAGATCCAACCCAGAGTCCGGCGGTACATGCAAGGCCAGCAGGGCTTGGTCGATCGACTGTTTGAGTCGTGCCGCGGCTTTGCCGGTGGGGGCAGCCAAGGCCACCCGCAAGGGGCGATCTGCGCCTTGCAACGCCAACGACAAAGCCAGCAACCGGGCGGCTGTGTAGGTTTTGCCCGTGCCCGGCCCACCTGTGATGACCGCCAAACGCGCACGCAGTGCCACCGCGCAAGCTATTTTTTGCCAATCGATGGTTTCTGCCCGATCGGGCTGTGTGCCAAAAAAAAGATTCAACCATTCCAGAGCAGCAGCTTCGGGCACTTCTATCGCTTCTGCGGCGCGGCTGAGCAAGCCCAGCCCCACGCGGCGCTCGTACATCGCATAACGACGCAGGTACAACACAGGGTCTTCAGGGGAGCCACCCAACACGAGTGGGCTGTCCCGCTCGGACATGTCTTCAAGGAGTGCGCAATCACCCTGCAATGTGGCGTACCAACCGGAAGGAGTGCTGGGCAGGTGCTGCCACAAAGCCTGCAACCCTTGTGCGCCTTCAACGGCAGCCGGGGGCCAACCCAGCATGTCTGCAGGCAGATGGCACAGTCCCCGCAGTGGGAGGCAGGTGTATCCGCGCCCCTCCATCTGGGCCAACAGGGCCGCTGCCACCAGCGATGCCGGACGGGCCTGTGGCTGAAGACGCAACACTTGTGCGGCCCACGCCGAATCAATGTGGCGCAGCAGCCCCAGTTCGGTCCAACGGTTGAGCCATTCCAGGGCCTGCTGAGCGGTCAACGGCGGGTTGGACGCGTCGGGATGCAAGCTCATGCGCCCTCCTGGATGGTCGTGCTCGGACCATTGAGTGTTGCATCCAGTCCCTTTAGCAAATCCAGCGGTGCTGGCAGGGTGCAGCACCCGCCCGTCGGCCCATCGATGCCTCGCAAAAACAAATACACCGCTCCACCCAGATGTTGGGCCGGGTCATAGCCGCTCCCCAACCGAGCACGCAACAGCCGGTGCAGCGCGAGCAGGTACAGGGCGGCCTGCACATCGTAGCGGTGCTGTGCCATGGCGTTGTTCAGCACATCGGCGGTGTAATCAGCATCGCAGTTCCCCAGGCGATTGGATTTGTAATCAAGCACCCAGTACCGCCCATCGTGCTCAAACACCAGATCGACAAATCCCATGAGCATGCCGTGCAAACGCGCGTCGGGCAATGCCGGACGGGCCACGCCGGGCAACAGGTGCCGCTGGCAAAGGGCGTCCACCTCGCGCGCCGGCAATCGACCGGCCGGCAGCCAGAATTCCATTTCGGGTAACACACTGCCCAAGTCGTTGAGGGGGGCATTGAGGCCTTGTAAAGGACGCTCCACCACACGTTTCAACCAGAAAACCAGCTCGTCTGCCCAAGGCTTGTAGGCGCTGCGTTCGCAACGCGACTTCAAGCGCGCAGCCCGCGACTGGTCCAGCGCAAAGCCATCAGCAGCCAGCCACTCCAGTTGCTCATGCAAAAAATTGCCAGCTGTGGGACCTTTCGGAAACCCATGCCAAGGCCCGGCCTGGGCCCTGGGTGCATCAGCGAATACGACGTCGGGCAGACCGCTTTCAGGGGGTTCGTCATCGGCCGGTCGGGCAAGGGGCAATTGCATCAACGATCGGTTCGGCAAATCCCGGGTCAGCCGCGAAAAGCTGGCAATGCCCCAGGATGTGTCGACGTTTGCCGTGCAAACCAGTGCCGGACGCAACTCTGGCTGTTGGACGGGAGGTTGCCAGGGGGTCAGCGGCACTTGCGGGGGGGCTGGCACCAACGCCACCGATAGCGAACTGCCATCGGTCCCCGTTTTCAGCAATTGCAAACGGGGCTCCCATTCGGCCGGTTCACGCTGCTCGCTGCCACCAAGCAACCTGCCGGGTGCGCTGTCGTGGTTCACGCACAGTGTGCCATTGTGGCGGTTGACCGGGCTCCACCCCACCCACAAGGCATGGCGCGCGCGGGTCAGTGCCACATACCACAAGCGCACGTCCTCACGCAGCCGGTGTTGGTCGGCAGCTTGGGCATCGTCTTTGTCAAATGCCAACGTCCAATTCGCATTCCCGAGCTGGTCGCCCACCAGCAGCGCATGTGACTTTTCCGCCGTCACCGGGCGGTGGCTGTGGGCGAAGGGCAGGCACACCACCGGGTATTCGAGCCCTTTGCTTTTGTGCACGGTGACCACCTTGACCAAGCCCTCGTCGCTTTCCAGGCGCACGGTTTGTTCCTCGACCTCGCCTGCCGTGCCCGATCGGGCTTCATCCACCTGCTTGGCAAGCCAGCGAATCAAGGCATGCTCCCCTTCGATGTGGGTACTGGCGGTTTGCAGCAGTTCGGCCAGATGCAGCACATTGGTCAGGCGCCTGTCACCATCGGCCTGTCCGCGCCAGCGTGCGGGCAGTTGCAACAAGTGCAAGGACTGGCGCAACATGGCCAAAACACCTTGTGACTGCCAGGTCTGGTTCAACTCCCGCAGCTGTTCGGCGCGGTGGTCGAGCCACTCATCTTGCGTTGCCAGGTCGTGTAGCTCGGTCAGTGACAAACCCACTGTCCGGGCACCCAAGGCTGCCCGGACGCGGCGCATGTTTTGGGGTTCAGCAACGCCGCGCAACCACAGGCACAGATCGGCGGCCTCCGGGCTCGCGAACACGGAATCGCGGTCAGACAGATAGACCGAGGCAACACCACGCCGTCGAAGGGCATCGCGCATGGCAGTGGCTTCTGTGCCGGTTCGCACCAACACAGCGATATCCCGGGGCTGAAGCCGGGTGTCGCCCTGCACAGGGTGAGCAAACCGACTCATCGGGTCATTGAGCCACGTCACAATTTGTTCGGCACACAGGTCTGACAAATAAGCGCAGGCGTCCCGGTGGCTGCGCAAGGTGTGGTCGTGCACCAGAACCAGGGCCTTCACGGGGCCTTGGCTGTCAAAAAACACCTCTTGCCGACCGTGGGCCTGCACCGGCACGAAAGGCAATGGGTCGTCCTGCTCGGTTCGGTAGCCGAAGGCGTCATGCGGGATTTGAAACCAGCGGTTCACCACAGCAACCACCTCTGGGGTGGATCGGTAATTGGTGGTCAGCACATGGTGCCGACCGGTGGTTGCCCGGCGTGCAGCCAAGTAGCTCTGGATATCGGCTCCACGGAAACCATAAATCGACTGTTTGGGGTCGCCGATCAGCAACAAAGCCAAATCCTGCCGGTTGGCAGCAGTGTGGTAGATGCGATCGAAGATACGAAACTGCAGCGGAGAAGTGTCCTGAAATTCGTCAATCATGGCGACGGGAAACTGTTCCCGCAGCCGCTGCGCGAGGCGTTCACCCAACACGGGTTGGGCCAATGCTGTATCCAGGCGCCGAAGCATGTCGGCAAAGCCGAACTGCCGGTTGCGGCGTTTGAGTTCGGCCATGCGCTGCAGAACGTGGGTCCGTGCATGCAATCGGGCCGCATGCGCCGGGTCGGGCAAGGCTTTCAAATCGGCTTGCAACTCCGCGTAGGCGTGGCTTTCGGGTGGCAGCTCGAAAGCACCTGCGCCGGGTTTGCGACAGGCACCCAAGCCGGAGGGGGTGAACCGCTCCCAACCGGTTTTCATGCTTTCTTTCAGGGATTGCGCACTTGCGCTGCCTTGCGCCCAATTTTTGAGGGTGGCCAGCCACTGCTGGCATTTGGCGTTCTGCAGTTTTTTCCCGTCCCAGGCGTGCTTTTGGGATGCCAGTTGCGCCTGTATCCAACCCAGCAGGTTGTCTGCCCGTTCGTCCCATCCTTGCTTGAGGGCCTGCAAACGGTTGCTTTGGTCATGGGTGGCATGCGCCAATACCTCGGCCAAGGTGGCGGGTGCAACCTCGGGCAGCGGCACAGCCATCAACGCCCGCATATCGCTTTCCAGTTCGTCCACCGTTGGCCAGATGCCCAGCACCTGCCCGACCTGTTGCGCTGTCATGGGGTAAATTTGCTGGCGCCAGTAGTCCTGCACGGCTTGCAACCGCAGCGCGGCTTCATCACCCACCAAGTTTTCCTCAAACAGGTTGCCAGAATCGAAAGCATGTTCACGCAACACCCGCTGGCACCACGCATCGATGGTGTAAACAGCTGCATCGTCCATGGCCTGGGCGGCGAACGCCAGCCGGTAGGCGGCTTGGTCACGCAACTGGCCTGCTGGGTATGCGGCCACCAGGCGGGTCAGGAAATCGTCGTGGGTGGATCGGACACCTCGGAACACTTGGGCGGCTTCGGTCAACCGGGCGCGTATGCGGTCCGACAATTCACGCGTGGCGGCCCGCGTGAAGGTCATGACCAGCAGGTCCTGCGGCAACATGGGGCGTGGGGGGCTGGCATCGGCCGAACCATGCCCCAACACCAGCCGCACGTAAAGGGCCGCAATGGTCCAGGTTTTGCCCGTGCCAGCGCTGGCCTCAATCAGGTGGCTGCCACGCAAGGGCAGCATTTGTACATCCAACGGTTGTACCTGGGAGGTCATGAAAGCTCGTCCTCGGCAACGTTTGCAACCGTTTCGGGGTGAATCGTGACCTGTGCAGTGGCCACCCAGTGCTGCAGCGGCCCATACACCGATTCGGCCCAACGCTCCAGGGCACCTGCTGCCAACACGTCCTCAAAAGTGGGATAGGTGCGCACCAGGGAAGGGTCTTTAGCTGCCTCGGCGGCTCGCTGGGAGGTGCCCTCGTACAGGTCCCGCAAAGCGTTGGTGTTGCTGGGGTTTTCCAACCACTTCAGGGCCACCGCTGGTGGCAAAGGCAAGGGTCGCTGCATGCCCTCGGCCCAGACGTCCAGCAACACCTGCATCTGGCGCTTGGCCTGTTCCTTGCCAAGCGCTGGCAAACGAACCACCGCATCGCGCCCCACCACCACACATGCCACCGCCGTGCCCATGGCCGCAGCGGCCAAAGCGTTCAACCACGCCGGAATCATTTTGTCGGTTCGGGCTTTTGGATTTGCATGGTTTTTTCCGGTCGCAACACGGGACGCCGTCACGCTCAGCAACGCCGCCACGTCAAGCCCCGGTAACACGCCACCCAACGCATCTTGCAGCAACACATGGGGGTGTTCGATCTCGACCGGTACACGGATCAACTCGCCCCGCACAGAGCGTTCACGCAACACCACGCCCAACATGGTTTGGAGTGTGGATGACAGCTTCTGCCCCTCCAACTGCCCCACACCCGCCAGCGGCAAAACCCCGGCCCGATGCATCCCTTGCACCACCCATTCCACGTGCGCCTGCACGTTCTGGGGAACCAAGCCGACCGGCAGACGTTTCCACGCCTGGTCCAGCAATTGATAGCCGTCCAGTCCATTCAGACCAAAAACCT
>JACCDQ011145939.1_pt1 | contig 13545 bp, 19 predicted proteins | sample 7446031 | NCBI WGS metagenome assembly JACCDQ01 (sample SAMN15323442, study PRJNA562643) | freshwater metagenome | isolation source: river surface water | place: USA:Blue River Watershed | collected 2017-08-17 | reverse complement strand
TGGCAATTGAGCGATTTGGCCAACACACGAGAAACGGTGGTTTTACCTACCCCCCGAGTGCCGGTGAACAAATAGGCATGGTGCAAACGCTGGGTCGTCAACGCGTTGGTCAGCGCCTGTACCACGTGCTCTTGCCCCACCATCTCCGCGAAGGTTTTGGGACGGTATTTGCGAGCAAGCACGAGGTACGACATAAGCCTGTCATTCTATGTGACCTACAATAGACCTCGACGGGCCTCCTCACATGGTGAAGCGGCCAACCGGGTCAGGTGGGGAACCAAGCAGCCCTAACTGTGGAGCCAGTGCTGAGGGTCGGGCCCGTCACCTACTATTTAGAGCCGTCTTTAGCGCTCGCAAACCCTATACCCACTCCCTCCAGATAGTCCTAGACTGATGTACGTCAATCTCACACGGGGGACTTATGAAATTCCATCGCTTCTTTTTAATCGCTTGGCCATCTGCAATTGGAGCGGCTTTGATGGAAATGCTTGTATTTGCAGTGCTAGACCCAATGCATCTTCCACAAATTGAAAACATGCATTGGATGACGACCCAAGGTGTCTACAGCATGGCTTTCTTTGTATTCTGGGCAGCCATCAGCATTGCCTGCTCATTGACTCTGATCTTGTCCCAACCTGTTAACCCAAAGCACGCGCCTTTTTAAACTAAACCAAATAGTGGTCTAGCAACAGCGCAGCAAAAAGGGCTGACAGATGAATGAGTGAAAAACGAAAAGTTTTCCGAGCTAACTCGTCTGAATACTTCCTCATCAATGCAACAGCATAGCCAATAAAGCCTGCACTCAGCAACACTGCTACGGCCAAATAAAGCCACGAACTCATACCAATCACAAATGGCAGTAAACAAGCGGCCATCAGTAGAAATGTGTATAAAAGAATTTGAAGTCGTGTGAATTCATTTCCATGCGTAACAGGAAGCATTGGCAAACCAGATTTGCGATAGTCCTCTACGCGGTAAAGTGCCAAGGCCCAAAAGTGTGGGGGCGTCCACAGAAAAATGATCAATACCAAGATCAATGCTTGTGAGCCAACCTCGCCCGTGATCGCCGCCCACCCAAGTAGAGGTGGCATTGCCCCAGACGCGCCACCAATCACAATGTTTTGCGGCGTCAAGGGCTTAAGAATTAAGGTGTAAACAACCGCGTATCCAATGAAAGTAGCGAACGTCAACCACATGGTTAATGGGTTAACAAACAAATACAAAATCGCGGAACCCAAAGAGCAAAGCAAAACAGAAAAGAGCAAGGCCTGAACATCGGATAACTGCCCCGTCGCAGTGGGACGCCAAGCTGTGCGGCGCATTTTTGCGTCGAGTGTTTTTTCGACCAAGCAATTGAAAGCGGCAGCAGCACCCGCCACCAACCAGATGCCTAAACAGGCCCAAGAGATTCGTATCCATTCGTCAACATTGGGCAATCCAGGGATAGCCAGCGCCATCCCGATCAGCGCACAAAACACGATGAGCTGTATGACGCGCGGCTTGGTCAGCGCGTTGTACTGCTGAATGACAGCGACAAATGACATGTGTTGGGAGTTCTAACTAAAGTATGAAATGGAGGGTTTTCACCGATCATTGACCTACATCAATGTATCTTATAGTGAACTCGTTTATAAAAACTCATTCGTCATAATAATGCAAAGACAAATACTCCGAACCCTAGCGGCAACTTTTTCTTTGTTGCTTTTGTCTCTGAATCCAGCAAATGCCAACGACCAAGTCGGCAACGCCGCCAACGGTGAAAGCAAGATTGCAATGTGCATCGGATGCCATGGAATTGTGGGCTACCAATCAAGCTTTCCAGAGGTATACAAGGTTCCGATGATTTCTGGTCAAACCAGCAAATACATCGTCAACTCACTCAAGGCTTACCAAAACGGAGAGCGAAAGCACCCAACGATGCGCAGTGTCGCCAAAGGCCTGTCTGAACAAGATATGCTTGACATCGCTGCCTACTACGAGAAACACGCCACGAGCGTCACACTTCCTGAGCAAGCTAGCCCAGCGCCTGCAAAAGTGAGTGAACTCTTGACCAAAGGCGCATGCAATTCTTGTCACGGCGCTAACTACAGCAAGCCCATTGACCCTAGCTTTCCAAAAATCGCGGGTCAAAGCCGCGACTATTTGTTTGTGGCTCTCAAATCTTACAAATCAGATGGCAACACAACGTGGGGGCGATCCAACGCCATCATGGGCGGCGTAGCAAAGCAATTTAGCAATGCTGAACTCAAGGAGCTTGCCAACTACATTGGTCGCCAACCTGGTGAGTTACAGGTTGTCCCCCAAGCCAAGTTTCGCTAATCAACTTGGCCTCTTTACCAATTACTGCCACATAACAAAATGATCAAAACCATGACCAAGACTCTTGCCTCTGGACTGATTTGGATTGGCGCATGGGCCGCAACTGCCGCTCACGCTGTCAATGACCTGCCCGGCGGCCCCGCCGTGCGTCAGCTCAACATGCATCCCCCAGTGACCAAAATTGCTGAAGAGCAACATGCACTTCACTGGATGATGATGGTTATTTGTACGGTTATTTTTGTAGCCGTTTTTGGTGTGATGTTCTACTCCATTTGGAAACATCGCAAATCAACTGGCCATCAACCCGCACATTTTCATGAGTCCATCAAAGTTGAAATTGCATGGACTTTGGCCCCACTGATCATTGTGGTGATCATGGCCATCCCTGCTACCAAAGCCGTCATCGCTGGCAAAGACACTTCTAATGCCGATCTAACCATCAAAGCAACAGGTCACCAATGGCGCTGGGGTTATGACTACCTCAAAGGTGAAGGTGATGGCATTTCTTTCGTCTCTTCGCTAGACAACGAACAACGTATCTTGTCAAACTCAGGCAATGTGGGCAAAAACATCGATGACTACTTGTTGAAAGTGGACAAACCACTTGTGGTTCCTGTCAACAAGAAAATTCGCATCATCACTACCAGCACAGATGTGATTCACGCTTTTGCAGTGCCTGCATTTGGCATCAAGCAAGACGCTATTCCAGGTTTTGTTCGTGACACATGGTTCAAAGCTGAGAAAACAGGCGATTTTTATGGCCAGTGTCAAGAGTTGTGCGGCAAAGAGCACGCTTACATGCCAATTCACGTCAAAGTTCTCAGTGAAGCAGACTACTCCGCATGGGTCAAAACCCAACAGCCCACCAAAAGTGCTCAGTCCAGCTCGACTCAATTAGTCGCTGATGCCAGTGCTGTCAAATAAATAGTTAAAGAAGAGGTCCTCACATGAGCGCAGTTATTGATTCCCACGGCCACGTGGCAGGCCATCATGACCATGATCACCATCACGCCCCAACTGGTTGGCGTCGTTGGGTGTTTGCCACCAATCACAAAGACATCGGCACACTTTATTTGTTGTTCGCTTTTGCCATGTTGATGTTTGGCGGCGTATTGGCACTTCTGATTCGTGCAGAGTTATTTCAACCAGGTTTGCAATTGGTCAACCCTGAGTTGTTTAACCAACTCACCACCATGCATGGCTTGATCATGGTTTTTGGCGCAATCATGCCGGCCTTCGTTGGATTTGCTAACTGGATGATTCCACTCCAAATTGGCGCGCCTGACATGGCATTTGCCCGCATGAATAACTTCAGCTTTTGGCTGATGGTTCCTGCTGCTGCCATGCTCGGCAGCACATTTTTCATGCCAGGCGGCGCACCGGCCACGGGTTGGACGATGTATGCACCGCTCACCATTCAAATGGGACCTTCGATGGATGTTGCAATTTTTGCAATGCACGTCTTAGGCGCATCTTCGATCATGGGCTCTATCAACATCGTGGTCACCATCTTGAACATGCGCGCTCCTGGCATGACTCTGATGAAAATGCCAATGTTTGTTTGGACTTGGTTAATTACCGCTTACCTCTTGATCGCTGTGATGCCTGTGCTTGCTGGTGCGATCACCATGACCTTGACTGACCGTCACTTTGGGACAACCTTCTTCAACCCTGCTGCTGGTGGCGACCCCATCATGTTCCAGCACATCTTCTGGTTCTTCGGACACCCAGAGGTTTACATCATGATCTTGCCGGCTTTTGGCATCGTGAGCCAAGTGGTTCCAGCGTTCTCCCGTAAAAAGCTGTTTGGCTACGCCTCCATGGTTTATGCAACGTCTTCCATTGCTATCTTGTCTTTCATAGTGTGGGCTCACCACATGTACACAACAGGTATGCCGGTGACTGGCCAACTGTTCTTCATGTACGCCACGATGCTGATTTCTGTGCCTACAGGTGTGAAAGTGTTTAACTGGATCGCCACTATGTGGCGTGGCTCCATGACATTTGAAACCCCAATGCTTTTCGCTGTGGGTTTTATTTTCGTGTTCACTATGGGTGGCTTCACTGGACTAATTTTGTCCATGGCCCCAATTGACCTTCAATTGCAAGATGGCTACTACGTTGTCGCGCATTTCCATTACGTACTCGTTGCGGGCTCATTGTTTGCCATGTTCTCTGGCATTTACTACTGGCTGCCTAAGTGGACGGGTGTCATGTACAGCGAAGGCCGCGGCAAACTCCACTTTTGGTGGACCCTGATTTCATTCAATGTCACCTTCTTCCCCATGCACTTCCTAGGCTTGGCCGGTATGCCTCGTCGCTACGCCGACTATCCTATGCAGTTCGCAGATTTCAACGCATTGGCATCAGTGGGCGCATTCGCTTTCGGCATTGCTCAGGTGTACTTCTTTGTGATGGTCATCCTGCCTTGCATGCGTGGCCATGGCGAAAAAGCACCACAACGCCCTTGGGAAGGTGCGGAAGGCTTGGAGTGGGAAGTGCCCTCACCTGCCCCATTCCACACCTTCGAAGTGCCACCTAAATTGAACAGCGACGCTACCAAGGTCATTGGTTAAACGCGAGTATCCCCATGAACCCTGAACAAAAGAAAAGCAATCTGCGTCTCGCCTTAATTTTGGCGAGCGTGGTTGCCGTGTTCTTTTGCGGCTTTATTTTCAAAATCACTTTGTTAGGCAAAGCATGAACATCAACGGCAGAAACGTCAGCCTGATGGGCAAGCTTTCTGCCATCGCACTTGGCATGTTTGCTTTCGGCTACATGCTTGTGCCCATGTACAAAGCATTTTGCGAATGGACCGGCGTCAACGTACTCGCTCTCAGCGAGCGCGAAGCATCTGGCTCTATGAATGGCCGAGCAGGACTCAACAACACGCAAGTCGACAGCTCACGCACCATCACGGTGGAGTTTGATACGAACGTACGCGGGCCATGGAACTTTGCTCCCGAAAAGCGCTTTGTTGAAGTGCATCCAGGTGAACTTGTGACGGTGATGTTTGAATTTCAGAATATCCAAAACAGGACCATGTCCGCTCAAGCGATACCTAGCTATGCGCCTCGTGAAGCTCAGTCCCACTTCAACAAACTGGAGTGTTTCTGTTTTAACGAATATTCCCTCGCCCCCGGCGAGAAGAAGTCATGGCCCGTCGTGTTTTACGTATCGCCCAAAATTTCGAAAGATGTAAAGACCATCACCTTGTCTTACACGTTTTTTGAAGTCGGCTCTACTGTCCCCTCTGCATCAATCAAACCAATTGAGATTGGGGCTGGCAATGAGTCATGAATCTGAAAATGTTCCGCTCTGGCGTTCAACGCTGCGAGCATTTCAAGCGATTTCTTGGTCTTTTTTTGGCATCCGCAAACGAAGCGAATCCAACACAGACCTTTCCCAAGTTAAACCAGCTCAGCTTATTTTTGTTGGTTTGGTATCGGGTTTGATTTTTGTACTTGTTTTGGTCCTAGTGGTCAATTCGATTGTTTAGATTTTTCAGGAGAGAAGCATGAGTGCCAATTCGCACGGGTCCGTTCCAAACTACTACGTCCCTGAACCGTCACGCCATCCTGCAATGGCAGCACTGGGCTTGTTTTTTGTCATCATGGGCGCAAGTCAATGGGTGAACGATTCAAGCTGGGGTCCATATGCCTTTCTATTTGGCATGCTCATCTTGCTCACCGTTTTGTACCAGTGGTTTGGCGATGCTATCCACGAAAGCGAATCTGGAGATTACGGTGACAACATCGACGCGTCTTTCCGTTGGAGCATGAGTTGGTTTATCTTCTCTGAAGTCATGTTCTTCGGCGCATTTTTTGGTGCACTCTGGTGGGCACGCGTTCAGTCTGTACCAGCATTGGGTGGTACAGATAACTTTGCATTCCTATGGCCTGATTTCAAAGCCATTTGGCCGAGTGTGGCCGCTGGTGCAACTGCCTCACCTGCACAAATCATTGAGCCGTTTGTCACCATGTCGCCACTTTGGCTGCCCACGATCAATACTGCACTGCTATTGAGCTCAGGTGTGACCATCACCATTGCACACCATGCCATGCGTGAAAACGACCGCAGCAAAACAATCCTGTTCATGTGGATGACTGTACTTTTCGGCGCTGTCTTCTTGGGACTACAAGGCTACGAGTATTACCACGCATACACAGATCTGAATCTCAAACTAACTTCCGGCATTTTCGGCTCTACGTTCTTTATGCTGACCGGATTTCATGGTTTCCACGTTTTCTTAGGTACATTGATGTTGATCATCATTACCTTGCGTTTGCAAAAAGGCCATTTCACCGCTGAACGCCACTTTGGCTTTGAAGGTGTCGCCTGGTATTGGCACTTTGTAGACGTTGTATGGCTGGGTCTTTACATCTTGGTTTACTGGTTATAAGAGATTCCAAGCATTAACAAAAAAGGCCGTTACTTCTAACGGCCTTTTTTAATCATAGAAATATAAATTTATAGTTGGCCCGGAATGATGCCTGTAGGTTGAATAATGCCTAGAGACCAAGAAATCAAAATCAATAAGAACAAGATCACTGAAATGGCAATGCGAAATGTCAATGCCCGCGCCATATTTTTCTTTTGCTCGCTCTTGGTATCAGAACCTCTCAACATGAACAGACCAGCCGCACCTAAGCTGATGAGAATTCCTACAAACGCTAAGGTAATGAAGATAGTCATGTTTTCTATTATGACTTTTAATTTAGGTCCTTGTTAATTAGACAACTGATGCAAACACACTTCTCATCACAGTATCTTTTTTCACGGCATTGGTGGCTCATTCTTTTGGCTACAACTTGCATGACCGTTCTAACCGTTCGGCTCGGTTTATGGCAACTAGGACGCGCCCAACAGAAAGAAGCGACTTATCAACTCGAAATGGCGAATGCAGATTTGCCTGCACTGGGCGTGAAAGAGTTTTTGTCTGCATCTCCTCTTGCCGAGGCCAACCTACAACGTCGTATCGAAGTCAACGGCCAGTGGCTCAACCAATGGACCATCTTCCTTGAAAACCGCACAATGCAAGGCAAGCCGGGATTTTGGGTGTTTACGCCTTTGCAAATTGCGCCCGGGAAGGCCCTGCTGGTGCAAAGAGGTTGGGTTGCTAGAGACCTTGTTTACAGTGACAAACTTCCTGCCATTGATACGCCGCTTGGCGTTGTCGAAGTGCAAGGTCGCTGGGTCCCGCCTCCATCGGTGATGTATGAACTTACAAACAAACCTGACAACCTTACAGAGCCTCGTGGATTTCCTACCCTAAGGCAAAATATAGACGTCAAATTACTTTCTGATGAGACGGGCTTAGAGTTACTCGCCAGCGTAAGGCAGACTGGTGCACCTTCTGAGGGCTTGCAACGCGACTGGTCAAGCAGTCTTTCAGGATCGGACAAAAATCGCGCTTACGCCCTGCAGTGGTTTGCTCTGGCTGCCCTGTGCGCTGGGCTTTTCGCATGGTTTCAAATTATTCAAAAAATCAGACATGACGCCCGCTAATACTCCCCCGCAAAAACCAATTGAGCTCACAGTCTACGATTTACCCTCGCCCGTAGATGCGGCAATTAAAGACAGCTCGCGCACGCGAGCAGGCCGAATCCGCATGCTCATGGTGTTTGCGATTTGCGCGGCCCCTATGTTGCTGTCGTATTTTTCTTACTACGTGATTCGTCCCCAGAGCATTTCTGCATTTGGTGAGTTGATCGAACCACAACGTGACTTACCTTCAATCAAGGTGACGCAACTCGATGGACAAGCGATTGATTTCACTCAGCTGCGGGGGCAATGGCTGTTTGTCGCTACCACCAGCGGTAAATGTGAAGCAGATTGTGAAAAGTTACTCTACATACAACGTCAGTTGCATAAGGGCTTAGGCAAACAGCAAGACAAGTTAGAACGCGTATGGCTTGTCTCTGATGATGCGCCAGTTTCCCCACTTTTGGTGGAGGCTCTGCAAGGTGCAACCATCTTGCGTATCGACCCCAAGGCCTTGGAGCAATGGCTCTATCCCTCTCAAGGACACCTACTAAGCGAGCATCTCTATTTGGTCGATCCGATGGGCCATTGGATGATGCGCTTCCCACCCAACATCGAAGCGCCTGAGGCAGCCTCAAAAATTAAACGCGATTTAGAACGCTTGCTTCGCGCAGCAAACTCATGGGACCAGCCCGGACGTTGAAATGAAAAACAAAACCTTGGCCACTTGGCTGGCATTTCTCTTTGGACCCTTGGGCTTTCACAGGTTCTATTTATTTGGCCGTCAAGACACGCTTGGCTGGTTACTTCCTATTCCAACAGCACTTGGCTATTACGGATTCGAACGGGTGAGCCAATACGGCTTAGACGATGTGGTGAGCTGGTGGCTACTGCCAATTTTTGGACTTTTGCTGACAGGGACATGCCTCAATGCCATCATCTATGGCTTGATGAGTCCAGAAGCATGGAACGGCCGTTTCAACCCAGATGCAGAACCCCTAGACAAAGCAGGTCAAACACAGTGGGCCACGATCGGCGCAATTGTGCTTAGTTTGATGATCGGTACAGTTGCCATGCTGTCTGCCATGGCCTATGCATTTCAGCGCTACTTTGAGACAACCATGCCCCTTAACTAAAAATAGGGATATCTAGGTCTGTCGCATGTTTTGTGCGTACTGCAATTAAGATAATTTCAATATTTTCACTCACAAGCCTGATTCAGGAGTTCCAAACTTGTCTACCCTCCGTCAAAAACTTCTGATTCTTGGCATCATCTTGACGCTATCTGTCGTCAGTCTTGGCGCATACGTCCGATTGTCAGATGCAGGCTTAGGCTGCCCTGACTGGCCCGGTTGCTATGGCAAATTGCTGGGCGTGCCAGACAACCACGCCGAAATTAGCCACGCTGAAAGCGTCTTTCCAAACGCGCCTGTGGAAATTGACAAGGCTTGGAAAGAAATGATTCATCGCTACCTCGCGAGCGGCTTGGGACTCTTGATCCTCGTCTTGGCTGCTATAGCCATTTGGCCCAGAAAAACCTCAACGAATGTTGCGCCCTACATCTTTTTGGTCGCCTTGGTTGGTGTGCAAGGTGCACTAGGCATGCTCACGGTCACTTGGCTGTTAAAACCCGTCATCGTGACCCTCCACTTGCTAGGGGGTATGTTGATACTTGCAACCTTGGTCAGCATGTACACCAAGGAAACCCAGAATTTCTCGAAAACAAGCCTGTTTTCCACTCGATCAGCGGCTTGGCTTGTCACCGCCATCATCATGCTTCAAATCGCTCTCGGCGGCTGGACCAGCACCAATTACGCCGCGATGGCATGCACAGACTACCCACTTTGCCAAGGGCAATGGATGCCCGCTGATCTTGATTGGTCACACGCATTCGTATTCAACCGCGAACTGGGCCAAACCAGCGATGGGCAAATGCTCAGTCTGCAAACCCTCACCGCGATTCATTGGACACATCGCACCTTCGCTTTGGTGGTGCTCGCTGCCTGCGTCGCATTGGCATTGCATCTGAGGAAAAAGGCCGACATGATCAGTATGGGCAATTGGCTTTTGGCAGCCATTTTGTTCCAGGTCGTGGTGGGCATCAGCAATGTCTGGCTGCAATGGCCATTAGGTTTGGCCGTCTTGCACAACACTGGCGCTGCCGTATTGTTAGCCATTTCGGTGTTCATCAGTGCTCGGCTGGGACGCAGCAGACCTGATGAATACGCTTAATTCACATAGATGTGCGGTAAAGCCTTGTAAAAAAATGCTCTCACGCACTCAAGTTCGACTACTGTCATGCCGATAAACGGTGATGGCCATTGAAACGACAGAAGCAACTCAAGATCTAAACCCCACCACTTCAGAGGTGGGATTTGAGGCTGCTCCTTCCACTATAGAGACTGAAACTAACGCATCAGATGCAGCATCTGATGCGAAGTTAACTTCAGCAGTTTCCGTAACTGAGATAGAGACTCCTTCCGCCGAGGAGGCAACACCGGACAGTTCTTCTGGAACAGTTCAAGCGGATGCGGCGGCGAACGCAGATGAAGTAAGCACGGAAGTCAAAACACCGGACGATATCGACCCTTTCATCGCCAAAGTCTGCGAAACCATCCAACATGAAGTTGAGGACGAAGAATTAGACAAATTCTTGCGCGCCCACATCAAACCTTTTCGTGAGGAGTGGGATACTTGGCGGGCCGAAGCCAAAGATGCCTACCTGCACATGATGGCATCGCAACTGGTTCAGCGCAAAGCAGCAAAAACTCGCATCATGATTTACGAGGAGTTCAAACTGCCCGTTCCCTCGGCGCAAACCAAACTGTTTGAGTCCATCAAACAGTCACAGGTCAAGCCGAAAAGGTGCATTCCGGTCTTGCTTTTGCCGCCGAATTTACGCCCTACTTATTCCCTGAAGAAGTAGTCTTCGCTTTCAAGTAGTCGGCTAGGCCCGCGTTATTGAGGCGGACGCCCCCACCGCTGTCTTTGGCCACTGCGCCACGAATTTGTTTGATCAACAGACCCTTCACGTCACCTTGCATGGCTTGCGTACGAAGCACCACATAACGCACTTGTGCTTTGGCTGTGTCCATCTTTGACTCGGACATGGCTTGCAGCCACAACCCATCGTCACGCTTGCCAGCTTCTAGCTCGCGCAAAACCAAGGCGCGAACCATGTTGGAGGATGTGTCAGACATAAGCGGGCTCCGAAAAAACAAAGAGTGCACCAATTCTGCCAGTTGAAGTAGTAAATTCGGCAAATCAACATCAACGAAACACACCATGCCCGAACTGTTTGGCTCTGATGCCTACGCTCCCAAAGAGATTGCTCTCAAAGTCGAAACCGTGGGCGTGGCCAAAGCGCATATGGCCACCCTGCCCTTGGTCATGCTGGGCTTACTCGCAGGTGCGTTCATCGGCTTGGGTGGCTTGTTCTTTGTCATCGTCAAGTCGGATGCGAACCTGAGCTTTGCGGTCAGCCAGCTCTTAGGCGGTTTTGTGTTTTGTCTTGGCCTCATCTTGGTGGTCATCGCTGGGGCTGAGCTGTTCACAGGTAACAACCTGCTGGCCATGGCGTGGGCGGACGGACAAATCACCAGTGGCGAAGTGCTGCGCAACTGGCTGTGGGTGTGCGCGGCTAACTTTGTGGGCACCACGGGTCTTGCGCTCCTAGTGTATCTGAGCGGTCATACACACGGCAATGGCGGTGCGATTGGGGCGACGGTACTCAAGATTGCACTCGCCAAACAAAACTTGCTTTGGCATGAAGCATTTTTCAAAGGTGTTCTTTGCAATGTGCTGGTGTGCATGGCCGTGTGGATGGCTATGGCCGGCCGCAGTGTGATGGACAAGGTGATTGCCATCGTCTTCCCCATCACCGCGTTTGTGGCTGCGGGGTTTGAGCACAGCATTGCCAATATGTATTTCATGCAGCTGGCGCTCATCGTTCAATACTTTGAACCAGTTGCTGCAGCCAACGCCCTCGGCGTGGCGGGCAATGCGCTAAGTGTGGCCGGCATGTTCGAAAACTTAGTGCCCGTGATTTTGGGCAATCTGGTAGGTGGCAGTGTTTTTGTGGGCTTGACCTACCACCTCATCTACCGCGTGGCGGCTGCAGCGCAGCCCGTCACAACACCGCTGATCGAGAAGAATTAATCGTTGGTGGCGGCGTTCATCGCCTCTACCATGCCTTGCAACAATGTTTCGGCCTCATGCGCGCCTGACAGGCCCACTTGACGATTGAAGATAAAAAACGGCACGCCCGTGATGCCCATTTCACGGGCTGCTTTATCGCTGTCAATCGTTTGGCTGTGCAACTCTGAGTTTTGTAAATGCGCTTCAGCCACTGCGCGGTCCATGCCGGCAGATTCGGCAATGTCCATCAGCACTGAAGCCTCAGTCAAATCTTTGCCTTCTAAGAAGTAGGCTTTGAAAAAGGCTTCGACCATGGCGTCTTGTTGCATGCCGGGCTCAGACACCGCAATCAGGCTGTGCGCCACCACGGTGTTGGGTTGGCGGCTGATTTTGTCAAATGCGAATGGAATACCCACCTCTTTACCCACAGCGGCAACGCGCTCATAAATAGCGCCCGCTTCACTGCCGAACTTGTTGTTCACGTAATCAGTGCGCGCCATACCCTCTGGCGATAGCTCTGGATTCAGTTGGAAGGTATGCCAACTCACTTCAGGATCCACATCGGGGTACTGAACTGCCAAAAGTGCCAAAGCTCGTTCTAAACGGCGTTTGCCGATATAGCACCAGGGACAGACAACATCGGAGACAACATCAATGGTGAGAGTTTTCATGGGGTTACTTAGTTTCTGCCACAATGCCCCAACTGTAGCTCTATAGTGAATTCAACGAGGAAACCCTAATCATGGCCAGCGATTTGATCAAACACATCACCGACTCCAGCTTTGAAGCAGACGTCTTGCAAGCGGATAAGCCCGTCTTGGTGGACTATTGGGCAGAGTGGTGCGGTCCTTGCAAAATGATTGCCCCTATCTTGGATGAAGTGGCCACTGCCTACGAAGGTAAGCTGCAAATCGCCAAAATGAACGTGGACGAGAACCGCGACATCCCAGGTAAATTGGGCATCCGTGGTATCCCCACACTGATGGTGTTCAAAGGCGGCCAATTGGCAGCTACCAAAGTGGGCGCCATGAGCAAGGCTCAACTGACAGCCTTCATTGACCAACAACTCGCGTAATCCCTAGGGCTGATCAAGCAGTCCTACCGAGATTCCATCAAGCCCGCAGATCTTTTGATCTACGGGCTTTTTTCCTGCCATAATCCGTCTCGAATTCACCTTGCGGCCCATGAGGTCACTCGGCTCCCCATCAGGGCTTGAATTCCGGTCCAGAGGTATTTCTTTCCTCGCTCCGACCCCTCCCCCCAATTTTTTAACGAACTCCCTACTGGAGTCCCAAGATGCATCTGAACGAACTCAAGGCACTGCACGTGTCTGAAGTGCTGAAACAAGCCGAAGAACTCGAAATCGAAAACACAGGCCGCATGCGCAAGCAAGAGCTGATGTTTGCCATTATCAAAAAGCGCGCCAAAGCGGGCGAACAAGTGTTTGCCGATGGCGTGCTCGAAATCTTGCCCGACGGCTTTGGCTTCTTGCGTAGCCCCGACACCAGCTACACCGCCTCGACAGACGACATCTACATCAGCCCCAGCCAAGTGCGCCGCTTCAACCTGCACACCGGCGACATGATCGAAGGCGAAGTGCGCATC
>JACCDQ010008752.1_pt1 | contig 13546 bp, 17 predicted proteins | sample 7446031 | NCBI WGS metagenome assembly JACCDQ01 (sample SAMN15323442, study PRJNA562643) | freshwater metagenome | isolation source: river surface water | place: USA:Blue River Watershed | collected 2017-08-17 | reverse complement strand
TCAGCATCTTCAGAACAGTACCACAGGGTGGAAATTCATGAGGACGGTGATATTATGACGGCATGCGCACTGTAGATGTCACAAGAAACACTTCGGAAACCCAAATTCAGATTGCCCTCAATCTAGACGGCACGGGTAAAGCTCAACTTAATTCTGGGGTTCCTTTCCTAGATCACATGCTCGATCAGATTGCTCGTCACGGCATGATTGATCTCGCTGTGACTGCAAAGGGTGATACACACATTGATGATCACCACACTGTAGAGGATGTTGGTATTACTCTAGGTCAGGCTATTGCCAAGGCAGTGGGTGATAAAAAAGGCATCACTCGTTACGGACATTCTTATGTGCCGTTGGATGAAACTTTGTCACGTGTTGTGATCGATTTCTCAGGTCGTCCTGGTTTGGAGTTCCATGTGCCATTTACACGCGCACGTGTGGGTGATTTTGACGTGGATCTCACGATTGAATTTTTCCGCGGATTTGTTAATCACGCAGGGGTGACATTGCACATAGATAATATTCGTGGCATTAATGCTCACCACCAAATTGAGACGGTGTTTAAAGCCTTTGGCCGCGCTTTGCGCATGGCTTTGGAATTAGATCCGCGTGCCAGTGGTGTGGTTCCTTCTACAAAAGGTAGCTTGTAAGCCTTTAATTACCTTTTAAGCATTAGGTTCAGACCTTGTCTAAAAATTCACCAAGCATTGCCATTGTTGATTACGGAATGGGTAATCTGCGCTCTGTTGCACAGGCTTTGATGCATGCTGCGCCAGAGGCCAATGTCAAGATTTCATCAAGCGCTGTAGAAATTAAAGCAGCTGATAAGGTGGTTTTACCTGGTCAAGGCGCAATGCCTGACTGTATGTCGCATTTGCAAGAATCTGGTTTATTAGATGTTGTTCTTGAGGCGAGCCGCACAAAACCGATGTTAGGTGTTTGTGTCGGCGAGCAAATGTTATTTGAAAGTAGTGCAGAGGTCAGATTCGATGCGCCTAACGGTACAGATGTAACACCTGGTTTGGGTTTGTTGCCAGGAAAGGTAATTCGTTTTGACTTGGCTGGTAAAAATCAAGCTGATGGTTCGCACTTTAAAGTGCCGCATATGGGGTGGAACCAAGTGCAGCAAACCAAACGGCATGCACTTTGGGACGGCATACCAGACAATAGCTCTTTTTACTTTGTACACAGTTACTATGCAGTACCAGCTGATTCGGCTCATACTGTAGGTGCTACAGATTACGGAACTTTATTTACTTGTGCTGTTGCAAAGGACAATATCTTTGCAACGCAGTTTCATCCAGAAAAAAGCGCACACTTAGGTTTGCGCTTGTATCAAAACTTTACTCGTTGGCAACCTTAATTTATTAAATATTCATCATGTTGTTAATACCTGCAATTGATCTTAAACAAGGCCACTGTGTTCGTTTAGAGCAAGGTGACATGGATAAAGTAACAACGTTCTCGGAAGATCCGGGTGCGATGGCAAAACACTGGGTTGAGCAAGGGGCGCGTCGTTTGCACTTGGTGGATCTAGATGGTGCTTTTGCGGGAAAACCTAAAAATGAATCGGCCATCAAGTCCATCCTTAAAGCAGTGGGTGATGACATTCCAGTTCAGTTGGGTGGCGGTATTCGTGATTTGGAAACAATCGAGCGTTTGTTAGATGATGGTTTGACCTATGTGATCATTGGTACAGCCGCTGTTAAAAATCCAGGCTTTTTACAAGATGCTTGCGTGGCTTTCCCTGGACACATCATTGTTGGCTTGGATGCTAAAGAAGGCAAAGTAGCAACAGATGGTTGGAGTAAGTTAACAGGTCACGAAGTAGCTGATTTAGCTAAGAAGTACGAAGACTATGGCGTAGAAGCCATCATCTATACCGACATTGGTAGAGATGGTATGTCGCAAGGCATCAATATGGAGGCCACAGTTAAATTAGCTCAAGCAGTGAACATTCCAATCATTGCAAGCGGTGGCTTAACTAATATGAAAGACATCGATGCTCTTTGTGCAGCTGAGCCCGAGGGCGTCATGGGGGTGATTGCTGGTCGTGCCATTTACACCGGCAGTCTTGATTTAGCAAAAGCACAAAAATATGCTGATGAAAAAAGCAAATGAACGTACAAATAAAAAATAGATATAAAAGCTAATAAAAGAGATTCAAACGAAATTAAAGCGAAATAAATTAAATAACCCATGCTCTCAAAAAGAATCATTCCTTGTTTAGATGTCACAGCCGGTCGGGTTGTGAAAGGGGTGAACTTTGTTGAGTTACGAGATGCTGGAGACCCTGTAGAAATTGCTAAGCGCTACGATGATCAAGGCGCAGATGAGATTACTTTTTTAGATATCACTGCCACATCTGATGAGCGCGATTTAATTTTGCACATCATTGAAGATGTGGCGTCACAAGTATTTATTCCATTAACTGTTGGTGGTGGAGTTAGAGCTGTTGCTGATGTGCGCCGTTTATTAAATGCGGGCGCCGATAAAGTGGGCATGAACTCTGCTGCGGTAGCCAACCCCGACTTAGTATCAGACTCTGCCGCCAAATATGGCTCGCAATGCATTGTTGTTGCGATTGATGCAAAACAAACCGCTCCTGGCATATGGGAGGTGTTTACACATGGTGGTCGCAAAAACACAGGCATCAATGCAATTGCTTGGGCGCAAGAAGTGGCTAAGCGTGGTGCAGGTGAGATTCTGCTTACCAGTATGGATCGCGATGGTACAAAAAATGGTTTCGATTTAGAGTTAACTAGAGCTGTGAGTGATGCCGTACCCATTCCGGTAATTGCTTCAGGTGGTGTGGGTAACTTGCAGCATTTGGCTGATGGCATTACCAAGGGTCATGCGGATGCTGTTTTAGCAGCAAGTATTTTTCACTTTGGCGAATATACCGTTGGTCAAGCTAAGCAGTTGATGGCAGATCAGGGCATACCTGTACGCATTTAATTGATAAAAGTTACGGAACCAATATGAGTCATAACACTTCACAGAAAAATTGGTTAGATCAAGTTTCTTGGAACGAGCAAGGTTTGGTTGCGGTGATTGCTCAAGAGTTTGATACGGGCGATGTGCTCATGATGGCTTGGATGAACAAAGAGTCATTGCAATTAACCTTGGATAAAGGTGAAGCCGTTTACTGGTCGCGTTCCAGAAAAAAGATTTGGCACAAGGGTGAAGAGTCTGGCCATGTGCAAAAAGTGAAAAGCATTCATTTAGATTGTGATGGCGATACTATTCTGATCAAGGTAGATCAAAAGGATCGCATTGCTTGTCACACGGGTGCGCATAGTTGTTTTTTCTTGGATTTAGAAAAAACACCAGTAGGACCGGTTTGGAAAAAATAGTTTAGAGTGCTTGAAATAACACCGATTACTCTGACTAATTAAGTCGACTCAAATAAAGACAGACGGCAATGACTGAACAAGCTAAAAATACTAACAATATGGATGCCATTAAACGATTGGCGGATGTGGTCGATGCGCGTCGCGCAGATTTTTTGGCAGGTAAAGCTGATCCTGATGTTTCTTATATTGCTAAATTATTTAGCAAGGGCGATGACGCTATTTTGAAAAAAATTGGGGAAGAAGCTGCAGAAACGGTTATGGCTGCTAAAGATAGTCGTTTTGCTAATTTGGCCCCAGAGATGCAGTCAAAATTAGTAGGTGAGATAGCTGATCTTTGGTTCCACTGCTTTGTGGCTTTGTCACAATTCAATTTGCGCCCAGAAGATGTTATTGCGGAGCTTGAACGTCGCGAGGGTGTTTCAGGCATTGCAGAAAAAGCATCTAGAAAAGCTTGATTAGCTAAATAAGCAGAGATCAGTGATGAGCCACGAACATTCAGAAAACTGCATTTTTTGCAAAATTGTTTCAGGTCAGATACCAAGTAAAAAAGTTTATGAAGATGAAGAGTTATTTGCTTTTCATGACATTAACCCATCTGCCCCAGTTCACTTTCTAATTATCCCTAAGCGTCATTTTTCAAATTTAATGACAGCAACTAGCGCAGATGAGGCATTACTGGGTAGAATGATGACCATTGCACCGCGCCTTGCTCTAGAGCAAGGATGCCGCCCTGGCGACTCCGGGGGCTTTCGTGTAATGATCAATAACGGTGCTGATGGTGGTCAAGAGGTATACCATTTGCATATGCATGTGATGGGTGGTCCCCGTCCTTGGAAGAAAAATTAATTAGGAGCAAATAATGGGTTCATTTAGCGTTTGGCATTGGATTATTGTTTTAGTCATCGTTTTATTGGTATTTGGTACTAAAAAACTACGCAATATCGGTTCCGATCTTGGTGGTGCTGTTAAAGGTTTTAAAGACGGTATGAAGGGCGCCGAAGAAAAACCAGCCGAGCCAAGCAGCCAAATTCAAAACAATAATGATGGCAAGACAGTGGATGTTCAAGCCAAGGATGTTAATAGAGGTTAATGATTTAGCCAGCAATGGCTAAAAAAGACCGCAGACATCTATCATTATTTCTTAGCTTATATAAATGATCGATCTTGGAGTTTCCAAGCTCGCCCTCATTGCGGTGGTCGCATTGGTGGTGATAGGTCCTGAGCGTTTACCTAAGGTTGCCCGCATGGCGGGCAACCTAATGGGGCGCGCACAGCGCTACATGGCTGAAGTTAAAAGTGAAGTTAACCGCCAGGTTGAGTTGGATGAGTTAAAGAAAATGCAGGAAGCTGCAACCAGTGCAGTCAAAGATGTTCAGTCCAGTATGAATGACATTGGCACAACACTCAATGAAGCCAAAAAAGATCTAGGAGATGTAAATACATCTCAAACATCTAGTGCTTTTGATAGCTATGATGACTTTGCTGATAACGGTGGTTATGCGATTCGTGAGCCAAAAACTAATCTGAGGCAAGGTAGAGACAGCTGGGGCGTTAAAAGAACGGCGATGCCACAGTGGTACAAAAAAACAGCTGGCGTCAAAACAAAGATTCAGTCGGGTGCTGCAAGAGTAAAACGTTTTAGACGTGCGGCAAGCCAACAAAAAACAAGCAAGTCATTTTTTTAGATAAAAAACAGTAAAAAATAAACACCAAAACAAATAAAAAATGTCAGCACAACAAACGCCTGAGCAAATACCTGAGCAAACACCAGAGTCAGATAAAGAAGAGGGTATACAAGAGACCTTTCTAACTCATTTGTTTGAGTTGCGTGATCGCTTGATTAAATCAGTAGCTGCTTTATTGATTGTTTTCTTAGGGTTGGTTTATTGGGCGCCAGATATCTTCCATTTATTTTCTAAACCATTACTAGATGCTTTGCCTAATGGCGGAAGAATGATCGTGACTGATGTCACGGGCTCCTTCTTCGTGCCCATGAAAGTCACTATGTTGGTTGCATTCTTGGGCGCTTTACCTGTGATCATGTATCAGTTGTGGGCTTTTATTGCGCCAGGCTTATACAAACATGAGCGTCAATTAATATTGCCAATTGTTACTAGCAGTTACATCTTATTTATTGCTGGTATGGCGTTTGCCTACTTCTTAGTGTTCCCAACGGTATTCCAGTTTATGGCGCACTACAACGCACCATTGGGTGCTGACATGGCTACAGATATTGATAAGTACTTAAGTTTTGCCATGACAACCTTCTTGGCATTTGGTCTGACCTTTGAGGTGCCAGTTGTTGTGGTGGTACTGGTGAAGCTTGGTATGGTCAGAATCAAAAAGCTTAAAGAAATCCGCCCCTACATCATTGTGGGTGCTTTCGTGATTGCAGCAGTAGTTACGCCACCTGATGTCCTATCTCAGCTATTGCTTGCTGTGCCACTGTGCCTCTTGTACGAGTTAGGTATTTTGGTGGCAAGGTTCTATGAGCCCAAGTTAGAGGAAGTAGGCTGATTCTTCTAATTAATAAGATGCCATAAGCAATTGATTTAATTTGGTTTTATAGGAAAGTGGCTCTAGTATTTAGATAATCCATTGGGTAAAAAACCAAAAAACGTTGTTTTTGGACAACAAATAACCCTATTTGACGATACTGTCATCGTTTTATCATCGAATTTGATGCAAAATCAGCCTAGTACCTAAGTATTTAGGTGCGTTTATTTCACATTAATGGAGATTTACGAATGAAAAAATCACTTATCGCATTGGCTGCTTTAGCAACTGTTGCAACAGCTGCTCAAGCTCAGTCTAGCGTAACTATTTACGGCATTATGGACGCAGGTTTTCGTTCTGAAAATAAAGGTCAAGTAACTGCTAACTCTGCGTTTGATTCACAACAACGCTTGTTAGCTGGTAATTTATCAACGTCACGTCTAGGTTTTAAGGGTACAGAAGATTTGGGCGGTGGTTTAAAAGCTAATTTTACGTTGGAATCAGGAATAACAGCGACTACTGGCGCATCAAGCCAAACAACTACATCATTGTTTGATCGCAAGTCTACAGTAGGATTATCTGGCTCATGGGGTGCCATAGATTTTGGTCGTAACTACAATGCAGGCTTTTTGTTGGGTGCAGCGAGAATTATTGATGCCAATGGATTGGCTTTTGATTCAGTAACTAACACAACAATTACTGGCAACGCGGCTGCTACTGGTAACATTCGTATTAATCCAGTGCTCTCAGTTGTGTCCAACACATCCTTGGGAACAACTAGAGCTGATAACCAAATCGCCTACTCTAATAAAGTTGGAAATGTTGGCGTGGTGTTAACAAGATCAATTGGTGGTGTAGCTGCAGACACAAACGCAAAGCAATCAACATCAGGTTCATTGGCATACTATGGCGGCAGTTACAATTTGGGCGTTGCTGCTCTGGAGCAAAAGGATACTTCAGGTGACAAGCTTAATTACGTCACAGCAGGTGGTAATGTTAAATTTGGTAGCGCAACACTTACTGCAAGTTACTCAGAGCTAAAAGCAGATAAGAATTACAGCGGTGGGCAAACACTTGCAGTAGTAACATCTACTACACAAGCTAATCCATATGGTACTGTTTCTAACGGTGGCAGATCTAAATGGGAAGTTAGCCATGTTGGTTTGACATATGATGCAACACCTTCAGTTAAAGCAATTTTGGCTTACTATGATTTGAAGCTAAAAGGTGATGGTATTACTACAGGCACAGCGCAAACCGTTACTTTGACAGGTATTTATGCGTTGTCTAAGCGTACTGATTTGTATGCTGTAGTTGATACATCGACATCAAAAGATGGTGCTAAGCAAACAGCGCAAGGTGGCGACAAAAATACTGGTTTTATGGCTGGTGTTCGCCACACATTCTAATTTTTCACTGGTTTAACCAGTTAGATTTAGTTTGACTTAAAACCCATCCTGGAAACAGGGTGGGTTTTTTTGTTGCTACTTTATGGGTTAAAACTTATCGTCATTTAAATTAATTTAGTGTTAAATTGAAACTCAACTAATAACAATTACCAAGGAGCGAGTATGAAAAAGTCGTTATTAATTGCACTATTGGGTGTTGGATTGTTTGGGTCAGTTCAAGCTAATACATTAGACAAAATAAAATCTTCTAGTTCAGTAACCATGGGCGTCCGCGAATCTTCAGGAGCTTTGTCATATACCGTAGGTGATGGTAAATATGCTGGATACCACGTTGAAATTTGCCAACGCGTTCTTGGGGATATTCAAAAACAATTAAAGTTAAAATCTCTCAATATCAACTATCAACCGGTTACTTCGCAAAACCGTTTACCCCTAGTCGCTAACGGTACCGTAGATATTGAATGTGGCTCAACAACAAACAATGCTACACGTCAAAAAGATGTTGCTTTTGCTGTTACAACATATGTTGAGGAGGTGCGCATTGCTGTAAAGGCTAATTCTGGCATCACATCACTCAATCAACTGAATGGCAAGAAGGTTGCAACAACAACTGGCACAACTTCAGTTCAATTATTACGTAAACATGAAAAAGCAACTGGTGTGAATTTTGATGAGGTGTTTGGTAAAGATCACGCAGATAGTTTCTTGTTGTTAGAGTCTGGTCGTGCTGATGCATTTGTAATGGATGGTTCAATTTTGGCTGGCAATATTGCAAACTCTAAAAACCCTGGCGACTTTAAGATTGTTGGTGAAGTGATTGCCGTTGAACCAATCGCCATCATGATTCGCAAAGATGATCCTGACTTTAAAAAGTCAGTAGATGACAGCATTAAAAAAATGATGAAAGACGGCACATTGGCTAAGTTGTGGGACAAATGGTTTCTTCAACCAATTCCACCAAAGGGAAATAAAGTGGGTTTAGCTTTATCTGCTAGTACAAAAGAGGCATGGGCTAATCCAAACGACAAGCCGGCTGAAGAGTACGCAAAAAAATAATTCCTGGCTAAAAAGAAAGATATACGTTTAGATGTCTTGGAATTGGGAAGTATTTTGTAAAAGTACTTTAGAAGATGATTTTTCCCCTGTATGTTTTGGTACGGGTGGAGAAATTACCTACCTAGATTGGATGATGTCGGCGTGGGGGTGGACATTATCTGTCTCTGCCCTGGGTCTTGTGGTGGCTATGGTTCTTGGCATTAGTATGGGCACATTAAGAACCTTGCCACCAGACACTAGACTAAATAAGTTTTTAACAATAATAGCCAATTGTTGGGTTGAGTTATTTAGGAATATTCCTGTCTTAGTGCAGGTTTTTCTTTGGTATCACGTTATTCCTGCACTTTTCCCTGTAATGAAAGGCTTGCCATCATTGATTTTGGTAAGTCTTGCTTTAGGATTTTTTACTTCATCCCGTATTGCTGAGCAAATTCGTGCTGGTATTGGAGCGTTGCCGAGAGGACAACGCCTTGCTGCTATGGCGATGGGTCTAACAATAACTCAGTCATATCATTATGTTATTTTGCCAATGGCGCTTCGAATTGTGATTCCACCGCTTACCTCTGAGTCAATGAACATTATTAAAAATTCTTCAGTGGCTTTCGCGGTATCAGTTGCCGACTTAACATTATTTGCAATGCAGGCTCAAGAGGAAACTTCTAAAGGTATTGAAATTTACTTAGGAGTGACGCTGCTATATGTAGTTTCTGCCTTGGTAGTTAATCGTGTGATGTCATTTGTTGAGGCTAAAACTAGAGTGCCTGGGTTTATGGCTGCTGCCAGTAGCGGTGGACATTAGAAAGATGAACCATGAATATTGATTTATCTTTCTATAGTTGGGATTTGATTCGCAGTTATGTATTGAGCGGCTTTTTATTTAGCATTCAATTAACAGTTATAGCTACTGTAGGTGGTATTTTCTTTGGCACTCTGTTGGCTTTGATGCGCCTTTCAGGTAAATCATTATTGGAAACGCCCGCATCAATTTACGTCAACATGATGCGATCTATTCCTTTGGTAATGGTTATCTTGTGGTTCTTCTTATTGATGCCAACTATTTTAGGAAGACCAATAGGCGCCGAGCTATCAGCGATTATTACTTTTATTGCATTTGAATCCGCATTTTTTTGCGAAATCATGCGATCAGGTATTCAGTCTATACCTAGAGGGCAAATATATGCAGGTCAGGCGTTGGGCATGACGTATGCACAAAATATGAGATTAGTGATATTGCCGCAAGCTTTCAGAAATATGATTCCTGTTTTGTTAACGCAAACAATAGTTTTGTTCCAAGACACTTCATTGGTTTACGCAATTGGTGCTTATGACATGCTTAAAGGTTTTGAGGTGGCGGGTAAAAATTTTGGTCGGCCGATTGAAACCTATTTGGCGGCAGCAGTCATTTACTTTTTAATTTGTTTTGGCTTATCTAAATTGGTAAGAGGATTACAACAGCGGGTTGCCATCATTCGGTAAAAACTTAGTTAAATATCTATAGAAAATATGAGATCAACATGATTGAACTAAAGAACGTTTCTAAGTGGTACGGTGATTTTCAGGTTCTAACTGATTGCACTACTGATATTAAAAAAGGCGAGGTAGTTGTTGTCTGCGGACCATCTGGTTCAGGTAAGTCAACTCTCATTAAAACAATTAATGCATTGGAGCCATTCCAAGAAGGTGAAATTACAGTTGATGGTGTGGCTGTGCATGACCCTAAAACTAATTTACCTAAATTACGCTCACGTGTTGGCATGGTCTTTCAACACTTTGAGCTATTTCCACATTTGTCTGTTACAGAAAATCTGACATTGGCTCAAATAAAAGTTTTGGGGCGCTCAAAATCAGAAGCTTTAGAGCATGGCCTTAAATATTTGGATCGTGTTGGATTGTCTGCTCATAAGGATAAATTTCCTGGACAATTATCGGGGGGGCAGCAGCAACGAGTTGCAATTGCCCGTGCTTTGAGTATGGATCCAATTGTGATGTTGTTTGATGAACCAACATCAGCATTAGATCCGGAAATGGTTGGTGAGGTCTTGGATGTAATGGTTCAGTTAGCAAATGAAGGCATGACCATGATGTGCGTGACTCACGAGATGGGCTTTGCAAGAAAAGTTAGTCATCGAGTCATATTCATGGATCAAGGAAAAATTGTTGAAGATTGTCAAAAAGATGATTTTTTTGATAAACCACAAGATCGATCCCCAAGGGCTAAAGAGTTTTTATCTAAGATTTTGGCGCATTAAATAATTAGTTTTTGGTGTTTCAAAATTGAACAATTTTCCAATTTCAGTTGATCAAACAAGAGCTTTAAACCATATATTTCTTAAAGTTCTAGCCAAAAAACAGCTTGGTAATCAAAACTAGGGTTTTCCCGATAGACGCTACACCTTGCATCCTTGATGATTCATTCATAAATGAAAAATTGCATATTTGCGATTTAAGTAACTTGTGGAGAGAAAGATGCAAAAATCGTTGCACATTAATGCTGATAAATGTACTGGTTGTCTGCAATGTGAAATGGCCTGTAGTTTCGAAAACTATGGCGTATTCAATACAGCACAATCACGTATCAAAGTATTCGACTTCCATCACACTGGCAAAAAGGTACCTTACACATGTACACAGTGTGATGAAGCATGGTGTTTACACGCTTGCCCAGTAGAAGCTATTCAAGTAGATGCTGCTTCTGGCGCTAAAGTAGTTCATGAAGACATTTGCGTTGGCTGCAAAGTTTGCACAATCTCTTGCCCATTCGGAACAATCAACTATGTTCAAGAAACTGGCAAAGTTCAGAAGTGTGACTTGTGCGACGGCAATCCTGCCTGTGCAGATGCATGCCCAACTGGTGCAATCACTTATGTGGATGCTAACTGGACTGGTTTAGACAAAATGCGCGAATGGGCAGACAAAGTTGGCAACCAAGCAGCGGGCGCATAAGTAAACAATATTATTGGAGAATCAATATGGCATGGGCTGGAAAATTACTACGTGTAAACCTAACAACAGGTACATGTAAGTCTGAACCCCTCAATATGACATGGGCCAAAGATTATTTGGGCTCACGTGGTTTGGCGACAAAATACTTCACAGAAGAAGTGGATGCAAAAGTTGATCCGCTCTCAGTGGATAACAAAATTATTTGGGCAACAGGCCCTCTAACTGGAACAATGGCTTCAACAGGTGGTCGTTATACTGTTGTGACTAAGGGTCCTTTAACTGGAGCAATCGCTTGTTCTAACTCGGGTGGTTACTGGGGTGCAGAACTCAAGTTTGCTGGTTGGGACATGGTGATTTTTGAAGGTAAATCTCCAAAACCAGTTTATTTATTTATCGAAAATGACAATGCGCAGTTGTTGGATGCTGATTACATCTGGGGTAAAACTGTTTGGGAAACTGAACCTGCCATCAAAACTAAACATCAAGATCCATTGATTCGTGTTTCTTCAATTGGCCGATCTGGTGAAAACGGTGTTTTGTACTCAGCGATTGTTAATGACTTACACCGTGCAGCAGGTCGCTCAGGTGTTGGCGCTGTGATGGGTAGCAAGAACCTTAAAGCAATTGCAGTTCGCGGTACTAAAGGTGTTGGTAACGTTAAAAATCCAAAAGCTTTCATGGCTGCTGCAAAAGAAGCCAAGAAGGTGTTGGCTGGTAACGCAGTAACAGGTCAAGGTTTGCCTGCATACGGTACGCAAGTATTGATGAACGTGATTAACGAAGTGGGCGCTTTGCCAACACGTAATCACAGAGACGTACAGTTTGAAGGTGCTAAAGATATTTCTGCTGAAGCAATGGCTGCACCAAGAGCAACAGATGGTAAAGCGCACTTGGTAACCAATCAAGCTTGCTTTGGTTGCACTATTGCGTGTGGCCGTATTTCTAAGATTGATGAAACGCACTTTACAGTTCAAAACCGTCCTCAATACTGGGGTGCCAATGGTGGTTTGGAGTACGAAGCTGCTTGGGCGCTAGGTGCTGCAAACGGTGTTAAAGATCTTGAGGCGCTACAGTTTGCTAACTTAATCTGTAACGAAGATGGTATCGACCCAATTACATTTGGTGCCACAGTTGGTGCTGTGATGGAATTGTATGAAATGGGTGTTTTAACCAAAGAACAAATTGGTGTCGAAGCACCATTTGGTTCAGCTGAAGCGCTTTGCCACCTTGCAGAAATCACTGCACGTAGCGAAGGTTTTGGTAAAGAGATGGGTTTAGGCTCTAAGCGTTTAACAGAGAAATATGGTCACCCAGACCTATCAATGTCTGTTAAAGGTCAAGAGTTCCCAGCTTACGACGGTCGTGTGATCCAAGGTATTGGTTTGGGTTACGCTACTTCTAACCGTGGTGCTTGCCACTTGCGTGGTTACACGATTGCTTCAGAAGTTCTTGGTATTCCAATCAAGACAGAGCCAACAGACACAGACGGTAAACCAGAATTGCTAAAAGCTTTCCAAGATGCAACAGCTGCATTTGATGCTGCTGGTATCTGTATCTTCACAAGCTTTGCCTGGACACTAAATGATGTTGCTCCACAAGTGCAAGCTGCTTGCGGAGATGAGTTCACAGTTGAAAACTTGACACTCATCGGTGAGCGTATTTGGAATATGGAAAAAGACTTTAACTTGCGCGCAGGTTTCACACGTAAAGATGATGCTTTGCCAAAACGTTTGATGACTGAAGCTGCTAAGACAGGTCCAGCTAAGGGCGTGGTGAGTGGATTAGATAAGATGTTGCCAATCTACTACCAAGTTCGTGGTTGGGACGAAGAAGGTCGCATCAAGCCTGAGACACGTAAGCGTTTAGGTTTGTAATCTTTTTCAGAAGTTTGAGGCGGCCTCTTAATTAATTAGGCCGCCTTTTTATATGGAGTTTTCTGATGAAACACGTAATTCTAGGTAATGGTCCAGCCGGCGTTATTGCTGCTGAAACAATTCGTCAACACAACCCTTCTGATGAAATCATCATGGTTGGTTCTGAGCCAGAACCACCTTATTCCAGAATGGCAATCCCTTACTTACTAGTTGGTAACATCAAAGAAGATGGTACTTACTTGCGTAAGACCAAGAATCACTTTCAGAGCTTAAATATTCAAGAGGTAAGCGGCTTAGCTGAAACTGTTGATATTAAAAACAAACAAGTTAAATTAGCCGGCGGCAAATCATTGGCTTATGATAAGTTATTAATCGCTACTGGGTCTCAACCTGTTCGCCCACCAATCCCTGG
>JACCDQ010313560.1_pt1 | contig 13554 bp, 11 predicted proteins | sample 7446031 | NCBI WGS metagenome assembly JACCDQ01 (sample SAMN15323442, study PRJNA562643) | freshwater metagenome | isolation source: river surface water | place: USA:Blue River Watershed | collected 2017-08-17 | reverse complement strand
TAACTCATTTTTTCAAAGTTTTAAGGGACAAATTTAAGGCGAAAAATTGAAAGATGCTATCCGATTAATCGTTACTTTTGTCTTTGAATTCTCAATACTGTATGGAAACCAATCACCAAAAAGAAGCAACGCTAGAACAAGCCATCGATTTAGGCCTCCGCGCCGACGAATTTGAACACGTCAAAGAAATCCTTGGCCGCACACCAAATTTTACAGAAACAGCTGTTTACTCCGTCATGTGGAGCGAGCACTGCTCTTATAAAAACTCCATTCTTTGGCTCAAAACCCTTCCTAAAGATGGGCCGCACATGTTGGTCAAAGCCGGTGAAGAAAACGCTGGTTTGGTCGATATCGGTGACGGTTTGGGTTGCGTATTTAAAATTGAATCGCACAATCACCCAAGTGCGCTAGAGCCTTATCAAGGTGCTGCCACCGGTGTGGGTGGTATCAACCGCGATATCTTTACCATGGGAGCCCGTCCTATTGCCCAACTCAATTCATTGCGTTTTGGCAATATCGAAGAAGCGCGCACCAAATGGTTGGTTAAAGGTGTCACCAAAGGCATCGGCGATTACGGCAATGCTTTTGGTATTCCAATTGTAGGTGGCGAAGTCTTTTTTGACGAGTCTTACAACACCAACCCACTTGTCAATGCCTTCTCTGCGGGCATCATCGACACCAAAAAAATCATCTCCGCTACGGCAAAAGGCCCAGGTAATCCTGTATTTATTGTAGGTTCAGCAACAGGTAAAGACGGCATTGCCGGCGCAGCTTTTGCTTCTAAAGATATTACTGAAGAGTCTGCCAACGACCTGCCATCGGTTCAGGTGGGCGATCCATTCATGGAAAAGCTCCTCTTAGAGGCTACCATGGAACTTTCCATGACAGATGCCATTGTCGGGATGCAAGACATGGGTGCAGCGGGTATTACCTGTTCAACCTGTGAAATGAGCGCCGCTGGAAATGTCGGAATGGAAATTTACTTAGATCGCGTTCCCACTCGTCAAGAAAACATGTTGCCCTACGAAATCCTATTGTCCGAATCCCAAGAGCGCATGCTTGTGGTGGTTCAGAAGGGCAAAGAGCAAATCGTTAAAGACATCTTTGACAAATGGGATCTCCATGCCGAAGAAATCGGCCACGTTACCGATACCGGCCGTATCCGTTATTACATGAGCGGTGAGCTTGTGGGCGATGTGCCTGCCGAATCACTTGTTTTGGGCGGAGGCGCACCACAATACAAAAGAGAATACACCGAGCCAGCTTACTACCAAGAGTTCAAAAAATTCGATATCTCACAAGTTGCCGAACCACAAGACCTCAAAGTTGTTGCTGATGCCATGCTCGGCTTGCCTAATATTGCTTCCAAGCGTTGGGTCTACGAACAATACGACTCTATGGTCGGTACCCGCAACATGACCACCAATCGCCCGTCAGATGCAGGTATTGTCAATATCAAAGGCACCAACAAAGCCCTCGCCATGACCGTAGATTGCAACTCGCGCTATGTCAATGCCGATCCAGAAGTTGGTACCATGATCGCCGTTTCTGAGGCCGCGCGCAACATTACCTGCGCAGGAGGAAACCCAAGCGCCATCACCAACTGCCTCAATTTTGGCAATCCATACAATCCAGAATCCTATTGGCAATTTGTGGGCGCCATCAAAGGAATGTCTGCCGCTTGCTTGAAATTCGAAACGCCGGTTACGGGCGGAAACGTCTCGTTCTACAATCAAACCGTCATGAACGGCAAAGAAGTGCCCGTGTTCCCGACGCCAACCATCGGCATGATCGGCATTGTCCCAGACAAAGACAAAATCATGACCCTCGATTTCAAACAAAAAGGGGACCTCATTTTCTTGATCGGCGACTACACCGAAGATATCGCATCATCTGAATACCTCGCTACTTACCACGGTGTCAAAGCGTCTCCAGCACCTTATTTCGACCTCGAAAAAGAATTCCAAATGCACCAAGCCATCAAAGGTCTCATTGCAGAAGGATTGGTCAATGCGGTGCACGACGTCGCTGATGGTGGCTTATATGTTTCACTCGTCGAAATGTCAATGCCAAGAGGTTTGGGCTTTGATATCGTTTCCGATGCCGACATCCGTCTAGATGCCTTCTTATTTGGCGAAGGTCAGGGCCGCGCAGTCGTTTCAGTTACCGAAGAACAAGAAGAAGCATTTGTAGAATATATGGTAGCAACCGGAGTCAACATGACGCTCTTAGGGCATGTCACCAAAGGTAAACTTCAAATCGACGAACAGCATTTTGGATTCATCACCGAAGCCAAATCCATTTACGACAACGCCTTGGGCGCACACTTAGAAAAATAAACATGGAATACAACACCACGCGTGGTCCGCTCATTTTACCAGAATACGGTCGCAATGTCCAAAACATGATTGCGCATGCCATGGAACTCACCGACCGAACAGAGCGCAACCTTGCGGCCAAAGCGATTATCGAAGTGATGGGTCAGCTCAATCCGCACCTGCGCGACGTCGAGGACTACCGCCACAAACTTTGGACGCATTTATTTGTGATGTCCAATTTCGAGTTCGATGTAGATTCTCCTTACGAAAAACCAAAACAAGAGGTGCTCAACGAGAAGCCGCAACGCATGGTTTATCCGTCGAGTAAAATCCGTTACGGACATTACGGTAAATACACTCAGACTATTTTAGAAGCATCCAAAGAAGTCAGCATTCCAGAGGAAAGAGAATTCCTCAAGACCACAATGGCCAACTTCATGAAGAAACAGTTTTTGGCTTACAACAATGACACCGTAGAGAATCACGTCATTGCCCAACAGCTCAAAGAACTTTCTAAAGGAGACCTCATTTTGGAGAATCCCGATGATTTAGTCCATACCAATACCCTGCTCAAAACCATGGGAATTGGTCAAAATCAGCAGAAAAACCAACGCTTTAACAAGCAAAAGAGCAACAATAACAACAACAAGTACAAAAAGAAAAAATTCATCAAAAAATAAAGCATGGCTTCTTTTGAAATTTATGGTGGCAAACCACTCAAGGGTGAAATTATTCCGCAAGGGGCAAAAAACGAAGCGCTTCAGGTGCTTTGTGCGCCTTTACTGACTTCAGAAAAAGTCACCATCTCTAACGTTCCAGACATTGTCGATGTCAATAAACTAATTGCCCTTTTACAAACAATGGGGGTCAAGGTAGAAAAAGTCGAGAAAGGCACCTATATTTTTCAAGCAAAAGACATCGACCTCGCCTACCTAGAAACCGAAGATTTCAAGAAACGCGCTTCTTCTTTGCGCGGCTCCATCATGATTGTAGGTCCGCTACTTGCGCGATATGGCCGTGGCTTTATCCCTAAACCAGGTGGAGACAAAATTGGTCGCCGCCGCTTAGACACCCACTTCGAAGGATTCGCACTCTTGGGTGCCAAATTCAACTACGATGCAGGCGAGCACTTCTATTCGGTAGAGGCGGCCAATCTCAAAGGCACATTTATTCACCTCGATGAAGCATCTGTTACGGGTACGGCCAATATTTTGATGGCTGCAGTCATGGCAGAAGGTGAAACAACCTTTTACAACGCCGCTTGCGAGCCTTATATTCAGCAACTCTGTAAAATGCTCAACTCCATGGGTGCACAGATTACCGGCATTGGCTCCAACATGCTCAAAATTCAAGGTGTCAAGACCCTCGGTGGTTGTTTTCACCGCATTTTACCCGACATGATCGAAATCGGTAGTTTCATTGGCTTGGCGGCCATGACCCAATCCGAAATCACCATCAAAGATGTATCCTGGGACAACCTTGGTATCATTCCAAATGTATTCAGAAGACTCGGCATCAAATTGGAGCGCCGTGGCGACGACATCTTTATTCCAGCTCAAGAAAAATACGAAATCGAAACCTTCATCGATGGCTCTATCATGACCATCTACGACGCACCTTGGCCTGGTTTTACCCCAGATTTATTATCGATTATCCTCGTCGTAGCTACCCAAGCAAAAGGTTCTGTACTGATCCATCAAAAAATGTTTGAATCACGCCTGTTCTTTGTCGATAAACTCATCGACATGGGCGCCCAAATTATTCTCTGCGATCCGCACCGCGCCACCGTCATCGGCCTCAACCGCGAACACGACCTCAAAGGAATCGAAATGACCTCTCCAGATATCCGTGCGGGGGTTTCTTTGCTCATTGCCGCACTTTCTGCTAAAGGGAAAAGTGTGATCCACAATATCGAACAAATTGACCGCGGATACCAAGACATCGAGTACCGTCTCAATAATATTGGTGCCGATATCAGAAGAATCGGATGAGAAAGTCAAGTATCCTCATAATTGCCCTTGTAGCTGCTTTTGCTTGTTACGCTTTGTGTTTTAGACAAGAAACAACTACAACACTTCCGCAAGACGCTACAGCACCTGAAATTGCATTGTTGTCGCCTAAAGGCAAAACACTCAAGTTGTCTAGTTTGCGTGGCAAAATGGTATTAGTTGACTTCTGGGCTTCATGGTGTGGTCCGTGCCGCAAAGAAAGTCCAAATGTACTAGAGGCCTATCAGAAATACCATCAAAAAGAATTCAAAGAGGCCAAAGGCTTCGAAGTATTTAGCGTATCCCTAGACCGCGATCAAGAAGCCTGGAAACAAGCAATCCTCGCCGACAAACTCATTTGGAAATACCATGTGCTAGATGTGCAAGGCTTGGCTGCGGCTAATTACCAAGTGGCCACTATTCCGAACGCTTTTCTTTTAGACGGCAACGGAGTAGTTGTGGCAAGTGGTGCTGAACTGCGTGGTCTCAACCTGCACATTACCTTGGATAAATTCTTGAAGTAAGTAAGTCGAGTGCTTTTTAATTTGGGCCAGCTTATATCCGGTCTAATACAAATTCGATGAGTTCGTCCATTGCCTCGTCAATTCCTGTAGAAAAGATTTCTTGAGGCCTATTGGCTACGCCTAAACAGATACTCGTGCATTTGTGCCCGAGGGCCTTTCCAAGTGCAAAGATGGCAGAGCTTTCCATTTCAAAATTGACAATTTGCTGGCCGTTGTCTTGGAATTTTTCAAGCGCTAAGTGAATTTCCGGCATTTTACTGGCCAATCTCAAGGACCTACCTTGAGGCCCATAAAAGCCAGAACTCGTTACCGTAATGCCTTTTCGAATTTTAGGCGAATCATATTTTGCTACCATATCAGCATGGGCTGCGCTGAGGTAGGGATGAATACCCTCCGGGAAATGAACTTGTGTGTTGATTTGGGTCAGTAAGTGTTGCTCTTCTGGATTGAAATCAATTGGATAAAAATGAGCGATGTTGTCGAGGCCTAAGGCATGTGTTGACAATACAAACGTATGCAAGGGCATATCGGCTTGCAGCATCCCGCAAGTGCCAATTCTTGTGATTTCTAGGCCTGTTTTGACCGGTTTTTCTTCGCGCAGCTGCAAATCAATATTTGCCAATGCGTCGAGTTCTGCCATGCAAATATCGATGTTGTCGGTGCCTATACCCGTAGACAACACGGTAATATGTTTGCCTTGATAATACCCTGTATGGCTTACAAATTCGCGGTGTTGAATGCGGTGCGCTACCGAATCAAAAAAACGAGAAATTTTAGCTACGCGGTCTTGATCACCAACGAGAATAATTTTGTTGGCGAGTTGATCGGGTTGGAGGCCAAGGTGGTATACAGCACCCTTTGAATCAAGAACCAATTCTGTTGCTGGGAACTGCATCAATTAAGAAGGTAAGGGGTCGTCATTTAGAGCGAACCAAAAACCTTGGCTAGAAGGTCTGTGATGCGCGCTGCCGGATTCATTCTGATTTTATCCTCCTCCTGTTGAACAAGGATAAAAAGTCCTGCGATTGCTCTTTCCGTGACAAAAGCGTCTAGATCAGGATTGATTTTCTCCCCTCCAGTAAGCGCCATGGCTTGGTTGTATTTGGTCATGAGGGGTGTCCACTTTGCGGTGAGGCTTACCTTTGCCGTAGCTTCCTTCACTTTTGGTAAAAACGCATTGTAAAGCTGTTGGCTCGTTTGATTTTTGAGGAAAGTGGTTGCTGCACCGTTGCCGCCTTTGAGAATGGCAAAACCATCTTGCACACTCATGTTTAAAATGGCTTGTGTGAAAATGGGAAGCGCTTCTTTCACCGCTTCTTCAGCTGCTCTGTTGAGCGTAGTTTCGAATTGCTCCACTTGATTGGTCATTCCCAACTGCAAAGCTTTTTCTTTGACCTTAAGCGCGTCAGGAGGGAAGGGTAGTCTGATTTGTGCATTTCCCAAAAAACCGTCTAAAGCAGCGCTTTTAGTTACGGAATTTTTGATGCCAACTTGCAAGGCCTCCTTTAATCCGGAGATAACTTCTTCGTTTGTCAATTGAGGTGTTTGTTGAACTACCTGGGTAGGCACCTTGATTTGCACATCCTTTGCAAGCTCTTTGAGTTTTTGAGCGCAAGAGGTTTGGGTTAAAATGAGGATGAGCGAAAGCGGGAGAAATATATTTTTCATGGCCTATCTAATCACATGAATCATGCCAGTTTTTTCAGTCTTGCCATCGGTGTCTTTGTCTTTGAACCAAGCTTTCCAAGAATAGGTGCCGGGCTGCACTTTGACGCCATTGTAGTAGCCATCCCAGAACCCTTTTGTATCATAGGTTTCCCAAATGACTTCGCCCCAACGGTTGTAGATTTCTAAATGGAAGTTCTCGTAGTCGATGCCTTCTAGGTAGAAAGCCCAAACTTGGTTGTGTTCGTCGTCGTCTGGTGTAAAGGCAGTTGGCGCATAGAAGATGACATCAGATACGACATCGATATCAATTGTAATAGAGTCTGAACAGCCATCAACGGTTGTAACTGTAAGCATAATTGGGTAAGTGCCCATGATGCCTTCTGGGTAGGTGATCATGGCGCTAGAACCAGTGCTTACAATATTTGTGGCACCTGGTGATGACCAGCTGTACTGAGCGATATTGCCCATGGAAACGTCGTTGGTTTGAACGGTTGTTTCAAACCAAGTAACAGGGTTTTTAGAAATGGTGAAGTTTGCAGTTGGGTTGTCGGTTACTGTAACGTGGTCATCGAAGAAACCATTGTAGATACAGCCATGAATAGAGGTCATGACAACCGAGAGGTCATAGACACCTGGCTGAACGATCGTATGGAAGAGGTCGTCTTGGTTAGGAACTGTGAAGCTATCGCCGTTGGAGAAGAGATATGCGGTAGATGCAATATCTTGACCATTTGTAGACATATTGTGTAACTGGAAGTCACCAGGAGTACAAATTTGGTTGTCTACTGCAGTAATGACCGGGATGATTTCTAAAGGGAAAACGATGGTCATACACTCGGTAGTGGTTGGTGAGCCACAAGCCTCGCTGAGCGTGACGCAATAGACGGTTCCAGAATTGATAGGGTCAACGGTGATGTTTGTGCCATTGCCAACAGGAATGCCGTTTTCAGTCCAAGAGAAGGTATAGGCACTTGAGCCACCCGCGCCTGTTGCAGAAAGTAAAATACTTGCTTCAGAACAAATCATGGTGTCTTGTGTCAAGAAGGTGATGTCTAGCGGGCTCGGTTGGTTGATGTTTACCGAAATGGTTTGGATACAGCCATTGGCATCGGTTACCGTACACGTGTGTAGACCTGCGCCGAGATCGAGGGCGGTAGCTGCCAAAGAAGAGGAGATGTCCCAATCAAAAGTATAAGGAGCGGTACCTAATTGTACGTCGATAGTTGCTTCGCCATTGGCAATGGTGTAGCAGTCTGCATCGACAACGTTTGTGGCACTTAATACCATTGCAGGAATCTCAGAAATGGTGACATAAATGGTGTCTGAGCAACCTGTTGTGTTAGAGGCATAACACCAATAGTTGCCCGCACTGAGGCCTGTAGCGGTCTGTGTATTCTGACCATTGCTCCATTGGTAGGTAATGACACCTGTTGCTGGGGTGACGTTTGCGGTTGCTGTCCCGTCGTTTCCACCTGGGCAAGATACCAAAGTTGTAGTGGCGCTGAAACTTGCTGGGGTGTCTCCAACTACAGCTGTGGCAGTTGCACTACAGCCATTTCCATCAATTTGAGTTACAGTGTAAGTGCCAGCGAAAAGATTGTTGACAGGATTGCCCGTGAGTGCACCAGGGTTCCATGTATAAGTGCAAGGGGTAGGTGAACCAGCACCAGGTGTTGCAGTAGCACTACCAACACCCTGGGTACAGATGTCAGGAAGGGTTGTTGCGGTTACAGATGGTGTAGCGCGCGTGATCCAGGTGGTGTCTTGGGTAATGGAGCCAATGCTGGTTCCGCAAGCTGCGCCTGATAAGAAATAACCGGTGGTTCCGGGCGGAACAATATTGACGTTTAGTGTACCATTATTGTAAGGGAAGGTTTGCCCATTTGTGTTCGCCCAAACGAAGTTGCTACCAGGGCTGTTTACCATTATATATGGTATTTGTGACATGGTGTAAGAAGCAGTGTTGCTTGGTGAAGTTGGCAAGAACCTACGGCCATCTTGGTTGGCACCCCAAACCGAGTTATTTCTACCTGGCGTAATGTGGGCAGTAGGCATCGGCATGTTGTTTTCGGAGCCTTGAATGGCCAAACCACCGTTCCAACCTGCGCAAATTGGTTTGTTACCAATGTGCAATTCAAAAATATTGGAGGTTTCGTACATCACAATGGCCATATAATTACATTGTGCTGTACAGCTAAACATCATGATGTTTTTGTAAAGAACCACAAATTTGCGGTTGGGCGCTGTGCCTAGTGTTTGATACTGAATTTGACCACCTAAAGACGGGTTGATGTCTTGGTAAGTGAGCATAATGCTGTTTTTTGCAGAGGTAAAACCTGCGTTGGGTAGTGTTCCAACGCCGCTGAGTGCCCAAGGGCAATAACCACCTGCATTCGCGAGGTTAAATGAAACGAGTCCGTTTGAACCAATTACACATTGAGAATACGTGTTGCCATAAAAGCTAAAAGGAAAGCCAATATTGACTGTCCCTGACCAAGAGTCATCTGATAAAGAGACGTTTGTTGGTGCATTGAGATAAAGCCCTGCAGCGGTGCCTGGTGAAGTTCCAGTGTTGCAATTATTGATAATGACAGCCTGACCAGGACAAACAGTTGCATCTTGGCCTAAACATAAGGTAACTGGGCCTTGCGCAATGGCATTCGAGGCGTTCAGTAGGTGAATCGCAAAGAAGAGTAAGCCGGATGCAGCTGCGCGTAAAGTAGATTTTATTTTCATGCTAGTTGTGTTCAAAATAGTAGGTTCTCCCCTCAAACGTAAAAGCTTGAAGAAGGGTTGCTTTGAGCGTGGTAAAAATAAGTACTTTTTTGTCGAAGGTCAAATTTATAAGAAGGCATTTTCAAGACACTTTAAATTAGTGTCATCTTGACACTAATAAATTGTTGAAAAAAGATGGTTTTTGGACCTTATTTTGAATTATTTTTGCCCAAGTTTACAAACTATAACACCTTATTTAATATGTCAAATCAGTATCACGCAGAAATCGAGGCTTTCATGGATCGTGTTCGCGCAAAAAACGGCCACGAGCCAGAATTTTTGCAGGCGGTTCAGGAAGTAGCCGAAGCGGTTATTCCTTTTATTGAGGCTAATCCGAAATACAAAACAGCACAAATTCTCGATCGCATCGTAGAACCAGAACGCACTATTATTTTCCGTGTTCCTTGGTTAGATGACAACGGCAATGTTCAAGTCAATCGTGGATACCGCGTAGAATTCAATAGCGCTATCGGACCATACAAAGGTGGTTTGCGTTTTCACCCTTCTGTAAACCTTTCAATTCTTAAGTTCTTAGGTTTCGAACAAATCTTCAAAAACTCCCTCACTACATTGCCTATGGGCGGTGGTAAAGGTGGTTCTGATTTTGATCCAAAAGGCAAATCAGACAACGAAGTCATGAAATTCTGTCAATCCTTTATGTCCGAGCTCGCTCGTCATATTGGTCCCGACACAGACGTTCCAGCAGGTGACATCGGTGTAGGTGGTCGTGAAATTGGCTACATGTTTGGTCAGTACAAGCGTTTGCGCAATGAATTTACAGGTGTATTAACTGGTAAAGGCCGCAACTGGGGTGGGTCGTTGATCCGTCCAGAGGCTACAGGTTACGGTACTGTATATTTCGCAAAAGAAATGCTTGCTACCAAAGGTGAGTCATTCAATGGTAAAATTGTTGCGGTGTCAGGTTCTGGTAACGTAGCGCAATACGCTTGTGAAAAAGCAACGCAACTCGGCGCAACAGTTGTTACGCTTTCAGATTCTGAAGGCTATATCTACGATGCAGCTGGTATCGATGCTGAAAAATTAGCGTGGGTCATGGACCTCAAAAACGTACGTCGCGGTCGTATCTCCGAATACGTGAAGCAATATCCAAGTGCTCAGTTTGTAGCTGGTAAGCGTCCGTGGGAAGTAAAAGCGCATATTGCACTTCCTTGTGCCACACAAAACGAACTCAATGGAGAAGAAGCACAAGTGCTGATTTCAAATGGCGTGATGTGTGTTGCCGAAGGTGCCAACATGCCTTCAACACCAGAAGCGATCGCTGCTTTCCAAGCTGCAAAAGTGTTGTTCTCACCAGGTAAGGCATCGAATGCTGGTGGTGTGGCTACTTCAGGTTTGGAGATGTCTCAAAATTCTTTGCGTTTGTCTTGGTCAGCTGAAGAAGTAGATCAGCGCCTCCATGGCATTATGGTCTCTATTCATGAGGCTTGTGTCAAATACGGTAAAGATGCCGATGGCATTGTTGATTACGTGAAAGGTGCGAATGTCGCTGGTTTCGTAAAAGTTGCTGACGCTATGCTTGACCAAGGTTTGGTTTAAGCAGTCAAATTATAATTCAAAAGAAAAGGCCTTCTCTCGGAGGCCTTTTTTTATTTTTGCAAAACATGTTTTTCAGACTGCTCCTTTTTTTACTTCTTTCTACGCAGACAACTTTGCGTGCACAAAATTTTCTCGGAGTGGGTGCTTCCATACACCGTTACGACCAAGTACTGAGTGTGAAAGTGCTAAAGCCTTTCGATTTAGGTGGCCTAGGTCTAGATCTAGGCTTGGGAGTTGAACGCAGCTTACAAGGCGCCTTGGCACCAGCGGTAGGTCTTTTTTGGATAGATGCGCTTACCCAATATGCCTTCAAGAAAACCTTGCCTTTTTATTCGTTTCGCTACCAATGCGATATGCAAAAATCTACTTTTCTAGACCTGCACCAGGGCATTTATGGTGGTTTAGGTTTGGCGTTTGGTCCAAAATATGAATGGGGAGTGGCGCTTTTTGCAGGGCTAGCCATGGAATCCTTATCAGGAATCAACTATCCACATAAGCCCCTCTTTTTTAACCCGCAGCTGCAGTTACATTACTTTTTATTCCGTGACTAAATACCAATTTCATTCGCTTCTTTTTTTTATCCTGAGCATATTCTTGTTCGCTTGCCGCAAACAGGAAAGTTATCCTGATGTGCAGATTTTTGGTCATGCGGGTATGGGCATGGATATCGGCATGAGTGCCTTTCACGACAATTCGTTAGAAGCAATTGAACTTGCGTTGTCTTTGCCTACTGTAAATGGTGTAGAGGTAGATGTGCGCATGAGTGCGGATGGTACGCTTTGGCTGTATCATGAAAATAAATTGGAAGCGCACACAGATGGCGTTGGCTGCATATTTGAAAAGACAGATGAAGAACTCGAAAAAGTGCGCTATAAAAGTTTGCATCGTGAGAAGTTGGCGCGTTTGGATCAAATTTGGACATTTATCCGTCCTCAACACAAAGTCATTTTAGATCTCAAACACTGGAATGAATGCACGATGGGTTATGTCGATATGCAGCGTTTTCAAGAAGCATTGTACGCTATTCCATTGGAATTCAGAAGTCAAATTATTTTAGATTCTTCTAATCCGAATTGGCTTGCCCAAATAAGTCAGGACTTTAAGGTGGTGTTTTCTACGGTTGCTTTTGATGAAGGGCTCAAGCAGCTGCAAAAGGTTCCCATGCTTGTAGGCCTAATGATGCGCAGCAAGGATATTTCAGCCGAACAAATTGCGCAACTGAAAACCATGGGCAAAGAAAGCTACCTTTTTGAAATGCGCTCGAGCAAAAAACAAAGGGCCGCTTTACAAAAGCAGCCCTCGGCGATATTAGCTGATGACCCGCGCGGAGCGTTGGTCATTCGAGATTGAATTTAGGCCTTGTAAAAAGGCAATTTAACGACCTTAGCTTTGATGCCTTTTTCTCTGATTTCGATAAAGATTTCGGAGTCCAACGCGCTGTGTGAGGTCTGTACATAACCTAAGCCGATGGCTATTTTCATGCTTGGAGACATCGTGCCTGAGGTCACTTTGCCAATGACTGCGCCGCTTGCATCTAAAATAGGATAGTCGTGGCGTGGAATACCGCGATCTGTCATTTCAAAAGCGACTAGTTTTCTGCTTACGCCCGCTTCTTTTTGTGCTTTTAAGTATTCAGCATCTGTGAAGTCTTTGGTGAATTTAGTGATCCAGCCAAGGCCAGCTTCAAGAGGTGAGGTGCTGTCGTCGATATCGTTGCCGTACAGACAAAAGCCCATTTCCAAGCGAAGGGTGTCGCGGGCGGCAAGTCCAATTGGCTTGATGCCCCAGTTGGCGCCGGCGCTAAATACGGCATCCCAAAGTTTTTCGGCGTCTTCGTTCTTGACATACACTTCAAAACCACCCGAGCCGGTATAGCCGGTGGCAGACACCATTACGTTTTCAATACCTGCAAAAGTGCCGTATTGGAAAGTGTAGTAGGTCATGTTGCTCAAGTCAATTGAAGTGAGGCTTTGCATGGCTTCAGCAGCTTTTGGCCCTTGAATGGCAAGTAGTGAATATTGGTCGGAAAGGTTTTGCATCTCCACACCGAGGTCGTTGTGGCTAGCAATCCAGTTCCAGTCTTTTTCGATGTTAGAGGCGTTGACGACAATAAAATATGTTTCGGCGTCAATTCTGTAGATGATGAGGTCGTCTACAATACCGCCTTTGCCGTTGGGCATGCAGCTGTATTGTGCTTTGCCATCAAAAAGAACGGCAGCGTCGTTGGTACAGACTTTTTGGATGAGCGCCAAGGCATTTGGTCCTTTTAACAAGAACTCGCCCATGTGAGAAACGTCAAAAACACCCACGCCATTGCGGACGGTGTCGTGTTCTGCATTGACGCCTTCGTATTGTACGGGCATATTGTAGCCAGCGAAAGGTACCATTTTGGCGCCAAGTTCGATGTGCTTGTGGCTGAGGGCTGTGTTTTTCATGTTATCCTTTAACGCGTTCTACGTAGACACCTGTGCGGGTATCGATTTTGATGACCTCACCGTTGTCGATGAACAAAGGAACGCGAACTTCTGCGCCTGTTGCGATGGTTGCGGGCTTCATGGAGTTGGTTGCGGTGTCGCCTTTAACACCTGGCTCGGTGTAAGTAACCTCAGAGATGATGTACATTGGCAATTCGACTACCAATGGCATTTCTTCTTCTGCATGGTATAAGATGTTTACAGTCATACCTTCTTGTAAAAACCCTGATTTTTCGACCATTTTAAGCGG
>JACCDQ011614541.1_pt1 | contig 13561 bp, 11 predicted proteins | sample 7446031 | NCBI WGS metagenome assembly JACCDQ01 (sample SAMN15323442, study PRJNA562643) | freshwater metagenome | isolation source: river surface water | place: USA:Blue River Watershed | collected 2017-08-17 | reverse complement strand
TGCCAGATTGGACCAAAACTTCTCATAATGCCAGCCTATGAAAAACAGAAAACTCGGACAATTCCAAGTCAGTGAAATTGGCTTGGGCTGCATGAATTTGAGCCATGCTTATGGCGCTCCCGTATCTGAAGCGCAAGCAGAAAAAGTGTTGCTCACAGCACTCGATGCTGGCGTCACATTTTTTGACACAGCAGCTTTGTATGGTTTTGGTGCCAACGAAACCTTGGTGGGCAAAGTTCTCAAATCCCATCGTCAAAAATTCACCTTGGCCAGCAAATGCGGCATGACGGGTGTCGATGTGAACGGCGATGGCAAATTGGTGCGCGTCATCGATGGACGCCCTGAAACCATTCGCAAGACGTGCGAAGACGCGTTAAAGCGATTACAAACCGATGTCATCGATTTGTATTACTTGCACCGATGGGACAAAAAAGTTCCTATTGAAGACAGCGTGGGTGCACTCAGCGATTTGATTCGACAAGGCAAAATTCAAAGCATTGGTTTGTCTGAAGTTTCTGCCAGCACATTGCGCAAAGCACATGCTGTACATCCCATCACAGCGGTACAAACTGAATATTCTTTGTGGACACGCAATCCTGAAATAGCGGTGCTCAAGGCGTGCGAAGAATTGGGCACGACCTTTGTGGCATTCAGTCCTGTGGCGCGTGGATTCCTTTGCGGTCCCGTGGATATTCAAGCCTTGGATGCCAAGGACATTCGCAAATCCATGCCTCGTTTTGCAGCTGACAACTACGCTGCAAATTTCAAGCTATTTTCGCCTTATCAACAACTAGCCCATGAAGCGGGTTGTTCGCCTGCGCAATTGGCATTGGCGTGGTTGCTGCACAAAGCCCCGCACATCATTCCCATTCCAGGCACCACTAGCGAAAAACATTTGTTGGACGACTTGGGTGCGGCGACCGTCAAACTCAATGCCGATTTGATAAGTCGTGTAGCAGCGCTGATCAATGAGCGCACAGTGACGGGTAGTCGCTACAACGCGCAGGCCAACTCGGAAGTGGATACTGAAGTATTTGAAGACTGATCAAGATCTTTTAAACGACAACCTGTCAAAGTTTTTTGAGGCTATTGGGTCGATTTGCGCGTTAAGCTTTCAATCTGTTTGCGCAACCATTGGTGTGCTGGATCATTTTGATACCGCAAATGCCAAACCATGTACATCGGCAGGCTAGGGCAGGGAACGGGTACCTCTGTGCTGGCAAATTCTTGCATCAACGACCCCGACAACATGCTAGGTGCTGTGACCAGCATATCGGTACCTCGCAAAAAGCCCGGCAGAGCTGCGAAGCCTGGCACCATGACTTGAAATTGTCGATGAATACCTTGGTCGATCATGTGTTGGTCTAAGTCTAGCGCTCGCTTTGGGCTGTACATCACTGTGGCGTGCAGGGCTAATAAATAGTCTGATTTTTTGCTTGGTGCCTTGCGCACTTGCCCATCAAAAAAAACACGATAGCGATCGACAAACAATCGTTTCTGCATCACATCTGTCGCCTCGGGTGGCCTGGGGCTAATGGCCAATTGGCAGTGCTCTTGCCTGAGCATTTCCAAGCTGGGAATGTCCGATGGAATGACCCGCAGGGTTACCCCAGGTGATTGGGACCTTAACTTTTTCATGAGTGCGGGCAATAACAATTCTCTTTGAAAGTCATTGGCTGCAATGGTGAGTTGGGTGCGCCACTTGGCAGGATCAAAACTTTCAGCATGCGCAAAACGTTCAAGGTCGCCCAGCAAGCTGCGCGCTCGCACTGCCAAGGCCTCTGCTTGGGCCGTGGCTGCTATGCCGCGTCCTGACTTCACAAACAAAGGGTCTCCCGTGATGGCGCGCAGTTTGTCTAATAAGTGGCTGACGGCAGACTGTGTGACGCCAAGCTGATGCGACGCTTGCGTGACCGAGCCCGTGTCAATCACTGTGACCAACAGTCTTAGCAACTTGGCATCCAAATCTAACCAATCTAATTTATTCATGATATTAATATTAAATCATCTGTTTATTTAATTTGATGGGCAATAGATACTTCTGCCATCAACTTCATGATTTGAGACAGGAAAACAACATGGCCATACCCGGAACCATCCCCTTTGATGGCGAACAAGCACAGAAGGGCTACGCCCTGAACAAGATGTGTTTTTCATTCAATTCTGCTGGCAACAGAAAAGCATTTCTGGACGATCCAGAAGCCTATATGAAACGATATGAGTTGAATGAAAGTCAAGCTAATGCCATTCGTTCGAAGCAAGTGTTGGCCTTGATTGCTGCAGGAGGCAACGCGTATTACTTGGCCAAGTTTGCGGGCATCTTTGGCCTTGACATGCAAGACATTGGCGCGCAACAAACCGGCATGACCAAGGAAGCGTTTCAAGCCAAACTTCGAGCTGCTGCCAATACCTGATCGCATTGAATAAAGGAGTACATCATGGCAATAATCATCGGTGGCTTGGCCACATCACACATTCCCGCCATTGGGGGAGCCATTCACAATGGCAAACAGCAAGAACCTTACTGGAAGCCCTTTTTTGACGGTTTTCCACCTGTTCAAAATTGGTTAAAGACAGCTAAACCTGATCTGGTGGTGGTCTTCTATAACGACCATGGATTGAACTTTTTCTTAGACAAAATGCCCACCTTTGCGGTGGGGGCAGCTGCGCAATACAACAACGCGGATGAAGGTTGGGGCATTCCAACCTTGCCACCATTTCAAGGCAATCCAGACTTGTCTTGGCACATCATCAATCACTTAATCGCCCAAGACTTTGACATCACCACTTGTCAAGAAATGTTGGTAGACCATGCTTGCACTTTACCTTTGAAGTTGTTTTGGCCAGAGGGACCTTGTCCGGTCCAAGTCGTGCCCATTTGTATCAACACAGTTCAATTCCCCTTGCCTTCTGCGCGGCGAACCTACGCTTTAGGAAAAGCGGTTGGAGAAGCCATTAGCCGCTGGGATTCAAATCTAAAAGTAGCTGTCATTGCATCGGGGGGCTTAAGTCATCAACTGGATGGCGAGCGTGCAGGCTTTATTAACAAATCCTTTGATTTGGAGTTTATGGACAGTTTGGTAACCAACCCAGAATGGGCGACGCAATTCGATAGTTTGACATTGGTTGAAAAATCGGGAACGCAAGGTGTTGAATTGTTGATGTGGCTGGCCATGCGTGCGGCGTTGACCGGTGCTTCGGGACGTGTTCGTGAAGTACATCGCAACTATCACATTCCTATTTCCAATACCGCAACTGGCCTGATGGCATTTGCTGTTGAATGAATGATATTGAGGGTTAACCCGTATCTTAGGGTGTCGCCAAGAAAGAAGGAAACATGCATAATATTTCCAGTCCGTGCGGTTGGTTAATTATCAAACCGGTTATCAACTGCATGTTTTCCTTCTTTCTACCCATCGCCTTTGAGCGCCACTTCTATGACCACCGTTCTCCAAAGTTTTGTCGCCGGCCGTTGGGTTGGTCAGCAGTCTGCACAAGCCCTTCACAGCGCCATCAATGGCAAAGAGGTGGCATTTGCCCACGCTGAAAGCTTAGATTTTGCCGAGGCTCTGCATTACGGTCGCACCACGGGCTTGCAGGGCATGCTGGCCATGGACTTCCAACAACGTGCCGCAGCTCTGCGCGCATTGGCCAAGTATTTGGGCGAACGCAAAGAAGAGTTGTATGCCATCTCTGCGCATACCGGCGCCACACGCATTGACTCTTGGGTCGACATTGAAGGCGGCACAGGCACTTTGTTTGCCTATGCAGGCATGGCCGCTAGCGAACTGCCAAGTGGCAACTTGATTCACGAAGGGCCTGTTGCGCCTCTGGGCAAAAAAAATACTTTTGCGGGCACCCACATTTTGGTGCCTCGTGGTGGTGTAGCGGTTCACATCAATGCGTTCAACTTTCCTGTTTGGGGCTTGTTGGAAAAATTTGCACCCACCTTCTTGGCCGGCATGCCTTGCATTGGTAAGCCAGCCACCGCCACAAGCTATTTGACCGAAGCCTTGGTTCGCATGATTGACCAGTCTGGCATCCTGCCCAAAGGTGCACTGCAACTGATCATTGGTAGCACCGGTGACTTGCTCGACCGCTTAGATGTGGCCGATGTGGTGACCTTCACGGGCTCTGCCGATACAGCCGCCAAGTTGCGTGTCAATGCCAACGTGGTTCGCAACAGCATTCCCTTCAACGCTGAGGCTGACTCATTGAACTGCGCCATCTTGGCCGACGACGTCACACCCGATGACGAAGAGTTCGATTTGTTTGTCAAAGAAGTGGTGCGCGAAATGACCGTGAAGGCGGGTCAAAAATGTACCGCCATTCGCCGCGCCATCGTGCCCCGCAAACACCTCGATGCCGTTGCAGAAAAAATCAAAGCACGCTTGGCCAAAGTGGTTGTGGGTGACCCTTCCGTTGAGGGTGTGAAGATGGGCGCTTTGGCTTCCAAATCACAACAATCCGACGTCGCCGAGCGCGTGGCCTTGTTGCGACAAAGCGCCGAGTTGGTGTGCGGTGGCGATGCCAATTTCAGCTTGGTGGGCGAGGGCGTTGCCAACGGTGCGTTCTTCCAACCCACTTTGCTCTTGTGCCAGCAACCCTTGAACACCGACAGTGTTCACGACATCGAAGCCTTCGGTCCTGTGAGCACGCTCATGCCTTACGACAACATGGAAGAGGCCATGGCCTTGGCCAAGCGCGGCAAGGGCAGCCTGGTGGGTTCCTTGGTCACCAAGATACCTGAAGTGGCCGCACAAGTGGTGCCACGTTTGGCGGCCAACCATGGCCGTTTGCATATCCTCGACCGCGAGTCTGCCGGTGAATCGACCGGCCACGGTTCTCCCTTGCCTTCCTTGAAGCATGGTGGCCCAGGTCGTGCTGGCGGTGGTGAAGAGTTGGGTGGCATTCGCGCTGTGACCCACATGATGCAACGCGCTGCGGTGCAAGGTTCGCCCACCATGTTGACGGCTGTCACCCGAGAATATGCTCGCGGCGCCAAGGTCATTGGAACTGGCACGCATCCGTTCAAGCGCTATTTTGAAGAAGTGCAAATTGGTGAATCGCTGCTTACCGCTTCACGCGTGATTGGCGAAGCCGATGTCAAAGCCTTTGGTGAACTGACCGGTGACATGTTCTACATGCACTTTGACGACGAAGCGGCCAAAGCCTCAGCGTTTGGCAAACGCATTGCACATGGCTATTTGGTTTTGTCAGATGCTGCAGGTTTATTCGTGGTGGCCGAACCCGGTCCTGTCTTGGCCAATTACGGTTTGGACACCTTGCGTTTTGTAAAGCCTGTGGGTTTGGGCGACAGCATTCAAGTTCGCCTGACTTGTAAGCGCAAAATTGATCGCAACAAAAAGGACGCCAACGGCCAAGGGCAGGGCGTCGTAGCATGGGATGTTGAAGTGACCAACCAGGACAAAGAACTGGTGGCCAGTTACGACATCCTCACCCTGGTGGCCAAAAAAGGCTAAACGCTGCAACTTCAAAATCCCTACAAATACTGGGCTTAATCTGAAAGTGGATTGGCAAAACAATCCACTTCATTTCTAATCAGGGCATCGTTGGGGAGTAGCTTAATTTCTTTGTGTTCAGTTCATGTCAAAGTTTTCGGTTTTGGCAACACGAAGAAATCAACAAATCGTCATTACGGAGTTTTACTCCCGGTTTGTTGGGCATATAACTGATTCATAACAAGCAAAGCAAGACCTTCGATCTCTCGTGTTACTGCTGCCTACAAGGCAACAGTAGCTTGTTCGGATCGTTATTGAAGGTCTCTCATGGAATTGTTCTCAATGCCATGGTAGTCAGCTTTGCTGGCCATCATACTTATCGACTTGGTTTTAGCTGGCGACAACGCCATCGTCATTGCGCTTGCAGCGCGTAATCTCCCGCCTGAACACCAAAACAAAGCCATCGTATGGGGCACCGTAGGTGCCATCGTGGTGCGCTCGGCCATGACCGTGGGCGTGGTGTGGCTGCTCAAAATACCCGGCCTCATGCTGGTGGGTGGACTGGGGCTTTTGTGGATTGCCTACAAACTCATCTCAGACACATCAGAAGACGAGCACCAAGGCGTCGGGGCCACCACATTCTGGGGCGCCATGAAAACCATCATTGTTGCTGACGCCTTGATGGGTGTTGACAACGTGTTGGGCGTTGCAGGTGCTGCCAATGGCTCTTTCGATTTGGTGATCATTGGTCTTTTGATCAGTATTCCTATCGTTGTCTTGGGCAGCAAACTCGTATTGCGCTTGGTTGAAAAATGGCCTCTGATCATTCATCTTGGTGCCGCTGTTTTGGCCTTCACGGCAGCCCAAATGATCATCAACGAAAAGTTATTGGACCCCTTGTTTGACGGTGGGGAACTGATCAACAACATTGCTCGCGGCTTGACTTACTTGGTGGCTATCGCAGGCGTGTTGGGATTCGGCTGGTGGGCGACCAAGCGCCAGCAAACAAGCGAGACTGAAACTCAGTCGATTTAATCATTCATCAACCTCGGAGAAAATAAAATGGAAACATTCATTGTTTACATCGATGACAAGCAGTATGCACTCCAACAACTGGTTCCTATGTTGCCTTCAAACGGTAGCAACACAAGCTCTGCCAGGTGGGTGTTGATTGGTTGTCCCCCCAGATTGAATCGCCACACAGGCCGTTGGCTGACACACACGGCCCAAAAGAAATGGCGCCAAGAGTGGACGGAAGAAACCACTGCTGCTGCCTCTGAATTGTTGCAAACTGCAGGCAATGAAGTCAGTGTGCGTACGGCCCATGGTTCTTTGGTTGAACTCACCAAGCAAATCAAAGCAGAATTGGGCCAGGCTCGTGTCATTGATGCGCGTCGTCCCAAGTTGGCGGTCAATCTTGACCCTGTCACAGCGGACCAACCCCAAGACAAATCCACTTGGGCCTTGCCCAGTGGTGTCCTGGCGATGAGCGCAGCCATTGTGATGGCTAGCGAATAAGCCATTTAACCCATCAAAAAAGCCCCTCAAGCATGTGCTTGAAGGGCTTTTTTGTTGAATACAAGACAGCTGATAGCTGTCTTGTATTGTTTTACATCGTGTCGATGAAGCTGCGCAGTTTGTCGCTGCGGCTAGGATGCTTCAACTTGCGAAGTGCTTTGGCTTCAATTTGACGAATGCGTTCGCGTGTCACGTCAAACTGCTTGCCTACTTCTTCCAAGGTGTGGTCGGTGGACATTTCAATGCCAAAACGCATGCGCAGCACTTTGGCTTCGCGCGGTGTGAGGCTGTCCAAGATATCTTTGACCACATCTCGCAAGCCGGCTTGCATGGCGGCATCGATAGGCGCTGTGTTCGCGCTGTCTTCGATGAAATCACCCAAGTGGCTGTCGTCATCGTCACCAATGGGCGTTTCCATGGAGATAGGCTCTTTGGCAATCTTCATGATCTTGCGAATCTTGTCTTCAGGGATTTCCATCTTCTCGGCCAAGATGCTGGCATCGGGCTCGAAGCCAAATTCCTGCAAGTGTTGACGAGAAATACGGTTCATCTTGTTGATCGTCTCAATCATGTGAACGGGAATACGGATGGTGCGGGCCTGATCTGCAATAGAGCGGGTAATGGCCTGACGAATCCACCAAGTGGCATAGGTTGAAAACTTGTAGCCACGGCGGTATTCAAACTTGTCCACGGCCTTCATCAAACCAATGTTGCCTTCTTGAATCAAATCAAGGAATTGCAAACCGCGGTTGGTGTATTTTTTGGCAATCGAAATGACCAATCGCAAGTTGGCTTCAATCATTTCTTTCTTGGCGTGACGTGAAGCGCGCTCACCGGCGTTCATTCGCTTGTTGATGTCTTTGAGTTCGTCCAAAGGCACCACCACACGTGACTGCAAGTCGGTCAGTTTTTGCTGCAAATCTTGCACGGGTGGAATGTTGCGACCCATGACGGCGCTCCAAGGCTTGCCTGCAGCCGCTTGTTTTTCGATCCATTTCAAATCGAGCAAATGCGAGGCAATGCGTTGGTTGTTTTTGTCGCGACCGCTGAATTCTGCAATGAACTGGTCTTGGGGGTAACCGCACTTGTCCACAATGATGCGACGCAATTCGCGTTCTTTTTTACGCACGTCATCGACGTGACCACGCACCATGTCACACAACTTTTCAATGGTCTTCGCTGTGAAGCGAATGGTCATCAATTCGTCGGACAATTCTTTTTGTGCTTTTTGATAAGCGGGTGTGCCCCAGCCTTCTTTGGCCGAAATGGCGTGAACTTTTTCGAAGAGTTGAGTGATGCGGTCAAAACGCTCAAGGGCTTGGTTCTTCAGCTCTTCCAGTTTTTTGGTCAGCGCTTTGGAGCCACCTTTGCCATCGTCATCATCTGACTCGTCAAATTCGTCAAAGTCTTCTTCCGCCACATAGTCGTCGGCTTCGTTGATGTTGGAGAAACCATCCACGACGGTAGAGATGACCACTTTGCCTTCACGAATTTCACCGGCCAATCGCAGAATTTCTGAAATGGTGGCGGGGGAGGCACTGATGGCAGTCATCATGTCCATCAAGCCGCCTTCAATGCGCTTGGCGATTTCAATTTCGCCTTCGCGTGTGAGCAACTCAACAGTTCCCATTTCGCGCATGTACATGCGAACAGGATCGGTGGTGCGACCGAACTCACTGTCCACCGTGGACAAAGCAGCTTCTGCAGCTTCTTCCGCTTCTTCTTCGGTAGAGCCTGTGGGGGCGTTGTCGGTGATGATCAGAGTTTCGGCATCGGGAGTTTGTTCGTAAACCGCCACGCCCAAATCGTTCAGAGTGGCAATCACCACTTCCAAGGTTTCAGCGTCGACCAACTTGTCGGGCAAGTGGTCGGAAATTTCACCGTGTGTCAGGTAACCACGTGTTTTGCCCAACTTGATCAAAGCCTTCAGGCGTTGACGACGTTTGGCCATGTCTTCTTCAGACAACACGGTTTCATCCAAACCGAACTCTTTCATCAAGGCGCGTTCTTTGGCCTTGCTGATTTTCATGCGCAGTGGTTTGACTTTTTCAGTGGACTCAGGAATGGGCTCACCGGCTAAGTCGTCTTCAATGTCGCTCATATCTTCGTCGACGGGCGCTGCGGCATCCGCTTTAGGCTTGCGGCCACGCTTCGCGCCAGCTGCTTTTGCAGCAGGCTCTGGCGGTGTTGTTTTGGCGGGCTTGTCAGCCTTGGTGCTTGCAGCTTTGCTGCTTGTTTTGCTTTCAGCTTTAGCGATCGCTTCTGCTTCGGCTTTGCTGGGTTTCTTTTCGGGAGCTTTGCTGACGACTTTGACAGCTTCTTTCACAGGCGCTTTTTTAACCTCAGGTTTGACAGCTTTGGCGGGTGCCTTGGCTGCAACTTTAACGGGCGCTGATTTTTTGGATGCGGGCACTGAGCTAACTTTCTTGGCCGGTGCGACAGCTTTGGCGACAGGCTGAGGCGCTGCTTTGACGGGCGATTTAACAGGCGCTTTCGCGCTGGTTTTCGCGGGTGCTTTTGCGGGTGTTTTCACCGGTGCTTTGGCAGCTGCTTTAGCAGCTGCCTTAACGGGCACTTTTGCAATCACTTTTGCAGGCGCCTTGACTGGGGCTTTGGCTTTGACCGGACTTGTTTTGGCCGCTGCCTTCGGGGCTGGTTTTGCCACCGACTTGCTCACCGGTTTTGCAACGGGCTTGGCAACGGTTTTAATGGGTTTCTTTACGCCAGACGTGGCTTGTGCTTTAACGGGCTTCTTCGGTTTTTGAGCGGGCATGATGGACCTCAATACTTCAAACGGACTCGGAAACAAACGCTGCGCCACAAACATCTGGCGCGAGTGGAAATGCAAATCAGCGCCTGAGCACAGGCGGCTTTTTTTGCAAGGGCATGGGGCAAGATGTGTGGGCGAACATTTGGAATGCAGTCCTTGCGGTGAGATGGCCGTCCCGTGTTGGGAGGTGCGCTGAGGCGTTGGCCGGGTCCGGAGGTGCTGCTGTCGCTCTTGCCTGGAAAAAATGGATTATACCCAAACTGGGCGGTCCAGATCAATGAACTTCAGTCTCCATCAGGGCTCTGCGCCTTTGATGTAACTCTCGCCATCGTTGAAAAGCTTCGGGGTCTTGCGTGCTTTCTGCCGCTTGAAGCGCATCTGTTTCTAGGCTTTTCAAGCGGTCAATCAGCATGAAATTGAGCAGCAAGCGCAATTCCTTGTGAGCCTCTCCGGGTTCGGCATCCAAATTTTGTTCGGGTTCGGCGGGGAGGTGAGAGCCCATGAGCTTTTCGGCCAGGCCCGAAAAAGCTTGAGATTTCAGTTCGTTTTGCAAGGTGCCCCAGGCCAAAGGGCCGTGGTCGTGGAATTGACTCTCTAGCCACCGCATCAAGTTGCCATGTTGGCCTGGTAGTTCACACAACATGGCATGGTCTTCATCGGACAATGCTGCCCACAGGGCCATATTGGACAGAATGAGTCTGACCGCATGGTCTGCCCGACTGGCCGGCTGTGTTCTGGGGCCTAGGGTAGATGCGCTGTCGGTGCCATTGCCGCCTACCAAGCGCCATTTACCAGAGGCATCTTGCTGCCAAGTTTTGCCATCTGGGCGAGGACGTCGACCTTGGGCTTGAAAAGTCGTCTTGCGTTCTGGTTCAAATGGGGAGGGGTAACTTTCGGGATCCTCAAATGCCCCAGAACTTCCACCCTGTTGGGATCGGGCAGATGATCGACCTGCAGAGGGTGAGGGCGAAGCGTTGCCACGCGGTTGACTTTTGGCGGCTTGCGCTTCGGCTTGCTGCAACCACAGCCCCGCCAATTCTGCGGGGTCCAGCTGAATTAAATGGGCCAACTCCGATAAGAGTTGTCTTTTCAATGCGCCATCGGGCAGCGCACGCCACAAAGGGCTGGCATTGCTAGACAGATGCGCACGACCCTCTGCAGAGTCCAAATCACAGCCTTCCGAAGCCACTTCAATTAAAAACTTTGAAAGAGGCGTGGCTTGGGTCACACACACTGAGAATGCGTCTGAGCCATGCTCTCGGATGTAGCTGTCTGGATCGTGCTCTTGGGGCAAGAATAAAAACTTGATGCTTCGAACATCTGTGGCGTAACTGAGTGCGCCATCTAATGCTTTTCTAGCGGCTCTGCGACCTGCGTTGTCGCCATCAAAACTAAACACGACCGAGTCGGTGAAGCGAAACAATTTTTGAACGTGATCGGGTGTGCAAGCGGTGCCCAAGGTTGCCACGGCATTGGGAAACCCCCATTGTGCAAGTGCCACCACATCCATGTAGCCTTCTGTGACCAACACATAGCCTGTGCTGTGTATGCTGTCTCGCGCCTCAAACAAACCATACAGCTCGCGGCCCTTGTGAAACACTGGCGTTTCGGGGGAGTTGAGGTATTTGGGGGTGCCATCACCCATGACACGTCCGCCAAAGCCAATGCACTCGCCTTTGATGTTTCGGATGGGGAACATCACGCGGTCACGGAATCGGTCGTAGCGTTTGTCGTCATCTTCATTGACGATGACCAGGCCACTCTCGGCCAACAAAGGATCGTCGTAATTGGGAAAGACGCTGGCCAAACTTCGCCAACCTTCTGGGGCATAGCCCAGACCAAAACGCTTGGCGATTTGACCCGACAAGCCGCGGCCCTTGAGGTAGGCTACGGCCTTGGGCGCTGATTTAAGGTGCTGGCGGTAAGCTTCACCGGCTTTTTCTAAAAGTTCTGTGAGCGATGTTTGCTTTTGTTTTTGTTCTGCAGCTTTGGCGCGATCTTGGGGTGATACATCGTCTTCAGGGACAGTCATGCCGGTCTGTTGTGCCAAGTCTTTGACCGCTTCAATGAAGGTCATGCCAGCATGGTCCATCAAAAACCCGATGGCATTGCCGTTCTTGCCGCAACCAAAGCAATGGAAAAATTGTTTGGTCGGACTGACCGTAAAACTGGGCGATTTTTCGCCATGAAATGGGCAGAGCCCCATGAAATTAGCGCCCCCTTTTTTCAATTGGACATAGCGTCCCACCACCTCCACGACATCTACGCGGGAGAGCAGTTCTTGAATAAAGGATTGAGGAATGGCCACGGCGCTATTTTCCCCCAAGTTTGTGGGTTGATGGATAAAAAAAAGCCCTGCAGTGCAGGGCTCATTCGGTTGCTAGAAAAATCAAGCAGCTTTCTTTTTAGCTTTGGTCTTTTTCTTTTTAGCAGCTTTTTTGGCAGCTTTAGGTGCTTCTGCTGCAGGCTTGGCTGCAGGCGTAGCGTTTGGCGCAGCAGCCGGTGCTGGGGCTGGCGCGGCGGCTGGCGCTGCGGGGACCACAGGTGCAGTAGGCGCAGCAGTTTGAGCCACAGAGGCCAAAGCCATGGTGCTCAAGACCCCTGCAACGATGAGTTTGTACATGGAATTTCCTTCAAAAAACAAAACAATTCGAGGATACAACGAATCTAAAGTGGTTCTAGATGACATCAATCAATATTAAATGCATGAACTGTCAGTTGACCCGACTCGCGATCTGAAAAGTAGTGCTTTAAAGTTTCTTGTACTGTTCTGAAGGCTAATTCATCCCAAGGAATCTCGTCCTCCGAAAACATGCGGGCTTCTTGAGTTTCAAAGCCAGGGTTGAATTGATCGTGTTCCAGTTCGGCCAAATAATAGAGATGAACTTGGCCCACTCTTGGCACACTCATCACGGTGAAGAGAGGTCCCATTTTGAATACGGCGCCGGCTTCTTCTGTGGTTTCGCGAGCTGCGCCATCTGCCGTGCTTTCGCCCAACTCCATGAATCCTGCGGGCAAGGTCCACTTGCCTTTGCGCGGCTCGATGTTCCGCTTACACAGCAAAACACGTGATCCCAAATAAGGAACGGTACCGACCACATTCAATGGATTTTCATAGTGCACCAAATTGCACTGTGTGCACACAGCACGCTCTTTGGTGTCGCCATCATCGGGCAAACGATACAAAACTGCCGAGCCACAAGCTCGGCAGTGTTTGATCAGTTGGCGTTGGTAGCTCAAGCTTTTTTCGCTGGCGCTTTGGCTGCTGGTGCTTTGGTGTGCTTCTCAATCAAAGCGCGGGCTGTGTCCAACAACTTACGGCCATCAAAACCGCGTTTGTTCATGTCTTCAACCCATTCCACTTCTAGCATGCGTGACTTGCGACGGAACTCTTGTGCATCCTCTGCACCGACCGTGAAGATGGCATTGTTTCGATCGCTGGCAGCTTTACGGCCAGCACCGTCACCCTCTTGTTGTGTCTTGCCTAACCAAGCAGATGTCTCCATGCCGCTATTATTGTCAATGATCTTTTTCAAGTCGGGTGGTAAAGAGTTGTACTTGGCTTTGTTCATGGCCATTACAAAGGTGGTGGTGTACAAACTGCCGCCAGCGGGATCGAATTCTGCATGGTACTTTGTCAACTCATGGACTTTGACCGACGGCACCACTTCCCAAGGGATCACGGCGCCATTGATGGTGCCTTTGGACAAGGCATCGGGAATACCGGGCAAAGGCATGCCAACAGGAATTGCCCCCAACGCACCCATCAGCTTGGTCACTTGACGTGTTGGGGCGCGCATTTTCAAGCCCT
>JACCDQ012172562.1_pt1 | contig 13563 bp, 13 predicted proteins | sample 7446031 | NCBI WGS metagenome assembly JACCDQ01 (sample SAMN15323442, study PRJNA562643) | freshwater metagenome | isolation source: river surface water | place: USA:Blue River Watershed | collected 2017-08-17 | reverse complement strand
TCTGGCTTGCGCGAGGTGCTCCGGCACCCCGGCTTGCTCCGGTTGAATTGGGGCGTGTTTGTGCTGCATGCCGTGCAACTGGCCATGTGGGTGGCCGTGCCCGGTTTGCTCGTGCAGGCCGGCCTGGCCAAAGCAGATCATTGGCAGGTGTACCTGCCCGCCGTGGTGTTGTCATTTGTGGTCATGGGCGGCGCCCTGTTCCGCTTGGAGCGCCAGGGTTACCTGCGGGTTGTGTTTCTGTTGGCGATCGGCTTGCTGGTGTTGGTGCAACTGGTGTTTGGCTTGGGTGTTGCTTTCCATGGGTCGGTGGGTGTGTTGGGTGTTGCCTTGTTCGTGTTTTTTTTGGGGTTCAACACCCTGGAGGCCAGTCAGCCCAGTCTGGTGTCGCGCCTGGCGCCAGCGCATGCCCGTGGAGCAGCCCTGGGTGTGTACAACACCTTGCAGTCGGTGGGCTTCTTTGTGGGCGGCGCGGCAGGGGGCTGGTTGGTCGGCCATTGGGGGGCCTTGGGCTTGTTCGCTGTGTGTGCTGTGCTCACGGCGCTTTGGCTGGTGGTGGCTTGGCCCATGCAAGTGCCCACCGCCAGGTGATGCCCCTTGCCAAATACTGCACAATGCGGGATTGGCTTCACCACACCGTATAGAGAGGAATACCCCGCACCATGGCATCTGTAAACAAAGTCATTTTGGTGGGCAACTGCGGCCGCGACCCGGAAATCCGCTACCTGCCTTCGGGGCAGGCAGTGGCCAACGTGAGTGTGGCCACCAGCAGCCGCCGCAAAGACCGCAACAGCGGCGAAACCGTGGAAGACACCCAGTGGCATCGCGTCACTTTTTACGACCGTTTGGCTGAAATTGCCGGCGAATACGTGAAAAAGGGGCGCCCGATTTACGTGGAAGGCCGTTTGAAGTACGGCAAGTACACCGATCAGTCGGGGGTTGAGCGCAACACCGTGGACATCGTGGCCACCGAGTTGCAGTTGTTGGGTGGTCGCGAAGGCATGGGCGGCCCCGGCATGGACGAGGGGGGCGAACCTGCACCGCGCGCTTACGCACCCCGTCCGGCGGCACCAGCCCCGCGTGCGGCCGCCCCAGCGCCGCGTCCCGCCCCGGCCCCCGCACCGTCAGCCAGCGGGTTTGATGACATGGACGATGACATCCCGTTCTGAACCATAGGTTTTTTCTGGCTCATGCCAAAGCGTGGGCGTTCACCTTGAAAACCGAGACCAGCTTCAGCAAATCGCTGGCTTCTTGGCTGAGGCCATGTGCTGATTTGGACATCTCTTCCACCAAGGCTGCATTTTGTTGGGTGGTTTGGTCCAGGGCTGACACCGCCGATTCCACGTGAGCCACCCCTTCACTTTGCTCTTTGCTGGCCACAGTGATTTCGGCCACCAATTGCGTGACCTGTTGGATAGACGCCACCACCTGGGCCATCGTGGCACCGGCGCGGTCAACCTGCGCGTTGCCGGCTTCCACGCGTTCCAGGCTGTCATGGATCAGCTGTTTGATTTCCCGGGCCGCCTCTGCGCTGCGCCCAGCCAAACCGCGCACTTCAGACGCCACCACCGCAAACCCGCGCCCAGCTTCACCCGCGCGAGCGGCCTCTACTGCAGCGTTCAGGGCCAAGATGTTGGTTTGAAACGCAATGCCGTCTATCACACCGATGATGTCTCCAATCCGCCTTGAACTGTCGTTGATGCCCCGCATGGTTTGAACCACCTCGCTCACGGCCTGGCCACCTTGGGTAGCCACCTCGCTGGCGGTTTGGGCCAATCGGTTGGCCTCGCTGGCGTTGCCCGCATTGAGGTTGATCGCGGTGCTCAACTCCGCCATGGACGAAGCCGTTTCCTCCAGAGAATGGGCCTGGTGTTCGGTTCGTGCGCTCAAATCATGGTTGCCATTGGCAATTTGCTCGCTGGTGGTGGACAGGTTTTCTGCGGCCCGTCGAACCTTGCCCACGATCACGGCAAGCGCTCCTTGCATGTCCATCAAGGCACGCCTGAGTTTGGCCATTTCGTCGTTGCCCGAGGTCTGTGCATTGCCTGTCAAATCTCCTCTTGCGACTTGGTGTGCAAATTCAACACCCTCCTCAATGGGTTGAACCATGGCCGACGACATCCACAACGCAAAAGCGATTCCCCCCACCGTGGCTCCGGCCAGCAGCGCCAACGCCACATACAAGGTGACGTGTGCCTGGTGGGCCGCTTCGGCTTGCAGTCGTGCGCTGTGGGTCGCTATTTCCTTTTGTAGTTCGGCCAGCAGCTTGGCCGGCTCCCGGTCCATGCCTGCAACAACCTGATCGCCCGCCCGAGAATCAAACAGCGACACCTCGAACGACTTCAAGCCGTGCCGGTACCCTTGTGCCATTTTTTGGTGGGCGCTCAGAAATTGAGCGGCCAAGACGGAAACCCGTTCGTCCCCTTGCATGGCCAGCGCCACCGCCCTGACTTCTTCGCCGACCGCTTTTTCCTGCTCTTCAAAGGCCGCCCAATACCTTTTTAGGTTCTCATCGTCATAGCCACGCAGCAGCACGTTTTTCCATTCCTGCACCTGGGTCTTGAAGTGCAACTCTGCTTTGGATACCTGGTTTTCGATCTGTGTCAGCGCACGCACGTCTTGTTCGAAAAAAGTCACGGCGGCATTCATGCGCAACAGGCTCAGCACGCCTGCCATCAACATGACCAACAGGACGGCGCCAAAGGCCAAGGGCAATTTTTGCTTCAGTTTCAAACGGGGCTCCAAATGTGACGACGGTTCCTCAAACCCGGCCATACTAGCTGTGCCAGATGCGCATTGCATGACTTTTTGATGTCAATTATGTGGCATTTGGTGGTGCAGTGCCGGGCCTGAAGTTCTGTGTATTTGTATCAATCTGGCCCAGGTCGTGGATACAATGAAACGACGATTGGGCAACCCCTTGGACAAAGAGCATGCTGTACACCGAATCCAAAGAAAAAAGCGCTGAGTTGCTGCGTGCGGCGCTCGGCCTGATGAACCAGAACAGCGCAGCGTTCAACCCGGTGACTTATACCGTTTGGTACGAGTACGCGGCCGGGATCAATGTCCGATTGGTGCAGGCGATTGACCACCTGCGGCAAACCGAACCCAAGCTCGGTGACGAGGCCATCCAGCGCCTGTACCAGCAACACATCGCCGGTGTGGATTCGGCCACGATGGAGCGCATCAGCCAGGATTTCCAACAGGTGATGCAAGGCATGGCCAAAAGCGCGGACGACACCGGCCAGCACGCCGGGGCATTTGGCGCGCAGTTGAAAGACTTGACCGATGCCTTGCAGGCGCAGCCCAGCCCCCAGTTGCAGGCCGCTTTGCAGCAGGCCCTGCAGCACACCCAGGTGATGCAGGATTCGGCGGCCCAGTTGCAAGCCCAGGTGTCGGCCAGCCGCCAGGAAATCGACAAACTGCGGGCTGATCTGGACCGTGCCCGTGAAGAGGCGTTTGTGGACAACCTGACCCGTGTGCTGAACCGCAAGGGCCTGGATCACCAGCTCGACAAGTTGCTCAAGCAACCGGTGGTCGACGGTGAAACCCATGGTCTGGTGATGCTGGACATTGACCATTTCAAGCGCATCAACGACAGCCACGGCCACCTGATGGGCGACCGGGTGTTGACCGCTTTGGGCGAGGTGCTCAACGCCACTGTCACCAACCCGGCGCACACCGTGGCGCGTTACGGTGGCGAAGAATTTGCGATTTTGCTGCCTCAGGCGTCGTTGAAAGAGGCCGCCGAAGTGGCCGAACGTGTGCGGCAGCGCACCAAGGCCATGCGCCTGCGCAACCGCACCACCAACGAGGTGGTGCTGACCGTGACTGTGTCGGCCGGGGTGGCGCAATTGTCGGCCGGTGAAACCGCCCAGGACTGGATCGCCCGTGCGGATGCCGCCTTGTACCGTTCCAAGCAGGAAGGCCGGGACAGGGTCAGCCTGGCGGCTTGAGTCCAGCGGACGCAACGCGCTTGGCCGGGCGTTTTTTGCGGTGCTGTGCCGGGGTGGGCACCGCGGGCAAAGGCCGCTCGGTGGCGGTGGCCCGGTCGATCACCCCGCCGCCCAGGCACACGTCGCCGTCGTAAAGCACCGCGCTCTGACCAGGTGTGACCGCCCATTGGGCCGTTTCAAACTGCAGTTCAAACCCGCTGGCGTTGGCCTGCACCAGGCTGCACGCCGCGTCGGCCTGCCGGTAGCGGGTTTTGGCGCCGCACTGTGCCAATTCAGGTGGGGTGCCGGCCACCCAGCTGGCGTCCAAGGCCAACAGTTGGGGCGACAACAGCCAGGGGTGATCGTGTCCCTGCACCACCCACAGGGTGTTGGTGGCCAGGTCTTTGCGTGCGACAAACCACGGGGCATGTTCGCCGCCGCCTTTGGATGCGGTGTGGGTTTTCAGGCCACCGATGCCCAGGCCCTGGCGTTGACCCAGGGTGTAAAAACTCAGGCCCACGTGCTGGCCGATTTCTCGGCCCTGATCGTCGCGGATCGCACCGGGCGCCTTTTGAATGTAGCGGTTCAAGAAGTCGCGGAAGGGCCGTTCACCGATGAAGCAAATGCCGGTGGAGTCTTTCTTCCGGGCGTTGGGCAGGCCGATTTCGGCGGCAATCCGGCGTACCTCGGTTTTGGGCAGTTCGCCCACCGGGAACAGGGTTTTGCTCAACTGGGCCTGGTTCAGCCGGTGCAAAAAATAACTCTGGTCCTTCAGCGGGTCCAGGCCTTTGAGCAGTTCGTGTTTGCCGGTGTGTTCGTTCAGGCGAACGCGGGCGTAGTGGCCGGTGGCAATTTTGTCGGCACCCAAGGCAAAGGCGTGGTCCAGGAAGGCCTTGAACTTGATTTCGGCGTTGCACAGAATGTCGGGGTTGGGGGTGCGTCCCGCCTGGTATTCGCGCAAAAATTCGGCAAACACGCGGTCTTTGTATTCGGTGGCAAAGTTCACATGCTCGATGTCAATGCCCACCACATCGGCCACGCTGGCGGCGTCCAGCCAGTCCTGTCGGCTTGAGCAGTATTCGCTGTCATCGTCGTCTTCCCAATTTTTCATGAAGATGCCGATGACTTCGTAGCCCTGTTGCTTGAGCAGGTGGGCGCTGACGGCGGAGTCCACACCGCCACTGAGGCCCACCACCACACGTTGTTTGTTTGCCATGGGGCGATTATCCCAGCGCTTGCCGCACAATGGGGGTGCATTCGCCTTTGCCCCTGTTTGCTTGGATTTCATCGCTTCCATGCCCCGCCTGCACTTTGAACTGCCTGAGCGTTTTCGTTTCAGCACCGATATTCAGATCTACATCAGTCACGTCAATTACGGCGGGCACCTGGACAACGCCCAGTTGTTGACGCTGGTGTCCGAGGCGCGCATGCGTTTTTTCAAGGCTTTGGGCTACCACGAAGGCAATGTGGCCGGGTGCGCCATCGTGGTGGGGGACATCGGTGCGCAGTACCAGTCAGAGGGGTTTCACGGAGAGGTGATGCGCGTCGAGATGGAACCTTGCGATTTCAACAAGTATGGTTTTGATCTGGCGTTCCGCATGCGTGAACAGGTCAGCGGTCGGGATGTGGCGCGCGGCAAAGTGGGCATTGTGTTCGTGCAGCCCGGCGCCAAAAAGGTGGCGTTGGTACCGCCGGAGTTTTTGCGCCGCGTCCATTCCAGGTCGGCTTGATCGCTCCCGTGGCCTTACCAAGTCATGGCCTCAAACGGGTGGTCGATGGCGGCTTCTCGTGAGGCCCGTTTTGACATTTTGCGTTGCTCGTTCAACCACGGCTTGAGGGTGGCAACCTCGCTGGTCATGGCCACATCGTCCAGCACGCCACGCACTTCTGTTTCCCATGTCAACACCTCGGCTTGCAGGCGTTGGCGCAGAAATGAGGCTTGCAGTGGCGCCCCCCAAGGCAGCTCCAGGGCCGCTGTCCAGCGCTGTTGTGCCATCTGGCGGTTGCGCTCCAGGTCGGCCGCCTGTTGTTTGAGCAGCAAGGTCAGTTGCGTAAGCCGCTCTTGCGAGACGCGCTCCAAGTGGTCGGGGTCCACCAGTTCGGCTTGCAGTTGCAAGCGCAACAGGGCCACCAAGTCCTTGCGTTCGTACGCGGCATTGGCTTCGCTCATCAATGTGTTTTTGCGCAGCCGCTCTTGCGGGTCAGGCTCGCGGTCTGGGTGCAGGGCGCTGGCGAGTTGGCGGTAAATCTGGCGCAGGCTGGTGTCAGCGTCTTTCAACGCTTGTTCGGCCCGTTGTTGTTGAGCGGTGGGCGCGCGTTGGGCCTTTTTGGCTTTCCGTGCAGCGGTGCGCGCCTGGTGCTGGGCAGCTTCTGCTGCTGCGCGGGCCCGCAGTTGCTCCATGGCGGCTTGCAGCATCGCCTGTGGGTCGTCCTGGTGGGCGTCGAGGTCCAGGTTCATCTCTCCACCGCCGAAGTGCCCCATCAACTGGTCCAGGCCTTCGCGCAAGGTGTCGGCCTCTTCCTGGCGCTTTTGTGCCAGCGTTTGTGCGCTGTAGCGGTCGTGCAGTGCCTCCATGCCAGTCACGCCTTGCTCCAGCAGTTCGATGGCCAGGCTGCACACCACATCCCGCAAGGTGCTGCGTTGGGTCTTGCTCAACGGGGTGGATGGCTGATCCAGGTAGGTGGAGAGTTGCTCGGTCAACCGCTGCAATGCGGCCGTGTGCTGCGTGCGCAAAGGTGAGACCGACTGTGCCCATGCGGCCTGGTGTGCCAAGCAGGTGCGCTCCAGTTCATCGTGCTGCTTTTGCAGATTTTCGATGCGTCGCAGTGCACGGTTGAACGCCTGTGCAGCGGGCGACAATGCCTTTGATGCGGCCGCTTGAACTTGCAAGGCGGCGACCGGCGTCGAGCCGTCTCCGGGCGTGTCGTTGTCAAACAAGGCTGTTTGTTGGGGTTTGCGGCGGGTGGCCATGTTCAGCCGCGCACTTCGCCCTCGCCCAATACCACGTACTTCAGCGATGTCAGGCCTTCCACGCCCACGGGCCCGCGGGCGTGGAATTTGTCGGTGCTGATGCCAATCTCGGCGCCCAGCCCGTATTCAAAGCCGTCGGCAAAACGGGTGCTGGCATTGACCATCACGCTGCTGGAGTCCACCTCGCGCAAAAAGCGCTGAGCGTGCACGTGATCGGTGGTCAGGATGGACTCGGTGTGGTGGCTGGAATAGTGGTTGATGTGGGCAATGGCCTCGGCCACATCGGCCACCACTTTCACGCTGATGACAGGGCCCAGGTATTCCTCGAACCAGTCCTGCTCGGTGGCGTCTTTCAGGTGGGCGCCCGGCACCGCCCCCAACAGGGCTTTGGATTCCGGGCAGCAGCGCATTTCCACGCCCTTCTGGGCGAAGATGGCACCGATTCTGGGCAAAAAGTCGGCGGCCACGCCCCGCGCGACCAACAGGCTTTCGGTGGCGTTGCAGGGGCTGTACTTCTGGGTCTTGGCGTTGTCCGTCACATTGACCGCCATGTCCAAGTCGCATGGGTCGTCCACGTAGGTGTGGCAGTTGCCATCCAAGTGCTTGATCACGGGCACCTTGGCTTCCCGGCTGATGCGTTCGATCAACCCCTTGCCGCCGCGCGGGATGATCACGTCCACATACGCGGGCATGGCAATCAGCTGGCCCACGGCTTCGCGGTCGGTGGTGGGCACCAGCTGCACCGCATCGGCAGGCAGGTCGGCCTGCACCAGGGCTTGCTGCACCAACGCGGCCAAGGCGCGGTTGCTGTCGATGGCTTCCGATCCGCCACGCAATATGCAGGCGTTGCCGCTTTTTATGCTGAGACTGGCTGCCTCGATGGTCACGTTCGGGCGGCTCTCGAAAATCATGCCAAACACCCCGATGGGTACGCGCATCTGCCCCACACGTATGCCCGTGGGTTGCTGCTTCATGCCCGTGATTTCGCCAATGATGTCGGGCATGGCGGCGAGCTGTTCGCAGCCTTCGGCGCAGGTTTCAATCACCTTGGGGCTGAGCTTCAGGCGGTCCACCATGGGTTCGGCCAATCCGGCTGCACGGGCCCGGTCCAGGTCTTTGGCATTTTCCACTTGCAGCGCGGCCACGTTGGACCGCAGCAAAGCGGCCAGCCCCTTGAGGGCCGCTACTTTGCGGGCTGCCCCGGCTTTGGCCATCAGGGCCGAGGCGGCCTTGGCCTGTTGGCCCAGGGTGTTCATCAATTCGGTGGTGGATATGGCGTTCATGCCGCCTATTTTCTCACTTACGAAGGCTCACGGGGGTGTCAGCAGGGCAGCGGTTTCCACGCCCAGTGCCTTGGCCAACTTGTCCAGGTTGTCCAGCGAGATGTTCCGGGCTTGGCGCTCCACATGGGCCACAAAGGTGCGGTGCAAACCGGCCTCCAAAGCCAGGGTCTCTTGTGACCAGCCATGTTCTCTGCGCAACCGGATCAGGTTCAGCGCCAATTTTTGGCGCGAAGGGTGACGAAGTGCTTCTTCTTGATTGCAGTTCACCGGGTCTTGCATGGCAAGCCAGTTTCAGCATCTGCTTTGCTTGCGTCACCCGCTTTTGCGTCACATAATGTCCAAGGGATTGAAAATTGGTCAAATAAATTTTCATATTTGTCATAACCAAATAACAACAAGGGTGGATATGGGCTTGTGTGCTATTGCGTACGTGAGCATTGCGTTGGATGGCCCGCTGTCTTGGCCTGGCCGTGATTCGTGGCTGGCAGAGGTGCGGGCTTTCAATGCAAGTTGCGATGTGACCAGCGTGTTGTTGCACGATGGGGTGTATTTTTTTCAATACCTTGAAGGCCCTGCAGCGGGTGTGGCATGTGTGTATGAACGCATTTGCCGTTCGGCCCGTCACTACGGGGTTATAGAGTTGTTCAGCCAACCGATTGGGCGACGCTACTTTCCCACGTCGGCGATGGGCTTTGCGCGACTCGCGGACGCTGAACTGAAGGGTGTTGCAGAGGCGGACTCGGCACATCATTTGCATCAAATTTGTGCGGTCCGTGGGCCCAACCCGGCGGTGAAGCAGTTGCTCGGGTTCTGGCACAAGGCCAACGCCGAGGTGGGGCCGGTATCATCAAGCCTTCTGGCTCGGCCGTGACCGGGCTGTGCGTTTTGTGCTCAGGCACGCGTTCCGTTGTTGATGATGGCTATGCAGGTGACCGCTTCCAATCGCTCGTGCTTGTGGGACCTCAGCCGCGGTTGGCTCGTGCCGGTGGGGCTCGCCGTGCTGGGGGCGTGCAGTCCCGCCTTGAACTGGCGCGAGGTGCGCGCCGACGGCACACCCGTTCAAATGTTGTTGCCGTGCAAACCGGAGCGGGCCATCCGTGCCGTGCCTTTGTTGGGGCTGGATGTGCCCCCGCTGGATTTGCACATGCTGAGTTGCGAAACCGGTGGCACCACGTATGCCGTGGCGGCCGCCCGCTTGCCCGATGACAGCCCGCCCACGGCAGATCGGGCTGTGCAGGCGTGGCGTCTGGCGGCCTGGGCCAGTTTGAAACAGGCGCCCGCTGCGCCAGGCGGTGCGCCGCTGGGCTGGGAGCAGGCAGTTGGGCCAGCCGGTCCGGGAGCCCCCTTGTCGCGCATCCAGGGCTGGCAAGGCCCGGGTGTGGCGCACGATGGTCAGCCCCTGCACGCCCGCCTCTGGTGGGGAAGGCAAGGCCCCTGGCTGTTGCAGGCAGCGGCTTACGCACCCCGTGCTGCAGCGGGGCAGGACGAGGCCTGGACCACATTGACCGACAGTTTGCGCATACAACCCTGACGCCGCGCGTCATAATGCCATCGCATGAACGGCATCTTAGTCATTGCCCACGCTCCGCTGGCCAGCGCTTTGCGCGCTGCGGTGCTGCATGTGTTCCCCGATGCGGCGCCGCTGCTGGTGGCGCTGGACGTACCGCCCAACCAGCCACCCGAAGAAACCCTGGCGCAGGCCCGCATCCTCAATGCCCAGCTGGGCACCCCACACACCTTGGTCCTGACCGATATTTTTGGTGCAACCCCTTGCAATGTGTGTTCCAAGTTGCAGGATGGCGTCAACACCCGTTTGGTGGCCGGTGTGAACCTGCCGATGTTGTTGCGTGCCGTGTCCTACCGGCACGAATCGCTGGATGCCCTGGTGTCGCGCGCTGTGTTGGGCGGCACCCAGGGTGTCATCTCCGTGGCGGCCACCGCGCCACAAAACCAGGCCCGCAGAAGCACCCATGATCAAGACCACCGCGACCATCAGCAATAAGCTCGGCCTGCATGCCCGAGCGTCGGCCAAGCTCACCAAACTGGCGGGCAGCTTTCCGTGCGAGGTGTGGCTGAGCCGCAACGGACGGCGCATCAACGCCAAAAGCATCATGGGCGTGATGATGTTGGCTGCGGGGTTGGGTTCGGAGGTGGAAATCGAAACCAATGGCACCGACGAACAGGCCGCCATGGACGCCTTGCTGGCGTTGATCAACGACAAATTCGGAGAGGGTGAATGACGTTTTCTGTCCATGGTCAGGCGGTCTCGCGTGGCATCGCCATTGGGCGCGCCGTGCTGGTGGCGTCCAGCCGCATGGACGTGGCGCACTACTTCATCACCGAAGACCAGGTGCGCGGCGAAATCGACCGTTTGCGTTTGGCCCGCAACGCGGTGGTGGAGGAAATCGGCCGTGTGCAACTGGGCCTGCAGGGCTTGCCCGGCAAAGATGCGCACCATGAATTGACCGCCTTGCTGGACGTGCATCTGATGCTGTTGCAGGACGAGCAGCTGCAAAGTGGCGTCAAGCAGTGGATAACCGATCGACACTACAACGCCGAATGGGCCTTGACTTCACAGCTGGAGGTGATTGCCCGCCAGTTCGATGAAATGGAGGACCCCTACCTGCGCGAACGCAAGGCCGATTTGGAGCAGGTGGTGGAACGGGTGTTGCGCCAAATGCGGGGCGTGGAGTCGCCGGTGGCCGCGCCGCTGCCCAGCGAGGCCGGAGGCCTGCGGGTGGACTGGGAAGAGGCCGAGGCGCCCGAGTCGCAACTGGTGTTGATAGCGCACGACCTGTCGCCGGCCGACATGCTGCAGTTCAAGCAAAGCGTGTTTGCTGGGTTTGTGACCGACGTGGGTGGCAAAACCAGCCACACCGCCATCGTGGCACGCAGCATGGACATCCCGGCCGTGGTGGGGGCCCGCACCGCCAGCCAGCTGATCCAACAGGACGACTGGGTGATCATCGACGGCGATGCGGGTGTGCTCATCGTCAACCCGTCGCCGGTGCTGCTGACCGAGTACAGCTACAAGCAGCGCCAGGGCGAGGTGGAGCGCGAACGCCTGTGGCGCATCAAGAACACGCCGGCGGTCACGCTGGACGGCGAGCGCGTCGAATTGCTGGCCAATATTGAACAGCCCGAAGACGCCACGCCCGCTTTGGCCGTGGGCGCGGTCGGTGTGGGTTTGTTCCGCACCGAATTTTTGTTCATGGGGCGCAATGGCCAACTGCCCGATGAAGAAGAACAGTACCACGCCTACCGGCGGGCCGTTGAGGGCATGCACGGTTTGCCCGTCACCATCCGCACCGTGGACGTGGGGGCAGACAAACCACTGGACCACACCCGGCGCGACGACCACCTCAACCCCGCACTGGGGTTGCGTGCCATCCGCTGGAGTTTGTCCGAGCCCGCCATGTTCCTGACGCAACTGCGCGCCGCCTTGCGGGCGGCGGCGCACGGCAAGGTCAACCTGCTCATTCCCATGGTGGCGCATCTGGGCGAGATTCGCCAGGTGCTGCAATTGTTGGCGCAGGCCAGACACCAGCTGGATGAACGCGCAGCCGTGCACGGCCCGGTTCGTCTGGGTGCCATGATCGAAGTGCCTGCGTCGGCCATGACCGTGCCGATGTTTTTGAAATACTTCGATTTTTTATCCATTGGCACCAACGACTTGATCCAGTACACCTTGGCCATCGACCGGGTGGACGAGGCTGTGTCCCACCTGTACGACCCCCTGCACCCGGCCGTGTTGAAATTGGTGGCCAACACGATTGCCGAGTGCCGGTCTCAGGGCAAGGGCGTCAGTGTGTGCGGCGAGATGGCCGGTGATCCCGCACTGACCCGTCTGCTGCTGGGCTTGGGGTTGCGCAGTTTTTCCATGCACCCCTCGCAAATTCTGCAGGTCAAACAGCAAATCCTGCGGGCCGACACACGCAAGTTGCGGGCTTGGGCGCAAGCGGTGGTCAACAGCGACGAACCGGCGCTGGCCATGGCCGATTGACAGAGATCAAAGGTTCCTGCACCCGTTTTCTCAAGCCCCAACAATTTGTTACACTGAACTTTCACTTTGGGCAAATTGGCGCAAAGTGCAGCGGAGTCCTCCATGTCTGTTTCCCCAGAGTCGCCTTCTCGCACCGGTGATCCGGCGGCTGTGCCCGATGAACTGTTGTCCTGCCTGTTGATTTTGGCGCGCAGCCACGGTGAAACCATCACCCGTGAAGGCGCCATGGCGGGCTTGCCGGCGGAAAACGGGCGCCTTACCCCCGCGTTGTTCGAACGGGCGGCCCACCGCGCGGGGCTGAGCAGCAAAGTGCTGGCCATCCCACTCGATGGCATCAAAACAGAGTTGCTGCCGGCCATCTTGCTGCTGGAGGGCAACCGCGCCTGCGTGCTGTTGGGCCAGGGGCAGGGGGCCGATGCGTTGCGTGTGGTGTATCCAGAGCTGGGCGACGCACCGTTGGATGTTGCCCGTCAGAAGCTGGAGGCCGACTACATCGGGCGGGCCATTTACGCCCGGCCGAGGGTGCGTTTTGATGCGCGCAGCCCGGTGGTCAAAACCACCCGCAGCGGGCATTGGTTCTGGGGCGTGATTGCCGAAAACGGCGGGCTGTACCGCGACGTGTTGCTGGCCGCTTTTGTGGCCAACCTGTTCGCTGTCGCGATGCCCATGTTCACCATGAATGTGTACGACCGCGTGGTGCCCAACCAGGCGTTTGACACCTTGTGGGCGTTGTCGCTGGGTTTGTTGCTGGTGCTGTTGGGCGATTTGGTGTTGCGCACCTTGCGGGGGCGGTTTGTCGATCTGGCCAGCAGCCGGGCCGATGTCAAGCTCTCGGCCTACATCATGGAGCGGGTGCTGGGCACGCGCATGGAGCAACGTCCGCCCTCGGCCGGTTCGTTCGCGTCCAACCTGCGCGCGTTTGAGTCGGTGCGCGACTTCATCGGTTCGGCCACCGTGGTGGCGTTCATCGATTTGCCTTTCACCGTGGTGTTTTTTGTGGTCATTGGCTGGATTGCGCCGCTGATGCTTGTGCCGCTGGTGGTGGGCGCGCTGCTGCTGCTGCTGTACGCCCTGGCGGTGCAGGGGCGCATGCACGAGCTGGCCGAAACCACCTACCGGGCCGGGGCGCAACGCAACGCCACCCTGATCGAAGGGTTGGTGGGCTTTGAGACCATCAAGGCCATGGGGGCGGAATCCCCCATCCAGCGCAAATGGGAAAAAAGCGCGGCTTTGCTGGCACGGGTGGGGGCGCAGCTTCGTTTGCTGTCGTCCAGTGCCACCAATGGCTCGGCGTTTGTGCAGCAAACCATCAACATGGTGCTGGTCATCGTGGGGGTGTACCTGATCGGTGAACGCGAACTCACCATGGGCGGC
>JACCDQ010065869.1_pt1 | contig 13563 bp, 11 predicted proteins | sample 7446031 | NCBI WGS metagenome assembly JACCDQ01 (sample SAMN15323442, study PRJNA562643) | freshwater metagenome | isolation source: river surface water | place: USA:Blue River Watershed | collected 2017-08-17 | reverse complement strand
TCAAAATCCTGATTGTTGAATTTAATTTTGTCAGGTGATTGTGGCATCAATAAATCATAAGATTCCACTTCGGAACCAATTAATTTCCACATGGGTTCATAGAATTTGGCTTCCCAAAGATGTCCTTTTCGGTTTTGAATTCCTGTACGGCAGCTCATTACTAAGTTTCCTCCTTTTTGAGCATAGGCAGTTAGTTTGTCAATCATTTGCTGGTCGATCATTTGATAAGCAGGAACCAGCAACACCGGATATTTAGAAAAATCAGTTGTATCACGAACAAAATCCACCGGAGCTCCAAAAGATTTTGCAGCCTTGTAATATTTTGTAAAATGATTAAATGTATTCCATTGGTTGGTTTGTTTGTTCAAATCAATTCCCATTACATTATCGGCATTGAACAGAATTCCGGTTTTGCGTTGCAAATAATCTTTTGGTAATGTTGCTTTCGGATTGTATTTTTTTCTCAAAGCAGCAATGTCTTTGATAAATTGACTGAATTCCTGTCCGCCGGGAGTTGGGGTAACGCCATCGGTACCTACAATTCCGTAGTGAAATTGCTCATAACCGTACAAAGGCGCACGGAAACGATAGGTGCAGGTAAATTTACTTCCGCCGGCAAAAACATGCCACAACCAAAGTCGCATAGCTCCCGGTAAGGGTTGCGGATTAATGCTTCCCCAGTTTACCTGCCCCGGTTGTAATTCCATTACACCATAAGCACCTTTCATTGGACGGAAAAAATCATTCGACATTGCAATGCGTGAATATTCGCCCACACGATAGCCTTTTGGGCCAATGCCTAAATCGCTTCCATAAACCATATAGCGGGTGTAAGAAACAAAGTCCAATTCTTTACTCGCTCCCACATAACCCACATCATACATCGGGATATAATTAGAAGTCACCCATTGATCCGGATTGGAATATTTGCGGATTTCTTTAGCCTGATCATCTAAGAAAGTAGCGGTTTCATCATCGGCAAAACGATAATGATCCAATTGCGAGTGTAAATTCATTCCCCAAATACCGTGTTTAGGAATATTAATTTCATCAAAATTGCTGTAGGTTCCGCTCCAGAAATTGTTGCCCCAGGCTTCGTTAAGCACATCGATGGTTTTGTATTTATTTTTTAACCAAGTACGGAAACGTTCGTGTGCATCTTGTCCGTAATCCAGAAAACGACGCGGTTCATTATCTACCTGCCAACCGATTACATTTTTATCATTACCATATCTTTTGGCTAATTCGGCAATCATTTTCATCGAATAAGAACGATAATAATTGCTGGAAAAAGTAGCATGCTGGCGTGTTCCATGATCCATTTTTGTACCGTCTTCATTAGTTGCCAATATATCAGGATGCTTGCGAACCAGCCAAACCGGTGGTGTAGCGGTAGAAGTACAAAGAATTACTTTAAGATGGTATTTTTTAGCCAGTTCTAAAGATTTATCGAGCCATTTGAAATCGTATTTGCCTTCTTCGGGTTCGAGTTGTGTCCAGGCAAATTCGCCAAAATGAGTAAATTCAAATCCCATTTTCTCCATGTTTTGGAAATCGCGCTCCCACTGCGAAGGATTCCAATGTTCAGGATAATAATAGACTCCCACTGAAGTTAAATCTTTGGAAGGGAAGAATTTTTCTGTTTTTTGAGCAAAAGTAGCTGTACCAAATAGCAGTAGCAGCGCCAGAAAGCATTGTTGGTACAATGCAGTAGTCTTGTAATTCATAATAAAACGGTTAGCTAAATAGTGAATTACAAATCTAAGTTTTTTTAGTTATAAAGTGTAATTTTCTCACTTATTTGTGTAAATGGAAAAATCGCTATATAAAGCATTTCTTGTTGCCATTTGTCTTAGTCCAATTCGTCCTTCAAGAAGTTCGGGATGGTTTTTAAGATTCCAGGAGAATAATTTGGAACTATTTTTTCCAACTACTTTAAAATAAAGTTTTTCATTGGTTTTAATCACTGTAATTTTATAGGTTACATCCGTTTTGAACAATCCTGTTTCAAAATAAGGATTCGGAATTTCGGTAGTAGTGTTGAAATTTTGTCCCGGAAGTACAGGATATTGGCGCACTCTGATATAATCTTTTTTACTGTCGGTATTGTCATTTTCAAAGGAAGCATAACTAATATGCAAAGCTTTCATATTAGTAAAATAGGTTTTCATAGCCGGAATTTCTCTTAAGTGATTCCATTTCGAAATGTCTTCAACATAAGGAGCAACGCCTGTACCGGTTGCCTGCAGGTATAAAATAATAGCCCATTTAGTTTCAGTATCTTTTCTTGTGAAATTGTATTCTAATTTCACATTTCCCTTAAAGGATTCCTTTGTCCATAAAACAGCATGACCGGCATCAGTCCCGGCGGTTTTCCCAGTATTAAAAAACATTCCTGCTTTGGTATTTTTGATATTTGCCTGAAGTCCGTCTAAGAACCATTTGGATTGCCAGTCTTTTGTTCCGCTATCCTGAAATTGCAATTGCCATTGTTTAGGCTGATTGAGAATGTCAAATTCTTTAGTTTCCGTATTTTGGGCATGTATTGAAATACAGAAAAACAGGACTATAAATTGTTTTAAAGTCATTTTAGTATTATATTTGGCTCTAAAGTACTCTTTTTAGCGATAGATTTTTAATTCGTTTAGATTCTTAATGAAGCTCGAAAGCCTCTGGCGGCATAATAGGATTCGGCTCCATTGTGATAGATAAAGACATTTCCGTAGCGGAAATCAGCAAAAATAGCACCTCCCAGTTTTCTGATTTCGACAGGAGTTTGAATCCAACTCGAAGTTTTACTGTCAAATTTTCCTAATTTTTGCAATCCCCTATATTCGGCTTCTGATAAAAGCGTAATTCCCATTTCAGCAGCCATATCTTCCACACTATTTTTAGGTTTGTTTTCTTTTCTGGAATCCAGTGCCTGACGGTCATAACATAGACTTCTACGCTCTTTAGGACTTTCGGGCGAACAATCATAAAAAATGTATTCTCCGGTGTTTTTATCATAATCAACAACATCCGGTTCGCCACCTGTTTTTTCCATTTCGTTTAGCGACCAAAGTTTCTCAGGATTGGCTTCCAACTTAGCTTGAACTTTTTCCCATTCTAAACCTTCATGGCGCTGGTTGTTTTTTTCAAAACGCTCTTTCAGTATTTTTAATAAGTCTTCTAATTCTGCTGTTGCTAATTTCTTTCCCATAGTCATAATTTTTCGTTTGCTTATTTATTGTCTTGCTTTACAATTTTGCTCACACAAATCGATAATTTGAGCAATTCTGTTCTGTCTTGTTGCTGACCGTTTGGCTTGATTTAACCAATGTAAATAGCCTTTTTTATACGATTTAGCGAAATTTTGATAATGAGTAAAGGCAACAGGATTTTGATTAAAGGCCAATTGTAAATCATCTGGGATTTCCAAGTTTTCAACGGCATCCAGACTTTCCCAGGAACCATTTTTCTGAGCGGTTTCAATTTTTCGCAAGCCACTTTCGTGCATTAAGTTGGCAGCAATCAATTCCTCAATGTAGGTTTTGTTGAGTTTGCTCCAAACACTTTTGTCTTTTCGGGGCGTAAAAAGTTGCAGCCTTCGGTCTTCATCCAGTTTTTTAACTGTAGAATCTATCCAGCCGTAGCAAATAGCTACTTTGACCGCTTCTTCCCAACGCATACTTTCGGCTTCGTGTGCCACTTTGTAAAAAATCAAATACACTGCCTTGTGCGTACTATGATTTTCATGCAGCCAGGCTCTCCATTCGGAATCGTTTTTAAAGTATAAGGTTGGTTTTTCGTGCATGGTTTTTAGTATTTATACCCGCAATCTTGTCATTGCGAGGAACGAAGCAATCTCATTCAGTGACTCAAGAAAATTGCTTGTTGTTAGCATGGATTTTAAATTTACAACTAATTATTATTCAGTCATTATATCTCTAATTTCATCAAATAAGTCTTTCCATGTAGGATTGATAGATTGAATTAATTTGTTTTTGGCAGCTCTTGAACCTGCTTTTATTTGTTTTTCTCGGGCTATAGCATCTTCAATCCATTGAAATTGCTCATAGTAAACTAATATGTTGACATCGTATCTGGCTGAAAATGATGTTGGATATATCTTGTTTTTATGTTCTATAATTCTTTGCGGAAGATTTGATGTAACACCAACATAAACTACCGTTTGGTATTTATTGGTAATGATATACACAAATCCTGGTTTCATCTTTTTTAGTTTTAAGGAACGACTATGGATGTAATTGTGTTTTTATTTACTCTTTTTAGTGAGACTCAATCTACTCTTGTTAGTGAGATTGCTTCGCTATCGCTCGCAATGACTTTGCGCCCAGTGTGTCATTGCAAGTTCCGATAGCTATCGGAACGAAGCAATCTCATCCAGTACTCGACAAAGTTGCTTATTGTTGTAAATAAGAATAATATTTACTCGCATTAAATTTTATTTTAGTAAAAAGGGGCAAACCTCTGATTGTTTTATGTTTAATTTATAATCTTTAAAATTGTCTAAATTTTCTTTTGGCTTGTCTAAAAAATATTCACAAGTGAAGTCTTTTAAAATTTTGTATTTTACTAATGCGGTTGATAATTTTAATTTCATTCTTTCGGCATCAATTTTTTCTAAAAATTGGATTAAAATATCTGTTTCTTGATCCGATTGGAGATTTTGATAATTCGGAATTGAAATGATATAAAATTCTGTGCATTCAAGTTTATGATTATTCCAACAGTTTTTTATTTCGGTTTCTATTTTTTTTAGATTAGAAAGATCACAAGTTAAAACTTTGAATAGTTTTAATCCACTTGATTTTCCGTAACTTAAATGACGTATTTCATAAATTTTTTTATCAATTTTCAACGAATCAGATTTGATATAATCTTGAGAGTAAATAGATGTTTGAATCAGAAAAATTGATATTATAAAAAAGTATTTTTTCATTCGATTATTTTTGTTAAGTCAAATATATTAAAATATTCTTACAAAATTATTTTGATTTACTCCTAAAACAAAAAAGACCCGCAAGTTTTCACTTGCAGGTCTTAATACTTAATTCTATTTACTTAATACTATTTAATCATCTCAAAACTACGTTTTACAAAAGTAGTCAAAGCTTCACCTTTTAACAGGTTTTGCGATAGTTTAGCTAAATCCAAAGCTTGTTTTACCAGGTGTTCCTGATTAGCTTTGTCTTCGGTATTTAAAATAGTCGATGCCAAAGGAGAGTTGGTGTTAATGACCAAATTGTACATTTCCGGCATGTTGCCCATTCCGAACATTCCGCCACCGCCAGTTTGGCTCATTTCTTTCATTCTACGCATGAATTCCGGTTGCGTAATCATGAAAGGAGCTGCCTGACTGTCAAGAGCTTCTAGTTGTACAGTGTACGTTTGTTTGTTAACTACAGCTTCAACGGCAGTTTTTAAGTTGGCTTGCTCGTCTTCAGACAATTTAGAAATAACCGTATCGTCTTTTTTGATCAGGTTGTCAATATGATCCGAATCCACACGAACGAAAGTAACATTTTGATTGTCGTTTTCTAATTTCTGAATTAAATGCGAGATAATTGGGGAATCTAAAAGCAATACTTCGTATCCTTTTTCCTCAGCAATTTCAATATAAGAATGTTGGGCTTCTTTGTTTCCTGCGTATAAAACAACCAGTTTTCCGTTTTTATCTGTTTGTTTGTCTTTCAGGTTTTCTTTTAATTCCTCAAGTGTATAGTATTTGTTGTTCACCGTTGGATACAATACAAAAGCACCCGCTTTTTCGTAGAATTTATCTTCTGAAAGCATTCCGTATTCTAAAACGATTTTGATGTCGTTCCATTTTGATTCGAAATCCTCACGGTTTTCGTTGAAAAGTGATTTTAATTTATCGGCAACTTTACGAGTGATGTAGTTAGAAATTTTCTTAACCGCAGCATCGGATTGTAAACCCGAACGGGAAACGTTCAACGGAATATCCGGTGAATCGATAACTCCTTTCAACATTGTTAAGAATTCAGGAACAATTCCTTCTACGTTATCCGTTACAAAAACCTGATTTTGGTACAATTGGATTTTATCCTTTTGAATTTGTAAATCAGAACCTAATTTAGGGAAATACAGGATTCCTGTTAAGTTGAACGGATAATCTACATTCAGGTGAATGTTGAATAACGGCTCTTCAAATTGCATTGGGTACAATTCGTGGTAGAAAGTTTTGTAATCTTCGTCCGTTAAATCAGCAGGTTGTTTAGTCCATGCCGGATTAGGATTATTAATGATGTTGTCCTGTTCAACAGTTTCATTTACATAATCCTCAGGAGCATCTTCCGGTTTAGGTAATGTTTCCGTTCTTGTTCCAAATTTAATTGGAATAGGCATGAACTTATTGTATTTGTTCAATAATCCGCTGATTTTTGAATCTTCTAAAAACTCTAATGAATCTTCGGCAATATGCAGGATGATTTCAGTTCCGCGTTCGGTTTTGTCAGCCGGTTCTAAAGAGAATTCAGGACTTCCGTCGCAAGTCCAGTGTGCTGCAGGTTCGTCTTTGTAGGATTTAGTGATAATTTCTACCTTAGAAGCTACCATAAAAGCAGAGTAGAATCCAAGACCAAAATGACCAATAATTCCGGAATCTTTAGCAGTGTCTTTGTATTTTTCTAAAAATTCTTCGGCGCCTGAAAAAGCCAGTTGGTTGATGTATTTTTCAACTTCGTCGGCTGTCATACCGATACCCTGGTCAATAATGTGCAGTTTTTTACCTTCTTTGTCAATTTTTACCTCAATAATAGGATTACCATATTCTACTTTGGCTTCACCTATATTAGTCAGGTGTTTTAATTTTAATGTAGCATCGGTTCCATTCGAAATCAACTCACGTAAAAAGATTTCGTGATCACTGTATAAGAACTTTTTGATTAATGGAAAGATATTTTCCACCGAAACATTAATTTTTCCAGTTGTCATATTTAAAAATTTTTATAGTGTTTTACAATCAGTTAGGCTTTTGTTCAAATAAAGTACCAATTTTATTGGAGGTGACAAATTGTCTTAGTTGTGAATTTTGTAATAAAATAATAGCATTTTGAAATAAAATCTGTAAGTTAGATTGTATCTTTGTCTTAGTTTAATCATTAAAACGAGAAACGATGAAAAAAATATTTTTTGTTACAGCATTTGCACTAGCGCTATTTTCCTGCAAAACATCTTCGGTAACAGCAACCAAATTAGACAGAGGAATTCAAACCGGAATTAAAGGAAATTGGGTTATTAGCTCGGTTACTTATCCGGGATCGGAGTATATCAAGGTGAATTCTTTTCAATTGGCTGATTCAAAATGTTTTGAAGGAAGTACCTGGAAATTTGTTTCTAATAACAATAAAGGGAATATGGCTTTAACTAAATACGATTGTCCGGTTTTTAGTTCGCCAATTACGTGGTTTGTCAATTCAAACGGAGAGTTCATATTGAAAATTTTAGATGCCGGTGAAAAAGCCAGAAAAGTGAGAGATGGTTATGTATTGCAGGTGGCAAATCAAACAGAAAGTTCTTTTCAGTTAATTGACAAAATTAATGTTGGAGGAAAATTAACAGATGTAGTGTACCAATTTCAACGTGTAAACTAATTAGTAAGTACAATTTTTAAAGAGATAATTATGAAAAAGATATCGGTATTAGCATTAGCTTTAATCATGACGATGAGCACAGTTTTTACAAGTTGTGAGGCTGTAAAAAATACGAACAAAACGCAAAGAGGAGCTGCTATTGGAGCTGCTGGTGGAGCAATCATAGGAGGAATCCTTGGAAATAACCTTGGAAAAGGTGGAAAAGGCGCTATGGGAGCTGTAATTGGTGGTGTTGTAGGTGGTGTTGCCGGAGGTGTTATTGGTAATAAAATGGACAAACAGGCCAGAGAAATTGATCAGGCTATTCCAGGTGCGGAGGTAAAAAGAGTAGGTGAAGGAATTCAATTGGTTTTAAACGAAAATGCAATTCGTTTTGATACAAATAAATCTACTTTAACTGCTGCTGCAAAAGCAAACTTAGACAAATTAGTTGCTGTTTTCAATGAATATCCGGATACTGATATCACTATTTTTGGATATACTGACAGCACAGGACCGGCTGATTACAACTTGAAACTTTCAGGTGAGCGCGCTAACTCTGTTAAAAATTATTTAGCAAGTAAAGGTCTTTCAGCCAGCAGATTTACCATTCAGGGAATGGGAATTGCTGATCCAATCGCTACTAATGATACAGCAGAAGGAAGAAGTCAAAACCGTCGTGTAGAATTTGCAATTGTTGCCAATGCTAAAATGAAAGCTGACGCAGAAAAAGAAGCAGCGAAGTAATTAGTTGACTTTTTGAATATAATAGAAGTCGTTCCTTATTTAGGAGCGACTTTTTTTTTACCACAGATGATTATAAAGAAATCTGTGAATCTGCGGTGTTTTTTTATAAAAACTTATAGGAGCTAATTGTCTTTTTTCTAACATGAAAAAAACTTCAATGACTTATATGGTTATTTATTCATCATAGATTAAAAACGATTTTTTTTTTTTGAAAAACTGTGCAATTTGCGGTTAATATTTTGAGCTATCTTTTTAAAGATATTTATTTTTTTATACCAAAGAAATCTATCTTTGCAATCCAAGAAAAATAATAATTCATACTAATGCTTCAAGTTCAAAATATATCCTTTGGTTATACCGAAAAACCAGTAGTTCAAAATATTCATTTCTCTGTAGAAAAAGGACAAAATATAGCGGTAATTGGCGAAAGCGGTTGCGGTAAAAGTACTTTGCTGAAGTTGATTTATGGTTTGTACGATTTAGATCAGGGACGTATTTTTTGGAATGGAGAAGAAGTTTTAGGGCCTAGTTTTCATTTGGTTCCGGGAATGCCTTATATGAAGTATTTGTCTCAGGATTTTGATTTGATGCCTTATACTACCGTGGCTGAGAATGTGGGTAAATTTTTATCGAATATTTATCCTGAACAAAAAAAAGCCCGTGTTAAAGAACTTCTTGAAATTGTTGAGATGACAGAGTTTGCTGATGTTAAGGCTAAATACCTGAGCGGTGGTCAGCAACAACGCGTGGCTTTGGCTAGGGTTTTGGCTTTAGAACCTGAAGTTTTGTTGCTGGATGAACCTTTTAGTCATATTGATAATTTTAGGAAAAATGCCCTCAGACGCAATTTATTTGCTTATCTTAAAACAAGAGGGATTAGCTGCATTGTGGCTACTCATGACAGTACCGATGCACTTTCGTTTGCAGATGAAACCATTGTTTTACAGAACGGAAGAATAGTCGATAAGGCTGACTCTTATAGTTTGTATAACAATCCTATTAATAAATATGTTGCTTCTCTTTTTGGAGAAGTTAACGAATTGAAATTATCTCAACTAATCAATGTAAGTGAAGAAGATGACGAATTGCTTTTATTGTACCCACATCAATTAAAAGTGGATGAAAAAGGAATTATGAATGTTCTTGTAAAACAATCTTATTTTAAAGGCGGTTATTATTTGATTAAAGCAGTTTTTGACAGAAAAGTGATTTTCTTCGAACATGAATCTTCTTTAGAATTTAATCAGGAAGTGAATTTGAAAATATGTTGATTTTCATTTTTTTCTTTGCTATTAAATTGTAAAAAATCTTTTTATTTATTGAAAAAGTAGTAATTTGTAGGTTAGAATGCAGGACGCATTCTTTGTTATTCTAATCTAAAAATACTGCTATGTATCATTCAAAAATTTCGGGTTTAGGTTTTTATGTGCCTTCCAATGTGGTCACTAATGATGATTTGTCAAAAATCATGGATACTAATGACGAGTGGATTCAGGAACGAACCGGAATTAAAGAACGCAGACATATTGTTAAAGGCGAAGACACTACGACTTCTATGGGTGTCAAAGCTGCCAAAATTGCTATAGAGCGCGCCGGAATTGACAAGGACGACATTGATTTTATCGTTTTTGCTACCTTAAGTCCGGATTACTATTTTCCGGGACCGGGCGTTTTAGTACAACGGGATTTGGGATTAAGAACCGTGGGAGCTCTGGATGTTCGCAATCAGTGTTCGGGTTTTGTGTATGCACTTTCAGTTGCTGATCAATATATCAAAACCGGAATGTATAAAAATATTTTGGTGATTGGTTCCGAATTGCAGTCTTCAGGATTAGATATGACCACAAGAGGGCGAGGGGTTTCCGTAATTTTTGGTGATGGAGCAGGAGCGGCTATCCTGAGTCGGGAAGAAGATTTGACCAAAGGAATTCTTTCCACTCATTTGCATTCAGAAGGAATCCATGCCGAGGAATTAGTTTTGACTGCTCCGGGAATGGGAGGACGCTGGGTTAATGATATTTTAGTTGATAATAATCCTGATGACGAAAGTTATTTTCCACATATGAACGGACAATTTGTATTTAAAAATGCGGTTGTTCGTTTTGCAGAAGTAATCAATGAAGCTTTGGAAGCTAATGATTTACAGGTTTCAGATATTGATATGCTGATTCCGCATCAGGCGAATCTGCGAATTTCACAGTACATTCAGAATAAATTCAAGTTGAATGACGATCAGGTTTATAATAATGTGCAAAAATATGGTAATACCACTGCGGCTTCCATTCCGATTGCATTGACTGAAGCCTGGGAACTGGGAAAAATAAAACCGGGAGATACAGTTGTTTTAGCGGCCTTTGGTAGCGGTTTTACCTGGGCAAGTGCAATTATCAGATGGTGATTTTTTAAATCGAAAAGCCCGAAGTTGGCATACTTCGGGCTTTTCTTTTGCAACAAATTAATTATTAAAACTATTTTATAAAACGCCACCACCCTGGCTTTCGTTTTGATCTCTTGTTTTTCGTTGGACTGCTTTGTTTTTACCGCTTCCAAATCGGTAATTGAAACCAATATAGACTGAGCGGCTTTCCCAATTAAATTGTCCGTATTGTTCTTTAGGATATTCTGATGTAAAGCGATAGCGCATCGTTTTAAAAATATCACTGTATCTGACAGTAAAGGTTCCGGCTCCTTTCAGAACGTTGAGACTCGAACCTAAATCCATTTTCCACATGGGTTTGCCCAGCATTTGCAGGGTTAAATCTTTTCCCTGATACATGGCAGAAAATTGAAAACGTAAATTTTTGGATGCTTTGAAGGTATTGTTCATTCGTGCATTAAAAGCAGTTACATTGGCTTCGAGGAATTTACCAGAAACGACACCTCTAATTGTTTTGTTATAAGCATCTACACTCATATTGCTGCTGAACCATTTTGTGAAATCTAAATTAGCCGAAGATTCGAATCCATAAGCATTGTTGCCATTCAGATTGGCGTAAGATAATGTTTGCTTGGAAGGATCGTTAGGATTTTCGACTAAAGTTCGGGTGATTTCATTGTTGATTCGTCTGTAGAAAATTCCGGTGGTTACGGAACCTATTTTCGTTTTTCGGGTGTAATTTAGTTCGAAAGAATTAGTAAACTGAGGACGCAAATTAGGGTTTCCTTCTGAGTCTATTTGCGGAGTACTCCAATCTCTGATAGGATTTAGCTGATTAATGCTGGGTCTGTCCACTCTTCTTGAAAAACTTAAGTTGAACGAGTTTTTTTCAGAAGGAGTATAGTTTAAAAATCCCGAAGGATATAAGGTTAAAATGTCATTATTAAATTTAGCAGGGGTTTCGTCAACTTTGTTGAAATCAGCATTAGCTTCGTATTTTTCTATTCTTGTTCCCAGTTGTGAGCTCCATTTTTTCCATTGTTTACCAATAGTGGCGTATCCTGAATAAATATTTCGGGAAAATTTAAAATTAGAGTTGTAGTTGTTGTTCAATAAAAAATTATTACGCGCATTTTCGATTCGGCTTTCTAAACCTAATTCTAATTTTAAGGTTTCTGACAGCGGATTAACGTAATCTAAATTGATTAAAGTGTTGTTTCTTTTGTTGGTGATATAATTAGTTCTGGGATCGCTGTAAAAAGCATCTTCTTTATTGTCTCCGTCAGAATAATTAGCTTCCAGTTCTATGTTGTGTCCTTCTTTTTTAAAGTTCTTTTTATAATCTACATTATAGGTTTGGGAAAAATTGTCAACCTTGTTGTTGAATGTTTGATTGATATCATCTTTAGAAGGATCTACAAAATCAATCCTGGATAAGGAACCTGATTTTCCTTTGAATAAGTTTTGATTAGTGTAGAATGACAAGGTGTTTTTTTCATTGATGTAGATGTCAAAACCTATTTTTGCCAGATGTGAAGTGTTGTTTCTGGTGAAAGTGTAATCTTGAAAATCTTCCAATCCGGTTTCGGTGGTGTTTATAAAGCCATAATTGGTACGTTTTCCGGTGTTTAAACCGTAATTAGCAAACCAGTTGATTTTTCCGTTGCGGTAATTCATGTCAACTGACGAGTTTAATTTTGGTGTGATTCCAAAGGTTAGCCCGTTATTAATACTTCCGTTTAAGCCTATTTTAGTGTTTTTGTTTAAAACAATGTTGATTATTCCGCTCATTCCTTCCGGATTATATTTCGCAGAAGGATTCGTAATTAATTCAATTTGTTTAATGGATGAAGACGGGATTTGCTGTAATAATTGGGCCGTTTCTATAGTTGTAGGTTTTCCATCAATTAATACCCTTACATTTGGATTTCCTCTTAGACTGATGGCATTGGTTTGTTGATCAATGCTAACAGAGGGAATGTTGTTCATGATTTCGGCCGCAGTTGAACCTGCTGAAATTAAATCTTTACCAATATTGATTACTTTTCGATCGATTTTTTGTTCTATAGTCGATTTTTCGCTGACAATTTCTACGCCTTTGAGCTCAATGGCATCTTCCTCAATAGCAATGGTGTTGAGGTTTGCATTTGTGTTATTTACAGAAAGTGTTATAGATTTACTCACGGTTTTGTAACCCATGTACTGAATTTCGACATTGTATTTTTTTAATTCAAGATTCTTGATTCGAAATAATCCTTTTTCAGAAGTAATTCCTCCACTTACCACTTTTCCATTATCCTGAACAATAATGTTGACAAAGGGGATAGGCTGGTTAGTTTTTTTATCAACTACCTTTCCTGAAATGCTACCTGATGCCTCGGTTAAATTTACCGGTATCGAATTTTGTGCTGCTAAGGAAATAAGATTTCCAAAGAGACAGAGTAAGATTAGTTTTATTCTCATGACTATATTTTTTGATTGATTTTAATAGTTGACAATGCAAATATATATCTTTTAGATAATACTATGTAATACAAAGTACTGTTTTTTGAAAAAAAAACACATTTTTGTAATTATTTTCTTTTTATATGACTTGAAAAAGAAAATGTTCTACATCTTTAGACGCTTAACTTAGACAAATAGTTGTATGGGAAATTATCTTAGTTTCCAATTTTCAAATCAGTACATAATGACTATCTTTGCGCACTTTATAGATTCAAAGACAAAATGACATTATCACAAACACTTACTCCCTCTATACAAAAAGCAATTCAGGATTTATTTGATGTAACAGTCGAAAAAATAGAATTTCAGGCGACCCGAAAAGAATTTGAAGGTGAT
>JACCDQ012141097.1_pt1 | contig 13567 bp, 19 predicted proteins | sample 7446031 | NCBI WGS metagenome assembly JACCDQ01 (sample SAMN15323442, study PRJNA562643) | freshwater metagenome | isolation source: river surface water | place: USA:Blue River Watershed | collected 2017-08-17 | reverse complement strand
CGCCCGTGCCAACGCCGAAGCCGATCGCATCGCCCAAGAGCGCGCCGCCCTGGAAGCCGCCCGGATCGAGTTCGAGCAGCGCCAACGTGCCCACGAGGAGCGAGAGCGCGCAGAGCGCGTCGCTCGAGAAGCTGAGCAAGCCGCGGCTGCCCAGGCTACAGCTGATGCCGCAGATTCCGCGCGGCGAGCCCTCGAGGTTGCCGAGTTGGCCAAGCCCGTGTTCATCGACGAAGACGGCGACGTGCCGCTGATCGCTGACCTGAGCGCAACGCCCGAGTTCATTGAAGCGGCCAGCGTGACAGAGGAGGCGCCCAGCGCCCTGGATCTGATCCTGGCCATCGCCGAGGCAAACGGCGTCGATCCCAAGGACGCCCGCGACTGGCTGGTGCTGCGCGCCGCCGACATCGCTGCCATCGAACTGTGAAGGAACCCACATCATGAACACCATCACCCGCCCCGAAACCGCCGCGCTGGCCGAAGTGCCCGGCTACAACCCGCCCGCGCCGGTCGCCGGCTCGACCAGCAGCATCGCCCTGCTGATGGATGAGCGCAGCATGGACAAGCTGATGCGCGTGGCCGACATGATGGCGACCGCCAGGGCGACTGTCCCGGCTCACTTCCGCGACAGCCCTGGCGATTGCCTGGCGGTCTGCATGCAGGCGGCAACCTGGGGTATGAACCCCTTTGCGGTGGCGCAGAAGACGCACATCGTCAATGGCGCCCTGGGCTACGAGGCGCAGCTGGTCGTCGCTGTCATCAACAACTCCGGGGTCGTGCAGGATCGCTTTCACTACGAATGGTTCGGGAAGTGGGAGGGCGTCAGCAAGACCGACAAGAGCCACGACCGTGGCGTGAAAATATGGGCCACCCTGAAGGGTGAGTCAGAGCCGCGCGAGCTGACCGTCACCATGGCGGAGGCCGGCGTGCGCAACTCCCCGCTGTGGGAGCAAGCACCGAAGATCCAGCTCTCGTACCTGGCGGCCAAGCGCTGGGCTCGCCTGTACGCACCTGATGTCATCCTGGGCGTCTACACCCCGGACGAGTTCGAGCAGCCGGCGCCCGTGGACATGGGTCGGGCGCAAGTCGTGCAGCCAGCCGGCGCATCGCTCGAGCTGATCGAGCGCGCAGAAGCGGCTGCCGCTCAGGGCATGAAGGCCTATCAGGCGTTCTGGGGTGCTATCAGCGCGGCTGACCGCAAGGCCTTGACGGCAGCGGGCGAGCATGACCGCTTGAAGCAGGCGGCCAGCCAAACCGATGCGGCGCGCACCGTTGACACGGCGCCTGTCACTCCTGCGCCGGCAGCAGCCCAGCCGGCCGGCAAGTCTTTCGAGGAGGTGATGCAAATGCTGTGTCAGGCCCAGAACGAGGAAGCGCTATACGTGGCGGCCGATTGGATCAGCGGGGATGACCAGGAGCAGGTCAGGCTGCTGGATGCGAAGTTCCAAGAGCGCCTGGCGCAGATGCGGGGTGAGGCATGAGGGCTGGCATTGACGACGGCGGTCCGGTATTTCCAAGACCGGCAGATGAGCTGTGGGAGGCGCATGACGGAATGACTCTGCGCGACTACTTCGCTGCCAGGGCGATGGAGCTCGGATATGCAAGGTATTGGAATGGGGTGGATCGACTTGAGGATGATGGTGTAACCGTCGAAGTTCCTGATGACTGGCGTGATGTCATTGCTTCAAATGCGTACAGGCTGGCCGACGCCATGCTGCGCGTAAGTGAGGTAAAGCCATGAGCCGTATCACCATCCACCGAGGCGGCCAGCAAGACGACGCCTGGCGCCGCCTGCGCCTGGGTTGCGCGACAGGCTCTGGCTTTGCCGATGTGCTGTCCAAGCCCCGAACCGGCAGCGGCGAATCGACGGGCCGGCGCAACTACCGCGTTCGCCTGGCGCTCGAGCTGCTGACCGGCGAGCCCGAGCACGACGGCTTCACCAGCCGCGCGATCCAGCAAGGCAACGAGCGCGAGCCGCTGGCGCGCGCCAGGTTCGAGGAGGAAACCGGGCACCTGGTCGAGGAGGTCAGTTTCATCCGGCTCAACCACATGCCGGTCGGGTGCTCGCCTGATGGCCTGGTTGACGACGACGAGGGGCTCGAGATCAAGTGCCCGACCAAGGCGGTCCACTGGGAATACCTGTCCCTGGTGGATCAGCCGCCCGCCGAGTACCTCGCGCAAGTCCAGGGCTGCATGCTGGTCACCGGCCGCAGCCGCTGGCACTTCGTCAGCTTCAACCCGGACTTTCCGCCTGAGCTGCAGTTCCATCACATCCTCGTCCAGCGCGATGACCTCTATATCCGCCGGCTCGAGGACGAGCTCTGGCGCTTCACGGCTGACGTGAAAGCCACGGTGCGAGAGCTCGAGGCCATGGTCGAGCAGCGCCGGCAGCTGGCCAAGGCGGCCTAACCCAACACACAGCGGGAGCTGCCAAACCCAACGCTGGCCTGATCCACCAGCGAACCAGCCCTCGATGACAACCCGGACCCGCCCCGCGAGCGTACACAGCGGGCCGGCATGCGACACGGCGGGGCAGCTCGCAAGAGATTGCCGCCGAATCGAGGGGCACGGATCGCACCCAACACCAACCCAGCCCGCCGCCGTGCGGGCTTTTTCTTGAGAAACCCACCATGAACACAAAAAAATCCCAAGTCCCCGACATCGGGTCCTCTTTCGAGGGCGGCTTCTTCGGCGGCCAGATCCGCATCGGCGGCGCAATCCTTGCCGTCATCTGGGCGCCCAAGGCGCTCGGGGAAACGAGCGGCGCCTGGCTTCCTGATTCGTCGATGGTCGCAGATGCTCTCAGCTGCTGCGACAGCATGGGCAACACCCGGGCCATGGCAGAGGCTGGAAGCCCCTTGGCCAAGTGGGCACTGGGCTTGGAAATCAACGGCCACACGGACTGGTGCATCCCGGCGCGCGACGTTCTGGAGCTGGGGTACCGGCACCTGAATCCAACCAACCGGGAGACCTATTGCGGCTTTCGTGACGGCGACAACCCGTCCAGCTTGCCGCCCGGCTACCCGTACACCAAAGAGGATCCCATCGCTCAGACCACGGTCGATGCGTTTCAGGCGGGAAATTCCGAGTCTTTCGAGGCGGATTGGTACTGGTCGTCAACCGTCTATTCCAAAGCCTCTGCCTGGTACCAGTACTTCAGCAGCGGCGTCCAGGACTACACCCCCCAGAGCAGCGAGCTCCGCGCTCGGGCCGTCCGCTTGATTCAGCTCAACGCTTGATCCTTTTATCCTTTTTTGGAGCCCCACATGAACATCACCTTGGAGCAAATCGAGGCCAAGCAGACTGAATTGACCGATTTGATCGCGAAGTTCAAGGCCCAGCCGAGGCTGACTCAGTATGGCATCCCAGCCATCGTCATCAGCCTGGCGCCCGGCGAGCGCTACGCCGGCCTGGTTCTCGACGACAACGGCGAACCGTCCCACCATCTGGTGCTGCTGCCGGGCGAGGCTGAAGAGGTCGAGTGGCAAGAAGCCAAGGACTGGGCAGAAAAGCAAGGTGGCGAACTGCCCACTTGCCGCGAGCAGGCGCTGCTGTACGCCAACCTGAGGAGCGAATTCAAGCCGGCATGGTACTGGTCCAACGAGGCGCACGGAGACGCCTCTGCCTGGTGCCAGCTCTTCTACGACGGCGACCAGCTCTACTTCCCCCAGAACAACGAGCTCCGCGCTCGGGCCGTCCGCAGATTGAGTATTTGATCCTTTTATCCTTTTGATTCATGGCCATCCACACCCAACTCCCGATCCACAAAAAAGGCATCGAGCTGCTGTCCTTGGCCTTCAAGGCCCAGGTGCAAATGCCGCGCGGTGTCAAGCGCTCCCTCGGCGACAAGATCAGCCATCACTGCATCGAAATGCTGGACCTAATGGCGATGGCCAATGCCACCAAGGGCTCGGAACGGGCGGCCTATATTCAGGAGCTCATGAAGCACCAACGTGCCTCTCAGGTCCTGTTTCGTGTCGCCCATGACAGCCGATACGTCTCTCACGATCTGTGGGGAAAGTCGGTGCAGATCCTGGAAGATATTGGTCGACAGGGTGGTGGATGGCTCAAGTCCGCAACGAACAGGGCGCCTGCAGCATGATGTTCAAGGACTCATTGCCCGTGCGCAATTTGAATCTGGTCGCGCCGCTGCCCCACAAGGGCACCGCCATGCGCATCACGGATACCGCTGCCTTCGCGCAGGCTGCGTCCGGCGCAATTTTCCCAGTGATCGGCGACAGCCTTCGCGGGGACGATGTAGATAGCGCGACTCGGCCTCTGCCTGGTACCAGAACTTCAACAACGGCAACCAGAACTACAACCACCAGAACAACGAGCTCCGCGCTCGGGCCGTCCGCAGATTCGGACCTGTTCAGCCTCTTGGTACAAGCTTACCTCGATTGCCGGCGCAACAAGCGCAACAGCGTGAGCGCCCTCGCATTCGAGGCCCACCTAGAGCGCAACCTCTTTGACCTGCATGCCGAGCTGGTCGATGGTCTGTACCAACCGGGCCAATCGATCTGCTTCGTCATTACCAGGCCGAAGCCACGCGAGGTATGGGCGGCGCAGTTTCGCGACCGCGTCGTCCACCACCTGATCTACAACCACATCTCGCCGCGCTTTCATGCCAGCTTCGTCGTCGGCAGCAGTGCCTGCATTCCCGGGCGCGGCACGCTCTACGCCGTAAATCGCCTGGAACACGGCATCCGATCGATCACCGAGAACTGGAAGCACCAAGCCTTTTATCTCAAGATGGACTTGGCCAATTTCTTCGTAGCGATCGATAAGCATGTGCTGTTCCGGCAGCTGGAAGCCAAGATCCACGAATCATTCTGGCTGGACCTGACGCGCCGCGTGCTGTTTCACGACCCTCGGCAAAACGTCGAGGTGCGCGGTAAGCGAGAACTGCTGGCCAGGGCGCCTCCCCATAAGAGCTTGTTCAACGCGCCGCCGAACACCGGCTTGCCCATCGGCAACCTGTCGAGCCAATTTTTTGCCAACGTGCACCTCGATGCCCTGGACAAGTTCTGCGTGCATCGGCTCAAGGCAAAACACTATGTCAGGTACGTCGATGACTTTGTGATGCTGAGCCTCGATTCCCAGCAGCTTGTTGCGGCGCGCGACGCGGTCACGGCGTTTTTGCCGGATCGACTGGGGGCCCAAGTCAACCCGACCAAGACCATCCTGCAGCCGGTCGACCGCGGCGTCGATTTCGTCGGCCAGGTCATCAGGCCGTGGCGGCGAACTACGCGCCCTCGCACACTGGATTCTGCAATGCAACGCCTGGCCGAAATGCCGAGCGACAAGACGTACGCCAGCGGAAACAGCTACCTCGGACTGCTCCGGCAGGCTTCCCACAGCCATGCCGATCGCGCCAGGATGGCCAAAACGCTCATGCGTCGAGGGCACGCCGTAGCCGGCGACCTCTGCAAGATTTTCCCAAAAACCTGACTCGCTGCTGCGCCAATTCTTCATTTATGCCCGCTGAACGCGGGCTTTTTCACGCCACTACCATGTTCAAGAACACGCAGATCTACCGCATCGCCCAAGGCTGGACGATGGACACCGAAGCCATGGAGGCCGCGCTGGCCAAGCTGCCCTTCCAGCCCTGCGGCGCAACGCAACCCGAATCCTATGGCTGGGCGCCGCCGCGCGGCCAGGCCCATGGCGCGCTGGTCGAACTGGTGGCCGGCCAGCGCATCCTGCGCTTCATGCACGAGAGCAAGGCTGTGCCGGGCTCGGTCGTCAAGCGCCATTTGGATGAGCGCTGCGCCAAGATCGAGGAGATGGAGGGCCGAAAGCCCGGCCGCAAGGAAACCCGCGAGCTCAAGGAGCAGATCCTGCTCGAGCTGCTGCCACACGCCTTCCCCAAGACCAGCAGCATCCTGGTCTGGCTCGATCTGGCACAAGGCCGGCTGGTGCTGGATTGCTCCAGCCAAAGCAAGGCCGATACCCTGGTCAGCGCGCTGGTCGAGTGCCTGCCGGGCCTGCAGGTCTCGCTGCTCAATACCGTGGTTTCCCCGCAGGCTGCCATGACGCAGTGGCTGACCGGCAACGCCGACGCATGGCCTGGCCAGTTCGCGCCCGGCCGGCACGTCGAGCTGCACAGCGGCGACGAGATGAAGTCGGTCGTAAAGTTCGACCGCCACCACCTGGACGACGAGCAGATGAAGCTGCACATCAGCCAGGGCAAGCTGCCCACCAAGCTCGCGCTGGACTGGGCTGGCCGTGTCAGCTTCGTGCTGACCGAAGGTATGCAGCTCAAGAAGATCGAGTTCCTGGATGGCGTGTTCGAGGGTCAAGCCAGCGAGCAGGACGGATTTGATGCGGATGTCGCCATTGCCACCGGTGAGCTGTCGCAGCTGATCGGTGAACTGGTTGAGGCGCTGGGCGGGGAACTGGCATGAGCGCAAAGAAATGCGATACCTGCAACCGCGACCCCGATCGCATGAACAGCGACTTCGCCGAGTGCTCGCACATCGACTGCCCGACTCGCCGCAAAGCCTGGAGTGAGCAACCGAGCCCGGCCGAGTTCTTCAAAGGCCCGTGGCCGAAGAATGAAAGCTGCGATCCACTTCCGCTGGATCAATTGCTGAAAGGCGGTGCCGAATGAGCGAGATGTCCGAAGTTTTCGGCAGCATAAGAGCTGAGAGTCAGCAGAAGCGCGCCGACAACCGAGAGGCTTCGGCCTCACTGCTTACTCGTGCTGGTGCAGTGTTCGAGTCGAAGAATGCCGGCGCCCATCTTGTGGTTCTTTCGGGGCCGAATGTTGTGGATTTCTGGCCTGGCACAGGGTTATGGATCGTTCGCGGCGCACAAGCCAAGCTCCGTGGTGTCCGCAAGCTGATTGCCTTTATCGAAAATTCCAGAGCTAGTTTTGCCAAGGAAGGAGATGCAGCATGAATGCGCAGCACACCCAGGGTTTGATGGTGGTCAACCCGATCCAGCTCGACCAGATCGCTACTGCGGACGCCAGCAAGGAAATCGCTCGCGTCACGCACTTTGGACACTCGACCGAAACCGTCATTGCGAACGCCTGCCGGCTGGCGGCCTGCTGGAATGCCTGTGAGGGCGTAAGCACCGAGGCGCTGCAGCTTGTGGGGCGAGACCTACTGGATGGCGAGGTGAAGCCACTCAGCGACAAGCTGGCCGATGTGCTGGCCCAGCGCGATGAGCTGCTGGAAGCTCTGAAAGACTGTCTGAGGCGTATCGCTGATGACGAAGAATATGGCTTTGATCATGCGGTCACAAAGGCCCGCGCCGCCATCGCCAAGGCAACCCCCTAACCCACCCCAGGGCGACTTGCCCCACCCTTTGGAACCAAAACCATGACCACACAAGCCCTGCACACCTTCGCCGCCATTGAGGAGGCCCGACGCCAGACGATCCTCAAAGATCTGTCACCGACCGAGATGACGATGATTGCCGGGTTCTCCATTCACTGGCGTGACCGCCAGCCCCTGACCATCCTGGGCGCCATGCGGATGTTCGATCAGCTGTCGTCCAGCACCGTGCACCGCCACCTCAAGAGGCTGCGCGCTCAGGGTGCGATCGACGTGACCCCCGACACGGTCGACTCCCGCATCAAGTACGTCATCCCGACACCGGCGCTGCTCACGGCGCTCAAGACGATCACCTCTGCGGCAGCACAGCCGGTGGCAGCATGAGTCAATACGACAAGCTAGACCTGTTGATCTTCGAGTCGATCAAGACTGGTGCGCGGAGCTTCGACACCATCGAAAGCAGTGATGCTGGAGTCGAATCCAAGCGACTCTACGCCGAAAACCCGAGGGGCAAGCTGCCATTCCGCCACATCGACACTCGCCTGCAAGCCCTGCGCAAGCGCGGCCTGATCGAGTTCAAGCGCCCGATCGGCTGGATCATTAAGACCGAGAAAGCGTAGATCAAACCCGGCTCGCACGCGGGCCCTCACCGCGCAGCGCCTTCATCGCGAGGGTGCTGCCCAGTGATGAATCACCAGACCAGACCAGACCCGGCCCCGTGCCGGGTTTTCTTTTCTAACCACCAGGGAAAACAAACATGAACTCCATCGCCCTGCCCCGCTGGGCGCGCATCGTCGTCGCGCTCGTGTGCGTCGGCATTGGTCTGGCCAGCAGCACGGTGGCCGGTTCGCTGCTGGTGCGCGGCCTGGAGCTCACCGAACCGGACGGAACGGCCCGGGTGATACTGACCGCCGCTGGCGTGCTCATGATCCTGACCGAGCTGGTCGCCTTCTTCCTGGTGGCTCTGCTGCCCGCTTCGCGCCTCTACCAGTTGCGCGTGATGGGCTTGGCCTTGCTGATGTTCGAGGTCGTCACGATCTTCGGAACCAGGCTGGTGCTCAACCAGAGCGCCGAAGCCATGACGGCCGCCCAGCAGATGCGGGTAGAGAACCTGCGGCTGGCCATTGCCGCCCGAAGCGCTGACGCCGACCGGCTGCGCGCCAACGGCGAGCGTCAGAGCTCGAGCGACAACGCATGGGCCAGGCACCTTGGGTCGCAAGCGATCCAAAAAGCGAGCCTGATGGAGCGCGAGATAGAGCCGCTGCGCGAGGAGTTAGCCGACCTGCAAGCCGCGCAACGGCCCACGCTGCCCGGCGCGCTCGGCCCCAGCCTGGCGCTGGCTCACAGCATTGCCATGCCAGTGTTGGTCAGCACCATCGGCCTGACGATGTTCGGCGTTGCAGGGCTGATGCTGCGCCGGCCTGATGACGAGGGCGAGGTACGGAAGGTACAGGCGGTGCAAGCATCTGTACCGCCACCTGTACCAGGGCCGGTAACGCTCGGGCAGCGGTCGTTGCAGGCGGCCGTACCGCACCGCACCGCCCTACCCCACGGGGCTCAGTCAGCAATTCCTCCTGTGGCCAGCCCATTCGGCGCCTGGCGCTCGATGGCCGCAGCGATCCCGCTGTCGACCATGGCTGCAGCGCCTGCTGCAATGGAAAGTCCGGCGCTCGAGGTCACGCAAGAGGCTGTTACTCAGTCGGTAACGGAGGCGGAAGCAGTGCCAGTAACGGTTCCGGTAACACCGATCGAGGCCGCCGTACCGGAGGGCGAAGACCGTTACCTGCGCATCAGATCCGGCGTACTGGCCGGCCAGATCAAGCCCAGCGTGCGCGCCGTGCGAGATGCCGGTGGCGGTGGAACCGACACGGTGCGCCGCTACCTGCAGCAGCTCGCCGCCGAGGGCGTCATCGTCAAGGCAGGCCAAGGGTTCACCTTGGCAGACCCACCGCCACCGGGCAACCTTTCCACATAATGTCGGCAAGGACGTTTGTTCGGCACTCGGTTACGTCAACCACAGCGACGCCATGAACAAGCACTGCAAGGGGGTCGCGAAACGCTACCCCCTTCAAACCGCCGGCGGCGTGCAGGATGTCCGCGTCCTGTCACGATTAGCCAGTCGTACAGCTCAGACGGTAGACGCGACGAAGAAGAAGAGAAGACCTAGAACGGAACTCGGAGATTTGTGATGAAGAAATTTATGGTATAGTTTTCCCGTTGGGTCTCTGCAAGCGCATTTGGTGAGGGCTTGGCCAGAAGAAAGTCTTCACACTACGGGCAGCGACAGTTTCTGGCACTGTCGACAGTAGAGGCTGGGGTTATACCCAGGTGCTCCGAACCACCGGAAACGGCAGCTAAGGAGAGGCATCTATCTACCTCGGACCCAACCACTTTTTCTAAGAAACGACCTTGCAAGGTCGTTTTTTCATTTACAGCTTACCAATGACATACCCGTGCGCCCTACTAGTCGGGAACGCCGTCACCACGCTGTAGAACACTTGGTTGGCGCCATCCATCTGTTGCTCGACGATAACTATCCCCGAAGATGATCGGAATACAGTTGATCTCTTCTCAAGCTTCCCAAGTCCACCCTCGTAGTGGATTGCGGCGCCTGGAATGATGATCGAGTTCAGCAGTCGCGTCACCTTGGGCTCGGCGTCCTGCAAGGTCAGGCAAGACTTGAAGTGCCCTTGCCAAATGTGTTCCAGCCCCCAACCGCGATTTGCACCGATATGTTCGCCGTACCGTAGATAGATCGGACCAGCTTCAAACTCCACCCCAGGCACGCTCAACTCCGGGAAGATTCCGAAAACTGGTGTACCCGTGAGAGGGTTGTTGATGGAGGTGGTGCGCCTTGGCCTACGGAAAGCCGATGGCGCGAGGTTGCTGTTCTTGTTCTTCATCCAGCGATAAGGCGATGCCATGTGTCTTTGACATTGCCAATCAATGCCACGGTTAGCATTCTACAAACTCAGCAGCAGCACTCCTTGGTCACGGCACCGACACGTCGCCTGACACCAGCTCTCTACAACGTCTCACCAGCCCGCCGCCGCGCGGGCTTTTTTCAAACCCACGCCGCCCCGTCATGCGCTACACTCCGCCCCAGGTGCTTGAAAACACCTGGACACACGGTTAAGCCGCCCCGATAGCGCGGTTTTGTCATGCCCAAATGCTTCCCGGCGCAGCGCCTGCTGCGTCGCGTCTGGTTTCGGGCAGATGGGGCCATCCGTGAGGACGCCCGCCCGGCTGTGTCCAGGGTTTTCAACATCTGCCCACCCGTTCCGCGTGCTTGAAAACGCGCGGTCCGGATCAACCAAGTCTCGACACAGGAGCATGACCATGGCACTCGCCAACACCTCGGGCGCATCCGCCCTCGCCTTCCAGTCCACCACTTTCGACGCCGTCATGATCGATGGCAAGCCTTGGCTAAGGGTTCACCAGATCGGTGAAGCCTTGGAGTACAAGCATCCTGACAGGTCGATGACCAATCTCTACAACGCCAACAAGGATGAGTTCACCGACCACATGACCGCCGTGGTCAAGCTCGACACCGCCGGCGGCGCACAGGACACGCGCATCTTCAGCCTGCGCGGCGCGCACCTGCTGGCCATGTTCGCCCGCACCGCCAAGGCCGCCGAGTTCCGGCGCTGGGTGCTCGACATCCTGGATCGGGAGATTGAGCAACCGGCCGCCGAGCAACCGACCAACACCTTCACCGTGCAGCCCAGCGACAAGCTCAGCGGGGCGCAGCAGATCGCGCTGCGCGCCCTGCTCGAAATCAACGCCAAGAAGCTGCCGCACGCGCAGCAGGCCAGTGCGATGGTCAAGGGCTGGTCCAAGCTCAAGGCTCACTTCGGCGTCAGCTACCGCGACATCCCGGCCGAGCGTTTTGTCGAGGCCATGTCGATCATGGCGCGGCATGTTTCCAGCTTCGCGCAGGCCGAGCCCGTCGAGCCCAAGCCAGCACCCGACGCCGAGCTGGCCCGCCGCGCCTTCGCGCTGTCCGCTGAGATCAGCGGCCAGGTGCAGCGTTCGGTGTTCGAGGCGGTGCTGGCGGGCAACGAGCCCGGTGACTGCCTGCGCTGGATCTTCAGCCTCGACCTGGACCGTGGCCAGAAATCACACACCGTCAGCTGGCTCGCTCCGATCGAACGCGATGCGGTCGTGATGAACCTGTCGCAGCTGTCGCGCGCCATCGGCAACGGCGATCTGATCCCCGGCGCTGATGACCTGCTCGCGCTGATGAACGCCTGCACCGCCCAGATCAGCCGGCGCCTGCAAGCCAGCCTGCCGCACTGACGCCAGCTCCCTACAAGTTCTCACGTACCCGGCCCCGCGCCGGGTTTTTTGTTCCTGCCCGCCACTGTGCGGGCTTTTTTACACCCGAACCATGTCCCGTTACTCCACACCCCACGGCGCCTACGAGATCGATACCGTTCCCGGGCAACCCCAGCTGGCCCACTGCCACAGCCTGCACATCAAGCCGCAGCATCGTGGCAAAGGCTTCGGGCACTCCCTCAAATTCGACCAGATGCAGACCCTGCGCTACCTGGGCTACGACTACGCGACCTGCACCATCGACGCGACCAACGAGGCCCAGCGCGCCGTGCTCACGAAGGCCGGTTGGCGTCTGCTGGACAACATCACCAACAGCCGCTCAGGCGGCATCACGCAACTCTGGGGATGGGTTGTCAAATGAGCATCACCGAAAAAATCCTGGAAGTCCTGTCCCGGCATCAGCCGTGCTCGCTCGCTGAAATACAAAACAGGCTGCCGAACGAACTGGCGGGCGCTGTTGCGCGGCACATGAGATTGCTGTCCAAACAGCGTCGAATCGTTAACCACGGCATTCGCAACATGGGTCGATGGGCCATTGCGGGCACGGCCATTGAGTCAGAACCCAGCAAAGCGAAGAAAGAGCCGGTTCCCATCCCTGCGCCTGGAAGCATCACCCCGGGTCGCCTGATAGGAAATATGGATGGCGTCTGGTTGCCGGCAAAGCAATTCACGCGCCCAGAGGGCAGCGACCATCTGAGGCACCCCAGTCGCCGAGGTGATGACCTGGTTCTGCACATAGGGCCAATCAGCATGGTGACATCAAAAATCAAGAGCCCAGGAAGCCGCTCCCCGTCCGATCTGAGGCGGGTAGCCAAAAAGGCTGCTGCATGAAAAAGAGCCGAGACAAGCAGGGCCTGACAGCCACCCAGCGCGCCATCCTCGACCGTCTCCAGGCCATCGGCCCGATGACGATCCAGGAGCTGTGCGCCGAGCTCGAGCTGTCTCGTGATGGCGCCCGCAAGGCCGTCAGCGAGCTACACGAGATGAAGCGCATCTACATCGGCGACTGGCCCTATCTGGGCAGCCAGCGCTCGCGGCAGTGGGCGCTGCGCACAGGCGGCCAGCAGGATGCCCAGAAGCCGCCGGCCTGCACCAGGCCCGAGTACGACCGGCGCTTTCGCGAGCGCCACAAGATCACCATTGCTCGGCGCAAGTCGCTACTGCCGCCGAGCCCTTTTCAAGGATTACTCACATGACTGACGACACCAAGCAGATCGAAGCGCCGCAACAGGAGCGCAACCTGTACGACATCACGGGCGACATCCTGGACATCAACACCATGCTGATCCAGCGACCGGATCTGAGCGGCTTGCGTGCCAAGGTTGCCGAGATCACGGCCGAACTGGAGCGCGAGAGCTTGCGACTTGCCGCCTGCGGCATGGTTGCGATGGCGGACACGCCGGAGTCGGCCAAGGAGGTGCGCGCCATGCACCCCGACTTCGAGAGCGCATCCTGCGATGACGTGAAGCGCCGGGTTGACGAGTGCATGGAACTGCGATCCCGCGTTGCCGAGCTTGAGGCCCAGATGGATGCCGTTGGGGCTGGCGGCGTCGGCCCGCTGATGGCTGCGGTCCGCGACGACGCTGAAAACCCGACCAACATCGACAGCCCGATGAACGCTTGCATGTACCAGGCCGCCTGCAAGCGATGGCGCGATCAGGCCGAGCAGCAGGCCGCAATCCCAGCAGGCTACAAGCTGGTGCCGGTGGAGCCAACCGAGGACATGCTTTCGTGCATCCGCGATCATGTGCGCGACTATCCGCGCTGGTGGGAGCACTCGTACCGCGATCTGATCAAGGCCGCGCCGCAGCCTCCAACTACCGAGCAATCCTTGGCGGTTCAGCAGCCGCGAGGCGAGCAAGATGGGCTGCGTGCCTCGAACGAGTACCTGCTCGGCTGCCTGCGTGACTGGAGTGAGCTTGCTATTCAGCTGCGCGCCCGCGTGGATG
>JACCDQ011029602.1_pt1 | contig 13569 bp, 14 predicted proteins | sample 7446031 | NCBI WGS metagenome assembly JACCDQ01 (sample SAMN15323442, study PRJNA562643) | freshwater metagenome | isolation source: river surface water | place: USA:Blue River Watershed | collected 2017-08-17 | reverse complement strand
TTTGCATGTTTATCTTTAATACGAATACGCAGTGTTCGTATAGATAAATCAGATGTTTTGGAAGAATTATTTTTCATCAAAATATAATATAAAAATTATCAATTTATGTCAACAGCAAACCTACACTGCGGTTACGGTTTGGCGTGCTTATATCACCGCCATGAATGACGGTTCTTTACGCACGGTAGGTGTAAATTAAAACTTGATACTATCTTTTACAGGTTGATAACTTTTTCTATGAAATCCTTCAATTGGCCCATACTCCTTTAGTTTTTCTAAATGTTCTTTTGTTCCATACCCCTTATGGTTTTCAAATCCATACTTTTTATAAAGTTCATTTTTACATAATTCATCGATATAAAGTGTATGTGAATGCTTTGCTATAATACTAGCACATGAAACCCCCGGTAAAATAGCATCGGCTTTAACTAACACATCAGTTTCTACAGCGGTATTTTCAGGTTTTTTATTGCCATCAATCACAGCATAATTTGCACCAGTTCTTTTAACTAAAATTTCAATAGCTCTTCTAAAACCTTCCATTCTTGCTTGAAATACATTTAACGTATCAACTTCTTGTGGGGTCATACGAACCAATTCATAATCTACAGCTAATTCTACAATTTTAGAAAACAATTCTGCTCTTTTCTTCTCAGTTAATTTCTTGCTGTCATTAACACCAGATAATTTAGCTAAATCTTCTTTTTTAATAATCAATCCACATACGAACAAATCACCACTTAAAACACCTGCTGCACATTCATCCAAATATATAACCAATTCAGTATCTTCTATTTTATTTTTAATTTGTTCTTCATTTCTCATTTTTATTCCACTTATCTTTCAAAATTATATTTCATCTAAAAACATTTAATTATTCTTGATTTAACCCTTCATTTACCCTATTAATTACTTGAAGACTTTAGTTTTTCATGGTGTCCCCCACCTCCAAGTAACCTACGATTTTTTTGTAGGTTACTTTTTTATCAACAACATTTCATTAATTTTTTGTTGAAGCTTAATACAAAAACTTTTTCTTTTTTCATCTTCCCATAAATTGATATTATCTTTCTTAATAAATATCATTCTTGGAATGATTTTTTTAAATTCTTCCCAAGTCATATCATAAATATATCGAACCTCAGACCAACTCTCATCATTAATTGATTTAACTTGATAAGTATTTTCTTCAAAGCGATAAAGTCTTGGAGACTGTTGTGTATTTAAAAAAATTATAGCAACCCCCACTAATGGTTTTTGCTTGACAACTTTTTCAAACAATACTTTTTCCATTTTATATTTCTTATCATTAAGATAACTCATCAAAAAACTCCTCGTTGATTATTAAAATAATGATAAGAAAAATTTTAAAAAATAAAACTTTTAAGCATTATTTTCTTTTTTTAAAGTATTTTTTACAAAATCATCAATCACTCTTTGGCTAAAATAATTTGTAGAAATTGCTGCATTTTCATGTGCCATAGAGACAAAAGAAAGTGCATTAGCAAATCTAGATGAAGAATACTTTTCAAATAACCAAACCAAATCTTTTAACCGAGGCTGTGTATCCCAATAGCCATCATCAAAGCCTCTACGATAAAGCCAATCATCTTTGTCTTGTGCCGAATTAAAGGCTAAATTGATAACAAATAATTGTTTATCGTAATTTTTATAAAAGAGCTTTTTACCAAAATAAAAGTTCTTTCCATAAGGAATTGGACTGGTTGAATATTTTACATATCTCTTTATGTAATTATCATTTAAGAAGAAAACAAAACCAGGATTGAGGGGTTTATCTTGCTCTATATTTTCAACCCCATCTAAGTTTTTCAAATGATCCATAAAGTGACCATTTTTTTCAACTCCGATAATGAGCAAGTTTTCTTTTTCCATTCCAATAAACAAATCAGCCATTGCCGTAGCAAACCAAGAAGCGTAATTATAAATTGCTAAAGGACCATCTAATACGAAAGCACAATCCTTAAAAATCTTATCACTATTTTCTTTACCAAAAAATTCAATCAAGTTTTCAATCAAATTGACAAAAATAATTTTTTCCAAAAAACTCATTAATTGAGTATATAGTCCTTCATTTGAACCAGAGTGAGAAAATCCCTCATGAAAATGTAACAAGTCAGTAATAAATAAATCTTTTGGATTATGCTGACATCCACATTTAATTTTATTTACAATATACTCTTTATCTGCCTTTTCATCTTCTATTCTAAACTGTTCTTCTGAAAGTAAATATTCAGCACCTCTTGAATTGGTGCAACAATAGTCACAAGGATGAATACACTGAATGTCTTCAGACTTTTTATTTAACATTGCCTTATAGGTATCCAAAAATGTTCTTGGAACAAAGGTTTTTTCAGATTTTTTTGCCAATACATCAATAAAGGTATTATGGTTTTTTTCCAGATATTCAAATAATGCAAATCTAAAGAAGTCCTTAGGATCTTCATAAAGCTCAGAACAAACATTAAAGCCAGGAATAGTTACCTCAAAACTTTGATTCATGAAAATATCTTCATAAATACTAGGATGAGGAAATTCTTCTTGTTCATATTGCTTCATTAGTTCTAACTGAATACAAGTTTGGCTAATTTTAACAATACCAACTTCTGCCCCAGGATAGCCCGTATCTAATGCAATTTGTGTTTTTGAACCATCATAGGCAAACACATATTTTAATCGCATACTATCTTTTAACTCATTAATTTCATCTGGAGTTATAAATAAATGTTTATCTATTTGTTCAAAATCTTTCTTTTCACGGGTAATAACTTTCATATTACCCATAAATTCTTTGATTTTTTCACTATTGATAATATCACTTATAGCACGATGTTTTGCATGTTCATTTAAATAAGGCATAAAATTAACCTCTTACTTGGAACTTATCTACTTGGATAGGCACCACAAAACGATTTGATCTTGTTTTCATTCGGATAAAACCTTTGTCTTCCGCAGCTAAAATGGATGCTGAGAAATCTTCAAAATCATAATAAGTTTCCAATGCTCTAATTTCTTCCTTATTGTTCAAGTGAGAAATAAACCAATTATTAGTGTTTTTCAAAATATTTCTTTGGATAGATGAGACTTCTTGGGTGGAATAAATCATACCAATTTTAAACTTAGCACCTTCTTTAGCTACTCTTGCCCAAATATTAGTATTATCTTCTTCTGACCCTCTAGGCATCAAATTATGTGCTTCTTCAACAAAAACAATAATATTGGAAGGCTCTTTTGCATCAGCAAATTTGGCTGCATTTTTACCAAAAATCTTTAGTAAAATACGATTTGCTGCAATTTTATTCATTTGAGAATCACCCAAAGCTTGATCGACAATGACCAACTTACCTTCCTCTAAGTCTTTGTAAATCATATCAGCATAATCTGTTTTTGCTGCACGAATATCGTGGAAAACCTTTGCCTTACCAATTTGCTTAAAGGCATTGGAGTGGTTAAACATAGTCAACAAGGAATCCAACTCTGTATCAGCCCAATTTGCACCAGACTCCCCCTTACGGATATAATCATAATTAAACTTATAATAAGTTGATTCAGTATCGTGAATAAACTCACCTAAATACTTAAAAGCATCTATAAGTTTAGAATAGCTTGATCCGACAGTAGATAATTCCATTAAGCGATTGTAACACTCTGTATATTTTCGCTTTCTTTCCTCGACTTTTTGTTGGTCTTTATCCTCCATCCCATCATAGCCTTCAATACCTTCTTGAAGAGCCTTTAGCATATCTTGACTAAAAAGCTTACTTGCTAAAACTTGACCATTTTTTTCAGCTTCAAATCCAGATGCATAAAGAAGAGTTTTATAGACTAATACTTTGCGACTATATCTTTGCATTGCCCCAAAATCATCCGAAGCAGGAGACTCAAATTGTAAATTAATAAAGTTTCTAATGTAATGAGCAGATGTATTTGCTCCATCATTTTCAATTTTATCATTAATCAAATCTTTACCGATTTGTAATAAATCATCATTATAGAAATCAATTTTCATAATAATGCGGTTCGGATCATTTTGGTGCTTGCTTAAAGAATAAATTCTAATATCTTCAGGCTTACCAGTTCTTTGATTGACTGGAATTTTCCACAAGTTGCGAATAGCTTGTGCCTCACCAGTTTTATCATCCTTATCTTGTAAGTTTTCATTGGCATATTCACCGTTAGGGTCAAAAATGATTTGCCCTATGGTTTGGGGTTTTTCATCGGCATATCTTAATTGATAAATAGCTTTAACGATAGTTTTAACCGTGTTAGACTTACCCGTTCTTGTCATACCAAACACAGCAGTCTTTTGTGCAATCAAATCAGTAGGGTCAATACGAACGGGAACTTGATCCACACCTTGATTAACTCTTTGTGTTGAAGCATATCTCACAACACCAATTTTAATACTTGAATCTTCACTAACTCCAAAATTGACAATGGCTTGTAAAGCATCATCAGTAGGCTTATAAACCTTTAATCCTCTATTGGGATAATAATTTGAAATATCAGAGCCAAACTTTAATTCTAATTTACCATTATTTTTTTGCAGATAAAAAGTACCAATAATTCTACAAGTTAACCCCGCAAAAGACATTATTCTTTTTGTAGAAGCATCTAATTGACCTTCCCAATGCCCACTTCCTTCGTTTGAAATTTCTGCTGTTTCTGCACGAATACGACGCCGATCCATATCACCAGGTAACTCAGCGGTATCTAATACTCTTAATAAAATAACTGAACAATCTTCTTTATCATGTTCATCAACACCCGCAATCTCAGTAAAAGTTGGGTTTTGTGGATTAATTCTTGTTGCAACCAAAAATGCTTGAGATGGAACACCACCTACTTTTTGACGATGATGGTCACTAATTTGAACTATTGCTTGACGATATTGCATTTCCACAATTTCACCAACATATTTTTCTTGCTGAACAAGTTGATACAAATCACTTAAATCAGAAGTTTTTACTTTTTTATTTTTTAATTCGTCTCTTAATGTTTTCTTTTCTGGAATTCTTCCCAATATTTCATCTAACATAACAAAATTCTCCAATAATGTGAGTATTTTTCATTTTACATTAAATAAAAATATCAGTCAAATGAATTTATTTTTTTGTTGCAGTGCAACTTAAAAACAAGAACATTAGATAAGAAAAAAAGACTAAAAACAAGCCATATATCTAGAAAAATACCACTTCAACCGCTTTTTAATTAACTTTTCTTGATTTCTCACGATAAAAGTAACATAATCAAATCAATAATCAGACCATACTTAATAAGGAAAATAAAATGTCTAAATTTTTAAAAATTGTAAGCTCAGAAAACTTCATTTCAACCACTGACAAAAAAATAGTTGCTAACAACATTGACCAAAGAATTAAAAACGACCAAATGGATGTTGTTTCAGATTTTAAAAAAATGGATTTTAAAGAAATTATTGGAAAATCTATGCAACCTCAAATTATTATTGCCAACACCTTATTTTAAAAATGAATTTAACTAAAGAAGAAAAAAATCTTTTAGCAATTGAAAATTTCTTACATAAGTTAAAAGAGGATTTTCCGAGTGTGACTCAAGCTAACTTAACAATTTTAGATATGGCTGACTTTACTAACCTTTATCGCCCAAAAAAAGGTGGTTTTCCTTTCTCTATAAAAATAGAGCATAACAATCTTAATTCTTATTATTCTTGGGAATTAGGAACTTCTGATGACGAATACCCCGTTTATGACAAATATGACAATCATTATGGATATCAAGAATTTAAAAAATATGTGATGGAAAACTTGCCTGAAGCTTTTAAAGGTAAAATATTCTATCAAACAGAAAGACACCTCAACTTTGAGAATATCTCAGAATATACTTCACCAATAAAAACAAAATTAATGGCAATTTCATTAGACAAAGAGTTAGATAGTAAACCCATATCTAAGACATCAAAACCAAGAAAAATTTAACTATACCTTGATGTTAAATACTCATCTGTTATAATTGATATATTGTTAACAGAAGGTAAATATATGTCTGAATTTGAAAACTATAGTAGCGAATCAAGCCTACAAAATGATTTACTCGAAGAATTTAATCTTGATTATGGCTTTGATTTAGGAGGAAGAGAACCCGCTTATGATTCTCTTGAAGTATTGCGAACAGATGATAAAATCATTGTCGGACTTCTACAATATGACCAAGATGCTGAAGATTTTTTTGCTAACGACGAAGGTGCAGGAGAATTAATTCAATTTAGAAATTGGCAACAAAGAGATAGCGAAATGGAAAAGCTTTCCAAAACAAAAAAACTATTCTATCTTGTAGATAAATTTGAACACAGCCAAGTTCACTATAGTATTAGTGGCACTCATGCTCCAGACCGTTGGGATACTGCTCAAGGTAGTGCTGTTTTTATCCCTTGTGATTATATTCAATCAGAGTATCGCAAAATGAAAAAGGCTCAAGGAGAAGGTGTTGCCTTTCAACACTTTATTCAAGATAGTAATAATGTATTAGAACAATATTCTAATTGGTGTAATGGTGAGGTTTATGGTTACTCTGTTTTAACCTTTGATAAAAAAGGCAATGAAATTGATTGTGATGAATGTTGGGGATTTATTGGACAAGAATATGCACAACAAGAAAAACAATCAATTATGAGAAATATTGTTGTAAGCGATGAACTCAATAAACTTAAAGAAAATGTTATTATTGAAACCCCAGATGTTAAAAGCATAAACTTACCATTTAGAATTAGTAAAAAAGATCTAGAAGAAGTTAAAATTGCTCATGTTTATAACACTTACATCGTTGGGGCAAAATATGCGGGTGAAGATAATGTAACCGTATATAAATGGTCAGAAGGTGATGATAAACCAACTAAAGCTAAATTTGAAGAATGGCAAAAAAAACATGGTGTTAGTGCTATGCAATTTATGACTGGACGTATGGACTCTGATATTAAAGATGTTATTCGTCAACATATTTCTCCCAAAGAAGAAAAAACTAACTCTATGAAAATGTAATTCAGTTTCTAAAAACAAAAAAGTCTGCATTTGCAGACTTTTCTTTTAGCTTTCAATATTAAGCTATTTTTTGTTGCTCAATTTTTAAGTTTTTCTTATTTAACCAAACTGAATGGGCTACAGATAATCCGATGGCTAAAGCTGCGCCACCAGCTACTGCTAATTCTCCTAATTCAATATGAATAACACTTAAAAACATTGCTGTTACTAACCAACCGATACCCCAAAAAGCACCATTTTCTAAATAACGGAATTCACTTAATGTTCCCTTATCTACCAACATAATGGTTAAGCTTCTAACAAACATTGCACCTACAGACAAACCTAACATAATAATTAAGAAGTTATTCGTAATTGCAAAGGCAGCGATAACTCCATCAAATGAAAAGCTAGCATCTAAAATTTCAAGATATATAAAACCAGCCAAACCATTTTTTGCAACAGTAGTGGTTGCTCCCTCTACTTCAAACAACTCTTCTAGTCCATCAATAGCAAGGAAAGTTACAACACCCCAAAGTGCAGATTGCATAAATACTTCTTTACCTTCTGTAATCAAACTACTAAATGCAAGAATAATTAAAATAGGAATAAAAAACTTAGCAGTTCCATGTCTACCTATTTTTGCCAAAATAGGTTCTATACCAGGAATCCAATGAGTATCCTTATTGGATTTGATAAAATGCGCTGAAAATACCATTAATAAAAATGCACCACCAAAACCCATAACTTGTAAATGAACTGAGGTTAATAATTCTTCGTAAGTTTTTGGCTCAAACAAGCCAATACGAATAGCCTCTATTGGATTAATAGAACCCGCAACACAAACAATTGCTATTGGGAAAACTAACCGCATACCAAATACAGCAATTAACATACCCCAAGTTAAAAACCTTCTTCGCCATACTTCATCCATATCTTTTAAAACTGCGGCATTAACAACAGCATTATCTAAAGATATCGCAACCTCTAAAACACCCAAAAGCAATGCTGTAATAACAAAACTTACAATGAGTGATTTACCATTCTCAAAATCACTATAAAAATAGCCAACCACCCCAGCAAGCACTAATGATACAAATGTAAAAATCAAAGAACCTGCAAAATATTTTTTAATCACTTTAAAACCATCCTTTCAAAAAATTCTATCTTATAATAAAACAAAAAAAGAAGACAAACAATCTTCTTTTTTAGAACATATTATCCTAATTTTCTTTAACTAATTTTCTTTAACTAATTTGTTTTTCCACCTGGGTTAATTAAATTTGTTTTTTCCATTGGACTCAAATTATTTAACTCATCTAAATCATCATCTGAAGTATCTTCATTTAAAATCGCCTTTTCGGTCTTTTTATTTAACACAACAATACTAATTCTTCTGTTAACTGGATTTGTTGGATTTGTTTTGTCAAACAATACCGTAGAACCTAATCCTACAACTCTAATAATTTTATCTTCAGCCAAATCACCAGCGATTAATTCACGACGAGAAGAATTTGCACGATTTGCAGATAATTCCCAATTTGAAAAGTATTTTTGCCCAGTACTGTATTGAGTTGCATCAGTATGCCCTGCTATACTTATTTTATTATTTACTTTATTTAAAACTTCACTTAATTTATGCAAAATATCTTTGGTATAAGGTTTTAATTCATCACTACTTAAATCAAACATAGGTCTATTTTGTTCATCGACAATTTGAATTCTTAATCCTTCAGATGTAATGTCTAATAAAATCTGTTTACTAAATTGTGCCAACTGAGTATTTTCTTTAATCATTTTACCAATTTCGCCCATCAAGGCTTCTAGCTTTTGTCTCTCTTGTCTACGAAATTCTTTTTGTGCTTCCCTTGATGCCATTATCTCTTTTTTGACATCAGTATCGCCCTTTTTCATTTGACCTGTATTACGAGTTAAGTCTTTTCCTCCGCCAGGAATTAAACTTGTGGCATCACCAGAACCACTACCGCCAAAAGCAGATGCTTTTAATGGATTTTGAAAGTATTCTGCAATACCTTCTAAATCACTTTTTGTGGTTGAACCCAATAACCACATAAGCAAGAAAAACGCCATCATCGCTGTCACGAAATCCGCGTACGCAATTTTCCATGCCCCTCCGTGGCTTGCGGCAGCAGCAGTCTTCTTTCTTTTTATAACTATCGGACGGGTTGAATCATCTTTCATTATTTGCCCTTACGTGCTTTTAATTCGTCTTCCAATTCTTTAAAACTTGGCCTATCATGTAAGGAGATTGCCTTTCTTCCGAACTCTACTGCAACAGCAGGAGCATAACCCGATAAAGATGCAAGAATAACCATTTTTACAGAATAAAAAATCGCTTCTTCTTCTTTTGATTTTTGGGCTAAAAGTGAAGAAATTGGAGCAAGAATACCATAAGCTACCAAAATACCCAAAAATGTTCCAACCAATGCACCACCAATCATTTTACCCAAAACGGCAGGGGGTTGTCCTACTGAACTCATCACGTTAACCACTCCCATAACTGCAACCACAATACCATAAGCAGGCGTTGCATCAGCTACTTTTTGCATAATATGAGAAGGTTCTTCAGCTTCAAATTTTAAGCTTTCTAATTCTACATCGATTAAGTTTTCTATTTCTAAGGTATTCATATTACCACCAACCATCATTCTTAAATAGTCAGTAATAAATTCAGTTAGATGTTTATCAGCTAAAATTTTAGGATATTTTCCAAAAACTGGACTAGATTCTGGATTTTCGACATCTCCCTCAATTGCCATTAATCCTTCTTTACGAACTTTTGTTAATAATTCATAAAGCATTGCAAGCACATCAATATAAAAAGCCTTATTAAACTTAGATGGTTTTAAAATGCCTGGAATAGCACTTAATGTCGCCTTCATTACCTTGATGTTATTACCAGCAACAAATCCCCCTATGGTTAACCCTAGAATAGCTGCATATTCAGCAGGAACCCATAACACTAACACGTTTCCGTGTAATGCAAAAGTTCCAAAAGAAGCAGCTAATATGATAATATAGCCTATTATTAAAAACATTCCCGTTCCTTTACCTTATCGGCATTATATTTAAACATATATAAAGTAAAAAGTTAAACTTCTTTTGTCAATATAATTATTTTTTACCATCATAAAAAGACAAAACGGCTGTATTTAACAGCCGTATTTAAACCAATGGATTGTCTGACTTATTTTGGATTATTACCTAATTCTCAATAAACATGTGATTTCATATTAATCACTTCATTTAGCTACCACCCTATGCGCATTTAGATGGAAACGCCTTAACTTAATACTGGCGAATATTGGTTGCGGAAGAAGGATTTGAACCTCCGACCTTCAGGTTATGAGCCTGACGAGCTACCGTCTGCTCTATTCCGCGTCACATAAAAATATATTCTAAAGAATTTTTTTAAAAAATCAAGTCTTTTTGAAAAAAATTTTATTTAATCTATTTAAATTTGACAACAAAGACTTATCATCATATTCTTTTTCAAAAATAATAATAAAAATGCAAACAAATTCTAACAGTTATCCTCATTATAAAAAAAATTTAGAATTGCCTAAAGGTCTTTATCCGCCTATAGATGGATATACTCATCAAGAATTAATATCAGAAATTTGTTACAATATTTGTGTGTTTTTGGTAGAAAATAAAATTAATCACATAATTGCAAAAAAACAATCTTTATATTTTGTTCAATCTTTAACTGATTTTTTTGAAAAAGAATACTTGGAATATAAAATTTCCACTTATGCTAATAAAAATTATGATGATAAAGAATTTAAATCGATCAATCTCAAAAGATTAGCTGAAAATTGTGGCACCATAACAACACAAGCAATTCAATCAAAACTTAACGACGAAGCTTTTGCTGCAAATAAAAATTTACATTTTGGAATTTTAAATGTTGCATATAAAACAATAAAGGAAAGAATTTTAACTCTTTCCTTTATTGAAGTCATATAAATATCACTTAAAATTAAGTTTATTCACCACTTGAAACATGATACTGCTTCCTTATCATTTCAGCCTTCATCATTCTTGCCTCAATAATGGCATCAAAAATCAACTTAAAAAAACCAATAATCTTTTTCATTTTAATCCTTTCGTAACTACTTGTTTTCATAAAAACCATTATAGGGTTTTCCCTAATAGAAAGTCAAGTAAATTACTGATTTAAAAGAAAAATTTATTTTCTTCCATAGTCGGCAGGAATTTCTCCCCAATCTTTTGTCTCCCACTTTAAAATTTTTGACCCCTTAAGAAACTCATCATGTGTGACTAAAAACTTTTCTGCTTTAACCAACAAATCAGACAATTCTTCTGTTGCTTTTCCAGTTGTATTCGCTGTAGTATTGGCTTTCTTATTTCTAAACCAAGCTAATGCTGTTACGGAGTCTGTATAAATTTGAATAGGTAAGTTTCTATCTTTTAAATATTTACAAGCAGAAACTAATCCTAAAAACTCAGCAATATTATTTGTTCCACCATCAAACTGCTTGGATGCAAAAGCGACTTCCTTTGTTGGATACCAAACTGCTTGAAATTCACAAACCAGACCGTTAGATGCACCATCAACAGTTAAAAATCCCTCAATAGGCTTATTAACCTCATTATTGTTTGAACTGACCTGTGCTTTATTTTCAAAACCCAACTCAAACTCAATCTTAGCATCTTTCAAGTTTGATGCCTTGAGTTTTGAATATTTAGCCTTTGGAAATTTATCTACTTGAGCCTTACAATCATTCCAATTATCATAAATACCAGGCATTCTACCCACCCACACACCATAAAATTGTGTCATATATATTCCTTAAAAATTGAAGTAATTATATATGAAAGCACAAAAAACCTCAATCTTAAAATTAAAAAAGAGGCTTTCGCCCCTTTAAAATTAAGTCAATGAATTAAAAAACATTTAATTCTTCTACCCATTCTACCGCCTGTATATATTTTGCATTCATTACTTCTGTTGGAATTTGTAGTTTATACAAGGTTGCAAAAACTTCAATCCAATTTTGATCTTCAAGCAATTTAATTAATTGCAAGTAAGTAGCATAAGGACCCTTATCGTTTAACAATGCATCCTTTATCTCACCAGATAAACTAATTGATTCAATAGCAACTTCCATTTGAATATCTACCAAAACATCAATTAGCGAGAATAACCCCACCATAAAATAACCTTCACTATCTTTCTCATCCATTTCTAAAGCTAAATTTTCCATAAACTTAGCTCTAATCAATGCATTTTTAGCAACAAGGCTCATCCCTTTTTTATTGCTTACAGAAAGACATAAAATACTTAACCATTTCAAAAGTCGTTTGTAGCCAAACAACATTAATGCTTCTCTAAATGTCTCAATTTTATGTCCTACATTCATACCAGCAGAATTTAAATATCTTAATAATTTATAAGAAATGGTAGGATCTGTTCTTATTACTTTTTCAATTTCATCAAAATCAGCCTCGGCAACGATTAAATTAATGGTCTTAATAATAATAGGGAAAGATGGGTTTGCAATTTTAGTGACCATATTCTCTGGTTTTTGGAAAAAATAGCCTTGATAATAATCAAAATGCACTCTTTGCAATAAATCAAATTGTTCTTTAGTCTCAACTCTTTCTGCAACAATTACTTTATTTGCAAGTCTTGCCTTCTTCACATTTGAAATTAAAGTGGTGCCATGTTCACGGTCTAACATATGAGTGCAATTTGCAAACTTAATAACATCAGCCAATTCAAACCAAACCTTGTATTTCTCATCAAAAACAACTTCTGAACAAGCCAATACATATCCCTCAGTTTTAAGTTGAGACATTTTTGTAGCAATATCATTAATGGTATCAACATTATCTATCTGTCTTGGATTGGCTACTTCTAAAACCATATTTTCTGGATTAATCAAGACAAAATATTCTAATATGTCACTTCTTTCTAAAACACAGTTTAAGAAAGCTTTTTTACCACCTAGTAACTTTGGAGCATCAAAGTTAGAGAATAAATTAAATAGGTTTTTGGTATCACTAATCGCAGTGTGAATTTGCTTAGTTTCACTATCAACCACATTAGTTCTTGAAAAGAATTCATACCCAAAAACATTCAAGTCTTTATCTAAGATAGGTTGTCTTGCAACCACAATTTCTTGCATACCTTGTTCTTTATTTTCAACTTCTATATTTTCCATTTTTATTATAACTCCCTCAATAAATAAAGTAATATAAAAATAAAAATATGGTGTCAACCATAAAAAAACTTAATTATAAATAACAACTAAATTTTTGATATGAATTAATTTTATTAGGAGAATTGGATAGATTGAATTTACCCCTACCGTGCGTAAAGCACCGTCCTTCAGGTCGGTGATATAAGCACGCCAAACCGTAACCGCAGTGAAGGTTTGATGTTGACATAAATTGATAATTTTTATATTATATTTTGATGAAAAACAATATTTCTAAACCTTCTGATTTATCTATACGAACATTAAGGTTAAGAATTAAAGATAAACATGCAAAAGCCTTAAAATCT
>JACCDQ010937366.1_pt1 | contig 13570 bp, 11 predicted proteins | sample 7446031 | NCBI WGS metagenome assembly JACCDQ01 (sample SAMN15323442, study PRJNA562643) | freshwater metagenome | isolation source: river surface water | place: USA:Blue River Watershed | collected 2017-08-17 | reverse complement strand
GCCCAGGAAAATGCGATGCAAACTCTGCAGATCAACCGGCCTGCAGGCGATCGGCAACCTTGGTTTTGCAGCGGCTGCCCGCACAACACCAGCACCCGGGTGCCCGAGGGTTCGCGGGCCATGGCGGGCATTGGCTGCCACTTCATGTCGATCTGGATGGACCGCGCCACGCTGGGCTTTACCCAAATGGGCGGCGAAGGGGTGCCCTGGGTGGGGCAGCAGCCGTTCAGCACCGAAAAGCACGTGTTTGCCAACCTGGGCGATGGCACCTACTTCCACAGCGGTTTGCTGGCCATCCGGCAGGCCATTGCTGCGGGGGTCAACATCACTTACAAGCTGCTGTACAACGACGCCGTAGCCATGACCGGCGGGCAGCCGGTGGGCGAACAACCGGACGGACACAGCGTGATACAAATGGCGCACAGCCTGATGGCCGAGGGGGTGGGGCGCGTCACGGTCGTCACCGACGAGCCCGACAAATACCGCCACGCCCACCACCAGACCCGCGGAGGCGTCACCTTGCAGTTGCCCGAAGGCATCGTGGTGGAACACCGCGACGAACTCGACCGCATCCAGCGTGAATTTCGCGAATTGCCAGGCACCACAGTCATCATTTACGACCAGACCTGTGCCACCGAAAAACGCCGCCGCCGCAAACGCGGCACCTTGGCCGAGCCTGATCGGCGCGTGGTGATCAACGAGGCGGTGTGCGAAGGGTGCGGCGATTGCGGCGTGCAGAGCAACTGCCTCAGTGTGGAACCGCTTGAAACCGACTTGGGCCGCAAGCGCACCATCAACCAAAACAGCTGCAACAAAGACTTCTCTTGCGTTAACGGGTTTTGCCCCAGTTTTGTGACGGTGGAAGGCGGCACCTTGCGCCAGAAAAGCGTGGGCCGCCGCGCGCCGCCGCCCGACAGCCTGGGGCCATTACCCGAGCCCCGGCTGCCCAACTTGCAGGCCCACCCAGAACAGGTCTGGGGAATGGTGGTGGCGGGCGTGGGCGGTACAGGGGTGATCACCATAGGGCAGTTGCTGGGCGTGGCGGCACACCTGGAGGGGCGGGCCGCGGTCACGCAAGATGCGGCGGGCCTGGCACAAAAAGGGGGAGCCACCTGGAGCCATGTGCTGCTGGCGGAACAACCCGAAGCCATACGCACCACCCGTGTGTCCATGGCGTCAGCCGACGTGATTTTGGGCTGCGACCCCATAGTGACGGCCAGCGCCGAAACCCTGCTGCGCACCCGCAATGGGCGCACCCACGTGGCCATCAACAGCCACGCCACGCCCACGGCCCAGTTTGTTAAAAACAGCCAGTGGCACAACCCTGCCCAAGCGTGTGTGGCCGCCTTGGCGCAAGCCGTGGGCGCTGACCAGGTGGCCGCTTTCGATGCCGATGCGGCGGCCCAACACCTGCTGGGCGACACCATTTACATCAACCCCATGGTGCTGGGCTTTGCTTGGCAAAAGGGCTGGGTGCCTTTGCAGCGCGCCAGTGTGCTCAAGGCGATGGAACTGAACGGTGTGGCCGTGGCCCAAAACCAACTCGCATTTGAATGGGGCCGCCATGCAGCACACCGGCCTGCGGCCTTTGAATCGGTGGTGCGCCCTGCACATGTTTTGGCGTTTAAACCGCGGGATACCTTGGAAACTTGGGTGCGCCGCCACACCGAGTTCTTGACCGACTACCAAGACCGGGCTTATGCCCAGCGCTACGAAGCCTTTGTTCGCCGGGTGCAGCAGGCTGAACGCGCGGTGGCAGGGCCCAGGGGCGGGCTGCCCCTGGCTGAAACCGTGGCGCGCCAGCTGTTTCGCCTCATGGCCTACAAAGACGAGTACGAAGTGGCACGCCTGCACACCCACCCCAGCTTCCAAGAAAAGCTGGCAAACACCTTTGACGGCGAAATAGAACTGCGTTTTCACTTGGCCCCGCCACTGCTGGCCCGGCACGACGCGCGAGGGCACCCTGTCAAACAGAGCTACGGCCCGTGGGTGTTGAAAGTGTTTGGCCTGCTGGCCCGCATGAAAGGTGTGCGCGGCAGCGTCTGGGACATTTTTGGCAAAACCCAAGAGCGCCGCACCGAACGCGCCTTGATTGGCCAATACCAAGACACCGTTGAAGAAATCTTGCAAAACCTGCGCGCCGACAACCGCCCACTGGCCATCGAATTGGCCCGCGTGCCGGATGGCATCAAGGGCTTTGGGCACGTCAAGGCACGCAACCTGGCTGCCGTGCGCCAGACATGGGAACAGCTGCTCAACCAGTGGCGCCAAACCACCACAAAACCCGCCCCCACCGAATCTGGCGCGCAAGGCTAAAATAAAAGGTTGCGTGTACGCGCCTGCGTGCCACCACCCCGTTATTCATAGGAAACAACGTGTTCATTTCTTCTGCTTACGCACAAGCCGCTGCCGGCGGCGACACCCAATCCACCCTGGTCGGCATGTTGCCCCTGGTGCTGATGTTTGTTGTGTTGTATTTCGTGATGATTCGCCCCCAAATGAAGCGCCAGAAAGAACACAAGGCCATGATCGAAGCCTTGGCCAAGGGCGACGAGGTGGCCACTGCCGGCGGATTGCTGGGCAAGATCGCCAAAGTGGGTGATGTTTACGTTGGCATTGAGCTGGCCGACGGCGTGGAAGTGCAAATGCAGCGTTCGGCCGTGGTGCAGGTGTTGCCCAAGGGCACGGTCAAATAAGCCGCTGGGCAACTGGGGCCGCCCACAGCGGTGGCCCGTTCCGGCTGGGCACCTGTCCCGGCCGTTTGGTTTTTAAAGGAGCTCTTCGCTCATGAACCGATACCCTCTGTGGAAATACGTGGTCATTGTGGTGGCCCTGCTGATTGCCACCCTCTACACCCTGCCCAATTTCTTTGGCGAGGCGCCTGCCGTTCAGGTGTCGCCCGGCAAGGCCACGGTCAAGGTCGATCTGGGCATGGTAACGCGGGTGGAGGAAGTGTTGGCGGCGCAGTCGCTCAAAGCCGCTGCGGTTCAGTTTGACGGCCAGTCCGTCAAGGCCCGTTTTGACTCCACCGACGACCAGATCAAAGCGCGCGACGCGATTGACCATGCGCTCAACCCCGACCCGGCCAACCCCAGCCACATTGTTGCGCTGAACCTGTTGCCCCGCACCCCGGTTTGGTTGCAGTCCTTGCACGCCGCGCCCATGTACCTGGGGCTGGATTTGCGGGGGGGGGTGCACTTCATGCTGCAAGTGGACATGCCCGGCGCCCTGACCAAGCGCGTGGAATCGCTGGCCAGCGATTTGCGCACGGCATTGCGCGACAAGAACATACGCCACGCCGGCATCCGCCGTGACGGCCAAGCCCTGGAGTTGCGATTCCGCGACCTCGACACCCAAACCGCTGCCCAGAACCTGCTGGTTGACCAATTTGCCGATTTGCAGGTGGTGGCCGCTCCGGACGGTACCGACTTGCGTCTGCGCGCAACCCTCAAGCCCGAAGCCGCCCGCCGCATCCAGGAGCAAGCGCTCAAGCAAAACATCACCACGCTGCACAACCGCATCAACGAACTGGGCGTGGCCGAACCGGTGATCCAGCAGCAAGGCCTGGACCGGATTGTGGTGCAGCTGCCGGGCGTGCAAGACACGGCCAAAGCCAAAGACATTTTGGGCCGCACCGCCACGCTTGAGCTGCGCATGGTGGACGAGACCCCCGAAGGCTTGTCGGCCGAGCGGGGCAACGGTTCGGTGCCCTTTGGCTCTGAACGCCACCTGGACCGCAACGGCCAAGCCGTCATCACCAAACGCGAAGTGGTCTTGACCGGCGAAAACCTGACCGACGCCCAGGCCGGGTTCGATTCCCAAACCCAGGAAGCGGCTGTGCACCTGACGCTGGATGCCAAAGGCGCCCGGATTTTCCGCGACATCACACGCGACAACATTGGCAAGCGCATGGCCATTTTGCTGTTTGAAAAAGGCAAAGGCGAAGTGGTGACCGCACCCGTGATCCGCAGCGAAATTGGCGGTGGGCGCGTGCAAATTTCGGGGCGCATGAGCACCACCGAGGCCAACGACACCGCTTTGTTGCTGCGCGCCGGCTCGCTGGCCGCGCCCATGGACATCATCGAAGAACGCACCATCGGCCCCAGCCTGGGCGCCGAAAACATCGCCATGGGCTTCAACAGCGTGATGTGGGGCTTCTTGGTGATTGTGGGCTTCATGTGCGTGTACTACATGCTGTTTGGCGTGTTTTCCAGCCTGGCACTGGCGTTCAACCTGATGCTGTTGGTGGCGGTGCTGTCCATGTTGCAAGCCACGCTGACTTTGCCCGGAATGGCGGCCATGGCGCTGGCGCTGGGCATGGCCATCGACGCCAACGTGCTCATCAATGAGCGGGTCCGTGAAGAATTGCGCAAAGGCGTTTCGCCCCAAGGCGCCATCAACGCGGGTTACGAGCACGCCTGGAGCACCATTCTGGACTCCAACATCACCACCTTGATCGCTGGTGTGGCCTTGCTGGCGTTTGGTTCCGGCCCTGTGCGTGGTTTTGCGGTGGTGCATTGCATCGGCATTCTCACCAGCATGTTCTCCGCGGTGTTTTTCTCGCGCGGGTTGGTCAACCTGTGGTACGGCCGCCAGAAAAAGCTCAAAACCGTGTCGATCGGCACGGTGTGGAAGCCGGGCAACACGCAATAAAACGCGAACTCATCTCGAAAGCAAACGATGGAACTGTTTCGCATCAAAAAAGACATCCCGTTCATGCGCCATGCCCTGGTGCTCAATGCGGTGTCCTTGATCACCTTCTTGGCGGCGGTGTTTTTCTTGTTTTCAAGGGGCTTGCATTTGTCGGTGGAGTTCACCGGGGGCACTGTGATCGAGGTGGCTTACGAGCAACCCGCAGACTTGGGTGCCGTGCGCGGCGTGGTGGCCCAGCTGGGCTACGAAGATGTGCCGGTGCAAAACTTTGGCACGGCCCGCGATGTGTTGATGCGTCTGCCGGTCACCCAAGGGCAGACCTCGGGTCAGCAGAGCGAAGCGTTGATGACGGCACTCAAAGCCCAAAACCCGGCGGTGGAACTGCGGCGCACCGAATTCGTGGGCCCGCAGGTGGGCAAAGAGCTGCTCGAAGATGGCTTGAAAGCCTTGGGTGTGGTAATTGCCGGCATCATGATCTACTTGGCCATTCGGTTTGAATGGAAGTACGCCGTGTCGGCCATCATCGCCAACCTGCACGACGTCATCATCATTCTGGGCTTCTTCGCGTTTTTCCAGTGGGAATTTTCGCTGGCGGTGCTGGCTGCGGTGCTGGCGGTGCTGGGCTATTCGGTCAACGAATCGGTGGTGATTTTTGACCGCATCCGCGAAACCTTCCGGCGCCAACGCAAAATGGGCACCGTCGAAGTGATCGACCACGCCATCACCTCCACCATCAGCCGCACCATCATCACCCACGGTTCCACGCAAATCATGGTGCTGTCGATGTTGCTGTTCGGTGGCCCCACCCTGCACTACTTTGCCATGGCGTTGACGATTGGCATTTTGTTTGGCATTTACTCGTCGGTGTTTGTGGCCGCTGCCATTGCCATGTGGCTGGGCATACGGCGCGAAGACTTGGTCAAATCCAACCCCAAGAAAGACGAAAACCCCGACGACCCCAACGCTGGGGCCGTGGTTTGAATGGGGTTGAAATGTCATACTCTGGTCTGTGAAGCCTCCCACCAGCCCTCCGTCAGACGCCTTGGCCGAACAGGCTCGGGCGGGCTTTGTACGTGCGGTGGCGCTGGGGCTGGCCGGCGTGGCCGAATCGGTGAGCCAATATTTGCTCGCCCAGCTTGAAAAGCCAGCCACCCCCGACACAGCCAACGTCCTGCGCGACACCTATCACCTTTTCGCCAAAGCCGCCCCGGTGTGGGTGCAACATTCGGGGGCCCGACTGCGTGCAACCCTCGCGGCCCAACCCGCCACGGGCGAACAGCCCAAGCCGCGCGCAGCCCCAGGCAAGTCTGACCCGCTGTTTGAACTGAGCTTGCTGGGTGAAGACGCGATGGAGCACCAAATTTTGGTGGCCCGCCTGGCTCTGGTAATGAGCGACAAGTCCGCGGAAGCGTTCAATGAATTGCGCCTGCGGCTACAGCACCTCGATCAAACCGACGATTTGCCGGAAGACGACACCGTGCGATCCAGGACGGTTGCAGCGGCCTTGCTCGATGCCTGGGGCGACGCTGGCTTGACTCAGGAGCACTGGCTGTGCTGCTTGCCCGGCTTGCACCCCGCACTCACCAAAGTGGTCGCCGGGGCTTACACCCACGCCAATGGCTTGCTGGTGTCAGCGGGCGTGCTGCCGTCCATCGATTTGCGGGGCTTGGTCAAGCGCGCACCGGTGGCACAACACTTTGCTGCACCCGCAGCCACGGCTTCAGCGTCCACAGTCGAAGCCGCCCCGACCGGGGCACGCGATGCACCTGTTCAGGGGCAAGGCACTGCTTCGGGCTGGCCGACCAGTGTGGCCACGCCAACCAGCCTGCGTGAAAACGACGCACCCACGCGGCTGATGCAATTCCTGGCCACCCAACTGCCGCAATCCGCCCAGTGGCTGCAGGGTTTGGCCCAAGCCGTTGCGCCGTTGTCGGCCTCCGGCGCCTTGTCCACGGGGGGCCACACGGGGCCGCAAATGGGGACACAGCTTGGGGCACAGATGGGGTCGCCGGGCTCACTCAGTCCGGCCATGGCCCAAGGCACTGCCACGGCAATTGCAGAATTGTCAGCGGTGAACTGGTCCAACCTGGCCGCTGGCCTGGCCACCCTGCAGGCCAACACACGTGCGATCAAAGCAGCCGCCAGCAACGATCAAGAAAAAGCCATCATCGAAGTGGTGGCACTGATTTTCGACAGCATCCTCAGCGAAGAACGCATCCCAGACCGCATCCGCGTGTGGTTCGCTCGACTGCAAATGCCGGTGTTGCGCCTGGCCATCCAAGACCCGACCTTCATCACCACACAAGACCACCCCGCCAGACAACTCATCGACCGCATGGGGTCTTGCGTGCTGGGTTTTGACCCCGGCGTCTCAATGGAGCCACTGGAAGCCGAGGTCAAGCGTATCGTTCAAGTGATTGAACAGTACCCCGAAACCGGTCGCCAAGTGTTCGAGATGATGTACAAGGAGTTTCAGGCGTTTCTGTCCAAGCACCTGCCCGCGCAAAAGGCGCTCGAGGGCGTGGTGAACATGGCGCAGCAAGTGCAGTTGAAAGAAACCTTGACGGTCAAATACACCATAGAACTGCGCAAACTGCTGGGCGATGTGCCCGTGCGAACAGCCGTTCGGGAGTTTTTGTTCCAGGTGTGGGCCGAGGTGCTGGCGCTGGCCGCAGTGCGCTACGGTGCCCAGGCGCCTCGTTCCATGGCGCTCAGACAAGTTGCAGCCGATTTGTTGTGGGCATCCAGCGCCAAGCCCAGTCGACACGAGCGGGCCCAAGTGATTGCCAAGGTACCTGCGCTGCTGAACCAGTTGCGCGCAGGCATGGACTTGTTGGGCCACCCCAGAGAGCGGCAAGACGCCACACTGAAAGAAATCAGTGACGCGCTCGCCGACGCCTTCATGCAACGCTCCGAACCCATCGCCGAACAGTGGTTGGCCGATCTGGGCATGCAACTCGAAAGCCTGGAAGCCTTGTTGCCCGACAGTGCAGCCGATTTTGAACTCAACCGCGACAGCGTGGAAATGATCGCCGGCGTGGACGCCACCCACATCACTGTGCTGCCCGATGGCGACAAACCGGCCGCACCCCAAGCATTGGCAGCGGCGCGCCGCCTGAAAATTGGGGCATGGTTCGACTTGGAACACAACGCCCACCCCGCGCTGGTGCAACTGGCCTGGCAAAGTGAGCACCAGCAGCTGTTTTTGTTTGCCACATCGGCCGAACAGTCGTACCTGATGCAGCTGGGCCGGGTGGCCGCTTACTTGCAGGCGGGCTTGTTGCGGCCCTGTGAAACGGAAGCCCTGACTTCACGGGCCAGCCGCAACGCCCTGGAAAAACTCGACGCCAACCCCGAACGCTTGCTGGCCTGAAAGCCAAGCACCTTGGGCGGCCTTCAGGCCACGCCGAGTCGCTGAAAAAGCCCGCCTGGCAACCGGCCCAGCTGACCGTCGAGCTCCAATTCCAGCAAACGCGTCTGCAAAGTCGCGGTGTCCAAACCGGTGCGGGCTTGCAGGGCATCCAAACCAACGGGGTCAAAACCCAAGGCGCTCAACACCTCGTCGTCGGTGCATGCCAACGTTTCGGGGGTCGTCACCAGGGTGGGCAGGCTGGCATCGGCGAAATGCAAATCTTCGAGCACGTCTTGCGCAGACTCCACCAATTTGGCGCCCTGGCGAATCAAGGCATGGCAGCCGCGTGACTGTGGGGCGTGGATCGAGCCGGGAATGGCAAACACCTCTCGCCCTTGCTCGGCCGCCTGTTTGGCCGTGATCAAAGAACCCGACTGCAAAGCGGCTTCGACCACCAGCGTGCCTCGACTCAGGCCAGAAATGATGCGGTTGCGCTTGGGAAAATTGGGGGACAGCGGTGGCGTGCCCAGCACGTATTCACTGATCAACACCCCGTGTTCAGCAATGCGATGCGCCAAAGACAGGTGCTTTTTGGGATAGACCCGGTCCAGACCGGTGCCCACCACAGCAATGGTGGGGCCACCCCCCTCCAGTGCCCCTGCGTGCGCAGCGCCGTCCACGCCCAGGGCCAAACCCGACACCACACACACCCCCGCTTCCGCAAGGGCCCGGGCAAAACGCTGCGCATTTTCGGCCCCTTGCGCCGTCGGGTTGCGGCTGCCAACCATGGCCACCTTGCGGTCATGTTTCAAGGTATCGACCTGGCCCAAGGCGTACAGCACCAGAGGTGGGTCTTCGGTTTCAAGCAAGTCGGTGGGGTAGTGCCCGTGGCCCAGCGTCAGCATGTGGTGGCGTTGAGGGTCGGCCGCCAGCCACGCACGGGTGGCCTCCCAGGTGGCGGCCCAATCGGCGGGTTCTGCCAACAGGGCGTCGGCCAACTTGGGCCCCACAACGCTCAACAGCACCGATCGGCTTTGAGCAAACACCTGCGAAGGCAGGCCAAAGGCAGCAAGAAGTTTGCGGGCCGTGGCATTCCCAACGCCCGCGGTGAGCGTCAGGCGCAGCCAAGCGCCCCATTCCGGGTCCAGCATGTGGCAGGTGGCTCAGGGGTTGGTAAAGCGGTCGCCCACTTTGGCGGCGTCTGTGGTTTGCAGCACCAAGGCATAAGACACACGCTCAAAAGTGCGGAACACCATCATCAAGCCGTTGCGCTCGCTGGGCAGTGCCATGGTGGGCTGTGCGGCATCGGTCTTGTCTGGCATGACCGTGCTGTCTTTCAGGATGGCCAGCACGTGCCCGCGTTGCAGACCGTCGCGTGCGCCACGGTTGACCACCACCACCTGATTTTGCCCCGCAAAGCGCACCGCCGAACCATGCACCGCCACCAAATGCCCGCTTTGGGGGGTGGCAGGGGCTTGCGGCACGTAACTGGGCACTTCACGCGGGGGTTCAGGGATCAAGCGATCCCCCACCCGCATTTCTTCTTTGGACAAGGTGATGTCGATGGTGGCGGGCACCACCTCCTGGCCCATGTTGCCTTTGGCGTCAGCCACCTCGCGGGTCGACTCGGAACGAGCCAACTGGGCTTTGCCCACAAATTGCGCCTCGAAACCCAGCACCTCGGCGGTGACGGGGTCTTTCAAGGGGGTGGCATTGCGAAACACCCGGAAGTCACGGGGCTTGCCCTGCGCGAGTGTCAAGGCTTCGGCGTCGGCACCGCCCGGGGTGCCGTACAGGCCACGGGCGTAAGCGCGATCACCCCGGCTCAACAACACCCGGCTTTCGGGGGTGGCCACAATGCGCGGCGCGCGGGCAAACGTGTCGGCATCCACCACCAAGGACTCGGACAAGAATGGCTCGATCACGTGCAACGGGATCGGAGGAATGGCGCTGCCTTGCAAGTTTTCAGCGCGAATGCGGGGCGACAGCTTGACCGTGGGCAGTCCATCGGTGCTGCTTTGCCCTTCGAAGGACAGAACCGCTCGCCCGTTGACCTTGGTCAACACCAACACCTGCCCCGGGTAGATCAGGTGGGGGTTGCGGATTTGGCTGAGGTTCATGCCCCACAGTTCGGGCCAACGCCAAGGGGTGGTCAAGAACAAGGTGGAAATGTCCCAGAGCGTGTCGCCGGCCTTGATGGTGTAGCGTTCGGGGGCGTTGGGGGCCAAGTCTTGCAAGGGCACACCCGCCTGGGCCACTTGCTGCGCGGTGCCGCGTTGCCCCGGCGTGACGGGGTATTGCTGAGCCTGCGCCTGCCAGGCGGTCAACGCCATGCCCATGCCCAACGCCAACAAACACCCCCTCGCCGTTGGCAGCGCCGCGGTCAGGTCAGGGACCGAATCACCGGCGCGGTATGCGGTGACGGGGGAAGCAAGGCGAGAAATGGTCATGGACATCCCGTTTAACTCTTTGAATTCTGCGGCCAAGCCCCAGTTATGACAATGATATAGCCACACAGCCCGGGCCGGTGCGCTTGAAAGTGGCGAAAATAGCGACATTTGGTTATAGAACCACCCCGATCAGTATGAACCCGCCAGACAACACCCCCAATTTGCTGCCTATTTTGCGTTACCCCGACCCCCGCTTGCAGAAGGTGGCGCGCCCGGTGGCACAGGTCGATGACCGCATCAAGGCCATCATTCCGCAAATGTTGGCGACCATGTACAACGCCCACGGCATCGGGTTGGCGGCCACGCAGGTGGACATACACGAACGCTTGGTGGTCATAGATGTGAGCGAAGAGCGCAACCAACCCATGGTGTTGATCAACCCCGAAATCGAATGGGCCAGCCCCGAAACGCGCAAGGGTGAAGAGGGGTGCTTGTCGGTTCCTGGCATTTACGACGGGGTGGAGCGTTCGCTTGCGGTGCGGGTGCGCGCGCTCGATGGCGACGGCGTGTCGCGCACGATCGAAGCCGATGGCATGCTGGCGGTGTGCATACAGCACGAGATGGATCACCTGATGGGCAAGGTGTTTGTGGAATACCTCTCGCCCCTCAAACGCAACCGAATCAAGTCCAAATTGTTGAAGGCCGAGCGCGAGGCGCAAGATTGACGACTACCCCCCACCCGCCGGCCTTGAAGGTCGCTTTTGCGGGCACACCGGCGTTTGCGGCCTCGGCGCTGGAGGCCTTGCTGGCCGCTGGCCACCCCGTGCCCTTGGTGTTAACCCAACCCGACCGCCCCGCTGGTCGCGGCATGAAGTTGCAGGCATCGCCCGTCAAGCAGGTGGCGCTGAAGCACGGGATTGCGGTGCAACAGCCGCACAGTCTGCGGCTCGACGGCAAGTACCCACAAGAGGCCAGCCTGGCACGCGAACACCTGCTGGCCAGCGGTGCTGACGTGTTGGTGGTGGCCGCGTACGGGCTGATCCTGCCTCAGTGGGTGCTGGACTGGCCCCGGCTGGGTTGCCTCAATATCCACGCCTCTTTGCTGCCGCGTTGGCGTGGGGCCGCCCCCATTCACCGCGCCATTGAGGCCGGTGATGCGCAAACCGGTATCACCATCATGCAAATGGACGCTGGCCTGGACACCGGCGGCATGATTGAGCGCGTTGCCATGGACGTGCAGCCCGACGACACCACCGCCGGGCTGCACGACCGATTGGCAGATTTGGGCGCACGGCTGATTGTGGACGTGCTCCGCCGCAGCGCCGAAGGGCGCTTGCCCGCCGAGGCTCAGCCCAGCGAAGGCGTCACTTACGCCCACAAAATCGACAAAGCCGAAGCGTTTTTGGACTGGGCCTTGCCGGCCGCTGCTCTGGCTCGCCGGGTGCGCGCCTTCGACCCATTCCCTGGCGCTGTGACGTCTTTGGGGAACGAATCCATCAAAGTGTGGCAAGCCCGTGCGCTGGAAGCGACCGAGGCAGATGCCGTACCTCAAGCCAGTGCACCGGGAACCGTGCTGGCCAGCACCAGCGAAGGGTTGTGGGTGCAAACCGGTGACGGCGTGCTGTGCCTGACCTGCTTGCAACGTGCCGGTGGCAAACGCCTGGCCGTGGCCGATTTTGTGCGTGGCCTGCCCCTGCCTGTGGGCGCGTGCCTGGGCGCCGGCCCCACCACCGCCTGAGCAGCGCACCATGTTTTTGCGTGCTGCTTACCGCCGTTTGCCTGAATTCAAAGAAGGCCTGCGCGACCAAGGCGGCGTGGCCACAGGCATTGCCGCCTGGGGCTTGATGACCGGCGTGGCCATGGTCAAATCGGGCATGGGTGTGTGGGAATCGGTGCTGATGACCTTGCTGGTGTACGCGGGCAGCGCACAGCTGGCCGCCCTGCCCCTCATGGCGTCCGGTGCGCCTTTGTGGGTGATTTGGGCGGCTGCTTTTTGCGTGAACCTGCGTTTTGTGGTGTTTTCGGCGCACTTGCGTCCATACGTCATGCACTTGGGCCTGCGCGAGCGTTTGATCACCGGCTACACCACAGGGGACTTGAGTTACGTGTTTTTTGCCAAGCGTTACCCCAAACCAGGCCAAACACCCGAGGAATTGGAGCGTCAGCAGGCCTATTTGGCAGGCAACTGTGCCATCAACTACGTGTTCTGGATGGCTTCCAGCCTGGTCGGGGTGGCCCTGGCACACGCGGTGCCCACCGAGTGGGGGCTAGGATTTGCAGGCATTTTGGCCTTGTTGGGGGTGGGCAGTTCACTGGCCACCTCGCGTTTGCGTGTTGTTTCTGCCGGCGTTTCAGGGGCGGCGGCAGTGGCCGCCTGGGCCTTGCCGCTCAAACTGAACATTGTGGTGGCCATTGCGGCGGCGGTGGCCGTCTGTTTGGTGGCCGAAGCCCACGGACCCGGCTGGTTGCGCGGCCAAGCGGTGCCACCGGGAAAGCCACAAGATGGATCTTGAATCACTGATCACCATCTTGGGCATGGCAGTGGTCACCGTGGTGACGCGGGGCTTCTTTTTCATGTCCAGCAAGCCCTGGCAATTGCCCCATTGGGCCGAACGGGGTTTGCAATACGCCCCGATTGCCGCTTTGGCTGCGGTGGTCATTCCTGAGGTGGTGGCCACACAAGGGGTGTTGGTCAACACCTGGCAAGATGCGCGTTTGTATGCGGCAGCGGCCGGTCTCGGTTGGTTTTTCTGGCGGGGCGGGGTGCTGGGCACGATAGTCAGCGGTATGGCTGTGTACCTGCCGCTGCATGTGGGTTTGGGTTGGTGACCCGACGGCGGGCAGGTTGCGCCACAAGAGTGTGCCAGACCGCCCACGCACTGAACCAGCAGGCAACCGCAGTCCACAGGGTGTGGCTGGGGTAGTGGGCACCGCGCAGGGTTTGCACAGCACCCAAAACAGCCCCCGCAGCCAGCACCAACAGCAAGCCAACCCAACCGTGCTTGGCTGAACGCGCATCTTGGGTGCCTAACCAGGGGAACACCACCGCCACAAAGGCCAGCGCACTGGAAGCATGCCCCCCGGGAAAGCAGTGCCCCGGCCCGCCATCGCTCACGCCCCACCACCAATGCGACACATAGGCCGCACCACCACCAAATTCGGCCAGGTCCCAGGG
>JACCDQ011503100.1_pt1 | contig 13580 bp, 14 predicted proteins | sample 7446031 | NCBI WGS metagenome assembly JACCDQ01 (sample SAMN15323442, study PRJNA562643) | freshwater metagenome | isolation source: river surface water | place: USA:Blue River Watershed | collected 2017-08-17 | reverse complement strand
TACTTGCCACAGTCGCTGGGTCAGATCAACGCAACTATTGCTAACGGCGGCCCTGGTTGTACTTTGCTAACGGTTGAAAAACTAACCGGGCTAAAGATTCCTTACCTGGCAATGATTGACTTCAAGGGAGTAATTGAAATGTCTAACGCTATTGGCGGCGTTGATGTGTGTTTGACCAAGCCAATCAAAGACCAGTACACATTCCTTGATCTTCCTGCCGGTAACCACACTTTGATGGGCAAGCAGGCGCTGCAGTTCTTGCGCACCCGTCACGGTGTTGGCGATGGATCTGACCTTTCACGCATTTCTAACCAGCAGGTATTCCTTACTTCGCTGGTGCGCAAAGTTAAGAGTGACGGCGTCTTGGGAAACCCCATCTACTTGTACTCACTTGCCACCGCTGCCGCTCGCAACATGAAGTTGTCTGAGAGCATGACTGACATTGGTGTGATGGTTGCTCTTGCTGGCGCACTTAAAGACGTTGAGCTAGACAAGATGGTGTTCTTGCAGGTGCCTTCTCGCGGCGGACTGCCTAAGCCTTACTCGGGTCGCGTTGCACCTATCTATGAGACAGCTAATTTGATCTTTGAAAAATTGCAAAAAGACGAACCGATAATTTTGGCCAAGGCCAACGGTGGTCAAGGTGCGGTTGTTGCATCTCCTGCGCCTAGCGCTAGCCCAAAGCCAAGTGCCAGCCCATCGGGTTCTGCATCTCCTGAGGCCAGTGCTTTGCCAGAGACCATTGTGGGCACCAACGCCGGCACCACCACTTGCTCTAATTAGAGCGCTAGCAATAACTGGGGCAAATATCGGGGTTTCTGCCTAGGGGCAAATTCGGCTAAACTGGCTAAGTTCGTGGAGACGTCGCATAGCCCGGTCGAGTGCGCCTCACTGCTAATGAGGTAAGGGTGTTAAAGCCCTTCGGAGGTTCAAATCCTCTCGTCTCCGCCACGAACAACCCCTAGACCGCCAGTAGCAAAGCGGATAAGATAGGGAAGTTGCCTCGGCAACAAGCACCAACCCAAAGCGCGGCGTTTGTCTGAAATCCTTAGGATTCCAGCAAATCGCTCGTCGGATGAGACTGAAAGCTAGCTTTCATCTAATCCTCCTCGCGTTTGTAGCTCAACGGATAGAGCATCTGACTACGGATCAGAAGGTTGGGGGTTCGAGTCCCTCCAAGCGCACTGAAATAGCGCGGTTCTCACGACCGCGTTATTTTTTTACCCTGAGGATTCCGTTTAGATTCCGTTCCGCGTAGATTGGAATCGGCATCTAAATGTTGGGGGCGTTTAATTGGATCTAGAAAGTGAACTTAAAGACCCTGAATTTCTTGCGCATTTGATACCAGTCAATGCACCTGAACTTCACGAACCATGCCTCCGAGCTCGATGGCATTATATCTGCCAGAAATACGACTCACTATTCGATCTGGAATCATCGCAGGCGAATGCTCAATCGTGCAGAAATCTCATCGAGATGACGTCCTTACTGCTGGGCAAAGTGACAGCCCTAGAGTCAGTGCGAGGTGCAAATCCTGGGCACCATCGAGCGGAAGGAGGCATTTCAGAAGATGGCAAAATTGACATCTTTCATGCAACCGTTGAGTTTCACAATTCGATTTACATGGTTCTTGGGAACCTCGCTAATGTAGTGAGCAAAAATAGAGGGTCATTCAAGAACCCTTCGACTGGCTCTGTTAGTAAATTCCTGGAGTGGCTTGCCTCTCATGAGCAACACAAGTTTGCCGTCAACAACTGCATTCGACCATCAAAGGCTTTTCGCACGATTGTCAACCACCCGCAGGATCACTACACGTATAACTGGGAAACCCTTACAAATGGGCGAAGCAGCATTTACGTGATGCTAAAAGGACTTGGGACTCCAAATCAGGATAAACCGACAGACTCAAACACCTACCTTGAAGGGGTTGGGTGGCATCTACCCTCGCCCGAAGAGTGCCTTACAACAATATTCGTGCTGGATGTAATTTCCTGGGTCTTCGAGGGCGTCGGATACGCACTAATGTCAAAAGGTGCTTTCAGCAACCAGGATTGGTACAAGCACAAACGAACAGCATTTGATGACTATTTGCGAGACGACGTTGATGCCGTTGCATTTGAGTTCCGTAGAGCTGTGCCGAGCGAGTTCGATGATGTTCTATTCGATGGTGTCTCGGTTTTCGATTGACAGGTGTTGCCCGAGTTTGTCCATCCGAGCTGCCGTTTGTGCTGGGTAGGCATGGCCGTATACATCGAGCGTCATCTTTGCAGAAGAATGCCCGAGTATTTTTGATACCTCTACGATCGGTGCTCCCAGACTGGCGAGTAATGATCCAGTGGTGTGACGCAGAGAGTGGATCACAACATTTTTCATATCAAGTTTTTCAGTCGCAGGTTTGAAATATTTTCTGCGGAAAAACCCATAGTCGAGCGCTCGCCCGTTAGCTCCAGTGAAGACCCAATCTCTAGACCCCTTCCCCTTAAGAAGAGGCTTGAGCAGTTCAACGGTGTTCGGGTCAAGCGGAACATTGCGCTCCTCACCTGTCTTTGTTGATCCAGGAACGAACTCGCCATTTTCATCACGTAGTTTTTTACCAAATTCGTCTGTGGTCCAGGAGTGAGCAACCTTTACTTCCTTTGCTTCTAGATCAATGTCTTCGACTCTCCTGTGGCATCCTGCATATATACCCGTACTTCTCTAAGAGGGCAGGAATAAGTCGCTTCTACCCAGCTAGGTTCCAGGTAAATGTGGAAAGATGGCCAGAAATTTTGGACTTAGTCGCTTGGTCACAAAAGACACGTTCTAAGGCGTTTTCCTGGAACTTGTGCAAGTCGCCCGCTGTATAGCCAAATGTCAAAACTAAGTCGAAGAGTTCCCCAGTGATCGAAGAATTACTCATGAGGCGATTATCAGGATTAACAGATACAGCAAAGCCCGCTCGGTAAAGCTTGTCGAACGGATGGTCTCTGAGTGACGAGCCAAAGATCTTCGAGCCCTCTGTCTGCAGATTACTCCTCGGAGCAATTTCTAAGGTGACACCTGATTCCCTTACGAGTTTGGCCATCGATCCCAGTTCTGGGACTCCATCCTCCCAGGAGATGTCTTCGGCTATTCGTATCCCATGTCCGATGCGTTTGGCACACCCGTCTTTGATGGCGTTGACGACACTGGAAGGCCCATCGGCTTCGCCAGCATGAATTGTTATTGGAAAATTCTCTGCCTGCAACATCGCTATCGCTTTTGAATGAATGGAAGGAGGAAAACCAAGCTCAGGACCTGCAAGATCGAAACCGACAACACCTAGATCTCTTGTCTCTAGAGCTAAGCGAGCAACTTGAATTGAATTCTCTTCGTGGCGCAATGCAGTGAGAATTTGCCGAACTTCGATTTCCTTACCATCGAGTTTTGATAGGGAGACGCCCTCGGCAATCCCTTCGCTCACGGCAGCTATGGCTTCTACTGGAGACATGCCAAGCCTCGAATGTTCTAGCGGCGCCCACCTAGTTTCTGCGTAAACTACACCGTCCCTCGCGCAATCGAGTACATACTCTCGCGCGACAACTCGCAGATGATCCTGAGTCTGCATCACGGCGGCTGTCACTTCGAAACTCTTCAAGTACTCAACGAGGGTTCCCTGGCTGCAGGTCTCTTGGAACCAGTTTTCAAGGCCAGCTTCTGATTCTGCTGGGAGAGCTAACCCCAACTCTTTGGCATGAGACAAAATTGTCGAGATTCGCACCGATCCATCTAGGTGATCATGCAGAGAGATCTTCGGAGATTTTGAGATAAAAGCATTAAGGCCAGTTTCTGCAATCATTCAGGGCCCTTTCCGCAATTATCTAAGCGCTTAGACTATTCTTACAGAAAACCCACGCACTCCCGAAATTCAGGCCAAGATTATGAAAAACATAGTTCTAGATGTTGATACAGGCATAGACGACGCTATGGCGATCATGCTGGCAGCAACCTGGTCAAAGGTAAGACTCCTGGGCATCTCTTGCGTCTCTGGGAATGTAGCGCTGGATCAGGTTGTAGCAAATACCCAGGGCGTGCTTCAGCTAGTCGGTAGACCTGACGTACCTGTTGCACGTGGTGCTGAAATGCCTCTCGTAGAAAAGGCCAGGAATTCGAGCAATGTTCATGGTGATGATGGACTTGCTGGCTTTATGTTCGAGCCAGATCCAGAAAAGTGTGCAGCTCTCCCATCGGCAAGCGATCTATATAGATCAATCCTCGAAAGTAAAAGCGAACCAGTCATATTCGTTGCGTTGGCTCCGCTCACAAACCTGGCTACTTTTATTCGATCATTTCCCAGCCTCGCAAAAAAGATTGACGGAATAGTTTTCATGGGAGGCGCTATAGGCGCTGGCAACGCAAGCTCGGTTGCAGAATTCAATGTTTGGCACGATCCAGAAGCCGCGCACATTGTTTTAACCTCAGGTATTCCCGTAACGATGTACTCTCTTGACGCCTTCAATGCCGTAGAAGTAACACCCCAAGAAATCGAAGATCTAAACAAAAACGAATTAACACTTGTGCTTTCACGCCTGCTCAACTTTGAGAGAACTCTTTCCGATGGATCTAGAGGTCCAAGATTTGGACTGATAGGTGATGCAGGTGCACTAATCAGCGCGGTAGAACCGCAACTTGCCATTTCGAGAAAGCTCCCAATACACGTGAATCTAAGTCCAGGAATTGGACGAGGGCAAACACAAGCTGATCTGAGACAAATTGAGGGCGAAGACGCCTTCCACGGTCAAGTTGAAGATTGGCCGATCATAAACGTTGTTTTGGAACTGGACCGAAGCAAGGCAATCGAATTATTTCTTTCGACTATTGGAGAAAAATGACAAACGTGAATCGAAAAAGAAGCGCGGTAGCAATTGTTGGTTCAATGAACATGGACCTAGCCGTTACAACCAATTCTTTACCGAGTCCAGGGGAGACAGTAGTCGGCTCATCGATAGTGCAATCACCTGGAGGCAAAGGAGCAAACCAGGCTGTCGCTGCTTCTTTACTAGGCGCAAAAGTTTCGTTGATAGCAATGACTGGCGACGATAATTTCGGAAAAGTACTTGTCGATTCTGCTCTCAGCGCTGGCGTTGATGTCTCTCTGGTGCATACCGATTATCGCGCCAAAACAGGCACCGCCATCATCACAGTTGATGCTGAAGCTGAGAATACGATTGTCATCTCTCCAGGGGCAAATGAAGCATTGATGCCCTCCCTGGTGAGGGCTTCACTTCTAAAAGCGGACGATCTTGCTGTGGTTAGCGCGTGCCTCGAAGTACCTATAGAAACGGTCACTGAGGCCCTTCGAAGTGGACGTGAGTTTGGCGCAACCACAGTTTTGAACCTGTCCCCATTTGATCGCAAATCCGCAGGGCTCGTTGCACTTTCAGATATTTTGATTGTAAATCAGCATGAACTTTCTGAACTACTCCAAATGAGAGTTGAAGATACAGACTGGATCCAAATCAAAAAAGAACTAAAGGCAATGAGTGCCAAGGTAGTTCTCGTGACACTTGGGTCTGATGGTTGCGTGATTCTAGATTGCAATAACTCAGATTCGGAAATTGTGAAAATTGATGCTCACAAGGTAGAAGCCGTAGATACTACTGGTTGCGGGGACGCTTTTGCGGGGGCAATTTGTTCGGAACTTGCAGCGGGATCGAACATTTTCGAGGCTGCAAAGTTTGCTTCGCGAGTTGCGAGCTATGCAGCTAAATCATTCGGTGCGCAGAACTCTTATGGAACGCGAGCCCAAGTTCTATCTAGTTAGCAGCCGCAGCTTCTTCGAATAATTAATTCACCATCAAGAGCGTTCTTTGGCAGCGGCTCAACAGGTTCATTTGTCAGGAGCTGAATTGCTCGCTTTGCAATTGTCTCTAGAGGCTGTCGAACGGTTGTAAGAGCTGGAACCGAAAATTCACTGTGCTTTGTACCATCAAAACCAACAACCTTAATTTCTTCAGGTACCCGTATGTTCATAGTGTTCAACGCCGCGAGTACTCCATAGGCTTGCTCGTCTGTTGCGCAGTAAATTGCCTCAGGCTTTGAATTCTTCTTTAGGTATTCTGTGCAGACTTCAAAAGCTGATGACCTGGAAACATCTGCTTGAATTTCAACGAGACCAATTTTCTTTTGAGACTTTTGGATTGCGTTATTCACACCTTTACGGTGATCTTTCGAGCCTCCGCGTTCGGTAACAGCAGTTATTAGCAGAAGCGACTTGATCTTGTGCTGTGAAATTAAGTGGCCTGTAAGATTTTCCGCTGCTTTGCTGTAGTTCATGTAGACCGTTTGTGAAGGCTGGTCCTTGCTTACAGGGTGAAGTGCTACGACGGGTATTCCATTGGAAACTACGCTGGAAACGTCCTGGCGCGTTTCGCAGGACACGAGAATGATTCCGTCAACCCGCCTTCCAACAAAAGCGTCAATTTGACGTTTTTCCTGATCCGGATCCATAGCTGAATCAGCAATTAAGAGCAGGTGCCCAGCCTCTTTTGCTGCCATCTCAACAGCATGGGCCAACTCGCCAAAAAAAGGGTTCTGAATACTCGGTACGACCAAACCGAACGAATCAGTGCGGCCCATAGTTAGTGCACGAGCCGCAGCGTGAGGGCGATAGTTGAGTTCATCAGCCGCTTTAAGTACACGAACTTTCGTTGCAGGGCTCACGGGGCGGGGGCCGTCGTTGAAAACGTAACTCACGACTGCAGTTGAAGTGCCTGCTCGGTCTGCAACGTCTTTGGCTGTAGCCACGATTCCTCCCTTCCTGCAAAACTAGACTCACTTGGCTCGTCAATAGCTGTGAGGAATGCTTTACAACCATAACGGTTCCGTAACACAAACCAATTCTAAGAATATCTAAGCGCTTAGACTATACGCTTAGATTGTTTCTCTCCATGGAACACTAACAACAGCAAAGGAGCTACAAAAGATGCAATTCAGCATGAAACGCAGTCTCCGAGCTACAGTCGCAATCTCTGCGAGTGCCCTATTGGCGATTAGCGCCTTAGCACCTGCACAAGCGGCTCCAAGCTCGACAACAATCTCATACATCGGTACCGATCAGCCTTCTCAGGTAAAGCCGCTTATCGATGCGTTCCAAAAGAAGTACCCAACCATCAAGGTTTCCTATAAGCAGGTTCCATTTGACCAGTACGACACAACCGTCGCACAGCGTATTGGAACTAAGTCAACAACAGTTGACGTCTTTGCTGTGGACCAGCCAAACGTTGCCCAGTACGCGGCAAAGGGGTTCTTGGCAGACCTAAGCTCTTACAAGAGCCAGGCTCAGAAGGCCCTATCTCCAGCAATGTACAGCGTGAACTTGTTCCGCGGAAAGCTTTGGTCACTTTCTATTACAAACTCAACCCAGATGTTGTTCTACAACAAAGACATGTTGGACAAAGCAGGGCTTTCATACCCTTCACAGGACCCTGCAAAGCGCATCACATGGGAAGAGATTGCAACCAACAGCAAGAAAATTGTTGACGAGGGTGTAGCCAAGTACGGTTTCCTTCTAGAGCAGGTTGAGAACTACTACCAAATCCAGGCTCTGACCGAATCTGCAGGTGGCGGATCAGGTGTTCGCGGTGCGGCAATGCTGACCCCAAACATTGAAAATGCAGGCTGGGTAAAGGCCCTAACTTGGTACCAGAACTCATTCAAGGATGGAATCCAACCTAAGGGTGTAGGCGGCTTTGACACTGGACCGATGTTTAGCGACGGCAAGCTTGCCTACTTCGTTGGTGGACCATGGGATGTTTATATCTTCTCGGGCAACAAAATCAACTGGGGCGTTGCAGCTCACCCTTACTTCAAGGGTGGTAAGGCAGTTACTCCGACTGGATCATGGTCTCTTGGTGTAAACGCAGCTTCAAAGAAGCAGGATGCCGCCAAGAAATTTGTTCAGTTTGCATCTCTTGACTCAGCAGGAAACCTTGCTGTGGCAAAGGGAATTGGCTCTATCCCAGCAAACAAGGTTGCTGTTCCGAAGTACCTTTCAACTCTTGATGCAGCAGCTGGCGCTAAGAGCAAGGGAGTTGGAAAGCTGTTGACCTACGAAGTTAGCAAGACGGCTGTAGCACGTCCTTCAACTGTGGGATTTGTTCAGTTCAACGATCTACTTAACAAGGCATTCGGTGACATTCGAAATGGAGCCGATGTAAAGACTCGTTTGAGCCAGGCTACAAAGGCTCTAAACGATGCTTGGAGCCTATTCAAGTGATTCAAGGAAACAAGGTTGCTAGCCCTCTCCGCTTTGCGGGGAGGGCTAGTGCCCAACCCCGTAAGAGAAAAATAAATCGAGATTTACTCACTGCTCTAATCTTTATTTCACCTGCACTGATAGCGCTCTTAGTGATGCGCATACTTCCTGCAATCTCAGCCTTCGTTGAGAGCCTAAATAAGACAAACGTATTCACACTTGAGAAGAAGTTTGTTGGGCTTGACAACTACATCGAGCTATTTGCGAATCCAGAATTTGTAAACACGATTAAAGTCACGCTTCTTTTCACTTTGATTGTCAACCCTGTTCAAATTTTCATTGCAATACTTCTCGCAATTCTTTTCACAAGAAAATTTCCTCTGAACGGAATTCTTAGAAGTCTTGTAATTTTTCCAATTGCTGTTCCGCCAGCCGTGTCTGCCGTAGTTTGGAGCGCCATTTATAGACCTGATGGTTTGGCAAATGCCATTTTGAAAGGTGCAGGTATTCCAGAACAAGAATGGATTATCTCGCCAAGCCAGAGCCTTATTTCGATCGTGATTTTGCTTTCATGGATTGGATGTGGGTATTGGATGCTTTTCCTAATTGCAGGCATCAATGACATTGGTGATGAGATTTACGAAGCAGCGCGAATCGATGGGGCAGGATTCCTACGTCAGACTTGGAGCATCACACTTCCACTTTTGAGGCGGCCGTTAGCCTTTGTTTTGGTTGCGGATACGGTCTCAAACTTCTTGATTTTTGCGCCCGTTGCAATCCTCACAAATGGTGGGCCTGAAGGTAGTACATCACTACTTATGTTCGATATTTTCACCCGCGCGTACAACTACGGTGACGTAGGCAAGGCAGCTGCGGCGGTATTTATCTTGATTTTGCTGATGCTAGTAGCAGTGGTCGGACAGTTTGCCATGTTGCGGAGCAAGGACTAAGAATGAAAAACATCCTCTCTAAATTTGGCACCAAGACAATTTTGGTTCTTGTTGCATTTGCAACTGCGTTCTCGTTTCTAATGCCTTTGCTCTGGATCCTTGCTGGTTCGTTAAGGCCTGGACTTGAAACTTTTAGTTACCTTCAACCAATTAGCCTTGACACATTCTTCGTAATGTCGCCCACCTTCGAGAATTACCTTTCCCTAATCGGTGGGGAACTCGGACATGCGATTATGAACTCTCTCATCGCTGCGACGGCTGCAGTTGTCGTTGGCCTAGGAGTCTCGTCAACGGCAGCCTTCGGCCTTGCAGCTATCCCTTTCAAGGGGTCAACGGCATTATTTGCAGTGGTTATTGTTGCCCTTTTGATCCCCTTCGATGCAATCGCAATCCCGCTTGCTCAGCTGTTTAAAGATTGGGGTCTGCAGGACACCTTGGCAGGTTTGGTGCTTCCTGGCATTGCCAACGGTATGGCGATATTCATGCTTCGCACGTTCTTTATGGCAATTCCAAAGGAATTAGTGGAGGCTGCAAGAGTAGACGGCCTAGGTTGGTTTGGAATTTTTTCCAGAATCTTTATGCCTTTGTCTAAAGCCCCATTAGTAGGCGCTGGCTTGATGCTTTTCCTATTCCAGTGGCATGCCTACGTGTGGCCGTTACTCATAGGAACATCCGACGCAACTCTGCTAGGTCCGATCGCTTTGTCAAACATGAAGTCACAATACTCAGTGGACTATGGGGCACTTTTTGCTGGATCAATAGTTCTTTCTGTTGTGCCACTTCTTTTGATATTGATTGGCCAAAAACAGTTTGTTCAGACAAATACCACTGCGGGAATTAAGTAGCGAGACAAGGGAACTGAAATCAAATGCACTTAGTACTGGACACAGACATTGGCACTGACGTTGACGATGCAATGACATTGATTCAATTGATTGGCAGTAACAAAAGCCCAGAGATGACTATCACAACGGTTTATGGCGATACAGGGCTGCGAGCGCAGATAGCTAAGAGATATTGCAAACTCGCTGGCGTAGACATCAAGGTGTTTGCAGGTGAGACAAAAACTTTATCGGGGAAAGATATATGGCTTTCTGGACTTGAAGGTTCTCTTCATGAGGATCTGGATGATGAAGAATATGAATCTTTAGGTGCTGTTGAACATCTCCTTAGATGTGCAAATGATTTTGAAGGTGAATTGACAATTCTCGCAATCGGGCCACTGACAAATATCGCGCAAGCTTGTCTTAGAGATCCTTCCTTTGCAGCAAAGGTAAAACATCTATACGTCATGGGTGGGCGGTTTGCTGAGGGTGATGCTGAGCACAACTTTGTGAGCGATGCAGTTGCAGCAGACATAGTTTTCAGCGCTGGCTTTGAAGCTACTGTTGTTGGTCTTGAAGCCACTCATAGGATCAAGATGCCTGCTGATCTGATAGAAAGAATCAAATTATCGGGTGAAGCTGGGCTTGCGCTTTCAAATGACATTTACCAGTGGTGGGAATTTTGGAAGGAGACGTGGAACGTCCCTCACGATCCGATTGCGGCCCTAACCTTCCTAGATGAAGCGCTCTTCACTTTTAGCCCCTACGGCGCTATCTCTGTAGCCAGCGACGGAAGTGAAGTTGGCAAATGCTCATTCCAGCCAGGCGAAGGAAGGCACCGAATCGTGCTTGATTTTGATCCATCACGCGTTGCAGAGGAGATAGTCAGGGCTATTGAGTCCAGTAAGACTCTGAACGCTGCATCACATAGGAATTGAGACATGAAACTTGACGATTTATTTGCTTTGATAGTCGGGCTATTCCTAGGTGGATTGTTCGCATTGCTCCGCTTACCTATTCCTGCCCCTATGACAGTCGGAGGAATCCTCGGAATTATCGGTATTGCGGCCGGGGCGGTTCTAGTAAACACCTTTATGCCTAGATAGTTTCAGAGAGCATTTTTGTGTCTGTATCTCTGAATACACATTGCTCTGAATAAAAGTTGCCCACTTGCATCCCAGTGGGAAGCTTTGTTCAGGGCAATTGTGTTTTTGGTCGGTGCTCTCTATTTGGATTTGGGGAAGTTGAAAATCCGTTTATATTCCGTTCAATGGACGGAAACGGACGAAAATGGGCATATCTGCAAAGGGCGGCTTGACTAATAAAATACTGGGGTACATTGCCACTTCCCCTACATATAGAGGTACTGCAACATAACTACGGATCAGAAGGTTGGGGGTTCGAGTCCCTCCAAGCGCACGAAAGCCCGGTTTCTTCTCACGAGAACCGGGTTTTTCACTTTAACTGGGTGCCTGATTATGGGTTCCAAATTCTGAGCCAGCCGATACGGTGGAACCATGTCAAAGTACATCATTTACTTCAATCAGCAATGGGTTGGCGATCACAGCGCGGAATGGTTTGAAGGCCGCGGTCCTCTGGCCAGAGCCGTTGTCGCTGAAATGCGAGAAGCAGGCGTCTTAGTATTTGCCGGTGGCCTGGTCGAAGAAATTGAACTCGCCAAGGGCGCTGATGATTTGGGCCAAATTGGAGGCCCAATAACTACCGGCGGAGAATTCATGGGTGGCCTAACCATCATTGATGTTTCAACCGATGCCGAAGCAGAAATGTGGGGCTCCAAGATTGCCGTTGCGTGCGGCTGGCCTCAAGAAATCAGAAAATTCAAAGACTGATTAGGATTTCTTAGGAAACAAATACGGACTGTAGCGCAGCTTGGTAGCGTACTTGTCTGGGGGACAAGGGGTCGCAGGTTCAAATCCTGTCAGTCCGACGAAATTGAATTTTCTTGGCATCCATAATTTGCCGAATGCGGGCGATCGCCGATTTACCCATGCCGTGCAGGCCAGCAAGCTCTTCGAGCGAAATTTTGCGCAGGTCTGAGACTTTGTAGAGTTTGGCATTTACGAGTGCTCGGCAGGCCGGACCCTTGAGTCCAATCTTTCGCCACTCAGATTCAAGCTCTTTGAGATTCTGAGGCATTATTTTTTACCAAACAGCACCACTGCGTATGCAGCAGAAAAACCAAAGCCCACAATCGCGTAGGCAATGGCAAACCAAGTAAGTGCAACTGGCAGCAGCAAAGTAAGAACACCCAAGCCAAATGCGCTGATCAGCATCACGCGACCAGAAAACAACACCGATGCATCGCTGCCTCGAGTGGAGACGGAATACATGTTTCCGGCAAGTGCCACAAGCGTGATGCCAATCATGCGCATTGCCCATTCGAGTTCCGCGCTAGTGACCAGGCCAAGCAACTGGTTGAAGAATGCCGGGGCCACGATCAAAAGCAGCGCACTGAAACCAAAGACAATTGAACCTGCGCGGAGCACCAGGCGAATGCGGCCTAATTTAGAGGTGGCCATTACAGGAATGGCCTTAATTCAACGCGACGGTTGCAAGCCTTTGACCCCTCGGCCGCCAAGGCCTGAGCGGTTGCTAAATCCTCAGCCTCAATGATCCACTGACCGCTGTAGAACTCATCGGTGCTTTGAATTGAACCGGCGCCAGGCTTCTGCATACCAAATGCCATGATCCAGTGCCCGTTTTCACGCAGCTTGTCGTTGAAGGCATCAATTGCCGCCATCTCACTTGGACCACCGGTATTTGTGTCACTATCAATCACAAAAATCGCAAAACGCATTGGTTCCTCTCTTATGGTTTAACTATGCCACCAGTCGCCAAAATCAAGAACGGGTTTGAACCCAAAATTTGTGCGCGCTGCGGCCTGCCCTTTGAGTGGCGCAAAAAATGGGCCAAGGACTGGCAAAACGTCAAGTATTGCTCGCAGAAATGCAAGGGCTAAACGTGGCTGGCAAAATTGAACGCATTCTTTATGTAGCTCACGATCACCTAAACAAAAACTATGGCGTGCTGAAAAATGCAAATGCCAACACCGATGCAATAGTTCTGGTTGAAAGTGCCCGCATGCTTACTGGCAGGCCTTGGCACAAAGAGCGGTTATTTTTTCTCACCTCAAGTGCGCGTCACTTTGCTTATCAACTTGAACACGACGGCTATACGGTTCGCTACATCAAAGCACCAACCACAATTGATGGGCTAAAGATTGCCCGCAAGGAATTTGGCAATCTAGAAATTAGTTGCGCAGAGCCCTCATCTCACGTGCAACAAAAGCAGCTTGCCGAATTTGGTGTGCAGTTTGTAGAGAACGATTTTTTTCTGACCTCAAGATCTCTATTTAATCTTTGGACAGAGAAACAAAAAACCTACGTGATGGAAAACTTTTATCGGGCGCAGAGGATGCGCTTGGGCATCCTCGTTGAAAACGGAAAACCGGTGGGTGAGCGCTGGAACTTCGATGCCGACAACCGCCTGCCTCCTCCGAAGAACTACGTCTGGCCGCCATACCTCGAGCACCAGCGTGACGAGATCGACCAGAGCGTTGCCACCAAACTC
>JACCDQ010172341.1_pt1 | contig 13581 bp, 14 predicted proteins | sample 7446031 | NCBI WGS metagenome assembly JACCDQ01 (sample SAMN15323442, study PRJNA562643) | freshwater metagenome | isolation source: river surface water | place: USA:Blue River Watershed | collected 2017-08-17 | reverse complement strand
GATGGCTGGAAAGTGCTGACCGACCGTTTGGCTAAGAAAGTGCAAATCGTGGGTGACGACTTGTTCGTGACCAACACCAAGATCTTCAAAGAAGGCATCGACAAAGGCATCGCCAATTCGATCCTCATCAAGATCAACCAAATCGGCACTTTGACCGAAACCTTTGAAGCCATCGAAATGGCCAAGCGCGCGGGCTACACCGCCGTGATCAGCCACCGCTCTGGCGAAACCGAAGACAGCACCATTGCAGACATCGCTGTGGGCTTGAATGCGGGTCAAATCAAAACAGGTTCGATGAGCCGCTCAGACCGCATGGCCAAATACAACCAACTCTTGCGCATCGAGGAAGACTTGGGTGACGTGGCGGTTTACCCAGGTCGCGCGGCCTTCTACAACCTGCGATAACCGCCTATGACGCTGCGCCCACTCCACTTGGTGCTGATTGCCCTGCTGCTTGTGCTGCAGGGCCAGCTGTGGTTTGGTCGCGGCAGCATTCCCGATGTGATGCGCCAGCGGCAAGCGCTCAAAGACCAAAGGCAACAAAATGCGGCGGCGCAATTGGCCAACGACCGCCTGAGCGCAGAACTTCATGACCTGAAAGATGGTTTAGAAATGGTCGAAGAGCGCGCCCGATCAGAAATCGGCATGGTCAAACCGAACGAAGTCTTCGTGCAAATTGCGAAGTGAGCGAACTTCTTCTCTCAACTGCATTCACCCTTTGGGGTTTTGACACTTCTTGGCTTGAACTGACAGCCGTGCTGCTGTCGCTTGGCATGGTTGTGTGCACCATCGCTGAGAAACACTGGGGTTGGCCCTTGGCCGCGCTCAGTTCTGGTTTGTATTTCTTTTTGTTTTGGCGTCAGCGTCTGTACGGCGATGCTTGTCTTCAAATCATGTTTATTGGACTCGCCCTCTGGGGCTGGTCGTTGTGGCTCAAAGGCCAGCAAGGCATAGCACTGCCTATTTCACACATGTCCTCGCGTCAGCGCTGGCAATTGCTGTGTCTGAGTGGCATGTTGTGGCTATTGACCGGACTCACCCTGTTGAATTTCACCGATAGCGATGTCCCTTGGTGGGACGCTTTTCCAACGGCCATCAGCTTGGTCGGGCAGTATTTGCTGGCGCAAAAGCGAATCGAAAATTGGGCCGTCTGGGTGATCGTCAACAGCGTGGCGTCTGGCTTGTTCGCGTGGAAAGGTCTTTGGCTCACCGCGCTGCTCTATTTGGTGTTTGTGGCATTGAGCGTGACGGGCTGGCGGCATTGGACCATGCGCATGCATGAGGCACATCCATGAAGATCGCCATCGTGGGCGCAGAGAGCACCGGCAAATCTACCCTGGCAGAGGCCCTAGAAGCGCACCTCAACGCTTGTGGCATCGAAGTACATCGCGTCGCTGAATACTTGCGGGAGTGGTGTGACGTCCACCAACGCACACCACGTCGAGATGAACAACATCACATTGCGCAAACGCAAATCAACCGCATACGAGAAGCACCGAGCAACAGCGTGTTGATTGCAGACACCACACCTTTGATGACGGCGGTCTACAGCCACTTGGTGTTCAATGACACCAGCCTTGACAGCGTGGCATGCACGCACCACGCACACTTTGACATCACCTTGCTCACAGGGCTTGATCTGGCTTGGCAAAGCGACGGGCTCCAACGCGACGGTGAGCACGTGCGCGAACCCGTGGATCAAAAGATCCGGGAATTTTTAACCCAAGCGCGCTTGCCGTTTCAGGTGGTGTACGGCATCGGCGCGCAACGACTTGAAAATGCCCTGTATGGCATCGCGCAGCAAGCGCCCGCATGGGCGCAACGACTGCGACGCCAAGCCACCCCGCCGCGGTGGCATGGTCCTTGTGAAACCTGTGGCGACGGCGATTGTGAACACCGCTTGTTCACAGCGCTACTCAAGCCCTGAGCCGCACGCTACTGCAATGACGAAGGCCCGGGAGCTGGATGCTCGGTGCCAGTGAAGATATGGGCGGCATCCACGGCATCAAAGCGGTATTGCTGGCCGCAAAAATCACATCCCACCTCCACATCACCGCGTTCCGCCAAAATGCTCTCGACTTCCTCGCTACCCAGGCTGCGGATCATGTTGCTGACCCGTTCGCGGCTGCATGAACAAGCAAAACTGGGCGTGAGCGGCTCAAAGCGTACGAGTTTTTCTTCCCAAAACAAGCGGCGCAAAATGGTTTCTGCATCTAAATGGAGTAACTCATCGGCAGTCAAACTCGCCGCCAAGATGGAGATGCGGTTGTAGTCTTCGTTACGACCAATCTCGTCTTCATCCTCCATGGTGGCCTTGGCCGCCAAATTGCCCTCGCCTTTGACAGGCAGGCGTTGAATCAATAAGCCCGCGGCTGTGCTGTCGTTGGCAGCCAAGACCAAGGTGGTGTCCAATTGCTCGCTTTGCAGCATGTAGTGCTGCAACACGTCACTGAACCGGCTCAAGGGTTGGCGCTGGTCATCAAACAAAGGCACCACACCTTGATAAGGCTGCTGACCCGGCATTTTGTTGAGCGGGTCAAGCGTGATGGCACAACGTCCTTCATTGCGCACGTTGACCATCTCGGGCAAGGTGCTGGCATCTGCGAGCTCACCCACCACTTTGGCGGTGGCCCGCAGGCTGAGATCGGGTTGCACCTCGACCACCGCCAATTTCACTGGACCGTCCCCAAAAATTTGCATGACCAAAGAGCCATTGAATTTGATGTTGGACTGCATCAACACGGCTGCTGCAGTCATCTCCCCCAACAAGTGGCGAACAGCTTGCGGGTAAGCCCCCGTTTGCACATTGGCCGCCCGGCGTGCCAGCACCTCTTGCCACACATCCGTGAGCTGCACCAACATGCCGCGCACGGGCAGGCCATCAAAGATGAATTTATGGAGTTGGGACATCACGCAATCTTTTTCAAACCCGCCTTGAAGCGGTTTTTGTTCTTCACATAGTTCTGCGCACTTCGGCGCAGGCCTTCAATTTGCTCGGGGGTGAGCTGGCGCACCACCTTGGCAGGCGAGCCCAAAATCATGGAACCATCTGGAAACTCTTTGCCTTCCGTGACAAGGGAACTCGCGCCGACCAAACAATTTTTACCAATCTTGGCGCCATTGAGCACGATCGCACCGATACCGATCAAAGAGCCATCCCCCACCGTACAGCCATGCAACTGAACCATGTGCCCCACCGTCACTTGTTTTCCTATCGTCAAAGGGATGCCCACGTCGGCATGCAAAACACTGCCGTCTTGAATGTTGGTGCCTTCGCCAATCTCAATCGTGGCGGTGTCTCCGCGCACCACGCTGCTGAACCAAACACTGCTGTCGGCTGCCATATGAACATCGCCCATGACTTGCGCGTTGTCGGCCACCCACGCTGATTCAGCAATTTGAGGAATGAGTTCGTCGAGTTGGTAAACAGCCATAGGGATCTCCTGCAGATTTGATTTTTTACAATTGTAAGGATGACCCTACGCCATTTAGCCTTGCGTGCGCTTTGCATATGCGATCCCCACGAGAAAGTCCAAGCACTTGCATTGTTGTGGATACAGCGACATGAACTTGAGATTGCACCTGATGAAGCGCTTATCCCCTTAGACGCTGCGACGCTGCCAGGCCGCCCCAACTTGCCGCGCCTCATTCCTGCCAAACAAGTTCCCACACGCACACCCTTCACGCCCGAAGGCTTGGCTGCACTGCTGCATGCGGTTTGTCACATTGAGTTCAACGCCATCAACTTGGCGCTCGATGCCGTTTGGCGTTTTCCACAAATGCCTGTGGCGTTTTATGAGGACTGGCTGCGTGTCGCGTATGAAGAATCGCAGCATTTTCAAATGCTGCACCAACACTTAAACAGTTTGAACCATCGCTATGGAGACTTTGATGCACATGACGGTCTATGGCACATGTGCCAAAAAACAGCCGGCGATGTGTTGGCCCGCATGGCCTTGGTCCCGCGCACGTTAGAAGCGCGCGGACTAGATGCCACCCCCTTGATTCAAGCCAAATTGCGCAAAGCTGCCAGCGCACCTGCGTTGCGTGCTGTCGAGATTTTGGATGTCATCTTGCACGATGAGGTGGGACATGTTGCGATTGGTAATCACTGGTACCGATGGTTGTGCGAGCAACGCGGTTTAGATCCGGTGACGCTGTACGGGGAATTGGTGACGCGCTACGACGCCCCCAAACTCCGTCCCCCTTTCAACCAAGAAGCACGTCAACGCGCGGGCTTCACAGAAACAGAGTTACGTTACTTGCTGGGCGACTAGCGCCCTCATCCACGCGGGTGATGTTGTGTATGCAAGGTTTTCAAGCGCTCACGCGCAATGTGGGTGTAAATCGTGGTGGTGGAAATATCGGCATGGCCTAACAACATTTGTACGGCACGCAAATCAGCACCATGGTTGAGCAAATGCGTGGCAAACGCGTGGCGTAGCGTATGCGGCGAAATCGGTACGTGAATTTGCGCTTGCAGCGCGTAGCGTTTGATCAACTGCCAAAACATGGCACGCGTCATCGCTTCACCGGCATTTTTCCCGCGAACCGTGACAAACAACGCCTCCGTTTGATGACCCGCAAGCAATGCAGGTCGGGCCTCGTTGAGATAACGCTGCAACCAATCGCGAGCCACTTCACCAAAAGGTACCAAACGCTCTTTGCTACCCTTGCCCATGATGCGCAAGATGCCATCGCTCAAACTCACGTGCAAGGTTTTGAGATCCACCAATTCGCTGACACGTAAGCCACTGGCATAAATCAACTCGAGCATGGTTCGGTCACGCAGACCCAAATTCGTCGACACATCGGGCGCATTGAGCAGGCTCTCCACCTGTCCTTCGGACAAACTTTTAGGCGCCCTCACTGGTTGTTTGGCCGTCAACAGTTTGAGCGTCGGATCGACTGTCAGCATACGCTCGCGCAAAGCCCAGCGATAAAAACGTTTGAAGACAGTCAAACGACGGTTGGCGCTCGTCGCCTTGGTCTGCGCATGTCGGTGCGCAAAATACTGCTGTAGGTCTGACTCTTGGGCTTTCAGTAAATAGGTACCCTGCGCAACCAACCACGCAGAAAGTAAATTTAAATCGCGCCGATAGGCGGCCAAACTGTTGGCCGCCAACCCCTGCTCTAACCAGAGTGCATCAATGAAAATATCAATCGTTGCATCTGGCGCCGGCGCTACTGAGCGCGTCAATCGCGTTAATCCAACGTGAGCTTCTGCTCGGCCACCACGTTTTTATAAACTTCGAACTCCGCCTTGATTTGCGCTGCAAATTGCTCGGGTGTGTTGGCAATGATGAGCGAACCTGTATCTTCGATGCGTTTGCGCACTGCCGGATCTTCCAAGGCTTTGCGCACACCCGCATTGACTTTGTCGATGACTTCTTTGGGCAGCCCTTTGGGCCCATAAATGCCGTAGTAAGCCATGCGGTTCACTGGCTCTAAGCCGACCTCTTTGAAGGTTGGCACATTGGGCAAAACAGCCAAACGCTGAGGCGCGGCCACCACAATGGGGACCAAACGGTTGTCTTTGATGAAAGGCAAGGCCGAGGGCAAGTTGTCAAAAATCATTGGCACTTGACCCGCAACGGTGTCGTTCAAAGCGGGGCCTGCACCACGATAAGGAATGTGCGTCACAAAAGTACCGCTCAGGTTTTTGTACAACTCCATTTGCAAATGCCCAATGCCGCCTGTGCCCGAAGAAGAATAAGAATATTTACCAGGCGCGCGTTTCACTTCAGCCACAAAGCTTTTGTAGTCTTTCGCGGGAAACGTGGGGTGGACCGCGATGATGTTGGGGGTTGCGGCAATGTTGATGATGGGCGAGAAATCGGTGAGCGGGTTGTAAGGTATTTTGGTGTTAATCGCTGGATTGGCAGCGGTGGTCGACACGGTGGCAAAACCCAAAGAATAACCATCGGGGGTTGCCTTGGCTGTTTCATTGGCCCCGACCACGCCTCCGCCACCCGCCTTGTTCACCACAACCACTGTTTGCCCCAGCACTTTGCTAAGGGGATCAGCAATCGTGCGCGCAATGATGTCCGTGGTTCCCCCCGGGGCAAACGGCACTTGCAGCTGAATGGTTTTATTGGGATAGCCCTGAGCCATCACTGAGCCCGCAAAAGCCAATAGTGAGAGTGCAAAACAATGACGACGTTGCATGGTGTAACTCCTGTAAACAATTCAATCAACCTGGCTCGAATCCTAAACGGTTTCAAAGACATTCAGAATTTAACTCGGTTATTCTCTGCAACGTGAACTACGCTCAACTCTTATTTCCCGACTTTTCCCTCATTCTTTGCGGTTATTTGGTCTGTCGGTACACCGCACTGAATCGCACCGTCTGGGAACAAGTCGAAAGTTTGGTCTATTTCTTCCTGTTTCCCGTGCTGTTGTTTCACTCCATCGTGCGAACGCCCTTGGATTTACATGCGGCATCACACCTCATCATGGCGGGTTTGTTGCTTGGCTTGTGCAGCATTGGCATCACCTATGCACTTCCCCATCTGCCCTTCTTAAGCCGCCACATCGATGTTCGGATGCACGCAGCGAGCGCGCAAGTTGGGTTTCGCTTCAATTCATTCATTGCACTGGCCTTGGCCGAGCGAATTGCCGGCGCCCAAGCATTGCTGCTGATAGCTGTCTTGATCGGCGTCTGCGTGCCAATGTTCAACGTCGCGGCCGTGTGGCCCATGGCACGACACGCGCAACGCAGCTTTGGCCGCGAATTGATTCGCAACCCCCTCATATTGGCGACCGCTTCTGGGCTGCTGGCCAATGTGTTGGGGCTGCATATCCCCAGTTGGACTGAGCCAACCTTGCAGCGCATTGGCGCAGCCTCCTTGGCGCTGGGACTCATGGCGGCTGGCGCAGGCATGCATTTTGGCCATTTGATGAAAGCCAAAGCGCTGGCCATCGCCCTGTTGACAATCCGCCATCTGATCACGCCACTGTTAGCCTGGGGACTGGCCCAAGCATTTGCACTGAACAACACCCAAACAAGCGTGTTGCTGGCATTTTCGGCGCTTCCCACAGCCTCTAGCTGTTATGTCTTAGCCGCTCGAATGGGCTACAACGGCCCGTTTGTCGCAGGTTTGGTCACCTTATCCACCCTTTTGGGCATGCTCAGTCTGCCTTTTGCCTTGGGTGTTTTGAGGTGAAAAAGGCCAGTTTCATGGCATAATTGCGCGTTTTGCGGAAAGTGCGTTGAAATAGGTCGACGTGGCTACCGCAGCTGCTGAAGGAAAAGCGATGAAAGAAGGCATTCACCCCAACTACCGTGAAATCTGTTTCATGGACATGTCAAACGGCTTTAAGTTTGTCACGCGCTCATGCGCCAACACCAAAGAAATGATCAAGATGGAAGACGGCCGTGAATTGCCGTTGTACAAGCTCGATACCACCAGCGAATCGCACCCCTTCTACACAGGCACACAGAAGTCTGTTGACAACATGGGTGGCCGCGTCGAGCGCTTCCGCAACAAGTACGGTAAAACTGCCGCCAAGTAAGCCCCTGGCTCACTTCACAAAAGGCAGCTCGGCTATCCGTGCTGCCTTTTTTATTGAATCGCTGTGACTGACCCCACCCCCGCCATCGTTGCCCAAAGTGCCGTACGTCGGCTGCCACGTCTTGCACTGTGGCTTTTTTGTGCTGCCTATGTCTTGCCTGGCCTGTTTGGTCGCGAGCCGTGGAAAGGCAATGAATTCACAGCGTTTGGTCATATGCTGGCATTGGCCGAAGGTACCAGTGACTGGCTCAATCCTCAGATTTGGGGCCAAGCCCCCGATCTCGATGCCCTGTTGCCTTATTGGTTGGGAGCCTGGTCGATTCAGCTCGCCCCGAGTTGGATCTCCGCAGGTCTTGCTGTGCGCATCCCGTTTGCAATGCTCTTGGGACTCACCCTCACCGCCACATGGCATGGCGTCTATTACTTGGCCTTGAGTCCACAAGCACAACCAGTTCCCTTTGCCTTTGGTGGCGAAGCAAAGCCCAAGGACTACGCACGCACAATTGCAGACGGTGCTGTGCTGGCTTTGATTGCTTGCTTGGGGCTCTCGTTGTTGTCGCATGAGGCCACGCCTATCTTGATGCAAATGGCTTTTGTGAGCTGTGCTTTTTACGGTGTTGCCGCTCTACCCTACCACCCGCGTTACAGCACATCGGCATTGGCTGTCGGTCTTGTCGGGCTGTGCCTGAGTGGCGCCCCAAGCTTTGCTGTGTTGATGGCCATTGGCAGTGGCTTTTTATGCTTGTTAGACCGAGAAAGCACCTCAGCAGACACAGGGCGACGTCATGCGTTGTGGCTCTTGATGATGGGCAGCGCTGTGGCTGGCTTGGCCAGCGCCCTCGATGTGTGGCATTGGCGCTTGATGACGTTACACAACGATTGGGCAGAGTGGCGAAGCGTGATGCGCCTCTTTGTGTGGTTCACTTGGCCTGCATGGCCCTTGGCGATTTGGACACTGTGGCGTTGGCGTCGTCAATGGACCTCATTGCACTGGAGCAGACATCTGGTACTGCCGATGTGGTTCGCAGGGCTCACCATGGGCACCGCCATGCTGACACGTTCAGCTGATCAAACGCTGCTGCTTGCCCTGCCCTCTTTGGCAACCTTAGCCGCTTTTGCCTTGCCAACTCTACGTCGCAGTGTGGCTGCCTTGATTGATTGGTTCACCCTGCTCTTTTTCTCGGGCTGTGCATTCATTATTTGGGTGGTGTGGATTGCCATGCAAACAGGCTGGCCGGCACAACCGGCTGCGAACGTGGCCCGCTTGGCACCTGGATTTGAACCCACGTTTGGTTGGTTCACCTTCCTCATCGCCTTGACGGCGACCACGGTCTGGGGTTGGTTGGTGGTGTGGCGTACAGCCAAGCACCGACAAGCATTGTGGAAAAGTTTGGTGCTGCCCGCGGGTGGCGCTGCCTTATGCTGGCTGTTGTTGCTCACGTTGTGGCTGCCGTTGCTCGACTTTGCCAGAAGCTACAAACCGTGGGTTCAGCAAATTCAGAACGTGATGGCTAAACAAGATGCCACTCAATCACACGACGTTTGCCTGCTGAGCTTTGGTTTGGATGTTGGACAAATGACCGCGTTTCGCTACCACGGTGGCTTCGATGTGAAGCCACTGGGTTCAACACCCATCACAAAAAACTGTTCATGGCTCTTGGTTGACAACGATTTGCGCCCTGAGCTCGCAAGCATGGTTCGCTTGAACGAGTGGACACGCGTACGCACCATTCGTCGCCCATCAGACAACAATGAAGACGTGACACTGTATTACCGCCGTCAACCCTCAACACCATGAGCACCGAACGCGCCACCATCATGCGCCATGCCGGCACCGTGATGGTCGGCCAACTGGCCGTGATGGCATTCAGCGTGACCGATACCCTCGTGGCCGGTCGCTTTGCGGACACCGCATTGGCCGCACTCGCCGTGGCATCGGCTACTTACATCACCGTACATATCTCCTTGATGGGTATGTTGCAAGCCTTGCTGCCGGTCTGGGCCGAGTTGCATGGCGCACAAAAAAATACGGAAGTGGGACGCTCGGTGCGCCAAGCGCTTTACTTATGCGCCCTCACCTCGGTCATCGGCATGGTGGCCTTGCTATGCCCTGAGCCACTGCTGAATTGGACTCAAGTGCCACCGGCCTTGCAAAGCGAGGTGCGAAGCTACCTGAATATCGTCGCTTTTGGCCTTCCCGCATCCTTGTTGTTTCGCATGTACAGCACGCTCAATCAAAGCTTGGGCAAACCCAAGCTGGTGACATGGGTGCAAGTCGGTGCCTTGCTGGTCAAAATTCCGCTGTCCATCCTGTTGGTGCTCGGACTGCCCGGCGTATTCCCCCCACTGGGACTGACGGGTTGTGCCTGGGCAACGCTGGTGGTGATGCTGCTGATGTTGGCCATGGCCCTATGGCTGATCAAAACCCAAGACTTTTACAAACCCTACCGTCTCTGGGCGCCGATGGAAAAACCAGACAAAACTGTCTTGTGGCGCTTCATGTGTTTGGGTCTACCAAGTGGCTTGGCGATTGGTGTCGAAGTGACATCCTTCACACTCATGTCGTTGTTCATCGCGCGCTTGGGCATTGTGGCCACCGCCAGTCACCAAATTGTGGCCAACATGGCGGCCGTGCTTTACATGTTGCCGCTGTCGCTCGCCATTGCCAGCAGCGCCCGCGTCAGTTATTGGATTGGGGCAGGCGAAAACTCCCGGGCGCGTCATGCACTTCGCACAGGGCTTGGTTTGATCTTGGCGCTGGGTGTTGGTGTCGCTTGTCTGATGGGGTGGCAACGTCACGCGATTGCCGCGCTCTATACAGAGTCGCCCGAAGTGGCAGCACTGGCCGCGGTATTACTGGTGTGGTTGATGCTTTATCACGCCGCAGATGCGGTGCAGGTGTTTTGTGTCTTCGCCCTGCGCAGCTATGGCATCACCTTGCTGCCGCTGTTGACTTACGCCTTGCTCTTGTGGGGTTTGGGTCTTGCTGGAGGCTATGAAACCGCCTACGGTCAAGGATTTGAAACAGCACTGCTGTCGTGGCTCACGCCGCAGTCACCTATCGCTTTTTGGCAAACCGCCAGTGTGGCCTTGACCATCACGAGCGCGGTGTTGCTACCCGTGCTTTGGCGTGCGGCCTACCGTCACAAACCCTAAGCAGTCAACGTGTCAGCGATGCGTTTGGCACATGCGTTGGCTTGCGCTTCATCCTGCGCCTCGACCATCACACGCACCAAGGGTTCGGTACCGCTCGCACGAATCAAAACACGGCCGGTGTTGCCCAACTCGGCCTCCGCCTTGTTCACTTCTTCCTTCATCCGGTTGTTGGATTGCCAATCTTGCCCAGGACGCAAACGCACGTTGATGAGAGTTTGCGGGAACAGCGTGACTTCTTTGAGCAGATCCGCCATGGCACGACCACTGCGCACACAAGTTTGCAGAATTTGCAAAGCGCTGACCAAACCATCGCCTGTGGTGTGCTTGTCCAGAGCCAGCAAGTGGCCTGAGCCTTCGCCGCCCAGAATCCATTTGTGCTTGGCGAGTTCTTCTAACACGTAGCGGTCGCCCACCTTGGCGCGCACAAAGCCAACGCCACGTTTTTTCAAGGCAACTTCCACCGCCATGTTGGTCATGAGTGTGCCCACCACACCGGGTACGACTTCGTCATTGGCCAAGCGGTCATCCGCCATCAAATACAACAGCTCATCGCCGTTGTACAAACGCCCTTGGGCATCGACCATCTGCAAACGATCGGCATCACCATCCAAGGCCACACCAAAATCAGCACGGTTGGCTTTGACCGCTCGCACCAGCGCATCAGGATGCGTGGCACCGACATCGTGGTTGATGTTCAAGCCATCAGGGCTGCAACCAATGGCAATCACATCGGCCCCTAGTTCATGAAATACTTTGGGCGCGATGTGATACGCCGCGCCATGCGCAGCATCGACCACGATCTTCAAATCTTTCAGGGTGAGGTCGTTTGAAAAAGTGCTTTTACAAAACTCGATGTAGCGACCTGCCGCGTCATCCAAACGTTTGGTTTTTCCTAAATTCGCCGAATCCACCCAAACAGGGGTCTCATCCAATGCGGCTTCCACCGCAAGCTCCCACGCATCGCTGAGTTTGTTGCCCTGGGCGCTGAAAAACTTAATGCCGTTGTCAGCAAAGGGGTTGTGGCTGGCGCTGATCACTACGCCCAAACTGGCGCGTTGCGCACGCGTGAGGTACGCCACGCCCGGTGTAGGCAAGGGCCCCAGCAAAACCACGTTCACACCTGCAGAATTGAAACCAGACTCTAAGGCCGACTCCAACATATACCCAGAGATGCGGGTGTCTTTGCCAATCAGCACGGTCGGATGCGCTTCGGTTTGCTTGAGCACACGCCCCACGGCGTGGGCTAAGCGCAGCACAAAATCAGGCGTGATCGGCGCTTGACCGACCGTACCGCGTATGCCGTCTGTGCCGAAATATTTACGTGTCATGTGTTCTGCCTTGTTCGTTGTTGTTATTCATCCATGTGCCAGAGATTGTCTCAAACTCTTGCGGCCTGCCACACTTTCAAGGCCTGAACCGTGGGCTTGACATCATGCACACGCACAACACGTGCCCCCCGCTCGACGGCCAACATCGCAGCCGCCACACTAGGCACCATGCGCTCATCCAATTCGCAGCCTGTCACCGCGCCGATAGATGACTTGCGCGACCAGCCCACCAGCAAGGGAAAGCCCAGAGCCAGCAACTGATCTTGATGGGCAAGCAACTCAAAATTTTGCACCACGGTTTTGCCAAAGCCGACACCTGGATCTAACACAATGCGTTCATGCGCCACACCGGCCGTTTGCAAGGCTTGTGCATGGCTCTGCAAAAATGTGGCCACGGGTCGAATTACGTTACCTTGCATGGGCAAGGTTTGCATGGTTTGCGGTTCGCCATGCATGTGCATCAGACATACCCCACAGGTGGGATGTTCAGCCACCAACCGCTGGGCATCCGGTTGCCTTAGCGCCCACACGTCATTGATGATGTCTGCGCCCGCATCCAAAACGGCTCGCATCACTTCTGCTTTGTAGGTATCGACCGAAACAGGCACATTGAAGCGCACCGCCTCTTGAACCACAGGCAAAACACGTGACAACTCTTCTGCCAGCGACACCGTTGGTGCGCCAGGGCGTGTGGATTCACCGCCAATGTCCAATAGTGTCGCCCCCTCTTTGAGCAAGGTCTCACAATGCGCCAACGCTGCGCGCGTGGTGGCATGCTGACCACCATCCGAAAAAGAATCGGGTGTGACATTGACGATGCCCATCACCTGCGGCTGGGCCAAATCAATGCGAAAACGTGTGGTCTGCCAAAACATAATTGCGCTATAAAAAACGGGGCTTGCGCCCCGTGTCTTTGGTGAATCCCAGTGCTTATGCGGCAGTGGGCGATGGGTCAGCTTGCACCGCTGGGCTACCGCCACCACTGTCACCGCCAGAAGGGGTACGGGGTGTCCAGTCTTTGGGTGGACGTGGTTCACGGCCTTCCATGATGTCGTCAATTTGCTCTTTGTCGATGGTCTCCCATTCGAGCAACGCTTTGGCCATGGCGTGCATTTTGTCGCTGTTGAACTCAATCAAACGGCGCGCCAAGTTGTATTGCTCATCAATGATGCGACGCACCTCCACATCCACCTTTTGCATGGTGGCCTCAGACATGCTGGTGGTCTTGGTGACCGAGCGGCCCAAAAACACTTCGCCTTCGTTCTCAGCATAGACCATAGGCCCCAAAGCTTCGGTCATGCCATAGCGGGTCACCATGTCACGCGCGATGGATGTCGCACGCTCAAAATCGTTGCTTGCGCCCGTGGTCATTTGATTCATGAACACTTCTTCAGCGATGCGGCCACCAAACAACATGCTGATTTGGTTGAGCATGTATTCGCGGTCGTAGCTGTATCGGTCTTTTTCAGGCAGGCTCATGGTCACGCCCAAGGCGCGGCCACGCGGAATGATGGTGACCTTGTGCACGGGATCGCACTTAGGCAAGAGCTTGCCAATCAAGGCATGCCCCGCTTCGTAATAGG
>JACCDQ011638887.1_pt1 | contig 13582 bp, 17 predicted proteins | sample 7446031 | NCBI WGS metagenome assembly JACCDQ01 (sample SAMN15323442, study PRJNA562643) | freshwater metagenome | isolation source: river surface water | place: USA:Blue River Watershed | collected 2017-08-17 | reverse complement strand
GTATGTCCGTAATAAAACTTACTCTTAGTCGTTATCATGCCATACCTCTAACTGTAACGCCTTGCTGATCAAAAGATTTGTTTAAAATATCAACTATTCTAAGTCCTGTTTCTTCTGTATCAAATACATCACCGCTTATGTTTACTTGCACCGATGCGCCTCTAGTTTGTAAATCTGATTCACCTACAGGTTGCGCTCCAACACCGCCACCAGCAAAGCCACCGCTTGGAGCTGATGCACTTGCACCACCGCTACGGCCTACGCTAGCCTTAAGAGCTGAACCGAATAAAATAAGACCAATACCAGCAGCAGCAGCAACTAAGCCAGAACCTGGAACGAGCGAGTTAATAGCCGTAATAAATGCCTCAATAGCTGGGCCTGTAAACAATAATGTACGACCTATGCTAATAGCCAAATCACCCATTACAGCAACTACAGACTCGCCAAAATTAGCAAATAAATCCTCGCCTCTAGCTAAAGAAGCGCCTAATTGCTCTAAATAAGTAGCTGTAGAATTAACAAGTGTTTGTTGTATTGTTTGAGCAACGGCATTTACTCTTTCAATTCTTAATTCTTCGTTAGTTTTTTCAATTTCAGCTATCTTAAGAGCAGAATCTAAGGCTATTTTTTCCCTTTGAGCTGCATAAGTTTTTTCAACTTCATTTTTAGCTATATTAGCTTGCTCGTTACTAAATAACTTTTCACTAGAGAATTGTTTTTCAATGTTTAATAAATTTAATTCATGCTGTGCTTTTAAAATCTCAAGTTCTTGTTGCGCTCTTAACTGCAAAGATGTCACTTGTTGATTGATAGCATCTTTTTGATTGATAGTTTCTAAGTCAGATTGAAGCCTTAATATGTTTTGTTGTTTAATGAATTGAGTTAATTCTAAAGCTCTTTGTTGTTGAGCTTTAATCTGTTCATCGGTTAGCTTTAATACAGGGCTTGCATTTGGGGCTGCGCCTGTATCGACCTTTTGTGCTGCTTCTGTTTGTCTACGAGCAAGCTCTTTTGATGCAACCTGAGCCTCGCTGGTAGCTAAGGCAAGTCGTCTTTGAAGCTCTTGCAACTTAACATTATAACTAGCTATGTCCGATTGTGCGAATATGTCGTTATTTAATTCTTCTAGCTCTAGCTTTAAAGCCGCTGCTCTTTTAGTTGCATCTTGGAATTGAGTCGTAAGCCTTGATGTGGCTACGTTTGACTTATCGAGATTATCTACTAAGTCACGAGCTAAGGTTTCAGCTACAGACTTTCCTATATCTTCAATTCCATTTTTAAAACTAACAAAAAGTCTAGTTAATGCGTCAGACAATGGAGTGACAGACTGAGCTGTGGCATCAAACTTCTTAGGCAATTCATCTAATAAAAGACTTGTCCTGATAGCTTGCTTTTGCTGTTCGCTTAGTTCAGATGTTGCTACCCCTATTGACCTAGCAGCGTTTTGATAAGCCGTTTCTAAATCTAATATAATGCCGTACTGACGCAGAGCTTTAAGATTTCCAGCCTCTAGGAACTGCGAAAGATCGGCAAAAGTCTCTTTAAAATCTTTACCTAATGAACGAGATACAGCTCTTGATAAATCTAATATCTGTGGAAGTTTTTGAGCTTCTTTACCTAAAGCTATAATTGATTTAGTAGCTAATTGCAAAGCCTCGTCATCATCAATTAAACCATCTGTGGCTTTAATTAAGCTAGCTGATAGTTCATCAGCAGCAAGGCCAGCTTGTTGAGCTGCAGACTTAAATTGAATACCGATAGCCGTAGCTTGTTCACCAGCTAAAACAAAGTCAGTAATCTGCTTAACCGCCACACCTACAGCAGCCGCTACTGCCGCATAAGGGCCAACTAAAGAAATCAAAGAAGTGCCGACATTCTTAATACTTTTACTTAAATCTAAAAAAGCATTACCATTTGCAGATTCGTTGATAGTCTCAGATGTTTGTTTAGCTTGCTTTTCTATCTTTGAAAATTGAGTTTTGACAGACTTGTCGTTAATCAAAAACTCCATTTGTATTTGATTATCGTTAGCCAATCGTACCGCCTTTTTTCATAAAATCCGCTAAAGATATTGATTCTTTAGGGTATAAATCTCTAGGGTGAGCAGCATCGTGTAACTTTCTATGATCTTCTTGTACTTTTTGTTGCTTCATATTAGGCCACATAGCTACTCTCATTTGATCTAAAAGCTCTCTTGCCTGTAAAACTGGAATCATATCATGCAGAGCTTTTTCAGTTTCTATATCTAACTTAAAATACTCACTCGGTGACATTCCATAAAACCTTATAACAGAAGCTAGCCTTAGATCATCAAAGTTTAGTTTTTTTTTGAGCTGTGAATAAACGAATACAAATCTAAGAATGTATCGCTATCCAAAGTCTCAACAACTTCTTTAGGTAGGCCAAGCATTGTTAAATACTCAGCCATAACTAAAATTGAATCTTCTGGTTTAGCAGCAGCAATGTCTTTTCTGACTTGAACATGCTGCATAACAGATGGAACTTTCATCTCATAATTTTCTTCGCCAATAATCACTCGTATTGACTTTTTTTCTACCTTAAATTCCATTTAATTAACCACCAACAACAGATTGTGAGTGATCTCCAAAAGCTAAGATATTTGCACGACTTGATTTAGAAGTATCAACAAAGCATTTAAACACTAAAGGGAATGTTACAGGCCCCTCAGAACTAAATGTTAAACCTTGTAATTGTGGAATAGCTTTCCATGCTGTTACATCTAAAGACTTGTCAGCCGCTAATAAACGCTTAGGGTGAATCACTAATTTAGAAGCGAAGTTTAATTGGTTTTTAAAATTGCCATAAGTACCGATACCTAAAACCTCAGTTCCAGAAGCACCTACAGGAATTAAAGAGCCTTGAGTTTTAACTAAGATTGATCTTAATTTAGCCGCCGTAGTTTCAAGCATTGCTAAAGTAACTGTAACTTCTTCAACACCATTTTGAAATGATGCTACAGTTGTTACGCCTGACTCGTGACATTGAACGTCTACATTACTAGGAGCAAAAGCGATTTCTATGTCGCCATCTAAACAACCAAGCTCAGACTCTGAATCGCCTAAAGTAGTTACGTCAAAAGCAAAACCTGTCGCTGCGCCACTTGAATCGTGCATAGCAGGAGCATAGCCAGTTGATACGTCCGTAACAGTTACTACGTTACCCGATACTGTAGCTGTGAAATCATCTAAGCCATCAATAGCTGTTTGTAAAGCTGTTGCTACTGCCGCAGCCGTTGCGTTTGATGAAATAGTTGCAGCTACTCCTGTAAATCCTGCTGGTGCTGGGTCTGCTGCTGATGCAATATCACACCATACATATCTTTTTGTACCATCTGCTGCGTACAAAAAGAAATACTTACCATCTAAAGCTGATGCTACATCTGCAATAGTTGTAATTGTTTGTACTTGAGCTGTATTCGCACCATAAGTTACGATACTAGGCTCTACTCTAATGTTTGCTGGGTTTCCTGCCATTTTAAATCTCCTATTTAAAAGTTAAGTTAATTCTATATACATTTGAAAAATAAAATCTATTTGTAGCCTAATGATATTGTCGTTATCTTGTCCGTATGGGTTTATTGACATTACACTAGGAACAATGTTTGTAGTCTTAGCCGTAGATGTGGCCGTTATACCTAATCGGTTAGAATGATCTAAGCACTCTTGATATATACTTTGACCTAAACTATTAGCTGAGTCAATAGCACTAGACACATCAACACCAGCTTGTAAAAAAACATTCAAGGTAACAGGATATTCTATGCTTAAACAGTTTTGGTTAGTTGATATTGGGTTTGTAGGATTGAAAGTTAAATGCCAAGACTTATGAATAATGTTTTGAGGTATATTTTCGATATTAAAACCATCAGTCCACTCTTTTAAATCAGTGTCTACTGTGGCTAAAATCGTTCTAAAATAAGGTCTTATTGTGCTAAAACTCATCTTCGCACCATTTGTCCAGACCAAGTATCAATAGACGTGCTATCATCAGCAACGCCATCTTCATTAACATCTAGTCTTAAAATCATTCTATTTCTAGCCGCTATGGCTTTTTTCTCGTAAAAGTTAGCCTTATCTTTGAAAACATCATCTTTAGCATTTCCAAAGTCTCTAAATATAAGCTCTAAAGCTAAATACTTAGACCATGCCTTAACCTCTGAAATATCAATTATGTCGTGCTTGTTAAACTTCTTTTCATTAACATTAACATAACCATTTTGGTCTAACCACTCTAAGATAGATTCTTGCGCTCTACGATGAACATATATGTAAGAGCTTTTACCAGCAGGCAAGTATTTTAAAATCTGGTTTTCTTCTGCTATTAAGTCTAAATCTGTACTAAATAATCTATCTCCTGCAACAGAGTAAACCTTTTGATAAAAGTCAAAAGTCTGAGCCACGCCGCCATTATTGACAGTCACAGTCACTTTTTTGACACCATATTCTACTGGCAAACCCTCATGCGAATCTGAGGCATTAGTTTCATAAATAAAGCCTATTTGTGGGAGTAAATTGTTAATAGGATTTAAGCCATCTAAAACAATAGATACTCCTGTTTTAGCTATAGTTATTTTATTAAATGAGTCTTTAGTTACGCTAAAAGTAGCGCCTGATGCAGCTTCTAAAGCTGTTTTAATAGCTGTAAGCAAATTAGCTAAAGTGTAGGTATTGCCTGAGACAGTAGCCTCGTAATCTGTGCCATCTTCTGTGTAATAAATCTTGTTATTAGTTGAATCGATGTCAAAAGTTTGACTAGTGTAAGCCCAATCTGTAAACCATCTTGTACTATCTGCATTGTAAACGCTAATAGCTGAACCATCTAGGCCAGCTTTAACTGTCAAAGTAGATATTGCAGTTTCTCCCGTTGTTGCAAAAGTCTTTGTTAAATCAAATCTTGTCTTATCATTAACTTGCACTTTTTCTTCATAATTTAAAACACCTATTAAAGCCATATCATCACCTAATTCCTTACTAAAATAATGTCAAAACTCACGACCACTTCCGCATTATTCCCAGAAGAAGCATCACATCTATAAGTTAAATCTGTTTTTTCTGTAAATGATAAGCCGCCATATATGCTATCAACATACTGTGCAGATTGAGAACATGAAAACGGCCTACGTTGTCTAAATACAGAGCCAAAAGAACGAGTCCATATCCCTGCGCTAATGATAGAACCTGAGTTTCCTCTTACGCAAGCATGCATATTAACTAAATAGCCTGTAAATCCTGCTGGTATTGTGTAAACACCATCGTTTGTTTGATTAAGGCCAATACGCATAAATAGCATGATGTTAGCTGTAGTAGTTGATTGTCTAACTGTAATAGTTCCTGCATTTACACCACCAGTTCCAGCCGTTTGAACTCTCATCGTGTGGCATCTTAAGAAAGAGCCTGTAGTTAAAACAGGCGTAATTCCGTTTAGCGTGACTGTTTCGGTCAATAAATTGTAATTAGCATCTAGTCCTTGAATAAATACAGTTCTTGCACCTGTTCCGCCAGAGTTGTCTGCAGCAGCACTAGAGAAAACTTCTAAGGTCTGAGCCGTAGCTGCCCAACCCGTATAAACGCCACCATTACCCCAGATGTCCTCTGGAACTGTTGCTCCATCAATACTAGGGTTTAGGCCTACTTTATTAACTATCGAGTAACCTTGAAATAAACCTTGAGCTATAGCAATTTCAGCATCAATAACACGAGCTACAATAGCATCAGAATCTTGTTGAACTACTGAGTTTAAAGCAGATGACAAAATAGGTTGATCGCCCAAAATAGTCTGCATTCTAAAATAAGTCTGAGTAGAGCCGTTTGTATTGGTAAATCTAACTCTAAAGTATTTACGAGTAATAGTTACTCTATGCACTTCGTTAGTCTCAGCCTCAATATCAAATTCAATGATTGAGTCATTATTAACACCATCAGGGCTAAATTCTATGTAAAGAACACCAGCCTTGTCGGTCTTAATACCTACTGTTAAGCAATTATAATTTAAAGAAGATTCCCATTCTCCTGTGAATGTTTGAGATGGGCTTAATGCTGTAGTTGAACTGTTTTCTGTAGATACTATTGTCTTTCTGACATCAATAGTTTGCAGAGCATAATCGGTCTTAGGCGTAGCACCAATGTCTTGAGCAGCTTTCTTTAAAACTTCTAAGCCATGATCATCGACATTGGGACACATTTAAACCTCTGAGCCTTACAGCCACAAATAAAAGAGATTATTTTAGTTTTCTTTTTTTCGCTTCTTCTTTTAGAGCTTCTAAATACCAATTATTATCTTCTGATTCATCTTTGCTAGCTCTTTCTAGCTCTGATTTTAACAAGCGATCTGATTTTATTTTTAAAATATCTAATTGTTTTTTTTGATTTTCATTTAATTCCATAAAAGCCTCTATTTTAACTTACCAGATTTAATTCCATCTATCGCAACAGAATCATCTGGAACAAAAAACATAACAAATTCAGAGCCATTCCAAACTATTTGATAAATTTGAACTCTGAATGTAAGTGCCTCTAAAAACCTAACAAGTTTGTTTTGGTCTTTAGAGGACACCCATCTAAGTCTTGTGAACTTAGGTAATTTCATTATCGCTTAACTTGAACGTACTCAACGATGATTGAAATCTTACCACCTGTTAAAGCAGCAGTTCCAATTACAACGCCTAGTTTCCCCTCAGCAGCCGAATCAACTTGATTAGGTAATGCTGTAGATAAAGCCGCTAGCTTCTCATCTGCCCATGCTGCATTATCGTAAGCCGTAGCTGATAAATAACGTGCATTTGAGTCAGAATCACCAATTCCAACTGTAGCTGAACCACCAGAATTAAGTGATGTTAAAGCAGTTTGAACGTAGTAATGGATTCTCACGATAGAAGAACCAGCAGGCAAAGCATCGTTTAACTTTGTAGTTAAGTTTTTAAAACCTACAGAGCCACCATCTACAGCAAAGTCATAAACAAATTCACGAACTTGAATGTTTTTGTTGCCGATGTTAGACGCTTGAGCCGTTAAGCTCACAAACAATAATGCGAAAATCATAAATAAGTATTTCATTGTATTATCTCCTTTATACAATCTTTAAATTAAGAAATAGAAACTACACGCAAGCCATCTAATTGCTTCATACCAAGTAATGTGTCGCAGTTTACACGAGTTGCACGCAAACCATTAACATTTTGGTCATGCTCAGATACAGACATACCCTTTTGTGCAGCGATAGTCATAAATGAACTATGGAAGAAATAAGATGTATTGCCTACTAAAGTAGTAAATGCAGGCTTAAAACCAGCAAGCAAACCAGGCAATTCACCAGACTGTACAGGCGCACCAGCAGATGCAATGTAATCAGCAGAAATGAATTGATTGATGTTGAATACGTCATTTAGCTGAGCCGAACCCAATACAACATGACGATCTGACATAGGCACGTTTTGAGCATCTAAAAGCTCTTTTGCTTCTAAGATGTCAGCTAATGCTAATGTTGTACCAGAATCGTAAGCGATTGAATGGTCAGGTGATGCCGCATTTGGAACGATTAAAGCGATGATGTCTTTTTCAATCTTTTTATTGATTGAGTAAACAGCATACTCTTTTAATTTTTCCATGAAAGGGATAGATTGAAGTAAAGCACGAGAAGTAACCATGAAGTCACGAACAACCATTTTGTTGATCAATAACTCTTGTTGAGTTGCTGTAACTGGTACGGCATCAACACGATCAGCTTCGTCTACTACCTCTGCATCTACGAACTCAGGCAAAGTAGAAATCTTAACACGATCTCCTAATGCTTGAATTTCACCCTCATAGTCACGAGAAATAATTGACGAAAATGGCAAACTAGCCAATAAAACGTCATAGTACTTTTGCGACCATTGTTCTGGTACTAAAACTGAAAGCTCAGTACCTTTTGTCATAATTGAATCACTCATTTAAACACTCCTTGTTTATTTGTTTTTGTATTTTTGAATAGCTGTAAAATAAGCCTGTTTATTAGCTTGAGTAGGGTTTTTCTTATACTCTTGCTCAAGTTTTTCTAAATCGGCTATAGTAATCGTATTTTGATTTGTCTGAATAGTCTCAGGTGTGGCTGGGTTAATCGATGTTACGTTTTGCTTAAACCAATGTGGACGTAATGTCTTAAGGTTCGCAATCGCTCTATCTGCGCCAGTGACAAGAATCTTGCCTGTGCTAGTAGTTTCCACATTAACTTCTGGCAAGTCAAGTAGTTCTAAATCGTCAAGGCTAGATGGGTGCATATTTTGTTTTAATGCCTCATTTTTCAAAGCCATGAACTTTTGATGTTGAACGATACTTGATTCCAAAGCTTGGCGACGGTTCTTTTCTTCAAGAGCTTCCTGCTCTTTTTCCTTAGCTACCGCTTCCCAATTCTGAGTCTCCTTTAACCTAGCCAATCTTTGCTCATCCATAGCTTTTTTGGCCTTGTCTGCATCTTCCTTGTGCTTAAACATATCCTTTTTCATGCGGTCGAACACTTCTTGTGAAACGAAACCAGCAGGGATATTGCTTACCTCTTCCTGAGTTGTTGTGGGAACTTCTGTTGGGTTAGTCTGTACATCAGACATAAATACTCTCTTTCTTCTTTTTAGGCACAACCTAAAAGTGTTATTGCTGGCACAACCAGCGTTTAAATTAAAATTTAATCAGCACAACTGATTAAACCTTTTAAATTATGATTTTATTAGTTCGGCTAAACGCCTAGCGATAATGTCTTTAATTTTACGCATTATCGAAATATTGAATTGCTCGCCCTTAATCGGTACGAATCTTCTGGCTGGAATGTTATTCTCACCTAGATTATTAGCTTTAGCGTAAACCTTTACATCTTCTCGTGCAAGAGAAGAAATACCTATGTAAAAGCTCATAGCACTACTTTTTGCAGCAATAAGGCTATCGTATAACGTACCAGATAGAAATAAATTAACAGGTCTTGATGGTTTTTTCTTAGCAGGATATTTGTCTTTGTCTTTATAAGCAGGGAATCTTCTCTTGTTCTTAACAGGAGAAACTCCACTTGCCATGAATCTTTTTACTTCTTCCACAGCTTCTTTATTAAGCTCTTCAACAACTTCCCTATTTATTAGCTGAGATTTGATCTTAGCAAGCAGCCTAGCTTTTTCTGGGATAGTAATCTTAGTCTTAATCATAGTAAGTCTGTAAGCTCCATATCTTCTAATAGAGATAACAAGGTTTGATTCCTTAGTACTGCTAACTTTATCTCTGATCTTGATTTTAAGCCTAGTTCTTGGCTTAATACGCTATACAAGTCAGTCTTAGTGCTTACATCTTCAAATAACTTAGCCTTAACCTTTTCAGACTTATAATCTGAGGCAATTCTAGCTATTTCTTTTACTACATCAGCTTTATATTGCTGCCCCTCATCTGGGAATATCCTACGCTTAGGTAGCGAGCTTTTACCGCTAAAATTATTATGGCCATCAGCTCTTAAGGCCGCATCACCATAAACACCTATAGTTAAAGAAGTGCCACTTGCATTGAAATCAACAGAATCTAGCATTTCACCAGATAATTCTAAATTAGCCTTAGCATTACCTACTTCGCCTCGTTTTTTAAGCTTATATTGCTTACTAGTAAGAGCTGGTATTTGCTCACCTTTAACTAAAGACTTAGATTCAGAAGCATTGACTAGCGTTTGTTCAACTAAAAACTCGCCTATTTCAGACAAAGCAGCAGCACGTTCAGACCTAGACAAACCTGATAGCTCATCTGAGAGGTCAATAGTAGTGCTTAACTCTGACTTACTCGCCTTTGTTTTCAGTATCTTCATCGTCTAAATCTTCCTCTGTTTCTTCACTTTCAGATTCATCTTCGACCATTTCATTCATTTGTTTAGATTTAAGCATGATTTGTTCAGCTAAAATAGACTTAAGTTTTTCTTCGGCCATCTGTTTAGACATCATTGGATTGTCTTTCATAATAAGATCAAGCATTGAGTCTAGCCCCAATTCAAGACGTACTTTAAGATTTTCTAGTTTCTCTTTTTCTGACATAATCGGAGTAGGGTCAAAAAACACAATGTTCAATAGCTTGTCAAATCCATCATTTAGCTTATTAACCTTTAATTCATCAATCATGCCCTCGCCATAAGTATCGATGATTTTATTGATAATCTTCCAAACTACAGGCTCTCTATCCAAGAATATCTGTCTTTGATCTTGCACGTCTTCAAGTGATTCGGCCTTATCAATGATAAGAGCAATCCCACTCGCAGCAGATTGTGAGCCATTTAATTGAGAAGCAATCCCAGACGTTGACAGGTTGTTTGTGGTCAGCAGAAGTGCTAAATAGGCCTCAATAAGACTTCTAATTGAGTCAAGTTGAGGGTTTGTAGAAACAAACTCAAAGGTCGGCTGTGGTTGCTCATCTTTTTTGTACTCTCCTCTAATCACACGAGTAGGACCGATTTTGATTTTACTTGGTAAATTCTCACCTGTCATAAAAGCTTGGCCATATCCTTGAGTCACAGCTATATGATTGGCGTGGGTAAGTATGCTGTTTAATAGTATAGAACCCTGTGGTAAGTCAGAGCCGCCTTGTGCCCAGAAATGACCATCTTGATCAATGGCAAAGTTCACAATAGGAGCAATGCCAAAAGGGTTTAAATTGTTAGGATTGTTTGAATCTGTGATGATTTCACCATTAACATTACAAGTGAAATGGTAGCTATTAGACCAAAATATAAAAGTCTCAGGCTCGCCCATGCCCTCATCAATAGGATTGTCTGCGATCTTTTCATCAATACTGTTTCCAGCTCTTAAAGTAGCCGTTCTATTGTGATAGCCAGCATCACCTAAGTCTAGCATCGGGTTATTTTGAGCTTTGTAGTTCGATAAAATAAAGCACAAAGGCTTCGTGCGATCATAATAATCTTCTACTACATCATACAAATAAGGCACTAATGGCTGAGGCTTAATAGTCCATTTTGTGCCAGATTCAGTCTGTACAGGGCATGGTTTAATATATAAAGCCGTATTTCTTTGCGCTCTTAAATAGCGGTTAGTCGTTTTTAATTCCGTATTTATACATAATTGCTTTTCTAAATTCTTAAGCTTTTGAGTCTCAGTATCTAAAGGCAATGACCTAGAAACGCCGTTAGAATAAACCCTTGCTAATTTATCCACTACTTTCTTCATAAAGCTAATGTTAGCTATTGAGTAGCGCATTTCTAAAACAGTTTCGAAGTCAAACTGGTTAAGCATATTCTCAACTACATACTGCCGAGTATTATCCTTATAGCATTGATGCCACTTATAAGATTGAGCTTTTCTTGCTTGATTCTCTTGGCCTTTGATTTCTTCTATAATTCTTTTACGAGTAACTTGATCTAAAATTTCAGATTCTTGCTTAATTCTCATGTTAATTCCTTAAACTTCAATAAATATGGTTAAAATAGTGCCTAATATGATGTAAACCATAGCCCAAAATACTAAAAAACAAAATTCCCAATCTTCCTTTTTAATAAGCACCTACCTGTACTTGTCAATGGTAACAGATTTCTTAGGCTTGGCAAATGGTTCTAGCTTCCACAGTCCGTACCCCAAAGCATCTGAAATATGGGTTAGCATCTTATTAGCTCCCGATTGGTCAGGTTTATTATCTTTCCAAACAACCTTTTCTAAGTCGTTTATTAGCTTTTTACATTTAGGGTCTATCAAAACTCGATTAGCTGATAAAAGCCTATTCACATTGTTAATTCTGTCGCCGACAAAAGGATTTTGAGTAGATTCTATAATAAAACCAGCTTTTTCTAATATATTAAAATCAGATTGACCTGATGTTTTTCGATTTCTACCTGTAGAGTCTGGGAATATATGGCAACCCTTATAGCCTCTTCGAATAAGCTCATCTGTCATTTTATAAGTATCAGAGTTTTCAAGATAAACTTCGTCTAATACCTCAAAAACATTATTTGATACTTGAAATATAACGGCTGTCATAGGTTGCACATTGAAGTCCATACCTATCAAAAGAGAGCCGTAATTGCGCTCAAGCTCTACCACATGATCATCACGCCTAAAAGCATAGTAAACTTGACCCTCAGACTCATCATTAAATAAGCCTAGCAAGAACCTGTTTCGCTCTTTCTCTGGCATAGCCTCTAAAAGCTTTAAATACTCACTATCTATGTTATCGATATTATCTAAAGGATTCATTAGCATCGATGTATAGTCGTCTGGGTTTGATAATGGCTCGTTTGACATAGGGTCTAATTTCTTCTCAAATTGCCAATATGACCAATGCGATTTTGTAGGTGGGTTCATATCGTAATATGTCTTTTTAACTAAGTTATTCTTTTGAGCTAAACGTGTTCTAGCTAGCTGAATACTCGCATAATCAATCTGAGAGCATTCATTAAAGTAAATAGTGCTGTACTCATTACCTAGGATTTTCTCAACTCTATCAGCATCATCTAAGCCACCTACCCATATTTCTGAGCCGTTTTCTAAAGTAAAGTAGAAGTCTGTCTTGTTTTGCTTAGGTTTTAAATCTGGAAAAGCTATGTTAATTACTTTAGGCAAAGTGTCTAGCCATATAGAACGCTTGGCATGATTAAAGTTTTTTCTTAGAATTATATGCCTTGAATTAGGCTCTTTTGCAGCTCTTATAACTAGAGCAAAACAGAGAATAAATGTTTTGCCCGAGCGACCCGACTACCGCCGTAAAGCATTATATTTTTAGCTTCACTGGCAAGTAGTTTAATCGCTCCTTTCTGTTTAGATGTTTTTTTAAAATCCATGCTAGTCAACTTGCTTCCAAATTTTGTAGTTTACTATGTCAAGGATAGTGCTTTTGTTCATAAGGTATCCTTTTGCTATCTTAATTGAAGATATCCCAAAAGCATGAAACTCATTTCGAATGTGTTTGATGTCTTTCTCATTTAGTTTTGCAGTGTGAATTTTTTCTCCAAATCTGGGTTTTTGAAGACCTGTTTTGAAAGAATGTTTTACGTTTTCTGAAATACTTAACCATTCTAAATTTTCAGAACAGTTATCTGTTTTTATTCCGTTAATGTGGTTTACAGTGTTATTTAATTCTGAAAATCCATTAACAAATGCGGCTGCAACTAGCCTATGAACTTTATGAGTTATAAGCTTACCATCTTTCATAAAAGCACATCTCAAATATCCACGAGAATCTTTTGCTGGCTTTAAAAATCTTTCTTTTACTGGATGCGGCTTGCCACACGACCTAACTATTACTCTTTTTGTGCTTTTGATTCTACCTAGATTGCTAACTTGATAAGCTCCTCTATAGCCATCAACATCTTTCCATATTTCAATCATAGCTTCTCATCTTCTTTATCAATAACTATTTTAATGCTTCCACCTGTAATCTCTTGCTCGGTCTTATCTCTCCAACCAATCACATTCTTGGCTGTAAAAATAGCAAATGCTGGATTTGCTAGGCCTTTCATGGCGATAGTGACTAGAAAGTTCTCTTGTAAATCTTTGGCCTTTTTATAGGCTTCGAAAAAGACAGGGTGTTTATTTGACCAATTAAGTAAGGATTCCTTGTGAACGCCT
>JACCDQ010814643.1_pt1 | contig 13582 bp, 15 predicted proteins | sample 7446031 | NCBI WGS metagenome assembly JACCDQ01 (sample SAMN15323442, study PRJNA562643) | freshwater metagenome | isolation source: river surface water | place: USA:Blue River Watershed | collected 2017-08-17 | reverse complement strand
GCCTGTAGCTGATATGAAAATTCATGCTCGTGAGAATGATTTGATTTTGGGAACGTTTGGTCGTGGTGCTTGGGTATTTGACGGCATTGGCGTGTTAGAGAAATTGGCCACAGATTACGCTCTAGGCGTAAAATTCGATCATAAACCGATTCAAATTGCTGGTTCGATTGACGGTTATTTAGCGAAATACATGAGCAACAGTGGATCGCATTTTGGGGCGCAAACCGAATTTGAAGCACCGAACAAGTCGCAGGCCGTTATGGTAGATCTATGGGTAAATACTTCTACCAAATTAAACTTGGTAGGCAAGGTGTACAATGAGCAGGGTAAGTTGATAAGAACACATCATTTTGGGTTCGATTCAACGGGGTTGTATCGTTTTCCATGGCGCTTGATTCAAGACGGAGTGCGCTTCCCCCAATACGGAAAAATTAATGTAAAAGACGATTTGCCTCCGGGTATTGAAGTACAACCGGGTAGATACAAATTGGTGATTTCGGGTCCTTCGGATTCGGCATTGTTTGCAGACAGCGTGTGGGTGAATGTTTCGGGGGATGCTAAATCGGCTGCTTGGATGTCGGCGGTAGATTCATTAATGAAGGTAGTGAATAAAGCCACGGGTGATTTTGAGCGATTGAAATTGATGGAGCGCAATTTGAACAAATGGGAGCAGTTGGAATTTGCTGGAAGCAGTGGTTCAACTGGTGCAGGTAGTGGTTTGAGTGGCAATTCTGGTGGAAATGCGGGAACGCATGCTGCGGGAGCGGGAGCTGGAGCTTCCACAAAATCAGTGGATTCCATGCAAGCCAATTTCCGGAATTTGATTCGTACCACCAAGGATTCGGTTGCACAATTGAAGTTATTATTTATGTTGCCGGAGGGATATCGTTTTTATGAGGATGTAACGTTGCGTTTGAACGAAGTGTTGTATAATGCTTGGGGAATGGTGGCAGGTGCTGAGGTGTTGAATGAAAACGGTAAAGTGGCCATGTTGAATGCGGTGCGCGAATCAAACAAGGTGCGCAATCGAATTGATAAGTTGGTGAACACCGAATACTCGAAATGCTTGGAAATTCTACAACGCGAAAAGGATCGAGTACATTTTTGGGAGGAATTGAAATAATTCAATTTTAAATAAACAGAAGTATAAGTTAAAATTTTGAGAATGTACTTCTGCATGCCACGTTGGGTTTCCCTAGTTGTATGGGGAAACCCAAAATGCATGGTATAAGATTGGAAGATGGAAAGAGTAAAAGGGGAGAGCAGAAGAGCAGAAGAAATGTCTTTAAAAGAAAAAAAGAATCGAAGTAATAAGTCACAAATAGTTCAAAAGAATACAAGAGACCGAACTACCTATTTAGAAGTGAAATTGAGAAAAAAGAAATTGTGCAAAAAGCGATGGTGTGAAGGTTAAAAGTTCCAAAAGGTGTATGAGCCTTTTGCACAATACAAAAATAGAGTAAGTGTAACGGATACACTTAGTTCGTAATTATAATCAGTAGTCACATTTTGTCACATGAGTCACATTCCTTGTAAATACAGGGGTTTTCGCGGATTGAATTTCTAAAAATGATGGATACTTGGCTCAAAAAAGTATATAAAGTGAAGGCATCTTATGAGTAGAATTCAAGAAATTGGTGTTAAAAATTAGCCATATACTCGATAATCAAGTTGAATGTTCAATGGCAATTATTTATAGTAATAGTCCTGGGGTAACGCAATATTCTAAGTAATGCGTAACTTTGGTATATGATTAGAATGGTGATTTGTCGTTCGTTAGTATTATTTACATTGATTTTTAACCTTCCCGTTTTTGGAAAGTTAAGTACTCCTGTAATTTTTTCACCTGCGAATAATTCGAGTAATGTTCCAACTGGAATTAAACTGGAGGTAGAATCACAAAGTGTGGTTAAATATGCATTTGAATATGCAGAAAGTGCATCCATGAAAAATGCGATTCGAGTTGAAGTGGCTAGAGACAATTACTATACGCGCGCATGGTTGAATAAGTTGAAATTAAGTACTACGTATTATTGGAGAGTAAAGTCGATTACTGCAAATGATTCATCGGATTGGACAGCAACCTATAATTTCAAAACAACCGCGGTGCTACAGCGTTATGGTCCCACTCAAAACTTCGCAAAGAACAATGCATCCTTTGCCAATGTGTCTTGCTATCGTGTTGCGGGAATTGATACTTTCGAATTTCAATATGATACCAGTAATAAGTTTGATTCAAAAAACAAAAGATCCGTAATTATACCCGATACGTTTAAGTGGTTTTATATACAAAATTCTCCACGAGACTTCAATTATGGGGATACCATCTATTGGAGGGTTAGAGGAATTTCAGGCAATTCTGTTAAGTGGAGTGATACTGGTTCCTTCGTAATTTTCGATACCATCACACCCAAGTATCCTACTACTGCTTTTTTACAGGATGTTAAAATTAGCTTCGAATTTACTGGTGTTTATTATAAGGAAGCATTTCAAGTACAGATTGATACCAATCGCAATTTTAATTCTCCACTACTCATAGATACCATTGCAGCCGATGGAACAAAACAGTTCGAATCCGAACCGTTTTCTATTGGCAATTTGAACTATGAAACCTATTATTACTATCGGGTTAGAGCCGTCAACAACCAATACACTTCCCGATGGAGTTACAGCGCATTTACAACTAAAGGCTATGCCAACGACATTATCTTTGCGGAAAACAATGCCGATCCCATGGTAACAATTTCTGTTAGAACAAAAATAGGAGGCACCGAAGCGTATGAAATTCAATTGGATACTACTTCGAGTTTTAACAGTCCCGAAAAGCAAGTGTTCTTTAGTAAAAGTGGAACGGATACGGCCCACGATTTGTTTTTTGGAAAATTGTACTATGCCCGAGCTCGACCGGTGCATGTTAAGGATTCCGGACTTTGGTCGCGCATTCGGCTTATCAATATTATAAAATATCCATACACCCAATATCCATATCCCAGTTCGGTGGTTCAAATTACGGATAGCCTACAATTTGCAACTAGAACAGGAATGGATGGGTTTCAAATTCAAGTCACTTCCAACAATGGATTCGATCAGGGACTTTTTTTGGATACCGTAATTTCCAATTTTAAATTTAATTCATCTCATTTAATAAAGGGACTTTTATTTCGATTCAACACGAATTATTTGTGGCGGATTCGGGCTTGGCACGAACGAGATACCTCGGATTGGAGTATTCCATCGAAGTTTAGTACGGTAATTTCTCCAAAACCATTAACTCCCACCAACTCGAATTTTTTGGGAACGGGTACCACTACGCTTTTCTCTTGGGAAGCACTTAAAGGGGTTACTTCCTATCAATTAATGATGGATACCAGTGCTAATTTTAATTCGCCTTATGTGCTTGACACCGTTATATCGGGCACCAAATTTACACGGGAATCTTTATTGTTTAGACCCGTTTATTATTGGAAACTGCGGGCAATAACTCAAAACGATACGAGCCAATGGAGTACTCCTTGGGTGTTTAAAGTGCTTCCAGTAAAATTAAATTATCCTAAGAACAATATAACCGATTTATCATTAACCAGTTTGGATTGGAATAGCATCAATGGCACGACAGGTTATATTTTAGAAGTGGACACGAATAGCAATTTTACGTTACCACTCCGAATTCAAGATACTGCTACGAACTCGTTTTTTCACTATTTCATGGAGACTCCAGCTTTGGTTGGGTTTATTACCAAATGTTTCTGGCGCGTGAAATTGTTTCATCAGATTGATACCAGTGATTGGAGCAGCGTTTGGAACTTTACCACCAAACCGCGTAGGTCTCCGATTTTGGTAAGTCCATTGGATTCCGCGAAAAATATATCTGTCTTTGCTCAATTAAAATGGCAAGCCTACACCGGAGCATCCAGTTACGCCATTCATTATTCTGACAATTCCAATTTTACAAATGCTGTTAAAACCACTTCGGTTTCAACTACTTTAAATGTTTCGTTGAAGCCCAGTACACGGTATTATTGGCGTGTTCGAGGACGCAACTCTTCTGGCGATGAGTTTTATGATTTTAGTGAAACTTGGACATTTACAACAGATTCTGGATTGCCCAAGCCCGTTTTGATTAGTCCTTCTAATTCGGCACAGAATCAAGCATTGAACGTTGTTTTTTCTTGGGGGAAGATTGCTCAGGCAACGTCTTATAGGGTTGAGATTTCTAAAGATAAAACGTTTAATCTCGGTGTTGTCCCCAAAAGCACTACAACAAATTCAACGAGTTTTACGCATTTGGTTGGTGGAACAACGTATTATTGGAGAGTTAAATCAATTAACGGTTCTATAGAAAGTCCCTGGAGTGAAGTTTGGAGTATGACCACTAATGTACCGAACTCAGTAGGTGGACTTTCTGAAATGGGAGTTGAAGTTTTTCCCAATCCAAGTGGAGGATTGTATCAGATTCGATTGAATGCTCAAAATTGGGAGGTGACTCGAATAACGGATGTTTTAGGAAGGGAGTTGATTGTTCAAAACGTCGATGGAGTTGAATGGAAGAAATCGATGAGGCGTGATTCATTGGGCTCTGAAAATACATCAGATATTATTGATCTTGACATTACGAACTTCCCCCGAGGAACATATTTTATTCATCTTTCTACGGAGGGTGGGTTGGTTATAGTTCCTGTTATTAAGGAATAGGGGAGGTAAAACTTTCAGAGTTCGCGCTGTGAGAGCGATTTTAGGTAGGTTGGGTATTTATCATAATTAGTGTACCACTTCTCTTGTTGAAACCAAATGAATATTATGGTTGAGGTAATTGCGGTTTTTTATAATGAGCTCAGAAGGGGTTTAGAATTTCCATAACAATTTATACTATTTATTGAAATGTACTGTACTAATAAATACTTATTGGTTTAGGGGCAGGTGTTTCGGAATTTAGCCACGTATTTTTGGATTTCCTAAAAGAAACATATATGAAAAAAACTTTAAACATCCTTGCAATGGGATTAACATCTTTAGTCGTTACTTCTTGGATTTCCCCATCAAGAATTGAAGCAGTTCAACAGCAACCAGTTCCAAAGAAGAAGCCAACTACAACTACGAAAGCGGCTCCCGTAGATCCCATAAAAGCTCTTTACAAAAACGGCGGAATCATTGTTTGGGAAAAAGATGGTCATGGTTTGGTTGTAGCCGAGAATGATCTCAATCCACCTGAAGAAGGAATGTCTCAGAAAGATGGAAAGATTGCATGCGAGAACCTTGTTTTGAAAGGTTTTAGTGATTGGAGATTACCAACTTCGGCTGAATGCGAATTGATGCGTACTAATTTATGTTCAAAAAACATTGGTAATCTGCGTGACCCCAATGGCAAACCTGTTAATTACACTTATTGGACATCAGAAAAAATAAGTGGTAACCCGCACATGGGCGTTCTGTATGCATTTCATAATGGTTTAACTTCAGGCTTCGGGTCAGATGGAAGCAACTGTTGCGGAGGTAAAATTTTCAGAGTTCGCGCTGTGAGAGAGTTTTAATAATTTTAAATTGAAATTCTGGTTTAACAAAAATGCCTCAGAATTTTCTGAGGCATTTTTGTTAAAAATTAGTGAATCAATTATAAAGTTGAAACTAGAATAAACAATAATAAAACCCACAATACTAAATCTATCACACCTAAAACCAAACCGGCAATAGCCATTCCTCTGCCACCTTTATTTAATCCAAGTGCACCAAAAATAATTGCAAGTGGACCGAATAACCAAGAAAGCACAAAAAGACCAATAATTCCAAGTACTAAAGCTGCTATTGAAAATCCCATACCACCATCGCCAGAATTGCTTAAAGCTTTGCTTTTTACTTTTACGTTATTGATTTTTTTAACAAATTTTGAAACAACCGGTTGAATAAGTTTTGTTTGCAATTGATTTTTAATGATTGCAGTTTTTTTAACGCTATTCGTTGACTGATTTTTACTCTCGTTGATTACAGTTAACCCGCTAGTTTGTGTTTAATTTTTACTGTTGTCTGGGATCAAAATCAATCATCCATTCAATGCCAAATTTATCTCTTAACATTCCGAAATAGGTACCCCAAGGACTGTCTTGAATAGGCATTTCAACGTGTCCATCTGCAGAAAGACCCTGATATAATCTATCTGCTTCCTCTTTGCTATCCGCACTAATGGAGATTTTACTTCTTGTTTCTTGTTCATTGTGAACACCTAATGCAGCAGGTGTGTCACTGCCCATTAAAATGTCATGTTTGCCAATTGGAAGTGCAATATGCATAATCTTATTGGCTTCCTCATCGGTTGAAATACTACCTTCAAATGCCATATCACTGAAGCGAGTAATCATCGAGAATTCTCCGCCGAAAACGGATTTGTAAAAGTTAAATGCATCTTCTGCATTACCATTAAAATGAATGTAGGGGTTAATTTGTGCCATAATTTTTGTGAATTTTATTTTTGAAACATTGCTTTTAATTTTTCTAATGCAGCGGGATAGGTCTGATTGAAATAGTCTAAATAATCCTCTATAGAATCAATTTCAACAGTAAGAGTGGTAATGGAGTTTTTTTCATCAAAGATATAATTCTCATGTCCACCTGCCCATTTTTCCACCTGTTCTCCGGTAGTAATTTCATTGTCTCCGTCTAAAAAACCATAGTGAAGAATAGAAACAAATTTAGCGGGTTCGTGTTCTTCAATTTTTGAAATCATTCCCCCTTTTTTCCCATTTTCGTCATTGCCTATAAAGAGAATTTTGCTTCCTTTATCCCAAGAACCTTCATAAGTCGAAGTTGGATTGAATGCTGAGGTCCAATTTTCATACGTACTCTTTTCTTTAAGCCCGAGCATGGTTTCATAAACACGTTGAGCTGTGTCGTTTATTTCTATTTTAAATTGTAATTTTTCCATATAATTTAAATCTTGGATTTTAATGTGAACGTTTTTAACTCGTAAATACAAATTTCGTGTTTGTCTGTTTTATCGTATTTTCCGTTATTATTCGAATCGTAGTGACCCGTTACGACCAGGGTTCCACTCTGTTTATTTACCTGCCATGAGCTTACAAAGTATTTGTTATCTGTCAATTGTGTTTTTTGTTTTCCATCGGGTGAAATGGCAATTATTTGGGTTGGGTCATTCCAATCAATTCCGTTTTTTCCGTCAAGATCAACCGTCTGTGCTGAAACAAGTAAACAGTTAATTCCTAGTGGGTCTATTTTGACTTGTTCTATTTTTTGAAAATATCCTTGATTGGGAAAATCCACTTGATTGGTTTGCCCGTTTTTTGTATCAATAAACAAGAGGTATCTATTTTTCAAGCCTTCCATCTTTCCCCAATTATCTGTTCTGGCAATTACGAACTCAGTACCTTCAACCTCAACCAGTTTGTTAAAACGGACATAATCGTATTTGTTTTGTCCGTAGGATGTTAATGAAACAGTTGTAAAAAACAGCAGTAATAAAATCTTCATTAGGGATAAAGTTAAATTAAATTTAATGATTTCCAATTAAGTTGAGAATAAAGTATTTATTAATTTTTATGAAATGGGTTTCAAAAAGCAAGAATTATAGATTAAGTGGTTAGGCCATAAAATACTCCAACAATTCGAAAAAAATCTGGTGAAAACAATGACCTTTAGTTAAAAAGTACACCATACCATCACGGTTAAATTATGGTAATTCCCGTTAAGTTCGCTTGGTTGTTTTTTAAAAAAGCATACGTTATACTGTCTACCATGCAGTTTACGAATTGAACTTTTTTAAACCTATCGTTGTATTTAAAAAAGGTATTTAAAAGAGTAGCGTTTTCAAATTTAACACTGTAAAAAGAGCAATGTTCAAAGTGACAATCTTCAAATTTCCCCGTGAAAACCATGTTACTCATGTTCGATTTATAAAATTTAGTGAACTTCCAATCAACACCGGTTACCCTATTATTTTCCCAATTTGACTCTTGAATTTCCGCGCCTGAAAAGTCCGCATCGGAGAAATCGCATTTCTCAACGTTGCTTTTAAAGATTATGGCATCGATAAATAAGCATTTGTTAAATTGATTATTTAACAGATTGGATGATTGGATTTTACTGTCTCTAATATCTGAATTAGAAAAATCACAAAGTTCAATATTGTTTTTTTCAAGAACCAGACTCGATAAGTCCGAATTCAGGAACTTGCAGTTTTTCATATTTGACGAACTGAATTTTTCTCTCAAGTTTTTTAAACCTGAAAAGTCTGCGTCAATCCAGTTTCCCTCAGACATATCCCAATTCCAATTCTTTCTTGATTTTTGAATCGATGTCTCTTCAGACTCTTTGTTTTTAGTATTTGGAGATGCGTTTTCAAGTTCATTTGACGGAAAACGATCTGAGAAGTAATTGAGGTCAACGTTAAGAATTACCGCAAGACGGTTTAAAGTAGCGATATCGGGGGATGATTCACCACGTTCCCATTTACCAACCGCTTGAGGGCTGGTTGAAACTTGTTGAGCAAGCTCAGCTTGCGAAAGACTCATTTTCTTTCTTGCAGTGGCAATTTTATTGCCAATTGATTTTGAATTTAGCATCTGTTTATTGTTTTTTGGTGATGCAGCAAAGTTATTTGGCCTCATTGTAGCGTTACAAACCGTATTCGCTACCATTTGTTGTTTTTACGCTACTTATGGTTGTATTTTAACAACTGTGCGTTGTTTTGTGCCATAGAAAGCGGTTACGCCTCGATTTTATATCTTTTATAATAATCATTCAATGTTTCGATTAGTTTGTCCGCACTTATGTCGAGACCAGCAGCTGAAATATTAAAGGGCGAATTGTAGTTTTTAATATTAAACAACATCAATTTTCGTCTTATGATGTTTGTTTCATTGTCGAGCCAATAATCAGGTTCTTTGACTCCAATGATTATTATTCTTGTGTTATGGATTTTAATTTCATTAAAGCCACTTATTTCTGACCACAGAATAAAATCGGTCAACGATTTTTGGGGATTTACATTTAATCCTTTAGGGTCAATGATTAATGAAATCTTTGACTGAATCACTCTTTTTATTCCAACAAATATACCCAGTCCAAAAAAGACAATCGTAACAATTGCAATTGCTCGATTAAAGAAAGGATTTCTTACTATCCAGCCGGTTAGGTTATCTGCTTCAATAAATAGCCAAAATCCCATCGCAACGAAAGCAATTGAACCTAATAATAACAAAAATGATTTCTTCTTACTTGAATAAATTTCAATTTTTTCCATTTGATCATTCCCCCTTTAACAGTCAACCGAAATTAGTGTTTCAGCAGCGTCATTTAAAATATGTTGCCAAAAATATGATACTTAAATATGTCCAAAGTAAAGAAAATGCTAAATGCATGAATGTTTCGAATTTCTTTCCTTTCCACAGTTTAGTTGAGTAACCAAAGAACTGAATAATAAGTCGTATTGTCCAAAATATACCAAGTCCGAGCGATATTTTTTTACCAAGACTTGTTCCGATCATTTCTGAAGAAGATGTCAAGCAAAGTACACCCATTAAGAATACAGTCAATGCGATGAAAAATGTATGAATGGTCATTAATTGCTGATTAATTAAACTCAAAGTTTTAAGTTCTTTGTTCCAATTAAAGTAAGTTGGAAAAATACTGTGAACCAATGCCAATGCAATTAGTAAAACACCAATTATTTTAAAATGTACTTCCATATTAGTTGCAATTAAATATTGACATAAACGGCGTAAACTTGGTTTCATTAAATGTTGTAAATCCTGCTTCATCAAATGCCTTTTTCCAAGTTTCTCTTGAGAAAAAATGGGTAAAGCCAATTGTAAAGGCCATAAAATTTGGAAAATCTCTTAAATGTTCCACCATAATGATACGACCATTTGGCTTACAAACCCGACGGCATTCTTTTAAAAATTGAACTTTTTCATCGTGTAAACGAATTTCGTGGACAGCGGATAGTAAAAAGATGGTATCAACGGAATTGTCAATTAAAGGAATTGAATTTGAATTGATTTTTTGAGTATTTGGATAGAACCAACTTACTTTTCTGGCCCGGACTATGGCTGGTTCTGTATGTTGTTTGGCGTTGTAGAAGTCGTATACTTGAAGTTTAGAATTCGGCAAAATACTTTTGATAATAAAACTTGTTTCGTCAAAACCAGCATTGATATTCAAATTGAATTTGTCATCTGTATCTTCTATTTTCATTTTCTTTAACCAGTGAAATGTATAAAAGCCAGATAAATCATAAACATAGGCTGAAACAAATAGCGGCATTAATAATCCATAGATGATTGCCAAAATAACCATCCAAAACAAACCGTTATGCCAATTGTAAATAAATTTACTTCCTAGAATTAATAACAAAGCAAGGAACCCAAAAACATAAAAATGTCGGTTGAAACTCAATATGTTCAATACACCTTGAAAATTTCGTCGGTTTATTTCCATTGTTCGATTTTGCCTTTTTTCCAATAGTATGGAATGTTTCTTATTATGAAAGCATTTGCTAATATTGGATTTTCAATTTTTATAGAATTAAAAAAATTGAAATCATAATCAGCAATTTTTACCGGTTTGGGTGTCCAGTTTTGCCTTACTCCTTCAATGATTAAAACTTCTTTGTTTTCTTCGTTGAATGTAAAAGTAAACGGTAATGGTCCGGCATATCTTCTTGCTTCCTTCCAGTCTACAAATGGGGAATTTTCAGGCAGAGAAATCGGATCTTCCGTTTTGTCCATTATAATTCTAAAATTAGACTTAATTGAGGAAATTTCTTTTGTATCTCGAAGTTCAATTTGCTTTACGTCTGTGGTTGAATAGTTGTAATGTGTAAAAATGTTTCCAAAAAATTTCATTTTTGTTTTGTCTGTTTCGGATTTCAAAATATACAAACCACGTAAACGTTTACCTTCATTGTTTGTATAGCGCACAAAAACACGATAACCAATTAGAAAAAAGTTGTTTCCCATAAATTTTGGAAAACCTTTCGGTCGCAAGTCTTTAGTTTGGACCATTGCAACTGCGATAAAAGCCCATTTTTCTTGTAAAGTGTCAAGCTGCAAACATTCTGGAATAAGTTTTTGCAATTGTTCTTTGGGGACTGCAAAAGTCAAAACAAGCGAACTTTCAAAATAGGCTTCCACTGCAAAAGGATGGTTTTTTAAAAATGCTAGCATTGGGTTAATTGAGTTGTTTTCTATTAAGATAAAATTCGTTGAAATAAACTAATAAAATAAAAATGGATGCAAACAATGAGTTTAATTTCCCCCAAAGCAACAAGTCTGGAACAAGTATAAATTCAAGTAGGTTCATGGTAGCAACTACCGCCATTTGTGCTATCGCATTCAACTTCGTTTTGTAGCCACTTAAAATCCAAGTTGCCATAATGATTTCTGAAAGTCCGATTGTAATCGTCAGTTGACGAGAATAATCGTTGCCTAATATTCTTGCAACTATTTGTTCGTGTCTTGGAACAAGATTTAGAACCTTGCAATAAAATCCGTTTGCAATCCAAACAGCGGCAAAGCCATAAGTCAATATATTATAAATTCTTGGCTTTGACATTGTTCATAGTGTTTTGTACACATGCAGTAAACAATTTTGTGGTCACAAGATGCAGCGAATTTCGAAACCACTTAATTATCCACTAAGATAAAAAAACTTGCTTAAGAAAAATTTGAATTTTGCTCATTTCTTGGCATTTCTTAAGAAAAAAATGTGCCCTTGGATAAAATCCCCTTTGAATAAAGGTACTGAGAAGTGTGTCGTATGACACCTTCGCTTCAGGTCAACTTTCATAGGTGATTATGTCAACCATCATTTAATTGAAAACTTAGCAAAAATACTAGACTGAATTTTAATTTTCTGAAATATAATTTCTTCATTGATTGGGGATATCAAAACTACGCCGTCTATGAAAGTGCCGTTGCCATCTCGACGTGCACCTCTGACATAATGGTTGGTTGGACCATTTTCATTCTCATTCTCTGTAATTAGCAGTGGTTTTCCTGTCTGTTCGCCAATTGCTGTCAATAAATAATCAGCTTTATCCTTAGCCGCTTTAATTGCATTGATTTTAATTTCTTTTCTCAAACTGTCCATTTTTGAATGATTCACTTATGAAATGTATGCTTCTGTAATTTCGAGTTTCTGAAGTTCAAGAAATACTTGTCCAACTGACGTAGCGGTGGAAACTTTTAATGTATAGTCTTTCTTGGTTAGTACGTCCTTTTTCTGCCAGCGAATTTTAACATAGTCTGCATTAGCATCTGATAAGTTCAAGTTGGCCAAGTCAATTCCAAGAGATTTTATAGCAGTTTTTAATTTCGCCTCTTGCTCTTCAATAGTCACTTTTCCCTTATTTATGTATTTTTCACGAATTATAATTCCAATGTAAATTTCGTCTGGGATAACTTCCATTTCCGCAGTTCCAGTCACTTCAATGTAGGGTTGTTCTTCTAACTTTGAAGTGTTCGTTTGTCCGAATGCGAAAATAGTCGTCATAAAAAACGCTATTGACACAAGTTGTTTTAGTTTAATCATTTTCAATAGGACTAATATTTTGTTGCTTAAATCTTGGCTTGTTCAATTATTACTTTATCCAGTTTTAATATGAGTTTTTGTAATCGGGTAATACATTCATTCCTTATCAATAAACGATTCTTCAGTGTCCCAAACCATGGTGTGAAGCGAATAATTGAACCATTCTTTAAACATTTTAAAGGTTCTATTTTTAGGCCAAAGATTTTCATCAATGATCCAGTTATTCAATTGGTCTGAAAATATATCATCAAAGTTCTTTTTTAACCAGTTTTCCATTTGCTTCACTTCTTCAAAATCGGGGAGTAAATAAACATTTCCTTCATTCAACCATTCGAGGTGTTCCAAATTTGAATTGAAACTATTTATCCAATCAAAGTATGGCTGTTTTGGTTTAAGCAACATGGCGGTTCGGTGAACATTGTCGAAATATACTGGGATTGCCTTCATCTCAATTAAAATTACGAATTAGTTTCGTTTGTCAGTTAATTTAATTGTTTTTCTAAAAAAAGTCAAAATTCTCTCCAGTTTATTTTGGGGGATCCAATCGAGGCCTTAACTATAATTAATAGTTTTCTACAACCTAAAAGAATGTAATTCGCATCATCATAGAAAATTTGTCCTAAGGAGATCAACATCTTTGCAGGTTAGTTACATGAGAAGAAAAGGGACAAACTAACTGTTAATCCCAAAGATTCTTCTTTATAAAATCAACGAAAATTCAAAAAATAAGTTGGAACAATGTTGCCAATATAGCCACCTAAGAAATAATGATAAATTAGTCGACCAAATTCATTGATATTGCGGTAAGTATCCAATTCATTGGTTATTAATAACAAATGCTAATAATTAAAGTAATTTTTATTATGTGCTCATTATAAAATGCTTACATTAATTATCGTCCTCATAATTTTACATACGAAAATGTATCTAGTTCTGAATTCAGAACTAATAATGTAACTTTGTATCCAATAAGACTCGCCACGCTTCCCACTGGAACAGCGCACCAGGGCGAGTTTTCGATTTTTACAGGGGGTAAGGATGAAAT
>JACCDQ012040040.1_pt1 | contig 13590 bp, 9 predicted proteins | sample 7446031 | NCBI WGS metagenome assembly JACCDQ01 (sample SAMN15323442, study PRJNA562643) | freshwater metagenome | isolation source: river surface water | place: USA:Blue River Watershed | collected 2017-08-17 | reverse complement strand
TCTGACATTAAAGACCACAACAATTCTGCGTTTGGCATCTTCGCGTTGAATCTGGTTCGGACCCAGTTTTTGATCAACATTTGCCAGAATATACAAAGGCACCGTTCCGCCATTTGCTGTAGGCACCATTAAATTTCTAACATCTTCAAGGTCTCGCCTTCCTTCATCTTTCAGACGTAACACCATATCAAAGCGGCGTTCACCTTCAAAAACCTGTCCGGCACTCTGACCAGCGAAAGCAGTATTAACGACTTTATTGACATCATCGATATTGAGACCATATTGGGCAATAACATCACGATTGTACTCTATAATAATTTGTGGAATTCCGGCTACAGGTTCAACATAAACATCTTCCGCCCCATCAACACCAGAGGATAGTTTCCCTAATATTTCGGCATATTTAGCCAAAGTATCCAGGTTCTCTCCAAATATTTTACAGACAACATCTTGCTTAGCACCAGTCATGAGTTCATTAAAACGCATTTGTACCGGATATTGAAAACCGAAACTTACACCAGGAACATTTTCAAGCTCCTTTCCCATTTTTTCGGCCAGCTCTGGAAAGGTTTTGGCGCTGGTCCATTTAGATTTATCCTTAAGGATAATCATTAAATCCTGAGCATCTATAGGCATTGGATCAGTAGGCACTTCGCCACTTCCAATTTTGGATACTATTTTTTCAACTTCTGGAAACTTTTTAAGTAGTATTTCAGAAGCATCTTTAGAGGCTTTTAAACTTACATTGAGATTGCTACCAGGTAAAACGCGGGTTTCGAGAGCAAAATCACCTTCTTCAAGTGCAGGAATAAACTCGCCACCTAACTGGGTCAATACCATTACCGCTGCCACAAAAAGCACTGAGACTAGTCCCAATGTAGCATTTTTATAACGTAAAATGACTTTAAGCATTTTTAGGAAACCCTTTTCGATAGCAGACATCATTCGGTCAGAAATATTCACTTTGTGTTTTGTATTTCTGCTTAAGAACAAACTGCTCATCATAGGAATATAGGTAAGAGATAGCAAGAAGGCACCAACCAGCGCAAAAGCAACCGTTTGTGCCATTGGTTTAAACATTTTCCCTTCAATTCCCTGCAAAGAAAAAATAGGCAGATAAACGATCAGTATAATAATTTGCCCGAATACAGCACTATTCATCATACGAGATGAAGATTTAGTCACCTCCTCATCCATTTCCTTTACCGATAGTCTATTGATAGCAGCATAGTGTTTATTATGAGTTAGAGAGTGCATAACAGCTTCTACTATAATCACAGCGCCATCAACGATCAATCCAAAATCGAGCGCCCCCAGACTCATCAAATTGCCACTAACGCCAAAAGTATTCATCATAATAATGGCAAAAAGCATAGCGAGTGGAATTACTGAAGCCACGATTAATCCTGCTCTGAAATTTCCAAGGAACAATACAAGAATAAAAATAACGATCAAAGCACCTTCGAGCAAGTTTTTCTCAACAGTACCGATGGCATTATTCACCATTTTAGTTCTGTCCAGAAAAGGTTCTATGATCACGCCTTCAGGCAAGGTTTTTTCAATTTGAGCGACACGTTCTTTAACATTTTTAATAATTTGGTTGCTATTGCCACCTTTGAGCATCATTACAACAGCTCCAGCAACTTCGCCTTTATCGTTATAGCTCATGGCCCCATATCTAACGGCTGAACCGATTCGAACATCTGCCAGATCGCGCACCAGAACGGGACTACCATTATCGAGCATTTTTACTTTTATGGCGGCTATATCTTCAATAGAAGCTACCAAACCTTCGCTGCGGATATAGAGAATACTTGGTCCCTTTTCTATGTATGCACCTCCGGTATTAGAGTTATTTAAACTAAGGGCATTATAGAGTTCGGTAATACTGACATTGAGTTCTTTGAGTTTTTCAGGTTTAATAGCAATTTCATATTGCTTCAGAAGTCCGCCGAAACTACTGACATCAGCCACGCCTTTCACACCGAGCAACTGACGTCTTACAATCCAGTCCTGAATCGTTCTAAGTTCTGTGGTTGAATAGAGATGTTCGTAGCCGTCTTTAGCACGAACAACATATTGATAGATCTCTCCAAGACCTGTAGTAACCGGACCCATTTCAGGGACCGCGATTCCTGGAGGAATAATAGCTTGTACTTTTTGCAGGCGTTCTGCTACTTGCTGTCGTGCCCAATAGACATCAACATCATCATCAAAGACAATTGTTACCAGAGACAGTCCAAAACGCGAAAAACTACGAATTTCGTGGAGACCAGGAATATTGTTATTGGCTTGTTCGATAGGGAAAGTTACCAGACGTTCAATATCGGTTGCTCCGAGAGAAGGCGCAACCGTAATCACCTGAACCTGATTATTGGTGATATCAGGTACAGCATCGATGGGCAGTTTAGTTACCTGATAGGCTCCATAACTTATCAGGGTTAGCGTAAAAAGGCCAACGATCAACTTGTTTTTTATCGAAAACTTAATGATTGAGTTTAACATGGATTAGTTAACTGATGACATTAAATTGATGGGTGTATTAGGCAATAAGGATTGAAATTTGTGCTCATTTTCAATCTGTGTGAATTGCAAATTAGCTTCTTTCATATAGATATTAAAACTCACCAGAATGAGGAATAAGGCAGGCACATGCAAAAGATGGAGAGTTTGTTTTTTCCCAGACAAGAGGAATGCGGCAAGACAAAGAAATGCTCCAATAATCAGGCAAAAAAGAGCAGCATTGAGTATTGTTCCCAATTGAATAAAAGCTGTTGAATTGTTAAATCCCCTAAGCATCAAAGCTGCAGTAGCTAACAAAATAAGGGTTGCAACACTTTGAAGTGATGTAGATTGGCGAAGAATTCCTGCTATTATAAGTGTTAGACTTAATAGCAAGGCGCATACCGGAATTAATACCGGTATCATAAGAATGATATTTTGATACATTTATTTAATTTATAATTTTGATTGTCCCGGCATTAATGTCTGCGGGACGACAGACCCGATGTTGTATCAGGCCTGTGGAGGTTGCCAGATAGAGGCAACGCTTTCAGAATTATAAAAACCAGTACCAAGTTCAGGAGCATCGTTACTGATGGCAGTAAAGAGAGGCTGACTGAAGGTATAGTGGTAATCCATTACCATGAGCTGTGAGAAGCTATGGCATTCATGAGATTTAAATGGCAAGTCGTTGTGTTTGCTATCTTGTTCAGAGTGACTGAAATCTGATTGATAGTGTAGGACAATGAAACTGATAAAAGAAAGATCTTTATCAGAGGCGCGGTGTTCCTGAAAATGAGAAATCAAAGCGGGTATTTTAACCAACTGATCGAACTCAGAGCTACTTAGGAGCATCGCACTTAATAATAATATGGAAACAAACTTTTTCAGTATTACAAAGTTAAGTTATTGAAACAAAAAAAGCAAACACTTTTAGGTGTTTGCTTTTTGATATAAGTTGAAACAAAGATTACACTCCCACGTCGTGGTGAGCACTTTCCTGGATGTACGGGTGATTGACTGGAATAAGTCCGCGTTTGCTCAGAGCAGTTAATACCCAGAACATGAATAAACCAGCGAATGTTAAAGTCATACCAATTTCTAATGCACCGATACCAGCCTGGTGATCCAAAGTACCTGGCATGAACATTAAGTATAAGTCGTTCCAGTGACCGATAAGGATGATGATAGCAACGAAAGTAAGGATTTTAGGATTACGTTTGTTGTTTCTGGTCATTAACACTAAGAAAGGCACTAAGAAATTCAGAATCAGATTCACGAAGAAATTGATTTTGAAAGGCATTTCCCAACGTTTGTAGTAGTATACACTTTCTTCAGGAATATTAGCATACCAGATTAACAGGAACTGTGATAACCACAGGTAGGTCCAGAAAATAGAGAATGCGAACATAAATTTACCTAAGTCGTGTATATGCTCGTCGGTAACGATAGACAAGTAACCATTTCTTCTAAGGTACAGAACGATAAGAGCGATAATAGACAAGCAGCTTACCCAACCTGTAGCGAAGTTATAGATAGAGAAGATAGTACTGTACCAGTGTGCATCAACAGACATTGTAACAACCCAGCTAAGGATAGACAAAGTGAAAGCAAATACGAAGGTAAATGCAGCACCGAAAGTGATAGATTTCTTGAAGAAAGTAAGACCACCTTCAGCATCTTCTTTGTAAGACAGACCTCTTAATTTTTTACCGAACAGGAACCAAACGATAGGAATACCGATTAGGAAACCTAAAGCCATTTTGGTATTCAGGAACCAAGATTTGTTGTCCAGGATTGGATCAAAACCTTCGGCACCTTTAGCGATATGTTGGTGTTCGTAGTGTACCCAGTGGTAAATATTTTCACCATCCATTAAGAAAACGAAAAGGATGATGATAGCACCGATTGGGAAGATGGTACTCATAGCCTGAGGTACTCTCAGGATAGAAGTTGCCCAACCAGCGTTAGCAATGTATTGCAGAGCAAAGAAGAACAAACCACAAACAGAGATCAGCAATAAGAAGTAACCATTAATTAAAAGGTTAACATAGATTCTGGTCCACCAAGGTTTTGGGTGTTCGGCTTTAACCGGGTATACTTGCTCGTCGCTGTGCCCAACGTCAACACCATTGATGTTGATACCTGGGTGTTCTTCTGATTCAGCAACAGCAGCGTGAGAGTCATGAGAAGCGTGAGCAGCGGTTTCAGCCACAGAAGCTTCATTGTGGTGAGTTTGAGTTCTTGGAATGGTGAAGATACCTATAACTGTAAGTACGATACCAATCACTAAAAGAGATAAGCTCAGGGTTTTTGCTTTACCTGTAAACTTGTAATTCTCCTGATGAATATGAATGTCGTGTCCGTGGCTCATTTTACTTATTATTTTTAGGTTCTGATTTAGTTGCGTTCATTGGCATTTTAGCGGCAGCAGTAGTATCAACAACTGCAGCACCTTTAATACCGTTAATTACCTGAATTGGAGGAATCATACCAGTGCTATCCATTAAACTTAAACGTTTAACATAGGTAGCGACGCTCCATCTTTCTTTAGGTGTTAATGCATAAGCATAGCTACCCATACTGTTTTTACCGTAGGTAATAACGTGATAAATTTTACCGATAGGCAGATTTTGCACGTATTTATCCTGGTAGTTAGCCCAGCTTGGTTTAAGTACAGCTTGTTTTTTAGAAACAGCGCCATCGTTACCACCTTGAGCACCATGACAAGGAGAGCAATAGATAGCGAATAATCTTTCGCCTTCTAACTGATCTTTTTCGTCAAGAGTAATATTCATGCTATTGCCTGCAGAAGCTTCGTAGCCTTCTGGGGTATTATCAAACGGATAAGGATAGTCTAACTGACCCATAGCCACAGTACCTTCAACTGGCTCTCTCATTGTCATGAAATAAGGGTTGTAACGGTATTTGCTAGAATCTGAGAACTGACTCATTGGCTCATAACCTTTGGAGTAGTACATATCAGGGGCATATTCTATACCCGGATCATTGCCACCCGCTTTCCACCAGCAAGATGAAAGAGACACGATGGTCAAAGCACTGATGATAAATATTGATTTCTTCATTTTTTGCTTACTCCTTAATTAGTGATTAGAACTGTTATTAGTTGCATTTCCAGTAGCGATAACCACATCAGTGAAATCATCATAACCATGGTTGGTTCTTTCTTTCACTTCTACTGCTCCGCCGTTAATTAACATATTGCTTAATTCTGATTTGTTGACACCTTCGCCGTCAGTTGCAATAGCTACAACCATTCTGTCGTCAGTTTGTCTAAGATCAACAAGTTCAGATGGCATTTTACCATGTAACATTTTACTTCTGGTGAAGAACATGATGGCCATACCGAAAGCAGTGAACAGAACACTCATTTCGAATAATACAGGAACGAAACTCACACCAACTGTCGGTTTATTACCGATGATGATTGGCCAGTCGAAATGCATCATATACAACTGAATGGTAGCTGCAGTGATAAAACCTAAACATCCACTGATAAAAGCACCTACAGGTAGCAATGAACGCTTTAAACCCATTGCCTTTTCTATTCCGTGAATAGGATACGGTGTGTAACAATCGATGATGCTTGCACCTTTTTCATGCACATGAGCAACTGTTTCTAAGAACTTATCAGAATTTTCAAAAATTCCGAACATTACTGTTTTGTTCTTGTCAAGATATAATTTACTGTCTATCATTTATCTGTTTATTGAAATGATTATTCTCTATTTTTCAAAATACCCTTCACTTCAGCCATGTTAATCACGGGCAGGAATTTGCTGAATAAGAAGAAACATGTGAAGAAAAGCCCGAAAGTACCTAAGAATAGGCCGATCTCAACCATTGTTGGAGAGTACATTACCCAACCAGATGGCAGGTATTCTCTGTGTAGGGAGGTTACGATAATTACGAAACGTTCGAACCACATACCTACGTTAACAACGATTGACAACATGAAGATGAACCAAGGTGTAGTACGAGCCCATTTGAACCAGAACACCTGAGGTGCAATAAGGTTACAGGTCATCATACTCCAGTAGGCCCACCAGTATGGTCCGGTTGCTCTGTTGATGAAAGCGTACTGTTCGTACTCAACACCAGAATAAGCTGCAACGAAGAACTCAGTGATATAAGCCAGACCAACCATAGTACCAGTCAACATAACTACTTTACACATAGCTTCTAAGTGACCAATAGTGATATAATCCTGGTAGTTCATTACTTTTCTTGCGATAACCAATAGGGTTAATACCATACCGAAACCAGAGAAAATCGCACCAGCTACGAAATATGGAGGGAAGATGGTGGTGTGCCATCCCGGTACAACCGAGGTAGCAAAGTCCATAGATACGATAGTGTGAACCGATAATACCAGCGGTGTAGAAATACCTGCCAGGATCAAAGAAACAACCTCATATCTGTTCCAGGTTCTAACAGAACCAGTCCATCCCATTGAGAAGAAGTTATACCAGAATTTTCTTCCGGCTGTTGTTGCTCTGTCTCTTACAGTAGCGATATCTGGAATTAATCCCAGGTACCAGAATACCAAAGATACAGAGAAGTATGTAGAAATCGCGAACACGTCCCATAACAATGGAGAGTGGAAGTTTACCCATAATGAACCGAAGGCATTTGGCAATGGGAATACCCAGTAACCACCCACCCAGATACGACCCATGTGGAACAGAGGGAAGATCGCAGCACACATAACGGCGAAGATAGTCATAGCCTCAGCAGATCTGTTGATGGACATTCTCCATTTCTGTCTGAACAATAACAAGATCGCAGAGATTAGGGTACCAGCGTGACCGATACCAACCCAGAATACGAAGTTGGTGATATCCCAACCCCACTGAACTGATTTATTCAAACCCCAGGTACCAATACCAAAGGCTAGCGTGATACCTAATGTTAAACCTAATATACCAAGGAAGATAACAGAAAGGATGAAGCCTACTGTCCATGATGTAGAAGGTTTGTTTTCAATTGGACGACAAATTTCGGTGGTAACATCATGCAGAGTTTTATCGCCTGTTACCAACTGTGGTCTTATGACTGAATCGTGAATCATTTTTGATTTGTTATTTTAGGTAATTATGCTTTTGCGTTTTCAATATCCCTTACTTTCACCATGTATTTCACAGCAGTTTGGGTGTTTAATTCTTCAAGTACACGGTAAGAACGTTCGTTTTTGAACAGTTTATGTACTTCACTATTAGGATCGTTTACGTCGCCGAACACGATAGCGCCTGCAGGACATGCTCTTTGACAAGCAGTTTTAACCTCGCCATCAGTCAACTTACGTTTCTCACGTTTAGCTTTGGTTTTTGCTCCCTGAATGTTTTGAACACACATAGAACATTTTTCCATCACCCCTCTTGTTCTCACAGTAACATCAGGATTGATAACCATTTTACCTAAATCGTTGTTGAAATGGAAGTCGAATTTATCGTTGTCGTTGTATCTGAACCAGTTGAATCTTCTTACTTTATAAGGGCAGTTGTTTGCGCAATATTTAGTACCGATACAACGGTTGTAAGTCATTTGGTTTAAACCTTCTGAACTGTGTGTTGTTGCAAGAACAGGACAAACAGTTTCGCAAGGAGCCTGACCGCAGTGCTGACACATCATTGGCTGATGTACAACCTTCACATTTTCCCAGTGGATGTATTCTCCTTTGGCTTGAGCTTCGCGGTTATCTAATGCTTCTAAACCTTTTTCTTTAGTTACATTCTTTCCTTCGTAGTCGCGAGACAAGAACAGGTCGTTGGTATAGTCTACCATTTTTCTGTTTTCGAAAGTGAAATATCTGTCGATTCTCATCCAGTGCATTTCTCTTCTTCTTCTTACCTCTGCTCTACCTACTACTGGTACGTTGTTCTCGATGCTGCAACTTACAACACAAGCGCTACAACCTGTACATGAGTTAAGGTCGATCGCCATAGCCCAGTGGTGGTTAGGAGCACCGTCTTTTTTGTAAGCTTTGGTTTCCCATAGTGTATAAAGATGTGGAGTAGCTTTATCGTTACCAGCTTTAGGATTCTTTTTGATATCTTCCAGAGTGGTTTCTCTTACTAAATCTCTACCTTCAATTGAGTGGTGAGTTTGAGTTTGAGCCAGTTCGTAGTTACCGTCGATTTTAGTAATCTTAACACCGTTTACAACAGTATTGTAGGTACCATTCTGAACTTTCAGGAAAGGATAAGCGTTTTTACCGATTGATTCGAAAAGATCTTTTTCGCCTGTTTTACCCATTCTACCGTAACCAACTGCCAGACCAACGGTACCGTTAGACTGTCCAGGTTGTACGAAAACAGGCATTCCATTCAGAGATACTTTATCATAGCTGATGTTAATTAAATCGCCATTTTTGATACCTTCTTTTTCAGCAAGGGCTTTTGGTAAAGACACATAATTATCCCAGGTTACTTTACTCATTGGATCTGGAGTTTCCTGAATCCAAGGGTTATTGCTTAAGCTACCATCTTTAACTGATACGCTTTGGTACAATACTAAGTCGATACCAGTTGAATTACCGATAGTAGACTGTAGATCAGAAACGATAGCGTTTAAGCTGACAGCCATAGCCGGAACCATTGCTGCTTTAGATGCTGTTGTGTAAACACCATCATGTAAAGCTTTATTGAATGCATCGTCGCTACTTACACCCATTGCAGCCCATTTAGACTTGATGTAAAGGTAGTAAACTGATGCTGATAATTTTTGGTTGTAGATACCTTTGTTAGCGAAAGGATCAGAAACTTTAGTTGCTAAACCAGCCCAGATTAACAATGACTCTTGTGCCTGACGGGTCATGAACACTGGAGAAATCGTTGGTTGGGTTAATTGGAATAAACCAGCTTTAGGTTCAGCATCATTCCATGATTCCAGGTAGTGGTTATCTGGAGCGATATACTGGCATAATAAAGCAGTTTCATCCGCAGTGCCAGCGAAAGACACTGATAATTTAGTTTTCTTCAAACCTGCAGCAATATCAGCTGAAGCTGGAGAAGAGTATACTGGATTTGTATTGTAGAACAACACTGCTGCATAGGCACCATTCTTTAAGTCATTAGCAAAGTTCACCATATCGGTGTCAACACCTTTGTACTGGTTAGAGTGGTTATCCAGATCGATGGTAGTACCATAGTTACCAAGTAAAAGGTTAATACCATTGATGACCAATTGAATTTTAGGATCGTTAGAACCTGAGATAACCATAGAGTTACCTTTTTCTTTCCAAAGAGCTGAAGCTGTTTGTTTGATAGCATCACCAGCTAATTCACCAGACTGAGCAATCTGAATACCAGGCTGACCAGCTAATTTAGCGATAGCGTTGTAAAGTGATGTTACATATACTGCTTCCTGAGAAGATTTCATTGGGAATCTGTAATCGGCATTAGTACCTGTTAGAGACAGGTTACTTTCGAAGATTATGGTTTTAAGCACCTTTGCATCAGCAGAGATACCATCAACTTTTCTTCTGTCAGCCCAAGCTTTGGTAAATTCTACCGGAGAGATCCAGGTACCTAAGAAATCGGCACCAAAACTTACTACCACATTAGATTTAGCAAAGTTGTATGAAGGAATTACTTGCTTACCAAAAGCATCACGATTAGCCATCAGGATACCACTATAACTCATTGCATCATAAGTAATGTGAGTAGTATTGGTATATTTCGTTTTGAAATCGTTGATAACAGCTAAAGTAGAAGGACTGTGAACAGTACCTGAAACGATAGCAATTTTACCACCTGCAGTTTGAATAGCATTCAATTGGCTGCTAACTTCGGTATCAAGAGTAGCCCAATCAATATTTGATTTAGAACCATTAGATACTTTTTTCGGACCGTCAAGACGCTCTGTATCGTATAGACCAAGGATTGATGCCTGACCAGTGGTACATAATCCACCACCAGAAACTGGTGATAGCGCGTTACCATCTACTTTAATCGGACGACCTTCTCTGGTTTTTATAGTGATACCGCAACCTGTTGAGCAGGCGCCGCAAGTTGAGTTGTAGTAGTTGGCAACCCCTGGAGTAATTTCTTCAGGTTTAACCAAGTAAGGCACAACGTTTCTTACAGAAGTAGAGTTACAGGCTGCGAGCGATACTGCTGCAACGCTGAAACCGAAGAATTTCAGGAAATCTCTTCTGTTTGCGCTCAAACCAAGATTGTTTTCACTGAACACTTCATCTAAAGGCAATGCTTCGTTGAATTCATTCTTTTGGGAAGCCAAAAATTCTTTGGTTCTCAATAATTCGTCTTCGCCTTTCCAGTATAATTGTTTTTTTGCCATTGTTATAAATTAGCCTTTATATAGTAATTGTGAGATTAATAGTGACATTTTGAACATTCCAAACCGCCGTTTTGAGCAGGTGTGATGTTGATTTTTCCGTCTTTAGTAAAGTATTTGCCGTACTCAGAGTTTTTGTTGTTCTTTTCAGCTTTGATTTTTTCGTGTAATTTTTCGTAGTATGGATTGTTTTCTACGTCAATTTTTCTTTCTCTGTGACAGTTGATACACCAGCCCATCTGTAAAGTTGAGTATTGTTGTACTACTTCCATCTCCTGAATCGGACCGTGACAAGTCTGACAAGTTACACCAGCACCTTTTACGTGCATACTGTGGTTGAAGAACGCGTGGTCAGGTAAGTTGTGAATTCTGATCCATTTGATTGGTTTTGGATTGTCACCGTATTTTTGATTTTCAGCATCGTAATCCATTGCTGCATAAATCTTTTTAATTTCAGGAGAAATCTCACCATCGTACTTGTCTCTCAACTGCACAGCTTTGTGACAGTTCATACAAGTATTTACACTTGGTACACTTGCCTGCTTAGATTTCTCTGCAGTTGAGTGACAGTATTTACAATCGATTTGTAAATCACCAGCGTGTAATTTGTGTGAGTATTTGATTGGTTGCTCTGGAGCGTAACCCTGTTGAACAGCTACTTCAGTTACACCGAAATAGAATCCATAAGACGCTAAAGCCAGAATTACCACCATACCAATCGCCATTTTGAAAATTGTTGGGTTGATACGTTTTTTAAGTGCTTCTACTTTTTCGTTAGGAGCGGCAACTTCATCAGCTTCGCCAGTCATTTCCTGGTAAGACTTCTTCAGAGAATTCTTAGTTCTGCGCAAAATGTACAGAACAACCATCAGGATGACGATTAAGAAACCTAAAATGTATAATGTAGTTTCGCTGTAGAAACTTGTTTTAGCTGGTGCATTTGGATCACCTTCTACTTTCTTCTTTACAGGAGGCGTCCATTCTTTGAAATAGGTAATGATTGATTTTACCTGATCTTCTGTTAAAGACTCAAAATTGTTCATCACAACTTTGTTGTACTCATTGAAGATGGCAATCGCATCTTTATCACCGCTGGCTCTTAAACCCTCGTTGTTTCTGATCCATTTCAACAACCACTCTTCAGATCTTCTGTTGTGAACACCAGAAAGAGCAGGACCAGTGGTCTTGTTCTGCATGTCGTGACATGAGGTACAATTGGCTTTGAAAAGTTTCTCTCCTTCTGCGGCCTGAGCTGAAAGTTTAGTCTCTTGTGCTAAACCATTTAAGGAGAAGATTGAGAGATTGAGTAAGGTGACAATCGTAAAAGCAATCGCTCTTACTTTCAAATTTCTTTTTGTTAGGTGTTTAACCATGTGTTTATGACTGAAAAATGACAATACTAATTAGTCCGCAAATATATTGAGATATTATGCAATGTAAAAAGTATTTATTAACAATTATTTTAATTTAGAATTGTTCTACTCAAATTTTACAATGAGTTGACAGGTAAATGTTTATGAGTTTATTGGTAAGTTTAAAAAAATGCAATGTTCAACAACTAATACAGTATAATTTTTTCTGTAAAATTCTTATTTCCCATTCTGATATTGATAAAATAAACTCCTGCTCCTAATTCAGGCTTAAAAGTCTGCAAGCTGTGTGTTTCTGTATATTGATATGTCTGCACATTTTTTCCTCCTGCATCCATCACTACCATTTCAAATGCATCATTGCATCTCACTGTAAAGCCATTCTGAATAGCTGAAAAGTAGTAAGGCTTCTCAATGTTTTTTACTGATGAGCCATTAGAAGGAGATAAAGTATATATCTGCCCGTTAACAGGATAAGTACTAATACCATCAAAAGACATTTGATTAGCGTCTGTCAATACCGGATTTGCGGCAGTGCTGTCAATACCGTAAACAGGATCGCCATCTGTATCCATCAAACCTAAATAAAACTCTGTGTATAGATCCGTACTTATTAAAGAAGGTCCAAAATGGTACTCAATCTTATTGCCATTTTCATATAACCATATCTGATTGTTGATGGTGTATTTGACACTGGTATCTGATGTGCTCCATTCTTTTATATTGTTATACTCTGCAATTAAAATACGATCGCCAACATTACCGACAATGTCAAACTTAATGGTTGACTTGGTATAATCTAAATCCTGAGGAATTAAATCATCACTACTGTAATAAATATAATCCATCCCTGTGTCAGTAAAATAAACACCATCATAAGTGATTAATGCATTATTGAAAGGTTTGTCAAAAAACTTGAATGAAAATGGCAAAATCACTTTATGAGTAGAATCCCAGGCTGCAACTGAAATATCTGTTCCTCCCGTTAATGTAGAATAAGTGCCTGTCGATTTACTTAGTTTGTAAAGCATTTGTGCCTCAATAGTAAAGGCCATTAATAGTCCGGCAAAAAGTAATATTTTTTTCATATTGATGTAATTAATGCAATATTAACCCATTTTTGGGAAATACTTTAACTGTTAAAAGTAATCATTTTTTTTATACCTCATTTAATAATAAGTTATAAATTTGCTTATAAGTTATTATTATGAAATCCTATTCTCTATTCCCTGCCCTGCTTTTGTTTTTATTTGTTACAGCCTGTAGCTCTAAAAAACAAACAGTTACTACTACAAGTCCAGAAAACGGCCCTGAATCCAAAACCTCTAATGCTAATTACTACTCCTACCAGCAGGATACACTTAATTTCCTGGTTAAAGGCCAAAAAGACAGCACTGTC